>OKLI01000097.1_pt1 | contig 24712 bp, 28 predicted proteins | sample 1612671 | NCBI WGS metagenome assembly OKLI01 (sample SAMN04436812, study PRJEB24849) | human gut metagenome | biome: human gut; feature: NICU; material: stool | host: Homo sapiens | place: USA: Saint Louis, MO | collected 2011-05-02 | reverse complement strand
GAAAATGACACTATTCAAACAATTTTAGGATTTATATTTTAATTTAGGGTGTGATTTTATATGAGTTATGAAAATACTTGTGATGTGATCTGTGTACATGAGGATAAAGTTAACAATGCTTTAAGTTTTTTAGAAGATGATAAATCTAAGAAATTACTTAACATTTTAGAAAAAATTTGTGATGAGAAGAAATTGAAAATCATATTATCTTTGATTAAAGAAGATGAGTTGTGTGTTTGTGATATTTCTTTGATATTGAAAATGAGTGTTGCTTCAACTTCACATCATTTAAGGCTTTTATATAAAAATGAGGTACTTGATTTTTATAAAGATGGAAAGATGGCATATTATTTTATTAAAGACGATGAAATAAGAGAGTTTTTCTCTAAAAATCATGAGGGTTTTTGAAACGAGTTTCTTCTTGTCTTGATACTATAAAAAACAAAGTTATATAACATAAGACGACTTATCGGAAGTAGATATGCTTGTATATTCACAGATGGTATAATAATAGAGTCGCCTATCTCTCAGGCGTCAATTGACGAAGAGAGGAGGTGCATTACTTTGCTAATCATTTTCGTTCACATCATAGCACCAGTCATCAGTGGCTGTGCTGTTGCGTATTATACTTATTGGCTTAGTAAACGCAACAAATAATTAATAGGCGACTTTATAAGCCAGCATCGAAAAAATCCCCACACTACTGCAATAGTGTGGGGATTGGTGCATTAATTGTTAATCATTTTCGTTATATAAATTATAACACTGGTTAGTAGAGAAATGCAAAATGATTGAATTAATAGTAAATGTATTAATGAATACTCACACTTATACTTTTAAAATAGTTCTTCCTAAATGTTGTCCTTTTAAAAGCTGATCTATCGTTTTATAGAATTCTTCAAATCCAATTTCATTGTATAGAAGTGAATTTCCTATATTCCATTCATTTGCTAACTTACTCCATATATCTTCACGGATATTATGATCAACATATACAGAATCAATGCCAATTAATTTAATACCTCTAAGAATAAACGGTAATATATTAGCGTTAAGTGAATTTCCTGCTACATTTCCACATACAGTAGCAACACCTTGATAATTTAGACGTTTTAAACCGTATAATGTTACATTACTCCCCACTGTATCTAAGAAATAATCAAAAATACCTTTTTTAAGCGGTTTATTATCATCTTCAATTATTATTACTTGTTTTGCACCTAATTTTTTTGCGATTTCTATTTGCTTTTCTTTTCTTACGATAGCAGTGATATTTTCATATCCAATTTTATGTAAAATTTGTATAGCAACACTGCCCACACCACCTGTAGCCCCAGACACTAAAATTTCAGGTTGTGATTTGATATTCATTCCATATTTTTCTAGTTCAAAAATTGATAATGCTGCCGTAAAACCGGCTGTGCCATATACCATAGACTCTTTAATAGACATTTCTTGGGGAATAGGAACAATCCACTCTCCAGGCACTTGTGCATATTCTGAAAATCCACCTGTATGTGTCACGCCAACATCATAACCAGTAACTAATACATTATCGCCTTCTTTAAACTTATCATTCGAACTTGATTCAACAATACCTGCAAAATCTATACCAGGAATCATAGGATAATCTCTAATTACACCGCCTTTATATTGTAAAGCTAGCATATCCTTATAATTTATTGAAGAGTATACCACTTTTACTAATACATCACCCTTCGATAAATGAGATTCATCAACTTTTTCTACTTTATAACTAACATTTGATGCACTTTTTCTCACTACTACCGCATTGAACATTTATTAGCCTTCTTTCACAATTGTTTTGTAGAAGTATGTTTTTGTTGCAAAACTATTTTCCTACAAAACTTATCATGATATGATAAGCGAGTCAATACTAATGATTTAAGAGAGGTTTTAGTTGTGGAATTAGATAATTGTATAAATTATTTGTTGAGTACTTCTCAGAATAGAGTTTTTAAACATTTTAAAAGTTTATTAAGTCCCTATAATATTACTCCAGCAGAATATGGTGTTTTGAATTGCTTGATTAATAGTAATTTGAATACACCTAAAGCGATTGGTAATACTTTAAATTTAGAACCTTCAACAATATCTGGAATATTAGATAAGATGTCCAAAAAGGATCTAATAACACGTCAAACTGATAATGAAAATAGAAGAACTGTGCTAATAAACAGTACAAATAAAGCAAAAGACTTATGGCCAACATTAGAAAAGAAAGCCTATCAACTTAATAATCATTACTTCGCTAATTTAACTAATGAAGAAACTGTAGTGTTTAAAAAGATATTACTAAAGATAAATAAAACTACGTTTTAATTTTTACGTTATTAAAAAGTTGAAGTGCGAATTATAATCGAGTAAATATAAATGATAGCTTAGCTTAATTATATATTAAAGCCAACTATACTTTTATTCCCGAAAAACCTACTATCCAAATTTCTAAGATACTTTAGCCTCTATAATAAACATATTGTAATATAATTTATGTATTATTTAGGTTTACCCTAATCGAACAATAAAAAATACTTGTAAAATGCTATTGTCACTTTGCTTGATATATGAGAATTATTTAACCTTATAAATGAGAAAAAAGCAACGCACTTTAAATAAGATACGTTGCTTTTTCGATTGATGAACACCTATAATTAAACTATTCATCTATTATTTATGATTTTTTGTATATACAATATTTCTAGTTTGTTAAAGAGAATTAAGAAAATAAATCTCGAAAATAATAAAGGGAAAATCAGTTTTTGATATCAAAATTATACATGTCAACGATAATACAAAATATAATACAAACTATAAGATGTTATCAGTATTTATTATGCATTTAGAATATTAAAATTCCTTCATTACACTCTTGGCGGTTTCACTTATCAACTTATCATTTGGCTTATCACTTTTATTGTCTTTATTCGTAAAAATGACTAAAACAATAGGTTCAGATTGGCCCTTAGGATAAACAAAAGCAACATCATTTCTAGAAGCATATGTTATTGCTTGACCACTTTTATCAGCAACCTTATAGTCTTTTGGAACACCATCTTTAATTAAAGTGTCTCCGTTTTTATTATTAAACATTAAATCAAGTAAGAAATTTTTATTTTTTTTGCTTAATTTTCCATTTGCGATAAGTTTATTTAAAGTCTTGCCGAAAGCAGCAGGCGTTGAAGTATCTTTTTTGCTCTTTGGTGAATAGTAATTTAATTCTATCTCATATCTAACTGGATTTGTTACTTTATCTCCTAGTTCTTTTAGACGTTGTTTAACTTTTTTGATTCCACCGATTTCTTTTATAATTTTATTGTTTGCTGTATTATCACTATATGTCATTGAAGCCTCAATAAGTTCTTTTAAAGTGATATCTTTTCCTACATATTTTTCTAAAATAGGAGAATAAGCAACTATATCATCTTTGTTAATATGTACTTTTTTATTTAACTTATTATAAGGTACTTGTTCTAACAAAATAGCACTATTTATCGCTTTTGAAGTCGAAGCATAGGCAAATCTCTTATCTGAATTAAATTTTACTTCCTTACCACTTTTAGTATTTAAAGCATAAACACCAATATGAGCATTATATTTTTTTTCTAAATCATTTAACTCTTTGGCATGTGAACTGTTTGAATTACATGCACTTAAAACTAAAGCAATTACAATTAAAAATATTAACCTTTTCAAAATAAACCCTCCGATATTACAGTTGTAATTTTTATAAATCAATAATATTACAATTGTAATATTGATGTCAATTGTTTATTATAAATATTTGAAAGAAGGTGTCAAAATGGCTAAATTACTAATAATGAGCGTAGTAAGCTTTTGTTTTATATTTCTATTGTTAGTATTTTTTAGGTACATATTAAAACGCTATTTTAATTATAGTTTAAATTATAAAGTTTGGTATCTAACTCTTCTTGCAGGATTAATTCCTTTCATTCCTATTAAATTCTCTCTTTTTAAATTTAATAATGTGAATAATCAAGCGCCCACAGTTGAAAGTAAGTCACACGACTTGAACCATAACATAAATACCACCAAACCTATTCAAGAGTTCGCAACAGATATCCATAAGTTTAATTGGGATTCAATTGATAATATCTGCACAGTTATTTGGATAGTTTTAGTTATTATTTTAAGTTTTAAATTTTTGAAAGCCTTATTATATCTTAAATATTTAAAGAAACAGTCACTTTATCTAAACGAAAATGAAAAAAATAAAATAGATACGATACTTTTCAACCATCAATATAAAAAAAATATTGTGATTCGAAAAGCAGAGACTATTCAATCTCCAATAACTTTTTGGTATGGGAAATATATTATTTTGATTCCTAGTTCATATTTTAAAAGTGTAATTGATAAAAGACTAAAATATATAATACTGCATGAATATGCTCATGCTAAAAATAGAGATACTTTACATTTAATTATCTTTAATATCTTCTCTATTATTATGAGTTACAATCCATTAGTACATATTGTAAAAAGAAAGATAATTCATGACAATGAAGTAGAAGCCGATAGATTTGTCCTTAATAATATTAACAAAAATGAATTTAAAACTTATGCGGAATCTATTATGGACTCCGTATTAAAAACCCCATTTTCCAACAAAAATATATTAAGCCATTCATTTAATGGTAAAAAATCATTACTCAAAAGTAGATTAATTAATATAAAAGAAGCCGATCTGAAAAAGCAGTCAAAATTAATTCTAATTTTTATTTGTATTTTTACTTTTTTTATCATGATAATTCAAAGCCAGTTTTTAATGGGGCAATCCTTAACTGATTATAATTATAAAAAGCCCTTACAAAGCGATTACCAAATTTTAGATGAAAGTAAAAATTTTGGTTCAAATAGTGGATCTTTCGTTATGTACAGCATGAAGAAAGACAAATACTATATTTATAATGAAAAAGAAAGTAGAAAAAGATATTCTCCTGATTCAACTTACAAAATTTATTTAGCACTGTTTGGACTTGACCGTCATATTATAAGTGATAAAAATTCACGTATGTCATGGAATCATAAACATTATCTTTTCGAGTCTTGGAATAAGGAACAAGATTTAAATACAGCAATGCAAAATTCAGTTAATTGGTACTTCGAACGTATTAGTAATCAAATACCAAAGAACTATACTGCGGCTCAACTCAAGCAATTAAATTATGGTAATGAAAATTTGGGAAGTTATAAAAGCTATTGGATGGAAGATAGTTTGAAAATATCTAATCTTGAACAAGTAATAGTTTTTAAAAATATGATGGAACAAAATAACCATTTTAGTAAAAAAGCAAAGAATCAATTATCTTCTTCATTATTGATTAAGAAAAATGAAAAGTATGAACTGTATGGGAAAACAGGTACAGGTATAGTAAACGGGAAGTATAATAATGGGTGGTTTGTAGGTTACGTAATTACAAATCATGATAAGTATTATTTTGCTACACATTTATCAGATGGAAACCCGTCTGGGAAAAATGCTGAATTAATAAGTGAAAAAATATTAAAAGGAATGGGTGTTTTAAATGACCAATAAGCAAGTTGAAATATCTATGGCTGAATGGGATGTTATGAATATAATATGGGATAAAAAATCAGTATCAGCTAATGAAATTGTAGTTGAAATTCAAAAATATAAAGAAGTTAGTGATAAAACGATTAGAACATTAATCACAAGACTATATAAAAAAGAGATTATAAAACGATACAAATCAGAAAATATTTATTTTTACTCATCAAATATTAAAGAAGACGATATTAAAATGAAAACTGCTAAAACCTTTCTTAATAAACTGTATGGAGGGGATATGAAAAGTTTAGTGCTGAATTTTGCGAAAAATGAAGAATTAAATAACAAAGAAATTGAAGAATTGCGAGACATTTTAAATGATATTAGTAAAAAGTAATTAGAGGTATGTTTCAAACATAATACATATGTAAACCATACTTGACTCTTATTAAATTAGTTTTGTTAATGACATTTAAAATATATTATTAAAGATGAGAGTGTCCAGAAAATAACCATTTTCTGGACACTCTTCTTTTATGTCTAAATAAGTAAGAATTACATAGGATTATGTGTTCAAAAACCCAACAAAAAATCTATGTTCATAAAAGGCCTTGTAATTAAGTTATGGTACACTGAAGATGTATATAGGAGGTTTGTATTTTGAAAATAGGTTATGCAAGAGTTTCAACTGGATTACAAAATTTAAATTTACAGGAGGATCGATTAAATACATATGGTTGTGAAAAGATATTTAATGACCATATGAGTGGTTCAAAAAGTAAAAGACCTGGTTTAGATAAAGCAATTGAATTTGCGAGGTCAGGAGATACGATTGTTGTTTGGAGATTAGATAGATTGGGACGTAATATGGAGGATTTAATTACATTAGTTAATGAGCTTAACGAACGAGGTGTAAGTTTCCATAGTTTAGAAGAAAATATAACAATGGATAAATCAAGTTCAACTGGACAATTATTATTTCATTTATTCGCAGCATTTGCAGAATTTGAACGTAATTTAATTTTAGAGCGTTCTTCAGCTGGCCGAATTGCAGCACGTGCTAGAGGCCGATATGGAGGCAGACCAGAAAAATTAAATCAAAAAGATTTAAACTTACTTAAGACACTTTATGATAATGGCACGCCAATTAAGACAATTGCAGAACAGTGGCATGTTTCACGTACAACAATTTATCGTTACCTCAATAATTTGGAGGACAAGGAAGATGAAAAACAAGGAGAAGTATCTAACTAATTTTTCTGAAGCCAAACGTAAAAAAGCTACTCAAAAGTATAATATTATAAAACCTTTTATCCTAGGCGAACAATCTTTATCAAGTATTTCTAAAAGTAAAGGGATTGCGTTAAGCACCCTTTATAGATGGAATAAGTCATATAAAGAACAAGGACTTAAAGGACTAATCTATGCGACAAAAGCTGATAAAGGAACACGTAAAATAGAACCAAAGATAATTGATGAAATTGAACGCCTTGCGCTTATGAATAAAAGAAATAGTATAGCCACAATTCATAGGAAAACCACTAATTACTGTAAAGAAAATAATTTTGATATACCAAGTTATAAACAAATTTATAGTGTTATTAAAGCGATGCCTAAGTCTGTTATTGATTTCTCTCATCAGGGTGAAAAATACTATCAAAATAAGTACGATTTAATACAAATTAGAGAATCCTCGAGACCCAATGAAATATGGCAAGCAGACCATACTTTGCTAGATATCTTTATATTAGACCAAAAAGGTAATATCAATAGACCATGGCTAACTATTATTATGGATGATTATAGTCGTGCAATTGCAGGCTATTTCTTAAGTTTTGATGCCCCCAATGCTCAAAACACAGCATTAACACTACACCAAGCAATATGGAATAAAAATGATACCAATTGGCCAGTGTGTGGTATACCCGAAAAATTCTACACAGATCATGGAAGTGACTTTACTTCACATCATATGGAACAAGTCGCTATTGATTTGAAAATTAACTTGATGTTTTCGAAAGTTGGTGTTCCTCGTGGTCGTGGAAAAATAGAACGATTCTTTCAGACAGTTAATCAAACTTTCTTAGAACAACTGCCTGGATATATAAACAATAATGATACTCCTAGTAATCTAATAAATTTTCACAATTTTGAAGAAAAATTACGTTACTTTTTAATTGAAGATTATAATCAAAAAGAACATAGTACTATTCATACCACGCCTATCAGTCGTTGGAATAGTAATCACTTTTTCCCTAATATGCCGAGTAGCTTAGAACAACTTGATTTATTATTGTTGGAAATACCTAAATCTAGAAAAGTTCATTCAGATGGCATTCATTTTCAAGGTTTTCGATACAGTAATACTAATCTAGCAGCTTATGTAGGTGAATATGTACTGATTCGTTATAACCCAAATGATATGGCTGAAATACGTGTGTTTTATAGAGATGAATTTCTTTGTACTGCTATATGTCCAGAAATAGCTGATTACTCCATAGATATAAAAGACATACAGCACGCTCGTAGTCAGAGAAGAAAACACTTAAAACAAAATATTGCTAGTCCAAGTACCACGGAATTAATTAAGGAAGAAAAAAATTGTGGTTATTCACCTCAAGAAACGACTAAAAACGTCAAAAAATTAAAGAGGTATCGTAATGACTAAAAATCAAAATTTCATTGAAACGAAAGAGTATAAACGCTTTGCTGAATTTTGTGATGCTTGTATTAAATATCAGTATATTGGTATATGTTATGGTCAACCTGGTGTCGGAAAAACTTTATCGTCTAGGTATTACACAAATTGGGATACTATTGAAAAACAAGTTAACCATAGAGGTTGGGAAGATTTAGCTAGTAAAACGACCGATGACATACTATCGGTGGATAAAATATTTTATACTGCACCAGCAGAAAAACAATCAGGTAAATCTATAGAAAACAGACCTGTTTTTCAAGAAGTATTAAATTTTTTAAGAATGGGAGATCGTTTAATTGTTGAATCTATTGATAGACTAGGAAGAAATTACGAGGAAATAATTCAAACAGTTAATTACTTAAAAGATAAAGAAGTTCAGCTCATGATAACGAGTTTACCTATGATGAATGAAGTCATTGGAAATCCACTACTAGATAAATTTATGAAAGATTTAATTATTCAAATTTTAGCAATGATTTCAGAACAAGAAAGAAATGAAAGTAAACGTCGACAAGCTCAAGGGATTCAAGTCGCCAAAGAAAAAGGTATATATAAAGGGAGACCTGTTCTGTATTCTCCCAATGCTAAAGACCCACAAAAGCGTTTAGTTTATTACCGAGTTGTTGAATTACTTGAACAGGGTAAATCTATAAGTACTATAGCTAAAGAAGTTGGTATTACACGTCAAACTATATATAGAATAAAAAATAGTAAATAAAGTAACATAGACAATAATCTATATAGATGTTAATCTATTTAATATCTAGGAGGTTTATTCATGTCTTATAAAGAACTATCAACAATATTAAAAATTTTATCAGATCCAAGTAGGTTAGAAATATTAGATTTACTTTCTTGTGGTGAGCTATGCGCTTGTGACTTATTAGAACACTTTCAATTCTCACAACCTACACTAAGTCATCATATGAAGTCATTAGTAGATAATGAATTAGTTACAACACGAAAAGATGGCAATAAACATTGGTATCAACTTAATCATGCTATTTTAGATGATATTATCCAAAACTTGAACATCATTAATACATCTAATCAAAGATGTGTATGTAAAAATGTGAAATCAGGTGACTGTTGATGACTATTTTAGCAATTGTAATTTTTCTTTTAACTTTAACCTTTGTGATTTGGCAACCAAAAGGTTTAGATATTGGTATTACAGCTTTAATTGGAGCGGTTGTTGCTATCATTACAGGAGTCGTAAGTCTTTCTGATGTATTAGAAGTAACAGGTATTGTTTGGAATGCAACTTTAACTTTTGTGGCTGTTATTCTTATTTCATTAATATTAGATGAAATTGGTTTTTTTGAATGGTCTGCGATACATATGGTCAAGGCTTCAAACGGTAATGGCTTAAAAATGTTTGTTTTTATTATGTTACTTGGGGCAATTGTAGCAGCATTTTTCGCAAATGATGGTGCAGCTTTAATCTTAACGCCTATTGTATTAGCGATGGTAAGGAATCTAGGATTTAATCAAAAAGTGATTTTCCCCTTTATTATTGCCAGTGGTTTTATTGCTGATACTACATCACTTCCCTTAATTGTAAGTAACTTAGTTAATATCGTTTCTGCAGATTACTTCGATATTGGATTTATTGAATATTTTAGCCGAATGATCATTCCTAATATATTCTCTCTGATTGCTAGTATTCTCGTTTTATGGTTATATTTCAGAAAATCCATACCTAAAACGTTCGATACAGAAAATCTATCAGATCCTAAAAGTGCAATTAAAGATTCTAAGTTATTTAAGCTTTCATGGATAGTATTAGCAGTACTACTCGTTGGATATCTTGTTAGCGAGTTTATCCAAATTCCTGTATCAATTATTGCTGGTATTATTGCTTTTATCTTTGTAATATTAGCTCGTAAATCTAAAGCAGTTCATACAAAACAAGTGATTAAAGGTGCACCATGGAATATCGTTGTATTCTCTATTGGTATGTATCTTGTTGTGTTTGGACTAAAAAATGTAGGTATTACAACGGTCCTTGGGGATGTTTTAACAAACATTTCAAATTATGGGTTATTTAGCAGCATCATGGGTATGGGCTTTATAGCTGCTTTCTTATCTTCGATTATGAACAACATGCCAACTGTTTTAATAGATGCAATAGCGATTGGCCAATCCAGTGCTACAGGAATATTAAAAGAAGGCATGGTTTATGCGAATGTCATAGGTTCTGATTTAGGACCTAAAATTACGCCAATTGGTTCTTTAGCAACATTATTGTGGCTACATGTCTTAACACAAAAAGGTGTGAAGATTTCGTGGGGAACATACTTTAAAACTGGAATTATCATCACTATTCCAGTCCTATTTGTAACACTCTTAGGTTTATACCTTACACTAATCATATTTTAAGAAAAGGGGCTTTAATTATGGATAAGAAAACAATTTATTTTATATGTACAGGAAACTCTTGTCGTAGCCAAATGGCTGAAGGTTGGGGAAAGGAAATATTGGGTGAAGGTTGGAATGTCTATTCTGCTGGTATTGAAACACATGGTGTTAATCCTAAAGCAATAGAAGCTATGAAAGAAGTAGATATTGATATATCAAACCATACGTCAGACTTGATTGATAATGATATTTTAAAACAATCAGATTTGGTCGTAACGTTATGTAGTGATGCAGACAATAATTGTCCTATTTTACCACCAAACGTTAAAAAAGAGCATTGGGGTTTTGATGATCCAGCAGGTAAAGAATGGTCAGAATTCCAACGTGTTAGAGACGAGATTAAATTAGCTATAGAAAAGTTTAAATTGAGATAATCATAAACACCTCTTATTTAGTTAATAAGAGGTGTTTTGCCATTTAAAGAACAAAATTTGTGCCATATACAATATGCCCTCTCTTTTTCTCATTAACGAACGTTTATAACGCAATCATGATGAGAGTATTAATACAGTTAATTATTTGAAATACTTTAGTTTACATAATGTTGAATTATAGGTAGTGAAATTGTATTTATTATACATTGTCATATCGTTGTTTAATGATAGTTAATTTAAGGATAATAGAATTAATATTATATATAGATGAACAAAACAAGCAACAGAGCAAAAAAACACTTTTAGATTATTTTTACTCATTCTCTATTTTATTTATTTTTGCTATAATAAATAAAGAATATTAAATGGAGTTGTTTTTATGAAAAAGAAATTTGTTTCTAGTTGTATTGCTAGTACAATCTTATTCGGCACTTTATTAGGTGTAACTTATAAAGCTGAAGCTGCAACAGTACATGTAGCTGGTGGTGTTTGGAGCCATGGTATTGGAAAACATTACGTATGGTCTTATTATAGTCACAATAAAAGAAATCATGGTTCAACAGCAGTAGGGAAATATTCATCTTTTAGTGGTGTTGCTCGACCTGGTGTTCAATCTAAGGCATCTGCTCCAAAGGCTTGGGGTGGAAACAAAACATTTTATAGTCTTCACTAATTACATATATTAATTAAGGAGAATAGACAGAATTAAGTAAACTTAATTCTGTCTATTCTCTTGAAAGAGGCAATATGAAAAAATTCAAATTATTTTTAGATTTTAGTACTTTATTATTAATTTCAGGGCTATTATTTTTATTTTTCTTCAAAGAAAATGAAGAAATTATACCTGAAAGTTCCAATATTTTAACAATCTCTAATTGGGATAAATCTAACAGTAAATCAAAAGTGTTAGATGTCATTGAATCAGGCGCCAAAAATCAAAATATACAAATAATTAAATCCGTTAAAGATTTTGATAATAAAAAAGAATTTTTTGTTTTCAACTCAAAACGAAATAATTCTGACTTTATACGTAATAAAACATCACTTTTAACTCCATCAGATTTATTAAACAGAGAGATAAAAGGAAAGTATTATATTATTGGTGAACATTTCAATGTAGAAGAGCTTACGAGTGAATTAAAAAAAGCTGGTTTAACATCTGAAGTTGAATACATAAATAGAAACATATTATTTTTTGAATTAGTCATAGATAATGATTTATTAGTGCCTTTCATATTCTTAGGCGTATTATATCTTTTGTACTTCTTATATGACAGAGGATATAATTTGAAATTTTATGCTATTCAAAAGCTACATGGCTTTTCAACTACACGCATTATTTTTCATAATATTCATATAAAAATCATTTATTGGCTAGTACTTACCACTATTTTCTTTATTGCTAATATATTAATCATTCATATAGCCAATTTAGAATTGGATTTCTTAATGTTTATTCGTAGATTTATCGTGTTGCTTTTTGTTTTTGCTTGTATTACTACATTGTTGTGGCTGATTTCGTATAGTCTTCTTTTGAAGTTAAGTATTCCATTAACCTTAAAAGGGAAAAAAGGATATAAGTTTTCAATATTTATGGGTACCTTCACCAAATGTATCATGGTGCTAATACTATCTTTTTTACTGGCACAAAATTTAAATGCTTATACGAAGTTAAAGAATATATATGACTCTGAAAAAATCTGGCAAAAGTTAGATAATTACTATACATTAGAGATTTCTCCTAATATTAGAAATTCAGAAGAAAAACAAATTTTAGAAACTAATATATACAATTTAATTAAGAAAAGCGAACAACTTGGTGGATTGCTTTTAAAGAATAATAATATAGCCAATCCCGATAAAAACAATTACATTCCTGAAAATGGCAATGTCTTTTTTATCAATAACAATTTTCTGAATTTCTATAAAAATATAAATCATGATTTTAAAATGATTGACAATCATTCGGATAAAATAAACGTGTTTATTCCTCCAAGGTTACAATATCAAAAATCTGAAATTCAAAAAAATCACCAAGGATGGATTGACTTTCAAAAGCAACAAAACAAAAAAGTAGATGTGCAAGTACTGTCAAAAAACGTATCTGTTTTTTCTTTTGATCGCACAACTAATTTGAAATTTGGATATCTAGATTCTCCAATAGTAATGTTGTTGACACCTGACGATTTAACAGGAGATTTTTATTTAGCTGCTGTTTCTCAAGGTGGATATCTATTTAAAGATTTAGATACACTTAAACAGTTGCTTAAAGATAATCACCTAGAAGAAGAAATTAGCGGTATAACTAATTACAAGGATTCTGTGTTAAATGAATTAAATGAAACGAAAACAAAAATGATAATAACAATAGTTACTATTATTATTAACGTTTTCATTCTTTTGATAGCTACTGTATTTGAAACAATTCAATATTTTAGCTGGAATAAAAAGCAACTATTATTAAGAAAAATTCATGGTTATTCATTATTCAGCAGTAATGTACGTTATTTAACAATTTCTATTTTACTTTCTATTATGTTAGCTTACACTACGCATATTTTATTTGGTTCAAAGATATTACTATTCATAATAATGTCTATTGCTATTATTCAACATTTACTTCAAATTGCTTATATTAAATATCTTGAAAAATACTTTAAAGATTTAATGAGGGAGATTTAAACAATGAAAAGAACTTTAATTATTGTAACAATTGTACTATTAATCATCATACTTAGTCTGTTATTGGTTAGAAATGAGCATTTAGATCGTTTTAACCCACTGTTAAAAGAAAAAGTATCTTATGCCAAAGTTCCAAAAGATACCCAGGACTATAGAAATATAACTGTATACTCTAAAAATGGAGAAAAAAAGAGTTATAAATTGGATTTTTTAGGTTATGATCCTACAAAAGAATATGTGAAAGTAAATCATAAAGGGAAATATGTGCGTTCGATAGAATACATTACAAAAGATATTCCTAGCTTTTTAAAATGAGGTGACCGATAGTGATAAAACTTGAAAATGTTTTTGTAAAAAAAGGTAATAAAAACATTTTAGACGGATGTAACTTTAATTTTGAAAAAGGAAAATCATATGCTTTAGTTGGAGAAAGTGGCGCTGGAAAATCTACTTTACTTAACATAATCGCTGGGTTCGAAGATGTATCACAAGGAAGCATATATATTGAAGATAAGTTACTAAAAAAGAAAGTCGATTTTTATAGATATACGTTAGGGTATTTGTTTCAAAATTTTGCTTTACTTGAAAATCAAACAATCAGTCAAAATTTAGATTTAGCCCTAAAGTTCAAAAAGAATAAAAAAGATAATATGAACTTAAAGAAAGAAGTATTAAAAAAGGTCGGCCTAGATTTAGATATCAAGAGAATTGTTAGTTCTCTAAGCGGTGGTGAACAACAAAGAGTAGCATTGGCAAGATTAATATTAAAAGATCCGAAAATCATTTTAGCTGATGAACCTACTGGATCACTAGATACGAAAAATGGAAAAATAGTTATTGATTTATTATTGAAGCTACTTGATGAAAATAAAACTATGATTGTCGTAACGCATGATTTAGAGCTTGCGAAACGATTTGATGTCATAGTCAATATTTCTGAGCTTAGAAGTTAAGAAATATTGATAGGTATAGCCATACATAGAGAAAAAACAATATGAAATATGATTAGTCATTACTTTTGAGTTTTTTAATTTAAGGACTGGATTTTCCAGTCCTTTTTTGTGATGACAAAAAACAAGCCTCGCAGAGCACACGTTTTTAATGACTTATTTGGTTTTTAATAAGTCTAGTATGTTAAAACTTTTCTGTGTTTAGGTGTTATAATCATATGCAGTGGAAGTTGATTTATTATGTCTTATTCAATTATTCGAGTTGTTAAAGTGAAATCAAAAACAAATACAAGAGGTATTCAAAGAGAAAATAAAAATTATGAAAATATAGATATTGATTTAAGTAAGTCATATTTAAACTATGATTTAGTCAATGATACTAAGTTTGATTTTAATAAAAAAATTGATGAGAAAATCGAACAAAATTATAAAGGGAAACGCAAAATTAGAACAGATGCCATTAAACATATTGATGGATTAATTACATCAGATAATGTGTTTTTAATCAATTATCTGAAGAAGAGACAAAATAGTTTTTTAAGCATGCTAAAGCGTTCTTGGAAGAAGAATACGGTAAAGAAAATCTTTTATATGCGACAGTACATATGGATGAGATAACACCACATATGCATTATGGCGTAATTCCTATTACTAAAGATGGACGTTTAAGTGCGAAAGAAGTTGTAGGTAATAAAAAAGCATTAACCGAATTCCAAGATAGATTCAATACGTATATTAATAAGCAAGGCTATGATTTAAAACGAGGAATTTCTAGACAACTTACAAAAGAAAAACATGATCAAGTTAGCGGCTATAAACAAAAAACAGAATATCATAAACAAATGTATATGCGCGAGAAGCAAATAGAGGATCATTTAAAGTAAGAAAATGATAAATTGATACAAAACTACCAAAAATCATTAGATACGCTTAAAAAGCTTCTGAGTGTCATGTATGAAATTAAAACTAAAAATGTAGGTGGATGGTTTCATAAAGAGAAGCAAGAAACAGGCAATATTGTAATTACTAAAACTTATTTTGAAAAATACACTAAACAAATTAAAGCAGCACAGATGATATTAGATGATTATGAATGGATTAAAAGTGGGAAGTCATTAAAAAAATCAGAGAAACAAAATGAAAGTTTAGTTAATGAATTGACTAGTGTCCATATGGAAAATGAAAAGCTGGTTGAAGAATTTAATGATTTAGCACAACGTTATAATTATTTGTTGTCAGAGAATGAAAAGAAAGATAAAGAACTAAATTATACGCTTAAGTTATTCAATCAAGTTTTTAAAATCATTAAAAGTATGATGAAAGAAGAGCGTTATCATACGCTAATAAATCATATTGATAATCATTTAGACAATTCTAAAATACGTGAAGTAATGACGATAGATAACAATGATGAACAGTTCTTTAAGAAGAAATATCAAGCACAAGAATGAGAAATCATTTTTAAAGAAGATAGAGAAGATGGTTATACATTATAAAAATAGATATTTAAATGCATTTGTTTGAGGTTAATTATTTTTTAGGATGAAAAATAGGTAGCCCCCCTCTAACTTTTTAATATATTTTTATAAATCTTTTTAAAAATCTTTTAGGGGCTTGTTCAGACCTAGAGCAACAAGGGATTTCAATGCCTAAAGGAGTGTTTTTGCCACATAAAAGGAGTGTTTTAAAAAGTTGTACTCCTTTTATGGTTTGACATTGATAATAAAGTAGTTTATTGTGAATAAAAGTTTTCAAATGGGAGTGTATATTCAAACGATACTCCTTTAGGTTCGTAATAAAGGGGGGGCTGTATCATGACAGGAGAGACAGTTGTATATAAAAATGAAATGAATTTAGTTCCATTAAGGCGATTTACAGCTACTGAAATTAATTTATTTTTTGCGATGTGTAATAAATTAAAAGAGCAAGATACTAATACATTACGTTTGTCTTTTGATGAATTAAAAAAATTAAGTAATTATAGTCCAGAAACACGTAATATTAATAGATTTGCTAATGATTTAGATAATGTGTATAAAAAGATGTTGAATTTAACCATTAGATATGAAGATGATGATGTAATAGAAAGATTCGTTTTATTCAATCATTATAGAATCCATAAGCGAGAACAATATCTAGAAATATCAACTTCTTCAAATTTAAAACACATATTGAATTCAATTACTAATAATTTTACAAAATTTGAATTAAAAGAAATGACTAGGCTTAAATCTACATATTCTAAAAATATGTTTAGATTACTTAAACAATACAAACATACAGGCTATTTAAAAATTCACATCGATGATTTTAAAAATCGTTTAGATATACCTAAATCTTATCGTATGACTGATATTAACAAAAATGTTTTTAAACCTATTATTATTGAATTAGGTTCTATATTTAATAATCTTACTATCAATAAAATCAAAGCGAAAAAAGGGCGTAAAATTGAATGGATAGAGTTCACATTTGACGCTGAGAAACGCATTCATAACAAACGACAACCTCAAATGTCCAAGATAGATAAATCAAGACAATATGTGAGGCGTGAAAAGACGCCTAAATGGTTAGAAGAACGGTCATATGAAAAGCAACCTCAAAAAGATTACGACCCACAATTAGAGAAAGAACGAGAGGATTTTTTAAAACAACTTGAACTGAATTGGGAATAACGCAACTTTTCGTTGCGAGTTGGTTAACTAAAAGTATCGTGACTTTTCAATTATTTTAATTATAGTTTGAGTTAAGGAGTGATTTTATGAAATTAGCTGAAGCTATAAAAGAACAGAGAGAATTAAAAAGATGGTCTCAAGAGGAATTAGCCAATATATTAAAGGTTTCCAGACAAAGTGTTTCTAAATGGGAAAGTGCCAAAAACTATCCTTCCTTAGATATTTTGATTGCTATGAGCGATTTATTTGGAATCTCTTTAGAGCATTTAATTAAAGGAGATGCACGTTTTAAAAAAGTTATTTTAGAGGGAAATTATAGAGAGAGTAACAGGGCACCTTCCATAGTTGATTTTCTTTATGATTTTTGGTGGCTTTTCTTTCCTGTTGCCGGATTTTTAGTTTGGGCCATTCATTCGTTCATGGGTTGATTTTAAAATCAAAATTTAATGCACATCAGGCAATATGAAAAAGGAAAGTATTTTTACGACACCTTGAAATGTATTGATAAGAATAGAAGAGTTTACAAAAGGCAATATGAAATATATACTAAAAGTAACAAGAATTTCGTTTGTAAACGCACCAAACCCCGAACTATTCGCCGTAGTTCGGGGTTTTTTGGTGAATTGGCTTTAATCGTCTATATTATTTTTTATCACGTTTATGGAGCCAATAACCAAATAACGTAACGAGACAACCACTGATTGCCGTTGTCATGATGTGAACAAGAATTTCATTCATAAATCGCACCTCCTCTCTACGCCGAATTGACGTCTGAGAGATAGACGACCTTCACATTATAACAAATCTCTTCTTCCATGAAATAACATGAATATTAATAAATGTTGTTATATATTAAAGATAAATAAATATAAGGGTGGGATTGATAATGTTTGGCGATCAAAGACAAGAAGCTACAAAATATGTCATTAAAGAAGGTTATCAAGATATTTATTTCCTCAACAAAAACGGGGAATGGTATTATTTCGAAGTAAGAAGTGCCTGGCGTGGCAAACATATTATTAGAGTTAAAGATGGTTTGTTAGGTTGGAGAAAAGAAATAGTAACTGAATAAAGATACAAAATACTTGCCAATGCAAAAGAATGAAAACGCGTCAAATCAACGATGTATAAAAGATGCATAAAAGATAATGAAAGTAAAAAGCCATAAATGCCGTCATATAGGCATTTATGGCTTTTTGTTTGGTTAACATAATCGATGATTACCAGAAGTTCTCACTATATAAAAGACACTAAAATTTTATAACTTTTAGTGCCTAATCAATTATTTTAGCTACCAAACAAACGACTCCAAAACCCCTTTTTAGGTTCCGTTTCTTCACTCTTTTCTTCTATATCACTATCATTGTCATTTAGATTAGCTGGAACGTCTTCTTTTTTTGCTTCTTCACCTTGTGTACTTTCGTCGCTTTGACTTCCAGATATATCCTTATATTGAATCTCTGTTTCTTTAGTTTCTTCCTGATCTCTGTTAATATTTACAGGATTAGTAGTATATGTTTTTTCTTGTGCATCAACGTTTTGTCTAGTGTTAGTAGATGTATCAAAGGGATAATTAAGGTGTTTTTCTTTTTCTAATTGATTTTCTAATTTTTGAATCTTTTTATTACTCTCTAATGCCAGAACTTGCTGATTTTCAAGCAATTTTGATCTTTCTTGCAACTCTTTTCTGTAAAATTCAATTGTTGTTTCATGACGACTTTCTTGTTTTTCAATTTGATTATTTAAAGTATCAATCTGATTTTTAAGGATTTCTACTATTTGAGCATCGCTTTTCGATTCAAAATTAATATTATCCGACCCTTTTTTTTGTTTGTCTTCAGTAGTACTTTCAAAACCATATTTCTTTTTATTTTCATTTACTCTTTGAATGATTTTTTCTATATCGGTATCTTCTTTAATAAACGAAGTGTTTTCCTGTTTTATTGTCTCTATATTCAATCGCTTAATATTATTAAAAATCGTTTGCTTACTAACCCCTAATTCTTCACTCAACTTTTTCACACTTTTCATATCATCAACCCTTTATAAAATGTTTATAAACCCTTGATAAAATATTATAAGCTTATAATGCTTAATAATAAAGTGATTAATAAATAAAAATAAACATCCATCAACCTTTTTATCAAGGGTTTATGAAAGGTTTATGATATTTATCAAGGGTTTATAAACCCTTGATAAAGCTATATTTTCCCTTTTATAAGTTTATTTAAAGTGCTATAATAAACTTAATATAACAAAAACCCCAACTACTGGTAATAGTCGGGGTTTGGTAATAAAACGTTTAGAAACTGTTTATTTATATAATTTTCGATACTTGTATTATATAATGAATAATATCTTAGTGCAAGCACCTAAATCATTAAATAAATGTAAAGCTAAATAAAAACGTTTTATTACCTCTTACCAAACTAAAATATGGAAAGAGGTTTTTTGTCATGCAAAATCAATATTTTACAGTGCAAGAAAATTACAAAGAAAGATTTTATCAAATCCCTAAAGTATTCTTTACCAGTGAAAATTATAAAAATCTAACTAATGATATGAAAATAGCCTATGCTATCTTACGTGATCGCTTAAATTTATCTATTAAAAATAGCTGGGTTGATGAAGATGGTAACATTTACTTTGTTTATTCAAATGAAAAGCTAATGGAAATCTTAAATTGTAAAAAAGAAAAGTTAACAAAAATAAAAAAAGGGTTAGAAAACGATGGTCTACTCATTCAAAAACGACGTGGTTTAAATAAACCAAATATTCTATATTTAATGAAACCTATTGTCACAGAACGTGATATTTACAAAATAGAAAAAGAAGAAAACGATGTTGAACCTTACGGCGAGAAGGAAGTTCGAAAATCGAACGTCCAGAAGTTCGAAAATCGAACTTCCAGAAGTTCGAAAATCGAACGTCCAGAAGTTCGAAAATCGAACACTAATGATACTGACTTTAATGACATTGACTTTAATGATACTGAGAATAATGATATGAATGACTTGAATGATATAAAGTACAAAAATGAAATTAGTAATCATTCAAATCATTCAAATCAATTTACACATAATTTTGATGATAAAGAAATGCTATTGCAAGAATTCCCAGAACAACTAACTAATTATTTATTAAAATATGATTATAGAGATTTAGAAATCATAAAGGCTGTTATTCTTAAAGCAAAAAAATCATTTAATTCAAGGCATGAAGATATGCATTACATGTTAGAGGACATTGAGGATGAAATATTAACTTCTTTAAAAAGACTTAAAAAAGCTATACATGATAGGGGAGTTAAAGGCCAAAAGGAAACAATCAAGTCAATGCAAGCTTATTTAATGCAAACAATTCTAACTGAACTTGAAGAAACACATGCCCTTTATATGCGCCGTAAAAACATGAAACAATATAATATCTTTAATCAATAATTCAAATGATTTTATAACACTCGAAGAGACATCAAAATATTCCGTTAAATCATCTGACTTTTTAACTGATGACGACGAAAAAAATCAAGAAATTGTAAGTGATTTAGAAAAAGGTTTGTATCGAAAACGTATGTTAAGTTATGGTGGATTGCTTAAACAAAAGCATAAAATTTTAAACTTAGACGATGCCGAAGATGGTAATTTGATTAATACAAGTGATGAAGATAAAACGACAGACGAAGAAAAAAAGCACATTCAATTACCGCAATTTGGAATTTCGAAAAGCAAAATTATTATTTAAGACATTAGTGATAACTGATGTCTTTTTTTATTGTTTTTCTGTAAAAAAGTGCTGTCTTATTTTTGTGACAAATGCTGTATGTAGTGTCACAAAAGTGTGACACTACAGCTTTGTATGATATCACTTTAAAATAACTTAAAACCCTTGGAATGTCTGGCCTTGCCAGATCTATCATTTTTGAATGATAGCAAATTTCCCTTATGCTCTTACGGAGATTTTAGAGTTAAATTAAAATTTCTAAGTTTTTGATAAGAAAAGCCCTGCAGGAATTTAGAAAAACATGGGGAAGTTTTAAAGTATTTTATGCTAATTTTTAAATTTGCATGTAAATGGGCAGTATCTAAAAAATTAGTCACTGATTTTGCTGAAATTTTTGTTTGTGAAATTAGCATATATTTATTTGGCTCATATTTGCGTTTTAAGAGACTGTATAGATTTTTAAGTACAAAACCTATATGATTTGCCTCTAAGTCTTCAAAATGCCTCTTAAAATCCAAAATAAAAGTGTTTAATATTGTAATAAGGATTGCTATTTTTATAAAAGGAGAGATATCATGAAGATTAAAACTTTCGCTACTTTTACTCATCGTCAATTAGATAAACAAGTTAATAGGTTTTTAAAGAATGATATTCATGTATTAGAAATTCAAACACACAGTAATTGGTTATATATTTCAGCTATTGTTTTTTATGAGGATAAATAAGGAACATCGTATTTATGCCGAAAAAATTTATTGATGTTGAGAAGAACCCTTAACTAAACTTGCAGACGAATGTCGGCATAGCGTGAGCTATTAAGCCGACCATTCGACAAGTTTTGGGATTGTTAAGGGTTCCGAGGCTCAACGTCAATAAAACAATTGGAATAAAATCAACCTACAGAGCATCCAGCTGCAAATGCAGTTCCGCAAACTGCTTCACATACACCGCCGGCTATTGGATTTACGATTGCCCATACTCCACAGTAGTGAGCACATGCATAAAGTCCAGCCATACTACAAGCGAATGCTTTGCCGTTCCATTTGAATCCTGCATATGTTACCGGTCTGTTTTTATCAACTTTTTCAGCCTTATATTCAACGTAATTTTTGTTAATAAGTATTTTTCCCTCTTTGTTTTCAGTCATACTTCTTTTTTCGGCAATGAATTTTGTGATTTTTTTGTTGTAGTTATCATATATTGTTTCAGAAACTACAATTTCTTTTGTTTTTTCATTTTTATAAGCGTTATTAGCTATGTAGCCATATGCATTTTTATCATTTGCTTCTGTAGCTAGATATTTTAATTTAGAATTTTTGTCTTCTAGCTTTATTTTTTTAAATCCTTCTTTTTTCATTTGCTTTTCGAATTTTTGCATATCTTCATTTTTATTTTGCAATTGTTCTAGAAAACTTATTTCTTTCTTGGTCATTTGTGATACTTCGATGTTTTTGCTTTTCAATTTTTCTTTTTGATTTTCTAGTAAAGAACTTTTTTGTTCTTCATTTGCGTAAGCATTAGAAAAATTCGCGCTAAATACCAGTAGGAACAAGGAAATTATTGAAAATAATTTTATAATTTTCATTTGATACCTCCAAGATAATAAGATATTTTAATTGTATAAGTAAGCGCTTTATAAAATCAATATTTATTTTAATATATTTATAAACATATTTTTGAAAGGAGTCTATTTTATGAATGAAAATTTAGAAAAATATATAAAAAGTTTGCCACTTTTAGGTTTGTTAATTAGTATTTTGTTAATTGTTTTATTCTTTTTTATTTTAGATGTTGATGAAGATTTATTCGTGGTTTTTTTATACTGTTTATTGCCTTTGATAGTTAATTTGTCTATTTATGGTTTTTATGTTTTTGTTAAAAGAAAGTAAGATTATGAATAATTTTGTTTTTAATTTGTATGCTTTGAGGGGGTTGGAAAACGGTAGGTGTATAGATTAGATTTCTTGTTTTTTTGAAACGAGTGTGAACGAGTTTCTTCTTGTCTTGATTTTTGATAAAAACGCCCTACAGGAATTTAGAAAAACGTGGGGAAGTTTTAAAGAATTTTATGCTAATTTTTAATTTGCATGTAAATGGGCAGTATCTAAAAAATTAGTCACTGATTTTGCTGAAATTTTTGTTTGTGAAATTAGCATATATTTATTTGGCTCATATTTGCGTTTTAAAAGCATATATAAGTTTTAGATATAAAACTATATGAATCACCCCTAAATCTTTAAAATGCCCTCTTAAAATTCAAAATAAGGGCATAAAAAATAAAAGCTACCCCAGATAAAGTGAGGTAGCTTTTTCTTTCATACGGTCTATTTATTTTTCTTTCGACGCCGTATCGTCGATGTAATTCAAAAAAGTTATGGGCTATAAATCTACATCACTTTTTCAAGAATGTAGTAGCAATATTCAACGCAAATTAATTTTTATAACTGCTCGGAATATCTCAAGCCGTTTCTTTAATTTTGAAATAAAAAAATCGACGAAGGTCGATTACGTTTTTGCACATGTCGATTTATCCGACGTATAAGTGCGCCCTTACGGGATTTAACTAGATTATAACGACGAATTTTAGACCTGTAAAGCAATAACAATTAGGTCTACCAGGTAGATAAAGTGTACAAAGTAGAACCGAAAAAGTTATTTATTTTGAAGATTTTTCGTAGATATAATTTGCTAATAAACTTCCTAAAACTGAATAAAGAAAAATAGTTAAACTCATGTAATCACTCCATAATTCTGAAGTGTCTCCATGTCTACGCATAGACATGCATTTATGTCGAGAAAATTTATTGTGCGTTGAGAAGAACCCTTAACTAAACTTGCAGACGAATGTCGGCATAGCGTGAGCTATTAAGCCGACCATTCGACAAGTTTTGGGATTGTTAAGGGTTCCGAGGCTCAACGTCAATAAAGCAATTGGAATAAAGCACCTATGATTATTTAAAAATATAAGTTATAATACATTCAAAAATATTTTTGAATGAGGTGTATTATGATTCAAACGGTTGTTGCTGCTGCTGTTCTTTATATTGCTACAGCAGTTGATTTATTAGTAATTTTATTAATATTTTTTGCTAGAGCAAAGACTAGAAAAGAATATAGAGATATTTATGTTGGTCAATATTTAGGGTCTATTATTTTAATATTAGTTAGTTTGTTTTTAGCTTTTGTATTAAATTATGTTCCAGAAAAGTGGATATTAGGTTTATTGGGTTTAATACCAATTTATCTTGGAATTAAAGTGGCTATTTATGATGATTGTGAAGGAGAAAAGAGAGCTAAAAAAGAATTGAATGAAAAAGGATTGTCTAAATTAGTTGGTACGGTTGCAATTGTTACGATAGCAAGTTGTGGCGCCGATAATATTGGTTTATTTGTTCCGTATTTTGTGACATTAAGTGTTACTAATTTATTACTTACTCTGTTTGTCTTTTTAATTTTAATTTTCTTCTTGGTGTTTACTGCACAAAAATTAGCTAATATTCCAGGAATTGGAGAAATTGTTGAGAAATTTAGTCGTTGGATTATGGCTATTATTTATATAGCTTTAGGTTTATTTATTATTATTGAAAATGACACTATTCAAACAATTTTAGGATTTATATTTTAATTTAGGGTGTGAT
>OKLI01000089.1_pt1 | contig 25607 bp, 10 predicted proteins | sample 1612671 | NCBI WGS metagenome assembly OKLI01 (sample SAMN04436812, study PRJEB24849) | human gut metagenome | biome: human gut; feature: NICU; material: stool | host: Homo sapiens | place: USA: Saint Louis, MO | collected 2011-05-02 | reverse complement strand
TTCTTTTTACTTTTTGTTGTTGATACGGGTATTAGTTATTTTTACTCTTATAAAAAATGCTTGCTTATAGCTGACCAAAAACAATATATAGCTAACTATTACAGAGGGATTACTCAACTGATAGGGAGTTTATTCCAAATTGCCTTAGTCATTTTAACTCATAGTTTTTGGGTATATATTATTCTACGTATATGTATGACCTTTTCTGAGAATTTTTTAATAGCTAGAAAAGCCGATCACTTATATTCGTTCTTAAATGAAAAGAATATTCAGCCTTTAAATAAAGATATATACCAAAATATTATTAGAAATATAAAGGCTTTAATACTTCATAAAATTGGTGGTGTTACTGTTTTTGGAACATCAAATATTATTTTATCAAAATTTGTAGGTTTAAGTGCTGTTGCGTTATATACGAATTATTATTTGATTATTAATGGTATCGATAAGTTGTCTGATCAGGTATTTAATGCACTAAAGGCATCTGTAGGAAATTTGAATGAGTCTCATGATGATGCTCATAAATTAGTCATTTTCAAGAGATTAGAATTTATGACAGCCTATTTGGCTTGTTTTATCTGTAGTAACTTGTACCTTTTGTTAAATCCATTTATTACCATCTGGCTAGGAAGTAGCTATCGTTTTGATGAAAGTATAGTGCTTTGGATGGTTATCAACTTCTATCTAATGTTTATGCGTAAAGGCGTCTTAGTATTTAAAGATGCTATGGGGCTCTTTTGGCAAAATCGATATATGTCCTTAATAGAGGCCTTAATAAATTTAGGATCTTCCATTGTTTTGGTTCAATATTTTGATGTTTGGGGCGTGTTATTGGCTATGTTTATTAGTACGATTTGTATGCCTTTTATAGTTGAACCATATGTTTTGTTTAAATACGGATTACGTTGGTCTTTGGTTAGTTATTTTAAACTTTATTTCCGTTATACTCTAATTACATTTATATTAGTTTATTTCAGTAAATTCTTATCACAGTTTATTGCTTTGGATAGTGGCTGGTTTGGGCTTTTACTGGGGGTTGTATGTAATAGCATCTTTATAATAGTGGCATGGGGAATATTATTTATTAGAAGTAAAGAATTAAGGTTTTATCTTGATTTAATAAAAAGTAGGCTATAAGAAGGGGATAATAATGAGAATAACTGTAACTGGTGGGGCTGGGTTTATTGGCTCTCATTTAGTTGATCGTTTAATAGAGGATGGTCATACTGTACAGGTTATTGATAACTTATATACAGGAAACAAAGAATTTGTTCATTCGAAAGCACAATTCGTAGAATTGGATATTAGAGACCCAAAGTTATACTCTGTCTTAGAAGAATTTCGTCCAGACTATATATTTCATGAGGCTGCACAAACTGAAGTTTCCACATCTATGAGTGATCCAATGTTAGATTGTGATATTAATTTGATGGGGTTAATCAATTTACTTAATGCAGCAGTAAAACTAGATGTTAAAAAGTTTTTGATGCCATCTTCTGCAGCGGTTTATGGTAATTTAGATACATTACCACTAAATGAGGAAATGATTGGAAATCCGTCTTCATTTTATGGATTAACAAAGTTAACTACAGAACATTATCTTCGTATTTATCATGAAGCTTTTGGATTACCATATATATGTTATCGCTATTCTAATGTGTTTGGTCCACGACAAGGTAATGGTGGAGAGGGGGGCGTTATTAGTATTTTTGCTAAAGCGATTGTACAAGGCTCTCCTATTATTATTTACGGTGATGGAAAACAAACAAGGGACTTTATATATGTGGATGATGTAGTTGAAGCTAATATTTTAGGTATGCAACACCAGGTTACAGGTATTTATAATGTAAGTACTGGCATCTCAAGTTCCGTCAATTTGTTAGTGGATGAGTTTAGAAATATTAGCGGTAAAGATATAGAGGTAGTTTATGATAAGCCTAGATTAGGCGATATTAGAGATTCTGTTTTGGCAACTGATAAATCAGAAAAAGAGCTTTTATTTACAGCAAAATATAATTTACACGATGGGTTAATAAAAACATATGAGTATTTTAAAACAGTAGAGGGCTAGTATTTATGAATGATGTTTTATCTTATGAGTTGGAACGCACTGCTAAAGATATTCATATTTTCTTATCTAAACTTTCAGGGAAAACTATTTTGATAACGGGGGCAACCGGATTCATAGGATCTATGCTCACCCGATTGTTTTTAGTTAGTAATATGAAATATGGAACAGATATTAATATTATTTGTTCCGTGAGAAATATAGAAAAGGCAGAGGCTTTGTTCTCTAACCTTAAGAATTCAGAACAGTTAGTCTATATTACTAATGGCCTTGTTGCATGTAATGATTCTGTTGATTATATATTTCACACTGCAGCACCTACTACATCTAAGTTTTTTGTTACACAGCCAGTTGAAACGTTAAATGGTAGCATTAGTACAACATTAGACGTCTTGCAATATGCAACAAAGAATAGAGTTAAAAAAATCGTATATTTATCCTCTATGGAACAATATGGTATTCAGCAAGTAGATTATCAAAATATGACTGAAGATGATTTAGGTTATATTAATCATTTAGATGTTAGAAGTTCGTATTCTGAAGGTAAACGTATTTGTGAATGTTACTGTAGTGCTTATTTTCATGAATATAATGTACCAATTTGTATTGCTCGCGTTGCACAATGTTTTGGTCCAGGTCTTTCACTTTTAGATAATCGTGTATCTATGCAATTTGCTAAAAGTGTTATGCATAATGAAAATATTATTTTACATACCAAAGGACAATCTGTATCAAACTTTTGTTATATAACTGATGTACTTTCCGCTTTGGTACTATTACTGTTTAAAGGAGAATGTGGAGAAGCATATAATATATGTAATAGTAATGAAACAAGAAGCATCAAAGATATTGCAAATTTAGTAGCGAAAGAAGTCGCTAAGGGTAAAATAGACGTGGTATTTGATATACCAGATAATGCCAATCAATATGGATATGCACATGATGTAAAATTTATTCTAAATAGTGAAAAAATCCAGTCGTTAGGGTGGAAACCCAAGATTAACATGGTAACAGGATATAGAAATTTAATTGATTATATAAAATATGAGAAGAACATCTCATAAGGGTAAAAAATAGTCGTACCGAATCGTATATGTTAAAAACAAGTATATTAGAGTAACTTGATAATATATAATTTGTAAGGACAGTTGATTATATCAGCTGTCTTTTTTATGTGTAAAAATTGTCACAACATTCTCATATATTTCATGTATTTTATGATGTATACAAGTCATCTAGGTAGTTACTAGTTGGCGTAGTATTCATATAGTTTGAGAGGAAGAATATGAGGTATAGAGAATGAGAGCGAGCAATATTGAGTTGTTGCGTATCATTTCGATGATACTAATTATTATGCATCATTTCAGCGTGCACGGTTGTTTCCCTCTTATGCCAGATTTAACGTTTAATAAGGTGTTTCTCCAAGTATTTGGACTTGGAGGCAAGGCTGGTGTAGTTGCCTTTGTTATGATAACAGGCTATTTTATGGTTTCTAGTAGTTTTAAGCTGCATAAGTTTGCGAAGTTAGTAGGGCAGATATGGTTTTACAGCATTGCCATGCTGGGCGTAGCTATGGGTTTAGGACTCGATACGGTGACGTCAAGGAATATGATGCTCGCTTTATTACCTATTGGTGCCATGAGTTGGTTTGCCCAGAACTTTTTAGTACTCTATTTATTAACGCCTATTATTAATCGAGTGCTTCATTGGCTACAGCATACATATTACGTTATGCTTCTAGTGGGTTCCACGGTAATTTGGTTCTTAATACCGACGGCACTGAATTTATGGCCTAATGTACCGCATACCACCTTTGGATTTAAACATATCTTTTCCTTTATCGTATTCTATTCGATGGGGGCGTACATCAAGCTGTACGGCTCACATATAACAAAGAAAATAGGTATTATTTTTAGCGCCATAGGCTTTGTAGGGGCCTTTCTAGGGGACATCCTCGTTGATGTACTAGCCATGACGAATCCAGTGTATATGAAACAGATTTTCTACTTTACACAAAATGATTATGGCTTCTTTCAATTGCTATTAGGCATTGGCTTATTTATTATTTTTTTGAAAGCAAAGATCACTTATCGTCCTAGGATCAATGCGGTAGCATCTACTACCTTTGGCATATACCTATTGCATGATAATAAGCTATTCCTTCATTACATGTGGGACAATGTATTAGCAACGTATCAGTACTATGATTCAATACTATTACCTCTGTATGCAATTCTTGTAGTGGCGCTTATTTTTGTTATCGGTATGATTGTAGACTATATGCGGTTAGCTTTCATAGAAAAACCTGTGATGAAAGCAATCACGCCGAGACTCGAGCGAATTCAGTCAAGAGTTGAGAAAGTACTGCCATTATAATGCGATTATCGGTGTTTTTTGGTATAATATATAAGTATTCTTACCATAAAACGGGAGGTAATTATAATGCGTAAATTTTTATATATGTTAGCGGCGTTGCTTGTATTAATTGGCATTAGCACAAATGATGTAGAAGCTCGTCAAGATGTGTATGCTACGACGTATCTCGGTAATAACTGGTATGTAGATCAAGACTCTGTAAAACGGGTGGGGGATATACTCAACTTTACGGTGTACACAACAGCAGGTCTTAGCTACAAAGTGACATCTAGTGATGACAACTATTACAATGCAGACGTATTTTACGATAATAATAAACTCGTATCAGATAATGGCCAATCCGTCTGGAAGTCGCCAGGCATGATGGCAGCCATGCGCGTGGCCCGTAGATAAACAAAAAAGGCAGGAATTATTGATATGTCCTCCATTACTGAACATCTAGTAATGGAGGACATGTTATATAATCTCTGCCTTTTTTTTTGCTTTTTATTATATATTTTTGTATATTTCTATTTATAGATTCTTATGGACTCGCTTATATGTTCGATATATAATTGGATTAGGATAGTCAGCGAGGTTGGGCCTCTCTTCGTTAATGAAGGGAGGGGTGTCTATGAGTGATTATGAACTAATCATGCTCCTGCTTCAAGTAATGGCTGTTGTCATCGCTTTCGGAGCACTAGTAGCACTTATTTGCTTTGGAAAAAGCAAATAGCCCTTCGTTACCGCTTGGTAGCTAGATAAAACGAAAAGGCCATTTCCTAATTTCTATTAAGTTTCGAGATGAGCCCGACGTAACTACTCGTCTGGCTATCTACCTATATTATAGGGACAAAAATATATATCGTCAAATTGAGATGAAATACATTATTATAATAACTACATATAAATAATCATAAAAGCTGTACATACATAGATTAGACTGAACGGCTTTGATGTCAAAACGAATGTAACATCAAGGGTAGTTCAAAAATCGATTATGTGTGTACAGCTTTTTGTGTTTTGGTTTTAGTGTGTTTGTGTGAAAGTAGTCATAGGACTACCAAAAAGGACCTTATTATTTTTCAAGTTTTTCTACCAAGCGTTTTATTGTTTCTTGTAGATCTTTATTTTGAGTTTCTAATGCTTGTACGCGTTGTTCTAGTGCGTTATAAGAGGCAGGAGACATAGCAGTAGACAAAGATTTTCCTGGTCTATAGGTGATACCTACATTGGCCATAACGTGATTGTTCATCGTAAACCCTGTGGTGAGTAAAAGATTATCTTTGTGGTAATAGCCTATACCTAAAGCTACTGCATTTGCATTTTTATAATGACCGTAGCCAGCCATGTATTGAACGCGATTATCTGGATCATATGGTAATGGATGTAATGCAGCTAATGCAGCGGCACGAGCATCACCTTTATTGGATTCCGATTCGACACGTTGCACCTCTTGAGATACATGTTGTACAGATTTTTCAATGGTGCTGATAGAATTATTAAGTTGTTGACTTGTACTTTTACCAAGGGTATCAATCATTTGATGAACGCCGTAGAGTTGGGATCCGTTGACCGCATCTGTAGAGGTAGCACTCACGCGACCTGCTGCGAGATTGGTGATGGTCCGTTCCTTGCCCTTAGCCCCTACGGATACTGTTGATACAGGGGAGGTGCCAGCATAGTTGACGGTAGTACCATTTTCAAAGGTATGACTTGCTGTACCGATTACATCGCCATCAGCGGAATCATTGCCAAGGACAACGCCATTTTTTAGAGAGGTAGTCACATTATTGCCGAGAACAAAGGTGTTTTCTCCAGAAATGTGGTTGTAATTACCTATACTGTAAGAATTGGCTGCATCAATAGCTGTTTTACCGTATTCGCCCTGGCCGAATACACCGGATGCGGTCGCTTTCTCTGATAGTGTATTATAAGAGCCTACAGCCAAACCTTTTGCGGCTTTTACATTCACATAATGCCCTACGGCAAGGTCGAACTGACCGTTTACTGTTGAATTCGAGCCGATGGCTACAGAATTGCTGGCCTTACTGTTAGCACCTTGAAAATTACCAATCCACACGTTTTTATCACCTGCGGAGTTTTCCCCTGATTGAGTCCCCATGACAATGGAGTTCGTCAACTGGCTTGCATTACCTGCGGCGAAACCGACGGTTACGTTAAAATCGCCAGTACTGCCTCGGAAGGACTTCGCCCCAAGGTTGATATTGCCGCCGCCTGATGAGCCGGCCCCAGCAGCTGCACCTAAGGCTATGTTATTACCTTGCGCATTAACATTCTTACCCTTGCCGTTCGCCGCACCGGCATTCTCACCGAGGGTGATATTGCCGCTTGTTCCTGCGGTGAAAGTTTGACCTTCCTTGCCGATGTTACCGTTGTTATCAACGATATTGACCGGCGCCGCATAAACTGTGGTGGATAAAGCTACCATTACAACACTTGCTAATACAAAACGTTTCTTACTCATCGTATACACTCCTTTGTGTACAAACAAACTTTCACAAAACTTTCATAAAAAGACTTACATGGCTACTATAATACCAAAAAGGTATATTGTAAATAGAATATTCATATAAATTCAATAAATATACAATATATTCTATAGGTATTTATAGTTAATAAGAAACCTTTGACACATATTTATAAAATTTAAATATTTATTTATTCTATAAATTGTATTCTAGCATTTTATATGTATAAATTGCATTCTATATGCATTGACAAGCCTCTATATATTTATATAAAATAGAAATAATTTCATGTTTTGTTCATGATAAAATCATGAGTCATCGGCGTGTGTAATGACGTATTAAGTACATAATTAAATAAATAATTATGTGCGTAATGAAAAGTGTGTTTGTACGTAAGAGTGTGTAATGAAATATATAATCGTGTTGATGAGTGCCCTTTATATGTTTGTCATGCCTGTATCGGGGGAGCAGGTAAGTAAAGCAGAGCAGCCTATACAGGGGACTAGGGTAAAACAAGTTCATAGTGAAAGTACGGTCGCCTTATCTGACGACTCAGATACATTCCATGTTAATTCGTCTCATACTCCAGATCATGTCATCGGTCAGGGCGGATTGGAGATGCCGGACTCCACAGATAAAAAGACGACTCGTTATTCCGATACGGATGCAGTCAACTCTGCGTTGCAGGCGGTGGTTATGACTGGTGTTCATTCCGCAATGCACGGATCGAAGGCAAAACCGTGGATGCAGAGAACCGTCGTGTCATTGCGCTTTCAGAAAAACTGGAAGCCCTTGTACGGTGTGGAAACATTGCAACCACTAGGTTACTATGATGAGACATCTCGTCATGTGTGGTTTACACAGGAGAGGTTGGCGAATGCAGCGGATACAGGAACGACGGCGAATGTGGGTATCGGCTATCGCCGAATCGCAGCGAACGATGACCATTATTACGGTGGTAATCTGTTTTATGACCATCGGTTCAGAGGTAATCACAGTCGCATGAGTGTCGGGCTGGAGTATGTATCGGGTATCGGTGCATTTCGCATGAACTGGTATCGCGGTGTGTCCAGCGAGCGTTCCCTTGACGGTGCGACACGCTTGGAGAGCGTGTCTAACGGATATACTGCGGAATATGGGACTAGCTTTAAGAATGCCCGTTGGGCGCGCGTGTACATGGAAGCCTATCGTTGGCAGTTGCGGCGTAGTGAGGATAAGCATGGCTTGCGTATCGGTACGGAGTTGCAGCTCACGCCGAGGATTTCCGTGGACATGGGCTATAATAAGCCCGAGCATGAGCATGGCAGTCCGTACGGAAAAATCATGTTCCGCCTAGCCGGGGTTGATACGGCATGGTTTGGTGGTAACCATCGATCGGATGCAAAAGCATCGGTTCGTGCGAATATGCTAGAAAATGTGCGCCGCCAACATACGGTGCACGTTGATTGATAGATTGATATATATATATTTATTATTTTGATAAAAGTAGCATAAGAATCCATATTTATTTTTTAGATAAAAGCAACATAGGGAGCTGTTTTATCATATCAGATGATTGTCATCTGATATGATAAAACAGTTCCTTTTTTTATACATTAATTCATAAAAATTTATTTTGTTTACAAAATAGAAAAAGAGTGGCACAATATTCATGAAAATATAATGAAGAATAAGTTACACGTGGAATTCATTAGGGATTGGAGAGGATAAAATGAGCAAGCGTAAACTTATATTATCGGTGTTGATTAATGGTGTGTTGTTATCGAGCCTATATGTGGCCGGAGCGGTGGATGTGGCACCGGGTAGCGGTAACGGTGTAGCCATCGGTACGGGTAGCAATGCACCAAAGGCGGAAAACGTAGCCATTGGTAAAGGGGCTACTATAGAGTATTCGGGTGGTGTCGGACAGCCGTCCACAGGTGATATTGTAATTGGTGGAAAGGCACATATTAATAATTATATTGATCAAGGTGGCGGCATTGCCATAGGTGCGAATTCATTCGTCGAAAATATGGTAGGCGGAATGGAAAGAGCGTTTGATTTTAATCAGGCTGGATACAAAAATCTTTTTGGTATACCTTTCGGGCTCCCAAAAAATCCTGAAAAGATGGTAACCGGAATGGCTATTGGTCAAAACACCTATGCTCGTTCTGGCAGTATTATGTTGGGGACCCATAATTATAAAGGAAAATTAGGTGATGTGGATGTAGATAGTTCTAATACCAAAAATAATAATGGACATTTATTTTCCACAACTATAGGAGCGAATAGTTATTCTAATGGTTTGTTTTCTTCTATTGTAGGGGCTTATTCGATTGCCTCTTCAGGTTATCCTACCACTACCGCTGATGCCACTAAGAATTTTGGTGCTACTATTACAGGGTCTTTAAATAGTATTGAATCGACAAGTGCTAGCTCTCAATACTCTGGGGTTGCAAATAGTATCGTAGGCACTGCCAATCGAACCTTTAACTCCAATGGATCTCTCGTATTTGGTGCTGGGAATGAAATAACGAATTCTGTAACCAGTATTTCAGCGCCAAGTTCGGGCGGTAATTCCGCTAAGGAATTATCTGAGAAATTACGTTCCGCTGTCAAAAATTCTAATGGTGGCGGTTCTACTATGGCATTTGGTAGCGGTAATAAGGCGGATTATACACTTCGCTCTGCACTTATGGGTGTAAATAACACATTGACTGGCTCTCAAGGCAAAGAAAGTAAGAATACCATGTTAACGGGCTTTCACAATACGGCGGATAAGGTGTCCAATACGACCGTAATAGGGTCTGAAAATACGGTGACTAATTCTAAGAACAGTCTTGTGATGGGGGATAATCGTGAGGTGAAAGATGCGAATCATGCAGTTCTCATTGGTTCCACAGACAGCAAGACTACGACATCTGTTAATAATGCGGTCGCTGTCGGACATAATACGAATGTAACCGTAGAGGGCGGCGTTGCATTGGGCAGTGAATCGAAGGCTACTGTGGCAGCTGGATCCGTTGGGTATGATCCGAGTACAAAGGCACAGTCCACGAATACGGATTCTACGTGGAAGGCGACTAAATCGGCCGTATCTGTCGGTGATGCAAATAACAATATTACGCGTCAGATTACATCCGTAGCAGCCGGCACAAAGGATACGGATGCGGTGAATGTGGCACAGCTCAAAAAGTTGCAAAATCAAGTGAATGCGAACGGCTCCACTACCGTCAGTGCAGGTAAACATATTAATGTGACAACTACGACGAACGGAACTACTAAAGATTATAAGGTAAGTCTATCTGATGATATAACGAATCAGATTACAAATAACACGACAAACATTAACAATATACAAGGTGATGTGACCAATATTAAAAAGAATGTAACCAATATTCAGGGTGACATTACTAATATCAAGCAGGATGTAACGAATATGGGGCGGAATGTAGCTCGCCTCGATAAAAAGGTTAACAAATCTGTGGCCGGAGCGGCTGCACTTGCCGCCTTGCATCCGTTGGATTTCGATCCTGATGCAAAATGGGACTTTGCTGCTGGTTATGGCCACTATCATGACGGCAACGCCGCTGCATTGGGGGCTTTTTACAGACCGAATGAGGACTTGCAGTTTAGCGTAGGATCTACTGTTGGTAATGGCGAAACCGTTGTAAATGCAGGTATGTCTGTGAAAGTAGGTGCTCACAGTAATGTATCCCGTTCTCGTGTAGCTATCGGTAAGGAAGTTTTGGAACTTAAGAAAACTGTAGCGGTACAAAATGCGCAGATTCAAAAGTTGACTGCTCTTTTGAATGGCCTGGCTGGAACAAATATGAAAGCAGACCACAGCACATTATTCCCTGATGTGCCGAATAATCACTGGGCATATGCGGCGGTTAGCGATCTATCTCGACGGGGTCTTGTGGAAGGCTATCCTGATGGTACATTCGGAGGGGATCGTATGTTGACCCGTTATGAATTTGCTCAAATTGTGTACCGAGCTATTCAAAACGGTGTTGCTGTCGATGATCGACTTGTATCTGAATTTGGTCCTGAAATGGCGTTATTCCGTGTGGATACTATTGCCAAGAACCATGAAGGACAACCGACTATTGAACGTGTAAGGGTTAATAAAAAATAGAATATATATGATTTATATTGTGAAAGCCGAGGCTCTAGGGCCTCGGCTTTTTCGTGTACCTGTAGGTGATAATTTTTCTGTATATAAAATTATCTTATCTATGAAAGTACTAAACTGAAAAGTCTAAAAATATGAAATTGATTACGTAATTACAATAATCGTTATATTCCGATATGTGGATTTATCGTAAATTTTAATAGGAAAGATGAAGATTTTATTTCTTAAAATTAAAAAGTATTAAAATAGAAATAAATAAATGACAAAAATGAAGAAAAGATGAAAAAGTTGTTTACAAGATAGAAATTTTTTGATATTGTATTGCCGTGGATGAGTATATGATGAAGAATCATGAATAATTATAGTATTCAGATCGTAATTTGGAATACTAATATTTGGTGTAAGAAGTGTAGATGATAATTAATCTTTATACTTCTTCTTTTTATTATCTTTGCAATATTATGCAACACAAGTGGTGTGTTTTACTGAGTTTTCGGTAAGAAAGGATAATCATGAATCGAATTTATAATGTTATTTGGAGTAAAACAAAAAAATGCTACGTTGTAGTATCTGAAATTGTAAAAACAGGTGGCGGTAAGGTGAAATCCGTACAAAACGGTACAACCTGGGCACGCATGAGTGCGATTATGGCGGTGGCTGCATTATTAATGGGTGGTAATATTACTACAGTTAATGCTGCTACATATACTGCTATGACGATTAATGATGTAAATGGCGCTGGTTATGCTACTGGTAATGTAGTTTATAGTGAAGGTAGTTATTTATATAACTATCAAAATCCTGGAAACTTGACACCATTTGATAATAGTCATTTGTACAATGGTACAGATAGAGGTAACTATACAGAAAATAGCTTTGCCGGCATTGCTATCGGTAAAAATACAAATATTCAGGAAACTGGTAATCCAACTTATTATTCCGGCTTAGCTATCGGTAACTATGCTCAGGCTACAGGTGGTATTTCCTTTGCACTAGGTCATTATGCACAAGCTTTATCCCCATCTGCCATGGCTCTTGGTACAGCCACAAAGGCGAGTGGATTTAACTCCTTGGCTATGATGCGTCAATCTGCTGCAGAAGGTGAGTTCTCTACAGCATTGGGTACTGCATCTTGGGCAAAGGGTAATGGTAGTTTTGCCATGGGTTACTCCGCTACAGCAAAAGCGGATCAATCCATTGCAATCGGTGCGGCAGAAACTATAAAATTACCTGGTCAACAACATGGTACTCCAAGTGCTAAATATAATGGCGATGGTAATACCGTAACAGAAGGGGCTCGTTCTCTTGCTTTCGGTACAAAAGCTCGTACTGCAGTTGGTGCAGATGATTCTATGGCATTCGGTTCTTCATCCAGTACTGGTGGCGCCAATGCGGTAGCCATGGGTTATAGTGCTAATGCTAGTGCAGAGAATGCCTTTGCCATCGGTAATACGGCGCAATCATCCGCACAAAATGCCGTGGCAATGGGTAAAAGTGCAAATGCAAGTGGTGTAAGCAGCTTTGCTATGGGTAGTAGTTCTAATGCTGCTGGTGCTGATGCTATTGCTATGGGTAGTTCTTCTCAAGCAAAATTATCCAACTCCATCGCATTAGGCGGTAATGCAAAATCCTTGGGTGCTGATGCGCTTGCACTTGGCGGTGCGGCGAATGCCTCTAAAGATGGTGCCATTGCAATCGGTAAAGAAGCAAAAGCAAACAATACTAATACGACAGCTATCGGTCTTGGTGCAACTGTTACAGGTACTAACTCCATGGCTATCGGTACAAATGCCGTTGCAGAATCCAATAACTCCTTGGCATTGGGTACTGGTACGGAAGTAAGAGGTGCCTTGGTTAATGGTTTCTCTGCTTTCACTAACCAACAAAATAACAATGTTGCAAACGGTGTAGTTGCGGTAGGTAACGTAGGTTCTGAACGCCGTATCATCAACGTAGCAGGCGGTGAAAACGATACTGACGCAACAAATGTAAAACAATTAAAATTTGTAAACAGTAACTTGGCAAAATCCATCGCAGGTCCTACTTATACGGGCTATGAAGCGAATGGTTCTACATATAAAGCGCCTGATTTCAATATCAAGAACAGCACATACCATACGGTAAAAGAAGCTGTTGAAGCGGCGCAAACGAATTTCTTTAGTGCTAAAGGCACATCTGCCGATGCGAACTACGATAACACAGGTGCTACAGGCAATAACGCGACAGCAGCCGGTGTACGTACTTCTGCAGCAGGTAACTTTGCTACAGCTGTCGGGGCTGATGCGACTGCAGCTAATGCGAACAGCACAGCGATCGGTTATAAAGCTAAATCCAGCGTAGATGACGGCGTTGCATTGGGTGCGAATTCCGTTGCTTCCGTTGCGTCCGGTAAAGCAGGTTATAATGTTAAAACTGTAGACAGCCGTACAAACGGATATAGCGGATTGACAGGTGCTGCGTTGACATCCACTATGGGTGCGGTGTCCCTAGGTGACGGTGGTACAAAAACTCGTCAAATCACAAACGTGGCTGCAGGTACTGCGGATACTGATGCTGTTAACGTGGCACAATTGCGCAATGTTAACTTGAAAGTAGCCGGTAACAGCGGTAACAATGACGTTTTATTGGACAATCAAACATTGACTGTAAAAGGCGATGGTTCTTATGTTACGACATCTGTTAACAACCAAACAATTGATGTGACGTTGACTGATGCAACTAAGAACAAGATTGACAATGCGGCAAATAAAGACTTGTCCAACATTACGGACGGCGGTAAATCTGTTATTCGTAATGAAGCGCAAAAAGCAGTTAAAGTTGTTGCTGGTAAAAACACAACGATTACAGAAGGTACTGACGGTACATATAAAACATATAAAGTTGACGTAGATGCTCCTGACTATCAATTAGTTGAAAACAGCAGTGCTGCTGATAAAGCTTACACTGTATCTGGCAATAAAGTTGACTTGACTGTACAAGATGCTAAAAATCCTGCGAATAAGAAAACTGTAACTATCAAGGATATTGCATCCAAAACAGAACTTGATGATACAAAAACGGAGCTTATCAATAAAGGCTTGAAATTCGATGCTGATAATGGCGGCGAAAAAACAAATAAATTAGGCTCCAAGGTAACAGTAGCTGGTGATGGTACTAACATCGACACTACAATTACACAAACTGGCGACGATACAACAATTAAGGTTGCATTGGGTCAAGACATCAATGTTAATACAGTAACTGCTACAAAAACTGTAAAAGCTGGTACTGCTACTATGGGTAACCAAGCTGTAACAGACAATAAGTCAGCTACTCAAAATGGTAACTTTGTATCCGGTTTGGACAATAAAAATTGGACATTAACTGATCCTGCCTTCGTGTCCGGACGTGCGGCAACAGAAGATCAACTTAAAATTGTCAGCGATGCTGTAAAAGCGGCTAATGCGGCTAATGCAAGTGCTACGGACTACCGTTTGATCGCTAATCCGAACAATGCGGCAGACGGCTCTTATAAAGTTGATAACAATAAAGTTGATTTGCAAGTGAAAGACGAAAAATCCGGTACGGTTAACACTGTAACAATCAAGGATCTTGCGTCTAAAACAGAGCTTGATAAAGTAAAAGATCGTTCTGTGAAATACGATGGTAATACAGGTCATGACACAGTAACATTAGAAGGTGCTAACGGTACAAAAATTACTAACTTGAAAGATGGTAACGTAGCGGCTGGTTCTAAAGATGCTGTAAACGGCGGTCAATTACATCAAGTTAAGCAGGATCTTGGTGACCAAATCACAAATACTAAAAATGATTTAAACAATAAGATTGATACAACTAAACAAGATCTTATTGATAAAGGTCTTAAATTCGACGCTAATACAGGCGGCGAAAAAACAAATAAATTGGGCTCCAAAGTAGCAGTTAAAGGGGATAATTCTAATATCATTACGGATATCTCTCAAGATGCTAACGGCGATAGCACAATTGATGTGAAACTTGGTAAAAACCTTAATGTGGAAACGATTACTGCAACTGGTGCAAACGGTAAGGACGGTAAAATCGGTATCAACGGTAAAGATGGTGTAACAACTAACATTTCCGTTACTCGTGACGGTCAACCTGGTGTAGACGGCGCTCCTGGCACAACTACAACACGTATTATATACCAAAAACCTGATGGCTCCAACGAAGAAGTGGCAACTTTGAACGACGGTCTTAAATTCAAAGGCGACATGGGTGCTACATCTAATGTTAAGCTTAACAAACAAGTGGACATCAACGGTGGTGTAACAAGTGCTTCCGATCTTGCTACAGGCAATAATATTGGTGTTACTTCTGCGGCTGTTGGCGCTGATGGCAATGCAAAATTACAATTGCAATTGGCGAAAAACTTGACCGGCTTGCAATCCGTAACGGCATCCGACACTGTGAAAGCAGGCACTGCCACTGTAGGTAATCATACGGTAGCAGATAACAAAGGTGCTAACCAAACTGGTAACTTTGTAACAGGTTTAGATAATACATCTTGGAATATTGCAGATCCTGTATATGTACCAAACCGTGCGGCTACTGAAGAACAGTTAAAAACGGTTAGTGATGCTTTGAAAGCGGCTAATGCAAGTTCTACGGATTATCGCTTAATTGCTAATCCGAACAACGCCGTAGACGGTTCCTATAAGGTTGAAAACAATCAAGTAGACTTGAAGGTAAAAGACGAAAAATCCAGTGACGTTAAAACTGTAACGATTAAGGATATTGCGTCCAAAACTGAACTAGATAATGTAAAAGATCGTTCCGTAAAATATGACGGTAACACAGGCCATGACACAGTAACATTGGAAGGTCCTAACGGTACAAAAATTACTAACTTGAAAGATGGTAACGTAGCGGCCGGTTCCAAAGATGCTGTAAACGGCGGTCAATTACACGATGCTAAAAACGAATTAAATAATAATATTACTAATGCGAAAACAGACCTTATCAACATGGGTCTTAAATTCGATGCCAATGTAGGCGGCGTACAAACTAACAAATTAGGATCTACTGTTACAATTCAAGGTGAAGGCACTGCAGCTGACGCTGACTACAGTGGTGAAAACCTTAAAACTTTCATCAAACAAGATGCGGCAACAGGCAATACGACTATCGACGTGAAGATGAATAAAAACCTTAAAGCTGAATCTGTGAAGGTTGGCAAAAATGGTAAGGATGGCGTATCTATTACAGGTCCTGACACAGCGAACGGTACAGATGGCAAGGTAGCTGTTACTGACAAAAATGGTAAAGAAGCAGTTTCTATTTCCGGTAAGGATGGCGTAGGCCACATCGGCTTGACAGGCCCTGCCGGAACAAACGGCGTGAACGGTACTAATGGTATCGACTTGTCCGTAAAACCTGGTTACGATGATCCTGCTACTGGCGTTAAAGGCGAAAAAGGTGTAGACGGTACAAACGGTCTTACACGTATCGTTTACAAAGACGGCAACGGCGAACACCAAGTTGCGACTATGGAGGACGGTTTACAATTCACTGGTAACAATTCTGGTACTGTGAATAAACAAAAATTGAATTCCTTGGTGAAAGTACAAGGTGAAGGCGTAACTGAAGCTGAATCTGCAGCGTTCAAGAGCGCAGCCGGCAATATCAACGTAAAAGCTGATGGCACTAACAAATTGGAACTTCAATTGGCGAAAGACCTTAAAAATCTTGATTCCGTAACGGCTGCTAAGACTGTGAAAGCAGGCGGTGCTACTATGGGTAGTCAAACTGTTAACAACGCGGCCGGCGACAGCGAAACAGGCAACTATGTAACAGGTCTTGATAATAAAGATTGGGATGCAGATAAGATTGTATCCGGTCGTGCGGCAACAGAAGATCAGTTGAAAAAAGCGTTGGATGCTCAAAGTGCTAACTCCACTGATTATCGTTTGATCAGAAATCAAGCAGCAGGCTCCAATGGAGACTACACTGTGGATGCGAACGGCGATGTAGCGTTGACTGTACAAGATAAGAATCATCCAGATAAAACAGAAACCGTTACCATCAAAGACGTTGCTTCTAAATCCAAACTTGATAAATTGAATGACCGCGCTGTTAAGTATGATTTGGATCCTACTGGTAATCCTGATAAATCCAAGGTAACTTACGAAGGTCCTGCATATAACAATAAGCAAGGCGGTACTCACGTAACGAATGTGGCATATGCTACAGGCAACGATGGTAGCGAAGCGGTTAATGTAGACTACTTAAATGACAAAATCAAAGATAGTGCAGACGCATTGACTAATAAAGGTTTGAAATTCGATGCTAATCAAGGCGGAGAAAAAACTAATAAGCTTGGCTCTAAAGTGACTATTAAAGGTGAAGGCACGGCAGCTGACGAAGATTACAGCGGCGAAAACCTTAAAACTTTCATCACACAAGACCAAACATCTGGTGATACAACTATCAACGTAAAGATGAATAAAAACCTTAAAGCTGAATCCGTGAAAGTTGGCAAAGACGGTAAGAACGGCGTGTCCATTACAGGTCCTGATAACGGTACAGACGGCAAGGTAGCTGTGACTGGTAAGGACGGTAAAGAAGCTGTATCTATTTCTGGTAAAGACGGCGTAGGTCACATCGGTCTTAACGGTAAAGACGGCCATAGCGCTGACATTTCTGTTGAAAAAGGTGATCCAGACCTCAACGGTAACGAAATCACTCGTATCAAATACACTGATGAAAAGGGTAAGACACATCAAGTGGCAACCAAAGATGACGGTATGGCATATGGTGGTGACAACGGCGACGTTATCAAGAAAAAACTTAATGAACAATTGGACATTAAGGGCGGCGTAACAAACGAAGATGATTTGACTGAAAACAATATTGGTGTTATCAGCAAAAATAATATCCTCAATGTTCGTTTGGCAAAAGACCTTAAAGACTTGAACTCCATTACTTTCAACAACGGAGCTAATGGTGCAAATGGTAAAACCGTTGTAAACGGCGAAGGCATGACTATTAAAGATGCAGCAGGTAATCCGTTGACAGCTGTTACAAAAGACGGCGTGAAGATTACTGATGGTCCTTCCATGACGAAAGACGGCATCGATGCAGCTGATAAGAAGATCACTAATGTAGCTGATGGTACTATTGGCGCTGGTAGCAAGGACGCTGTAAACGGCGGTCAATTGCATACAGCTATTGAAGACATCAAATCCACAGGCTTCGGTCTTAAAGCAGAAGACGGTAACTCCGTGAAGAAACCTCTTGGCGAAACAATTGACCTAAAAGGTGACGGTAATATCAAAACTTCTGTTGATAACGGTGCTATCAAGATGGCCTTGAACGATAAGATCACTCTTGGTCAAGACCCAGCAAAACAAGTTAAGATTGACGGTTCCGAAGGTACTGTTACAGCCGGCAATGGCGATAAAGAAGTTAAGTTGGATGGCTCTGCAGGAACGATTACAGCCGGTAAAGGTGATAATCAAGTTAAAATCGACGGCAACGACGGTTCTGTAACGGCAAATACTGTGAAAGCCGGTGACGTAGTTGTAGGTAAGCAAACTTCCGACGGTAAAGAAGGCAACTTCGTAACAGGTTTGGATAACAAAACTTGGGATCCTGAAAACCCTGTAGCTGTTCCTGGTCGTGCGGCGACAGAAGATCAATTGAAAGCTGTTAATGATGACTTCAACAACAAGGCTAGAACAGGCCGTGTATTCCAAGGTGACCAACTTGGCGATAGCGGTAAAGTGGTTCGTGGATTGGGAGATACTATGAACCTTACTGGTGGTGCTGATGTGAACCGTTTGGCAGATAATAATATCGGTGTTGTGAAAAACGCTGCTGGTGATGGCTATAACATCAAGTTGGCTAAAGACTTGAAAGGTCTTGAGTCCGTAACGACTACGGATGCTGCTGGTAATACAACTGTTATGAACGGTGGCGGTATGACAATTACACCTGCTCAAGGTAATGCTGTAAGTCTTACTAAAGACGGCCTCAATAACGGTGGTAATAGAATTACTAATGTAGGCCCTGGTGTAGATGGTACTGATGCGGTTAACGTAAATCAATTGAGCAGTGCTATGCGTAGCGTGGATGGTAAAATCGCTGATGTAGGTGCTACTAGTGCAGCTATTTCTGGCCTCAAACCATTACAATATGATCCATTGGAACCAACTCAAGTATTGGCTGCTGTAGGTCATTATAAAGGCAGCACCGCTGCAGCTGTAGGCGTGGCGCACTATACTAATGAATCTACAATGTTCCATATGGGCGTATCTCTTGGCGGTCATGACAACATGATTAATGCGGGCGTATCCTACAAATTCGGTACTTCCGATGCGAAGAAAGCGGTTCCTGCACGTTATAAGGCCGGCCCTATCAGCTCCGCGTATGTATTGCAGGATGAAGTGACTGCATTGAAAGCTGAAAATGAACGTATGAAACAACATGATCTAGAGTTAACTGCTAAATACGATCAAGTACAACGCGATAATGAAGAAATGAAAGCTCAAATCGCATTGTTGATGCAACAAGCAGGTCTTACAAAATAATCGAATCTGAATATTCGAGTTCTTAACCACTCATGTAAGGATTGTGAAAGCCGCCCTTTCCGGGGCGGCTCATCATAAGGAGGAAGTATGAAATTCAAAACATTTATGCCTGTATTGGCTCTTGCTTGTGTGTGCGCGGTAGGCCAAGCGGATGCGGCTCAAGATCGATTGATGATGCCAGAACAACCAGCTGAACCATTGAATGTGCTTGAAACAGAAGTGGCACTTTCCGTGCCTAGCGAAGAAGTTCGTGACGTTGTTAACGCTTTCACACAATTCCAATTGGACCAAAAGGGCAAACGTATCATGGATGATTCCCGCGTTATGACCGGTCAAGAGCGTTACCGTAACAATGTATTGTACTATATGAACGTTCGTCGTAGTTGGTACATCGTGAGTCATCGTTATAAAAACGATAGCTATGGGCGTTTGGCATTAGATCGTTTGTACAACGATTACAAACAGTTCTTCACAGAGAATGCGACTGTATCTGAAGACGCTAAATTGGACTATGCGCAACAAATCATCGATATCTTGGATCGCAATACGGCCAATGTACATGATGATGAATTGCGTTTCTATATGAATGAAATGGTAATCTTCAGCTTGAACGAAGCCATGAAGGACGGTAATAATCGCGTAAAACCTGTAGATGAAAAAATGGGTCCTACGGTGGATGAACTTCCAACAGTAGACCTTCGCAAAGCGATTAATGCACCTACAATTCAATAAAATTTAGACTATATCATATGACGAAAGCCGAGGCACAAACCGCCTCGGCTTTTGTCATACATAGATTAAATCTTTTGTATGTGAATATGTAAATTTAATTCCACAAATATATAGAAAAGATGAAGAATTTCTATCTTATTTTTTAAATCTATTAAATAAACCATAAAAATGAATGAAACATGAAAAAGTTGTTTACAATATTGAAATTATTTGATATAGTAGTCGCTAGAGTGAGTATCTTATAGGAAAAGATATACGTAATAGTACTTAAACTATAGTATTGAGTACTATTGTTTTATGTTAGAAGTGTAGATGATTTTTTATGTCTATTACTTCTTCTTTTATTTTGTATTTTATATGAGGCTATAAATAGAAGGCTTAACCGGTAGAGCCGGTAGTTCGGTGAGAAAGGAATAACATGAATCGAATTTATAATGTAATTTGGAGTAAAGCTAAAAATTGCTACGTTGTAGTATCTGAGTTAGTTAAGAGCGGTGGAGGTAAAGCTAGTGTGAGTTCTGCAAGAACGAGCATTACTTTCCGTGCAGCTTTATGCGTGTTTGCTATTACGGGTTGTTTAGTATCGGGGATTGCAGAAGCAAATGTAGTACAAGGCCCTGGCGCTGCTGCTACTGGTAGCAATAGCGTGGCAGTCGGCGATAATGCAAAATCCGCAGGTGCTAAGTCTGTGGCGATAGGTAATGACGCGGCTACATTAGCAACAAGTGAAAATGGTATTGCCATCGGTAATGGTGCGAAGGCTGAAGGGCAACAACGAGTGAAGGTTCCATATCCTGCGGGTACTATTGCTATCGGTCAAGGGTCAGTGGCAAAGGAAAATGGCGATATTGTAATAGGTCGTCAAGCAAAGAGCACGATTTCCATGTATCATCAACAACCTGGCTCCGGCGCAGTTGTAATGGGTGCAGAAGCTGCTTCTTACGGTTCTCGTGGTGACGTAGTCATCGGTGCTGCAGCGGAAGCTAATATAATTAGAAAGAATGCTACTGTTGATGGTGACGGACAGCTGTTTTCACAATCTGTAGCTATCGGTAGTGTAGCGAAGGTATATGGCACACAATCTGTCGCTATCGGTGGTGATGTAAGATCTATTGGACACTCTTCTATCGCTATCGGCGGTGATGATATCGATAAAGCAAAACCTGATTTATATAAGGTTATTCCTGATTTAGCGGTGCCAGGTACGCAGAAAAACTTTAACCGTGAAGTGGCTGCATTACATCCAAGTGGATTGGGTACAGCAGGTCTTAATGATAGTAAGAACTATGTAAATACTGCTTCTATCGGAAATGCCAGCCTTGCTATTGGTATGATGACACAGTCTTTAGGCACAGGCTCTAATGCTATCGGTGCTAACTCCTTGTCAAAAGGTGTGGCTAGTTCCGCTATTGGTGCTATGGCTCGTAGCTGGGGGAATAACTCTCTGGCTATCGGTAGCCAAGCCGGTGCGTATGGTGAGAAATCCACATCCCTCGGCGATGCGAATATAGTAGGCTTTGATATGACAAATGCTACTCTATCTGGTTCTGCTGCAGGCGCTCTTGGTAGAGGCAATAAGGTATATGGTAATAATGCATATGCTATCGGTAGTGAAAATACCGTAGGGTCGGCTACTGTTACTGAAACTACAGAGTCTAATGGCGATAAAATTAAAAAGGTTACTGCTGGTACGGTTAAAGGTAATACAGCCGGTGCGTTCGGTTATAAGAATACCATTACAACGGATAATTCCTATGTAGTAGGTAGTAACTCCACTATTTCCGCAGATAACGGCATGGTTTTAGGTAACAGTGCTACTGTGACAGGGGCTAATGGTTTAGCTCTTGGTAATAATACGAAAGTAGCTAATGACAATGCCGTAGCCATCGGTAATGGCTCTGAAACAGCAGCGGCTGCGGCTACTCCTTCTGCTACAATCAATGGGGTCACTCATAACTTTGCAGGCACAAACCCTGCTTCCACAGTAAGCGTAGGTAAGGCAGGTATGGAACGGACTGTTACTAATGTAGCGGCTGGTCGTATTTCTGCTACATCCACTGATGCTATCAATGGTAGCCAATTGTTTGCAGTTAAAACAGAAGTGGAAAAAGGCGTATCCTATGCAGGTGATGTAAAAGCTGCAGCAGCTGTAGATAATAAATTCACGCGTAAATTAGGCGAACAAACTAATGTTGTAGGCGGCGTGACTGATGCAACTAAATTGACAGATAACAATATCGGTGTTGTTTCCAATGGCACTGATACGCTAAATATTAAATTGGCTAAAACATTGACCGGTTTGGACAGCGTTACAGCTGGCGGCACTACTATCAATAACGGCGGTTTGACCGTAGATGGTAAAAACTATGTATCTCCAAACGGTATCAATGCGAACAACCAAAAGATTACCAATGTAGCTGATGGTACTAACTCTAATGATGCGGTTAACTATGGTCAATTACAAAATGCGATTAACTCTATCGATAAAGCGCCTACTGTGAAAGCAAAAGATGCAAATGTAACTGTAACAGAAGGTACAAATGCAGCAGGTGGTAAGGAATATATTGTTGGATTAGGCAATACAATCAATGTTGGTACTGCACATCCTGTAACTGTAGATGGTAATGCAGGACATGTAACAGGCCTTCAAAATACAGATTGGAATGTAGACAATCCTGTGGCTGTTCCTGGTCGCGCTGCTACAGAAGATCAGTTGAAAAAGGTTAACGATACGGTTAATACCAATAAGGATCAAATTGACAAAAATAAACAAGCTATCGCTGATAACAAACAAAATATCACAACAAATGCCGGTAATATTGCTAATAATACGCAAAATATCGCAAAGAATGCTGGTGATATCGTTACTATCAATAAAACTATTGAAAAAGGTTTGAACTTTGATGGGGACTCTGGTGCAACAATCAATAAGAAATTAGGTGATACGGTTGCTGTTAAAGGCGGTGCTACAGGTACATTGTCTGACAACAATATCGGTGTTGTATCCGACGGTACAGGTACATTGAATGTAAAATTGGCTAAAACATTGACTGGTTTGGACAGTGTTACAGCTGGTGATACTACCATCAATAACGGCGGTTTGACCGTAGGTGGTAAGAATTATGTATCTCCAAATGGTATCAATGCAAACGACCAAAAGGTAACGAATGTTGCTAACGGCGACGTGGCTCCGAACTCCAAAGATGCAGTTAACGGTGGTCAATTACATCAAGTTAAGCAAGATCTTGGTGACCAAATTACGAATGCCAAGAATGATTTAAATAATAAAATTGATAATACTAAAACTGACCTTATCAATAAAGGCCTTCGTTTTAACGCGGATAATGACGATGAAAAAACGAATAAATTAGGCTCTAAAGTAACTGTAAACGGCGATGATAACATCACTACAGAAATTACTCAAACTGGTGATGATACTAAGATTGCTCTTAAATTAAAGAAAGACCTTAATGTTAGATCTGTTACGGCTACGGACACTGTGAAAGCAGGGGACGTAACAATGGGTAAACAAGCTGATGGTGCGAATCCTGGTAATACAGGCAACTATATTACGGGTCTTGATAATAAGACTTGGGATCCAGGTAATGTTGTATCTGGTCGTGCCGCAACAGAAGACCAATTGAAACAAGCTTTGGCAAATCAAACTGCAACAGGTCTTAAATTTGATGCCAATGTAGGCGGTGTACAAACTAGTAAATTAGGTTCTACAGTAATCGTACAAGGCGAAGGTAAAGCTGCTGATAGCGATTATAGCGGTGAAAATATTAAGACTTTCATCAAACAAGATGCAGCAACAGGCAACACGACCATTGACGTGAAGATGAGCAAAAATCTTAAAGCTGAATCTGTAAAAGTTGGCAAAGGTGATAATAAGGATGGTGTATCTATCACAGGTCCAGATGGTGCGAACGGCACAGATGGCAAGGTAGGCATTACTGGTAAAGACGGTAAAGAAGCTGTATCCATGTCCGGCAAAGACGGTGTAGGTCACATCGGTCTTAATGGTAAGGACGGCCGTAGTGCGGATATTACTGCTGAAAAAGGCGACCCTGATATCGAAGGTAACGAAATCACGCGTATTAAATACCAAGACGAAAATGGCAAAACTCACCAAGTGGCAACCAAAGACGATGGTATGAAATACGGTGGCGATAGCGGTGCCGTGATCAACAAAAAGCTTAATGAGCAAGTAAACGTAATCGGTGGCATTACTGATGCTAGCAAGTTGACTACTGAAGACAATTTAGGTGTCGTATCCGATGGTAGCAATAACCTCAAGGTTCGTATGGCAAAAGACTTAAAAGGTCTTGAGACAGTAACAACTAAAGATGCTGCAGGCAACACTACAGTTGTAAATGGCGGCGGCATGAAAATTACACCTGCTAGCGGTAACCCTGTGAGTCTAACTAAAGATGGTTTGGATAATGGTGGTAACAAGATTACGAATGTAGCTGCTGGTACAGCTCCAACTGATGCAGTCAATAAATCTCAATTGGATCAAGCTGCAGCTGCTGCGACTACGACGGTAACAGCGGGCGATAATATTAAGGTTACGCCAAGTGACAATCCGAATGGTTCCAAAAACTATGAAGTAAGTCTTAAAGACCAAGTAACATTGGGCTCCGATCCGAAGAAACAAATCGCTATCGATGGCAATGCAGGCACAATCAAAGCTGGCGACAAGGTTGAAATCGACGGCGATAAAGGGACTATTAAAGTTGGTAAAGATGGTCAAGATGGCGTATCCATCACAGGCCCAGATACGGCGAACGGCATAGACGGCAAGGTAGGTATCGCTGGTAAAGACGGTAAAGATGCTGTATCCATGTCCGGTAAAGACGGTGTAGGTCACATCGGTCTTAATGGTAAGGACGGTCGCAGTGCTGATATCTCTGTTGAAAAAGGTGACCCTGATATCGAAGGCAACGAAATCACGCGTATTAAATACCAAGACGAAAATGGTAAAACCCACCAAGTGGCAACTAAAGACGATGGTATGAAATACAGTGGCGATAGCGGCGCTGTAATCAACAAAAAGCTTAATGAACAAGTAAACGTTATCGGCGGTATTACTGATGCTAGCAAGTTGACTACAGAAGATAATTTAGGTGTCGTATCCGACGGTACTGGTAACCTCAAGGTTCGTATGGCTAAAGAGTTGAAAGGTCTTGAAACAGTAACAACTAAGGATGCTGCAGGTAATACTACAGTTATGAACGGTGGCGGTGTAACAATTACACCTGCTAGCGGTAATGCTGTAAGCCTTACTAAAG
>OKLI01000067.1_pt1 | contig 31119 bp, 29 predicted proteins | sample 1612671 | NCBI WGS metagenome assembly OKLI01 (sample SAMN04436812, study PRJEB24849) | human gut metagenome | biome: human gut; feature: NICU; material: stool | host: Homo sapiens | place: USA: Saint Louis, MO | collected 2011-05-02 | reverse complement strand
ACAGGACTAAATCCTTAACTTAAATTATTTGTCTAACTTTTTGGGGTCAGTACATATCGGCAACGATAGTTTTTTTTTATCACACCCATAAAATTTCTATATTTTACATTCTTCCCGCAAGGGACTATACTTGTTAGTATCAAGAAAACCTAGAACTGAGGTATATTATGGCTATTTATGAAAATATTACAGAATTGATTGGGAACACTCCGATTGTCAAATTGAACCGTCTTGTTCCTGAAGGAGCTGCAGATGTCTATGTCAAACTCGAAGCCTTCAATCCTGGATCATCTGTTAAAGACCGGATTGCTTTGAGCATGATTGAAAAAGCTGAAGCGGATGGCTTGATCAAACCAGGTGATACCATTGTCGAAGCAACTAGTGGGAACACAGGGATTGGCTTGTCATGGGTTGGCGCAGCTAAAGGCTACAAAGTTGTGATTGTCATGCCTGAAACCATGAGTGTGGAACGTCGTAAAATCATCCAAGCCTATGGTGCTGAACTCGTTTTGACTCCTGGAAGTGAAGGAATGAAAGGCGCTATCGCTAAAGCTGAAGCAATCGCTGCAGAAAGAAATGGCTTCCTTCCTCTTCAATTTGAAAACCCTGCTAACCCAGAGGTACATGAAAGAACAACAGGACAAGAAATCGTTGATGCCTTTGGAAAATATGGTTTAGATGCTTTTGTCGCAGGTGTTGGTACTGGTGGTACTGTTTCTGGTATTTCTCATACTTTGAAAAAGAATAATCCTGCTGTCAAAGTCTATGCCGTTGAGGCCAATGAATCTGCAGTCCTTTCTGGCGAAAAACCTGGACCACATAAAATCCAAGGGATTTCAGCTGGTTTTATCCCAAATACTTTAGACACTAATGCATATGATGGTGTTCGTCGCGTATCTTCAGAAGAAGCTTTCGAACTTGCACGCGCTATTGGTGGTGCTGAAGGATTCTTAGTCGGTATCTCAAGCGCAGCTGCTATCTATGCTGCTATTGAAGTCGCAAAAGAATTGGGAAGCGGTAAAAATGTTCTTGCTCTTGCACCAGATAATGGAGAACGTTACCTTTCTACTACCCTTTACGAATTTGAATAATTCTCTATATCAAAAAAACTTCGATAGGTTTCATCAACCTATCGAAGTTTTTATTTTTTTTCTTGTTTGCTAAAGAATACCTTTCCTTCTTTGACCCAGGTCGGCATCTGTTGAGCTAAGGGCGCAAAACCACTCTTGTGACGGTCATTAGAAAAGCGATGGTGTCGAATGCTTCGTTGCGGGGTCTCTTCAAGCGTTCTCAGAGAGAGGCTAGCTTTGTTGGTATATTCATCAACATCGATGACTTGAACAAAGACCTTCTCCCCAATCGACAGAATATCCTGAATATTACTTACATAACCACTTCTAATCTCTGAGATATGAATCAAGCCCGTCACACCCGACTCTAGTTCGACAAAGGCGCCGTAAGGTTGAATTCCTGTGATGGTTCCTTCTAACTTATCTCCAATTTTCATATTAGTCCTCAATTTCGATGGTTTCAATCACGACATCTTCTACTGGCTTATCCATCATCCCTGTCTCAACAGCCGCGATCTCATCCAACACAGCAAAAGAAGCTTCATCCATCAATTGACCAAATACTGTATGACGTTGATCTAGGTGAGGAGTTCCCCCTTCTGTCGTATAGATTTCTGCAATTTTTTCAGGCCAGCCACCGCGGACCAATTCCTTTTTCGAATATGGAAGATGTTGATTTTGTACAATAAAGAATTGGCTGCCATTTGTGTTTGGTCCAGCATTTGCCATCGAAAGGGCTCCGCGAATATTGTACAATTCTTTTGAAAACTCGTCTTCGAAGCTCTCCCCATAGATGGATTCACCACCCATACCTGTGCCTGTTGGATCTCCCCCTTGGATCATAAAATCTTTAATAATCCGGTGAAAAATGACACCATCATAATAGCCGGACTTAGCAAGAGCTACAAAGTTTGCAACTGTTTTTGGCGCTTGATCCGGGAACAATTGAATGTTCATCTCACCGTGATTGGTTTTGATCACAGCGACAGGACCGTCAACCGTAGCAAGTTCTAACTGTGGTAATGTCAATTCTTTTTCAACCATATTTAACTCCTCTAAGGCATAGAATATGCCATCTTCTTCTAAATTCTTAGTGATATAATCAGCTTTTTCTTGTAACTCTGGAGCAGATTTTCCCATTGCGATACTAATTCCAGCATAATCAAACAGTTCTAGATCATTTAATCCATCCCCAAATACTAAAACATTCTCTGGCTTCAAGCCCAAATGATTTACAAGATGAGAAACTCCTGAAGCTTTTGAAGCTTCAAAGCGAACAACATCTGACGAATGGGGATGCCACGAAACTAGGCGCAAGTCCTCTTGCAAAGAAGGAGGCAACTCTAGATCACTATCCTGTTCATCAAAGGTCCACATTTGGAAAATAGGTTCTTTCAAATGCAGATCTGGATCTACGGGTAAGTTGGGATAAATGATGTCAATAGCATCACTGATCAAGGGTGTCCGATTGGACAGGGCAGCTTGATGACTAGCCACTAACCCATAATCAATCTCGGATTCTTTGGCCCAATCTACAAAAGAAGAAACGATTGCTTCATTGATTGGTGATTGGTAGATCACAGTTCCTTTTGTATCTTCTATATAGGCACCGTTTAAGGTTACTAGAAAATCAGGCTTTAAGTCCATGATTTCAGGAACAACCCCAAAAATCCCTCTGCCGGTTGCAATCCCTGTCCGGATTCCTTTTTCTTTCAATTGATGAAAGACGTCTTTGACAGATTCTGGGATCAATCCAGTTTCTTTTGCACGTAATGTATCATCAATATCAAAAAAGACGATTTTAACTTTTTTGGCTTTATAACGTAATTTTGCGTCCACTTGTCTCCCCCCTTATGATCATCATGCTCTATTATAGCATGTTTCCCTTTAAAAATCTTCTTGATTCACCAGATGGTGTCGGAAGGCATAGACGACTGCTTGCGTCCGATCACTGACTTCCAATTTGGATAAGATGTTGGAAACATGGGTTTTCACTGTTTTTAAAGAAATGAAGAGTTCATCTGCTATTCGTTGATTTTCATATCCTTTCGTCAATAAAGCCAGAATATCTCGTTCTCTAGCTGTCAAATCATCATGCAATTCAGCATGGTTCTTTCGTGACTCAACTTTTTGACTAACTTCTGTCTCAATTGCAAATTCTCCCTTTGCAACCTTTCTGACAGCCTGTAAGATCTCAGTTGCTGACGAGGTCTTTAAAATATACCCTTTTGCACCTGCATCTAAGACTGGGTAAATCTTTTCGTTATCTAAATAAGACGTCAAAATGACAATTTTAGCTTCCGGCCACTCTTTTAGGATGGCTAGAGTTGCATCGATACCATTTAGCTCTGGCATCACAATATCCATGATGATGACGTCTGGTCTTTCTTTCAACGCCAACTCCACGCCTTCATGCCCATTTTTCGCCTCTAAGACTTGCTCAATATCGGTTTGCATGGACAAAAAGCTTTTCAATCCCAATCGGACCATTTCATGGTCGTCTACTAATAATACTTTCATACAGTTTCCTTTTCATTTTTCTCTTTTACAAGGAGGGGAACACGAATATCTACAGCCACTCCCTTTTGAGGACTCGTTCTTATTTTAATGGTTCCCGCCATGTCTTCTACACGTTCTTGAATATTTTTCAACCCATAACTCAATCGTTCCAATTTTTCCTGCTCAAAGCCGATTCCATCATCTACCATCCGTAAATGAAGTTGTTTTCCTTCCTGATGCAAAAAGACATCCATTTGTTGAGCTCTAGCGTGTTTCAAGGTATTGCTGACAATTTCTTGGACGATTCGAAATAGATGTTCTTCCATTTCTTTTGGAATGCTCACGTCATTATGATGGAAGACAACTGTTAGGTTACTCTTTTCCTTCAATTCTCTAAAAATCATCTCCATACCTTCTACCAAACTTTTTCCTTCCAATTCTGTAGGACGAAGATGTAGGAGCAAGACGCGTAAATCATTTTGGGCTGTACCTAGAATATCCGATACACCATTTAGTTGCTGCTGGATCTGACTTTTCTCTAACTCAAGGGCCTGTGTTGCCACTCCAGATAAAATCATATTGGCTGCAAACAATTCTTGACTAACCGTGTCATGTAGATCACGCGCAATTCTCTTACGCTCGATTTCCACAATTTCTTCCTCATTTCGCATCACACGATTTTCACTTTTTTGTAAATTTTCTTCTAGTCGAAGCAATTTGCTGTCCAATAAATCTAACTGTTGATTCAATTCTTTGGGGGCAATTTCTTTTCGCCGTGAAGCAGTCAGGATAGATTCTACCTTTTGTTGTACTGCATGAACCGTTACAAATTGGGTGATTTTAATAATTAAGATAACCAAAGCCGTCAATGCAAGCGTCAGACTAAAAACCAAAAATAGGAATGATTGAAGCAAGGAAAGATCTGAGAGAAATTTGCCCCACCGAAAACCAACAAAATGGAAAATGGTGTGACAAATGACCGCAACCACCATTAGGGAATAGAAGTACAATAGGAGATAGTCTAATTTCTTCATGCGCGAATCACCTCAACATCCCCAACAATACCAACTAACACAATTTTTATAGAACGGTGCGATCTCCGATAATGTGCCGTTTCAATATCTATGGTTTCATTCCTCATTTTACGGACAGGAAGATCCAAAAATTTCAGATCTCCATACAGGGTGTTAATTTGTAAATGCAACTCTAAATCAATCGGTAAGATAATTTTTGTATTTCCAAACCCTTTCCGAATGATCACAACATTGTCCCAATTGCAAATGGCTACCTCCTCTAAATGGAGGGTGTCATTCCCAAAAACTCGGATCACATTCAGATCTCGATACCCTCGACTTTGCTTTGAAAAATGTTGTAAATCACCAATCCATCGAGTTTTTTCCTGACGAATTTTCGTATCCTCTTCAACATCAAACACAACGGCTTCATTTTCCTTATACATATAAGGATAGGCGATCAATAAACCATAAACCACCGCAAATAAAATGGCTGCAATCACAAAAGGATTCAGCATCACGATAAAAAACAATAGCACACTCAGCGCGATTAATAGAAAATTCGCTTTTTGTTTGCCAAAATAGTAATACAAAAGGAGCAAAAAGAGAACCATCAAGACAACAAATCTGGAAAAATCGATTGATAAAATGGTGATCGCTGCCAATGTTAACAAAACGGCTTCAACGAAAATAAAAATTTGTATTTTCCACATAGTCTACCTCATCTTTTCCTATTTTATCAAATTTTTCCTCATTTGACTTCCGTCTGTGGGTGGATAATAGCAGACAATCAAAAAGACCCAGAAATCCATCTGAGTCTTAGACTGATTTATTAATCTCCACTAGTTGCACTACTGCTTGAACTTTCTGTATCTGATCGTTCACCAGAGGATGAACTAGATGTATCAGAACTTGATGAGGCTTTCGTACTTGAAGAAGCTGTCACTTTAGGCTCATATACAGTCAAAACAATTCGTGTTCGGTTAATATCCACCGTACTCGAAACTTCTGGAGTTTGACTGACAATTTGACCGGCAGAAACAACTACCCCATCAGGGAGATGTTCTGTTTTTCTTAATTCGATATTGGCTTCTTTAATACCATAGATCTCAATCAAATTACTTCTAGCAAAATCATAAGTTGATCCAACATAGTTTGGCATTTCAATTGAAGTCGTTTCTTTCGCTACTTTCAAAACAATCTTAGTTTTTGAATTCAGAGAATATTGCTCTCCTGGAGCTGGAGTTTGTTCAAGAACTGTCCCTGCAGCATAATCGAAGGTCTCAACTTCTTCAATCGTGATCATTTTGCTTGATACTTTATAAGTATTTTTCAAATCTTCTTCTGCTTTTGCCCGTGTTTCACCCACGTAATTTGGCATTTCAAAGCTGTTTGGTCCTTTTGAAACAATCAAATCAATTCGACTTTGTTCTTTCTTTTGGGCCCCTGCATTTGGATTGGTTCGAATGACATAGCCTTCTGCAACCGAATCACTGTACTCTTCTTTCTCTTCACCGACTTGAAGGTCTTGTCCCTCAATAACCGCTCTAGCTTCGGCAATGGTTTTGCCGGAAACATCTGGAACGGTTTTATTGGCTGGGCTCATATACAACAAGAAAGTAAAGGCAGCAAGAACTAGGGCAATGGCAACAAACAAGACCTTGTAGCGCGCCCGCAAGCGTCTTCTTGGCTTTTTACTTGGTGCCATGGTCTGCTGGTCAGATAATGGTCGATTAGGATCTACCGAACTGATTTCACTGCGTACCTCAGAGATTGGAACAGGAGCCGTCTTTGGAGTTGGACTCACTTTTGGAAGAGTCTTTGTATCAGCTTTCGATTGATCTTCAAAAATCAGTTTTTTCTCATTTCTTCTCTCGTAGGACAAGCAACTTGAAAGGTCCACATACATCTCTGCCACTGATTTATAGCGATCCGTCAGTTTTTTAGCTGTCGCTTTGATCACCACATTTTCTAAAGCTTGTGGAACATTCTTATATTCTTCACGAATAGATGGGAGTGGCTTTTGAAAATGCTGCAAAGCAATTGTGACTGCACTATCTCCATCATAAGGAATGTGTCCTGTCAACATCTCATAGAAAATGATCCCCATAGCGTAGATGTCACTTTGCACCGTAGCTTTTGATCCACGCGCCTGCTCAGGGGACAAATAATGAACCGACCCCAACATCGAGTTGGTCTGGGTCAAGCTAGTCTCTGCGAAGGCCACTGCAATCCCAAAGTCTGAAACTTTTGCTGTTCCATCTGGTGTCAAGAGGACATTCTGTGGTTTTAAATCTCTATGGATAATGCCACGCGTATGGGCAAGACGCATAGCTAGAAGGATCTGCCCCATCAAACGAACAGCTTCTTCATTTGATAAAGGAGCATTTTCTTTGATATAGCGTTTCAAGTCTAAACCTGCAACATATTCCATTGCAAGGTATTGTTGTCCTTCTTCTTCGCCAATGTCTGTAATCCGAACGATATTTGGATGGTCCAGCTCTGCCATCGCCTTTGCTTCACGCTGAAAACGCGCAACCGCAATGGGATCCGTCTGGTAATTCGTACGCAGTACCTTGACTGCAACTTCTTCCCCATCTAAAATCAAATCACGCGCAAGATAAACATCTGCCATCCCGCCGCGTCCAATTTGTTGGATGATTTTATATCGCCCGGCAAAAATTTTGCCGATTTGAATCATGCTGCGTCCTCCTCAGTAAAGTGGAGCAGTACAACAGTGATATTATCCAAGCCTCCAGCATTATTGGCAAAACGAATCAAGGTTTGAGCTTTTTCTTCCAGTGAAACATCACTCAAGACAATATCTCTGATTTCATCCGGGCCAATCATATTAGTTAAACCGTCACTATTGATCAAAATATAATCATCTGCTTCAACCGTCACCAAACCATAATCCGGCTCCAACTCATCTTTTTGGCCAATGGACTGAGTGATGATGTTACGTTGAGGATGATGGGCTGCTTCTTCCTCTGTGATTTGACCTGCTCGCAAAAGAGCATTTACAAGAGAATGATCACTGGTCAACTGCTGGTATTCGCCCTGACGAATGAGGCCAATCCGCGAATCTCCAACATGGGCATAAATCACTTGTCCTTCTACAAAAGCCAAAGCTTCCAGTGTCGTTCCCATTCCTTTGTGCTCATCATCTTGCCCAGCTAAATGGATCCGACGGTTCACAGCTTCTAAATGTTCTGCAAACCATTCCCGTACTTGATTAACCGTCTCGATCTCAGAAGAAACCCAAGCCGCACCTAGGTCTGTGACTGCCATTTCACTAGCAATATTTCCGGCACGGTGTCCTCCCATACCATCAGCAAGTAAAACCATAGATTTTCCTGCCTTGTTTTTATATTGATTTGCATAGTCTTGGTTATTTGTCCGTCTTTGACCTACATCGGTTAAGATCGTAATATCCATACTGTCAGTTTCCTCCTGATATTATGAGATTCTCTTAAAACGACTGATAAAGAAGCCGTCGCTTCCATATAATTCGGGTGTAATAAGGATACAATCATTTTTAAGAATATCTTTTCTTTCGTGATCCAATGGGACTTGTTCGAAATTTGGATGGTTTTTCAAAAATTGGTCCACCACTTCAAAATTCTCTTTACCCATAATTGTACACGTACTGTACACTATTATACCACCTTTACGCACACTTTGACAAACACTATCCAGAATGGCCAATTGAATAGCTTGTAAAGATACAAAATCTGCACTCTCTTTATTGTACTTGATATCAGGCTTTCTCCGGATCAAACCAATCCCTGAACAAGGCGCATCCACCAAAATTTTATCGAAAGCATCAGGTCCAAATGTTTCAAAGACTTTTGTCGCATCTAACTTCTTTGTCAAAATTTTGTCCGCAACATGGAGCCGATTAGCATTTTCTTGAATCAATTTGAGCTTATGGTCATAGAGATCCAAGGCTGTGACTTTCCCAGTTGTGAGATAAGAAGCCAGGTGAGTCGTCTTTCCACCTGGCGCCGCACAGGCATCTAAAACCCACTCATCTCCTTGCAAATCCAAAGCCGGTGCCACCAATTGACTGGACTCGTCTTGAATAGTAATGTGCCCTTCTTTGAACAAGGAATGCGCTGCAAAATGTCCCTGTTCTTTCACGAGAGCAGAGGGAGCAAGTAGAGAGGAGGTTGCTTCGAGTAGCTGCGCTAACTCTTCTTTTTCGTCTAGATCAATCACACGAATACTGGATTTATTACGCTGATAGAGACTCTTAAAAATAGCACAAGCACGTTCTTCACCGTATTCATCGATCAATGCTTTGATCAACCATACAGGTAGGGAATACTCTACCGAATAACGTTTGTTCTTTCGCTTAATCGTATCAATAGCTGGTAGTCCCTCGCGGAGGAGCTTTCTAAGAATAGCATTGACAAACTTCTCACTGCCTGCTTTACGACGTTTTGCTATCCGGACAGCTTCATTGACGATGGCATGATCAGGAATGCGGTCTAAATAGACAAGTTGATACAAACTCATCATCAAAAGATAATAGAGCCAAGGATCTAATTTCGTCCGGTCTTCAATCACGTGGGCGAGATACCACTCGAGTGTTATCTTTCGTGCTACAGTACCGTAAACAACTTCCGTAACAAAGCTTCTATCTTTATCTGAAAGTTGAGAGTGTTCTAACGCTTGATTTAGGGCAATATTAGAATAAGCTCCCTGCTCAAAAACCTCTTCTAGCACTCGAACAATCTGTTCACGCGCATTCATTTGTTTAACTTCCAAAGTGATCTCCTACTTTCAATTGACGACCCGCGCCATTCAAAAAGTCTGTGGTGGACATTTTTGGTTTTCCTGCCGGCTGCACAACTTTAAGGGACAGCGCGCCTTCTCCTGCAGCGACCACCAACTCTTTTTTGGTCAAAGCAATCACTTCTCCTGGATTTCCATTTCCTTCGCATAGCTCTGCTTCATAAACTTTAAAGCGCTGACCATTTAATAACGTATGAGCAACTGGCCAAGGATTCATCCCTCGGATCTGGTTAAAGACTTGGCGATTGGTTTTGGTCCAGTCCAAAACCTCTTCTTCCGGTAAAATATTCGGTGAAAATGTGACCAAACTTGGATCTTGTGGACTTGGCTTGATCTCCCCTGCCAGGTAAGCTGGCAAAGTATCTAGGAGTAGATCCCGTCCAAGAACAGCCAATTTTTCAAACAAAGTTCCCACATTGTCCTCATCTAAAATTGGGAGAGAACGAGCTGCAATCATGTCTCCGGCATCCATTTCCTTGACCATTTCCATAATTGTAACTCCAGCTTCTTCATCACCATTGATCAGGGCATAGTGAATGGGAGCTCCACCTCTATATTTAGGCAATAAAGACGCGTGGACATTCACCGCAAATTGGAAGTTCTCCAACAATTTTGTCGGTAAAAATTGTCCAAAAGCAGCGGTCACAATTCCATCTGCATCTAGGGATAAGAGAGTTTCCATTTCTGGACTACCCGATAATTTCTCCGGCTGAAGAACTGGTAGTTGATGTTCTAAAGCTACCTGCTTCACCGGGGTCATTCGAATCTCTTTTTTGCGACCTACTTTGCGGTCTGGTTGCGTCACAACTGCCAAAATTTCATAGCGCGAATCTGCTAACAATCCCTTTAAAACCGTCGCTGAAAAATCAGGCGTTCCCATAAAAATTAATTTTGTCATTTCTTTCTTCCTTACATAAAACTTTGAGGTTCATTATCAATACTGACACGGAGATCTTGGTTGCCTCTTTCTTGTGTAAATTCTAAGATTTGATTCAAGACCTGAGTCATGCCTTCTTCGAAACGATATTTCACAATGATTTGATAATGATACAAATTATGTGTGCGTGCAATTGGTTTAGGTGTTGGTCCTAAGATTTGGACCTGATCAGATAAGCCAGATCGGAGAATTTCCATGACCTGATGTGACTTCTCCATCACAATTTCCTCACTCTTATGGGATAGGGTTAACCCAACTGTGAAGTAATAAGGTGTATAGCCTAACTGCCGGCGAATCTGCATTTCATAGGCAAAAAAACCTTCATAATCTTGGTCTTTGGCAAATCGAATCGCATAATGATTGGGGTTGTAGCTCTGAATGATAACCTCTCCTTCTTTCTCTGCTCGTCCGGCCCTTCCTGCCACCTGAGTCAAGAGTTGAAAGGTCCTCTCAGAGGATCGATAATCCGGTAAATTTAAAGAAGTATCCGCATTCAAGACACCCACTAATGTCACATTTGGAAAATCCAAGCCCTTCGCAATCATTTGCGTCCCTAACAAAATATCCGCTTCTCCATTCCCAAAAGCATCTAATATCGCTGCATGGCTCCCTTTTTTTCGGGTGGTATCCACATCCATGCGCAAAATTTTAGCCTCAGGAAAGATCTCTTGTAATTCATCATAGGCTTTTTGCGTTCCTGTCCCGTAATAACGAATGGAAGGACTTTGGCAATTTGGACAGTGTCGAGGAATCGCTTTACTATAGCCACAATAATGACAGTTCATGGTTTTGGTATCCATGTGGAGGGTCAGTGAGATATCACAATTGGGACAAGTATCTACAGTTCCACACTCGCGACACATGACAAAACTGGAATAACCACGGCGGTTCAACATCAAGACAACCTGCTCTTTTTTCTGCAAGCGATCAGCAATAGCTTCCACTAGAACCGGAGTGAAGTTACCAGCTTCATTTTGGCCAATATAATCACGAAAATCAACGACTTTAACTTCTGGAATTTTGGCTGCCGGATTGGCCCGCTGGGTGAGACGAATTAATTCATAAACCCCTTTTGTTGCACGAGCCCGCGATTCTAAACTTGGTGTAGCAGATCCAAGAAGCAAAACTGCTTGATTGTACTGAGCCCTTAGGACTGCGACTTCCCTTGCGTGGTAGCGTGGGTTACTATCTTGTTTGTAGGAAGCCTCATGCTCCTCATCAATGATGATGGCTCCGATGTTTTTTAAAGGGGCAAAGATGGCTGAGCGCGCTCCAACGACTACCTTGGCCTCCCCACGTTCAACTTTCCGCCATTGATCATACTTCTCACCATTTGATAAGCCCGAGTGCAGAATAGCTACTTCCTGACCAAAACGCGAGATAAAACGATCCGTCATCTGTGGCGTCAGGGAAATCTCAGGAACCAACATAATAGCCGTTTTTCCCTTATTTAGAACTTCCTGAATAATCTGCAGATAAACTTCTGTTTTTCCACTTCCAGTCACTCCTTCTAATAAAAAAGGCTTTGATGTTTTCCCAATTTGAGAAACTACTGTTTCGACAGCTTTTGCTTGCTCTGAATTTAAAAGCAGGGCCTGGGTCTGTTCTTTTCCTTCATAATATGCAGCCGCCCGATTCACTTCTCGTTCTGTAATTTCTAAAACACCCTGATCAATAAAAAAAGCCACTACTTCTCGTGAAAAATCCTGATACAATCCTGCTAAGGGTTGCTCCCCTTGCTCTAGTAACAGGTGCTCTTTCAATGCTAGCCTTTTTTTAGCTCTCGCTGATGGTTGAAGTTCTTTTAATCCTTCCTGGTTAACGCGATACCATTTTTCTGTTTTAATTTGTTTCTTATCCTTGGCCTTGTATTCAAGTACCAAATCTCCTTTTCTGACCAACCGCATCACTTGGGCTTGATCGGCCGCATCTAGAGAAGAAAAAGAAACTTCATTTTTTTCACCAAAAAGTTTCACTTTGAGAGTTGGATCTAAAGAAGGTTGAGGATACAAAATCTTATCATAACTCGAATTGAGGAGAGAAGGAAGCATGGTTTTTAAAATCGTAATCTTATAAGAAAAAACACTTTTTCGTAATTGATCTGCCAACCAGAACTGCTCTTGATTTAAGACCGGAGTGTAATCCAAGACCTCCACAATCGCTTTTAATTCCTCGCTTGTGTCTGCCTCTTCTAAAACATCTACCACAATCCCTTGAATGAGGCGATTCCCTTTACCAAAGGGGACATGAACTCGCATACCTGCCTCCACCATATCCTCAAACTCTAATGGAATCTGATAAGAATAGGGTTTATCTGTCTGCATCAATGGGACATCTACGATGACTTTTGCTATCACTTTTTCACCTCCAGCCTCTATCATATGAGCTTTACTTTATCACGGAACCCTTTAAATAGCAAAAAATAAGATTGAGAAGCCCCAACCTTAAATTTTTTCACCATCTTCTTTTTCTTTGGCAATTTGTTCCTTAATTTTGCGCTCTTCTTCTTCTTTGCGAATCCGCTCTGCTTCAATCCGACGACGAAGCGCTTCACGTTTTGCTTCTGGATCCGGGTGAACAACTACGTTCCCAGACTCGATTTCTTCAAGCGCTTGTAATGTTGATTTAACTGATTGGAATTCTTGAGTTGGTACTGCACCACTTTCCAATTCGTGGGCCCGTTTTGCCTCAAGAATGACCAATGAATATTTTGATGGTACTTTGTCAAGCAATGTATCAATAGAAGGTTTTAACATCATATTCCTATACCTAATTTCTAATTATTTATCTCTTCACAATAGTTTGTGTTTTTGGCAACATATCCAGATAATGGCCAATGACACGGTCTACACGGAAATGCTCTGCTTCGATCACACGTTTGACACGCTCAGCAGCAAGAGGAACCTCATCGTTCACAATGGCGTAGTCATATTCACGCATCATGGCGATTTCTTCTTTTGCTTTTTCAATCCGTTGCGCAATGACTTCTGCACTATCTGTCCCTCGACCCACTAATCGGTCTTGTAATTCATCCAAATCAGGCGGAGTTAAGAAAATAAAAACTGCATCTGGAACTTTCTTCTTTACTTGAAGGGCACCCTGAACTTCAATTTCAAGGAATACATCGATTCCCTTGTCCAAGGTTTCATTCACATAGGTTAAAGGAGTCCCATAGTAATTTCCAACGTACTCAGCGTACTCCAACATTTGCCCTTGACGGATCAAATCTTCAAATTCTTCACGTGTACGGAAAAAATAGTCGACACCATCCACTTCACCTGGACGTTGTGCACGCGTCGTCATCGATACAGAATACTGAAACTGATTGTCCGAGTTTTCAAAAATTTCTCGTCTGACCGTTCCTTTTCCAACCCCCGAAGGGCCAGAAAATACGATTAATAAGCCACGATCCGCCATGATTTCTCCTTCAATGTCTTTCTATCTAGTGTAACAAAAATCGGCCTAATTTTCAACTGATTTTTTCATTCAAAAAGCTTGAGATGCTAGACCTCAAGCTTTTTGTTTATTTTGCGTAATCGACTGCACGCAATTCTCGAATAACGGTAACCTTAATGTTTCCAGGATATTCAAGATTGGACTCGATCTTCTCACGAATATCATGAGCTAAGATCGTCACTTTATCATCCTTGATTGCCTCAGGGCTAACCATAATACGGATTTCACGACCCGCTTGAAGGGCGAAACTTGTCTTAACTCCTTCAAAACTATTTGCAATTTCTTCAAGATCTTGCAAGCGTTTGATGTAGCTTTCAAGTGACTCACTTCGTGCTCCAGGTCGAGCTGCACTCAAGGCATCCGCTGCAGCGACAATGACTGCGATGACACTTTCTGGTTCCACGTCACCATGGTGACTGGCAATGGTATTGACCACCACTGGGTGTTCCTTGTACTTCCGTGCCAATTCAGTTCCAATCTCGACGTGACTTCCTTCCACTTCACGGTCAATCGCTTTACCGATATCATGTAAGAATCCTGCACGTCGTGCCAAGGTAGCATTTTCACCCAACTCGCTAGCAATAATACCAGAAAGTTTGGCAACTTCAATGGAGTGACGCAAAACGTTTTGACCATAAGAAGTGCGGAATTGCAACCGTCCCATGATTTTCATCAAATCTGGATGGAGGTTTGGCGCACCAATTTCATAGGCAGCCGCTTCACCGTATTCACGAATCCGGTTGTCAATTTCTTGACGGTTCTTCTCAACCAGCTCTTCGATACGAGCTGGATGGATCCGACCATCTTTGAGAAGGCTCTCCATTGTCATACGGGCGATTTCACGACGAATCGGATCAAACCCTGACAAGGTCACCACTTCAGGCGTATCATCAATAATCACATCGACACCTGTCAAACTCTCAAAGGTACGAATATTGCGACCTTCACGACCGATAATCCGACCTTTCATACTATCGTCCGGCAAATGAACGGTTGAGTTTGTTTGCTCAGCAACAAAATCACCCGCCATTCGCTGCATAGCTTGCACGAGAATGTCTTTTGCGATTTTATCAGAACGTTCTTTCACTTCCAATTCAGCATCTCGAATCCGTGAGGCAATTTCTTTTGAAAGTTGCTCTTCCGTCTGACTCAAAATAATGTCACGCGCTTCTCCTTGACTTAGAGCAGCGACACGTTCCAGTTCTTCTACTTTCTTGTGTTCAAGCTCTTCCAGCTGTTGTTCACGCGTATCAATGTGTTTAGTTCTATCTGTAAGACTTTGCTCTTTGTGTTCAAGAGACTGTTCTTTGCTTGTTAAAATGTCGTCTTTACGATCAAGATTGCTAGCACGTTCTGCCAAACGGCTTTCTAATTGCTTCAATTCTTGTCGTTCTGACTTAAACTCAGCATCGACCTCTTCACGATATTTTCTGGCTTCTTCCTTTGCCTCCAAAAGTGCTTCTTTTTTAAGTGAACTTGACTCATGCTTCGCCTCTTTTAAAATTAAATCGGCTTCGCGTTCAGCCTGTCCACGTAAATTCGTTGCTTCTTGTTCAGCATTCAAAAGGGTGAGTTCCGCAGCTTCTTTTGAAGCTTTCATTTTAAGAGCAGTTCCCACATATCCAATGACTAAACCAATGACCGCGGCAAAAACACCTGTAATAACAAAATTCATGCTTTTACCCCAAATCTATTTAATTAGTTGAATTAAAAATTCTTTTACATTTTACCATAAATTACTAAAATTAACAATCTAAAAAAACAGGAAAAACCTTTTATATTTTTGCTTAATGCTTGTTCTTTTGTCGACTTTTCTTTCATGGAACATCTGTGAGGAATTCATTAATTTCCACTTTGTTGAATCTGCTTTTTTATGCTATAATCAAGAAAAACAAAGAAGGATTTGAGTATGACAAAAGAAGTAATTGTTGAAAGTTTTGAATTGGACCACACAGCTGTGAAGGCTCCCTATGTACGCTTGATTGGTGAGGAAACTGGACCGAAAGGAGACATCATCTCCAATTTTGATATTCGTTTGGTGCAGCCCAATGAAAATGCGATTCCAACTGCTGGTCTCCACACGATCGAGCATCTTCTTGCGATGCTCATTCGCAAACGCATCGATGGTATGATTGATTGTTCCCCATTTGGATGTCGCACCGGTTTTCATATGATCATGTGGGGACAACATTCGAGTACGGAAATTGCTAAAGTAATCAAAGATTCTTTAGAAGAAATTGCATCTGTCAGTACTTGGGAGGATGTCCCAGGCACAACCATTGAGTCTTGTGGAAATTACAAGGACCACAGCCTCTTCTCAGCCAAAGAATGGTGTCGCCTGATTCTAGATCAAGGAATTTCTGACGATCCGTTTGAACGTCATCTTGTTTAAGACTAAAAAAAGGATGAACCTCTGGTTCGTCCTTTTTTATTGTCATTTTTTCCCAGAAATGGTATGTCTGATCAAGCATTAATAATCCAGAGCATCTGAATGACCTTTTCCGTTTCCTACGAAATAACCCGTTTTGGCATTGATACTAAAGAGATAGGTTCCATCTGGTTTGAAGAGGTTGTAATAGCCATTACCTTTAATGATATTGACACGCTCTAAAATGTATTGATTGCCAGTGATATGTCCACGTTTACGAGCAATATTCAATACTTTTTCAAGGATCCCATCACCAAATACCCAAGCTGGGTTATTGACATCATTGATAGCTGCTTGGTTATATGGCACACGACTCAAGTTCCGCTGAAGTGGGACACCATCACTTGGAAGACCGTACCCTGAATAGCCTGGACTTGCCGTTCCTGCACTACCTGTAGCAGCATTGACAGCTGGGGCCGTAGGTGTTGCTGCTTGAGCTGGGGCTGGGGTTGCATTAGAAGTATCTGTACCACCTGTTCCAGTCACTGGTGCCGGTGTCGCAACTTGTTGTGAACGTCCTTGCGCAACCGCTTCATTCAATAAGCTATCTAATTTTTCATTGCCTGTCTTTGTTTCTGCAAAGGTCGCATCACTTTTCGCTTTGGCAGTTGCATCAAGAACTCCATCTTTGATGACTGGAGAACTAAATTGAGAATTCACTTTTTGAATAGCAGAAACTTGCTTGACAAGGTCTTCATATTTTGTTTTAGCCGCATTATAATCACTGCTTCCTTCTAATTTGTCCAGCAGTTTCTTCAGATTTTCCAAGTCTCCGAATTTATCATTTTTAAGAGCACTTTTTGATTCATCTACAAAAAAGGCATCGTAGGCTTTGGTAAACTCTTCCAATTTTTGAGCTTGCGTTTCACTGCTACTTGATTTAGAAGTAGAAGATGACTTGCTAGATGAAGACGACACAACAGTTGTACCACCAGATTTTCCACGACTGTGCATCCAGTTATAGGTCACAAAAATGGCTGACCCGACAATCGCTAGACCTAATGCAGAGTATAGAACTGCTTTGATTCGTTTACCCGCATTGCTTGGTGTTTCCTCAGGAAGCTCCTCTGCTTCTACAATTGGTTCAGTTGTTGTAGGTCCAAATTTAATCTTAGCAGGTAATTCTGTTGAGATAGCATCCATTTCAGGCCTTTGTCCCAAGACCGTTTCCGTTACTTCCGGTGCCGCCACTGCTTCAGCTACTTCTGCAACTGTTTCTGTAGCTGCCAACTCCTCAGCTTTAGCCAATTCTTCTTTGGCCAAAATTTTTGTATCGTATTTTTCAGCTTCAATTTCTGCTCGGTGTTGTTTGATGTATTTGTCTAAGACATTATCACCTTCAGTTACACCTGCTTCGATTTCTTCTGCCTTTCGATTGGCCTGCCCAATCGTCATCTCTTTAGCATCTTCAAACTCTAAAATTGATTCTGTTTCTTGCTCTAATGGCTTTTTATCCTTCTCTGTCATAAAAATCCTTTCTATGCCTTAATCTGCCGTTTTACTCGTTCCCCAAAATATTGGTAGAGATCAACTTTTAGGGTTCCGTTATAAAGTTTTCGTTTTTTATCTGCTTTACTACCGAATTTAGATTCAAAACCTTCATCACTGGTTAAGATAAATTTACTCCAGGTTTTGAGAGGTGCAAATACGTGCCCCATTTCAGTATACAATTTCGTCACACCCTCATCATCGGATAAGCGTTCTCCATATGGAGGGTTGGAGATAATCACCCCGTTGATCTTATCTGAGTGAAGATCTTGGACTCGCATTTGTTTAAAAGTAATGTCACTGCTAACGCCCGCTTTCTGGGCATTTTCTTTGGCAATCTCAACCATCCGTGCATCGATATCAGTTCCCATAATATCCAATTCGATCTCGCGATTGATTTTTCTGCTTGCTTCTTGACGGACTTCATGAATCAAGCGATCATCCATCCAGTTCCATTCTTCAAAAGAAAAGGTCCGACGTAAACCAGGTGCCATATTTCTCGCAATCATCGCTGCCTCAATACAAAACGTTCCAGAACCACATGTGGGGTCAATCAAGGGCTTATCTGGATACCAGTTTGACAGCATAAGAATTGCCGCTGCCATATTTTCCTTAATAGGGGCTCCCCCTTTTTCAGTCCGATAACCACGTTTGAAGAGGCTACTACCAGTGGTGTCAATCAAGACAGTGGCTTGATCTTTAAGGATCGATACTTCGATCTTGAACTCTGCCCCATTTTCCATGAGAGGAACACCTTCTGGGCGGGCATAATGTTTTTGTAACTTTTTAACCACTGCTTTTTTCGAAATGGCCTGAACGCTAGGTTCATTATGGAGTTTTGATTTGACACATTTAGCCTTAGAAATAGGAAAACGTGCTCCTAAAGGCAAATAATTTTCCCAATCCAAAGCAAAAACACCTTGAAAGAGTTCTTCGAAGGTTTTGGCTGGAAAAGTCCCAACCACAATTTTCACTCGATCAGCCGCGCGCAACCAGAGATTGGTCTCTATGATTGCTCGACGGTCTCCTTGAAATCGAACCCGTCCATTTTCAACCTGGCAATCGTAGCCGAGATCGCGTAGTTCTCGACCAACAACAGCCTCTAAGCCAGCAGCGACCGTTGCAATCAATTCAAATTGTTTTTTCATCTTATTCCTATCACTTTAAAAAAGGAGGTTGAGATCTCTCTCCACCTCATCAACCTATATGCAATTTTCTATAAGCCATGTTTTGTTCCAGAAATGACTAGGTACCATTTCCTTCGATAATCATCTGTCTACTGTTTCCAGTCAGAATGCTATGTTCGTTTCCACGCATTCCATGCCCCGACCAAAGTTTGGGTTGCTAGCTTGAGGGGTTTACCGCGTTCCACTTTTTAGGTTTCCCTAAAAACTACGTCACTGTGGCACTTTCAGAGTTACTAGAGCTTATCCTTAGACTTAGCTCCTTCACTCGCCGTAACTTGAATACCAAGTCCCTAGGCTTATGGATTCACCTAGCACAAACACTACAGGCATCACAGCCTGTGCTAGCATGGACTTTCCTCATGAGAGCATTCTCTCACGCGATTATCCAAAAATTGCACGATCTATGGGATTAATAATCGCGGTCTACGATCTGTTTCCCAAAAACTTCTTTTTCCAAACGATTGAGACGTTTGAGAATATCAAAGTTCGTCGCTGTTGTCACTTGCGGGAATTCTTGCGTAGCGGTACTAGCAATCGGAGATGTTTGTGGTGTTTCCTGTGCTTTTTGGGCAAGCTCTTCACGAAGGCGGGCGTTTTCTTCACGCAATTCCTTCACCAAAGCAGCATAGGTTTCATAGTCTTTTATGACATCATCTAAAAATTCATTTACTTCATCTTTATTATAACCACGAACTTCTCGTTTGAAATCTTGATCAAAAATATCTTTCGCAGTAAAAATAATACTCGCCATTACTCTCTCCAATCTAGTTCATCATCTCAATTATATAAAAAAATGGTAAGAAAAATCAAGGTATAACACTTAGTTTTCGTAAAAATTTTCAGCAAGTTCATTTAAGTCATCAAAACTTAATTCTTTGACATAAAATGGTTCTTTTTCTAACATCATTTTGTAAAGATATTTTAAATTGGTTTCATTTTCTGGATCATAAAAAACATAAGCTCCATCCGCATTATCTATCAAAAACTGATTGTATTCTTTTAGTTGACCCGGATTGCTATAGTGGGGATAGGCATATTTCACGAAATCCACCTGTTTGAAGCGTGCTAATAATTCCTGATTGCTTTCATTCCAATTTTCGCCAACATTCTCAAATAGGAAGATCGTCGCCATTTGAAAATCGTAATCATTTTTTAATGCAAAGGCGACCTCTAGTACCCAAGCCTCAAATCCCAAATTACCAGAAAAGACTAGCCATTTCACTCCTTCTTCAAATAAACGACGAAGATCTCTTTCAATGGCTTTTTTGATAATGGTCAGTCGAGGGTCCTTATTGGAAAAGACGCCCACATCAAAACTCTTATAACCTGCAACAAGTATGGTATTCATTTTTTCCTCATTATTCTAATTTATGATATAATAGAGTGATGTAATTGTACCAATAAGGAGAACTATGGTCAACTATCCACATAAAGTAGCCAAAAAAACCTTGGTCTCTACACAAAGGAAACATCCAGTCGACTTTGCGAATCGTGGGATGACATTTGAAAAAATGATCAATGAAAGTAATCAATACTATCTTTCTCGAGGTCTGGCAGTCATCCATAAAAAACCAACACCGATTCAAATCGTGAAAGTGGATTATCCACGTCGCAGTCGGGCAAAGATTGTTGAAGCCTATTTCAGGCAAGCCTCAACGACGGACTATTCTGGAGTATACAAGGGACGCTATATCGATTTTGAAGCTAAGGAAACACAGCAAAAGCAATCCATGCCGATGAAAAATTTTCATCAACATCAGATCGATCATATGGAGGCGGTTGTCCAGCAAGGCGGTATCTGTTTCGTTCTCTTGCATTTTGCAAAGCTGAGTGAAACCTACTTACTTCCTGCTCCTGCATTAATTCACTATTACAACATCGATCATGGTAGTAAATCCATGCCCCTCTCCTATATTCAGGAGCACGGCTTTCTAGTAGATAAGAATCGTCTTCCAAGCGTTCCTTATCTTGATATTATCGAACAGAAACTTCTAGGTGGTATTTAAATGAATAAACAAACAGTCATTCAATGGTTGAAATATGTTGCCATCGCAGCCATTTCATTTTTCTTACTTTTATTTGTCCTCGGTGGACTGATATTTGGTTACTATGCTATGAAAGCACCAACCTTGTCTGAAAAAGATTTGGTTGCAACAACATCTAGTAAGATCTATGACAACCAAAATAACTTGATCGCAGATTTGGGGGCTGAGAAACGAATCAATGTCACAGCCAATGAAATCCCTACTGATTTGGTCAATGCTATCGTAGCGATTGAAGACCACCGTTTCTTCAATCACCGTGGGGTCGATATTATTCGGATCGGCGGTTCCTTCCTTCACAACTTACGAGGAGGAAGTCAAGGTGGGTCAACCTTGACGCAACAATTGATCAAGTTAACCTATTTCTCCACTTCAGCCTCTGACCGTACCCTCTCTCGTAAGATCCAAGAAGCTTGGTTAGCAACCCAACTAGAAAAGAAAGCAACCAAACAAGAAATCTTGACCTATTACGTCAATAAAGTATTTATGGCGAATGGGAACTACGGAATGCAGACAGCTGCGAAAAGTTATTACGGAAAAGATCTAAAAGATCTTTCGCTCCCTCAATTGGCACTCCTTGCGGGGATGCCCCAAGCACCAAACCAATACGATCCATACTCCCATCCTGAAGCAGCGCAACAGCGCCGAAACTTAGTATTAAAAGAAATGCTCGATATGAAGACCATTTCTAACAAACAATACGAAGCAGCGGTCAATACACCTGTTACAGATGGTCTGCAAAGTCTCAGTTCTTCAAGCAGTTACCCAGCCTATATGGATAATTACCTAAAAGAAGTGATCGAGCAAGTCGAAGAAGAAACGGGCTACAATTTGTTGACAACCGGAATGGATGTCTATACAAACGTGGATACAGAAGCTCAAAAGAAACTATGGGATATCTACAATACAGATGAATATGTCAATTACCCGGATGATGAAATGCAAGTAGCTTCTACCGTTATTGATGTCAATACTGGTAAAGTCATTGCTCAGCTGGGTTCTCGTCACCAATCCAGCAATGTTTCCTTTGGTACAAACCAAGCGGTTGAAACGAACCGTGACTGGGGTTCAACAATGAAACCAATCACAGATTACGCACCAGCTCTTGAACATGAGGAATATACCTCTACAGCAGCTACTACAACAGATGCGCCATACAACTTCCCTCATTCATCAACGCCTGTCTACAACTGGGACCGTTCATACTATGGTAGCATGTCCATTACCTACGCAATTCAACAATCTCGTAACGTGCCTGCGGTGAAGGCCCTGGAAAAAGTTGGTCTTAAACAAGCTAAGAAATTCCTCAATGGATTAGGGATCGATTACCCAGAAATGGTTTACGCCAACGCTATCTCGAGTAACACTAGCGATTCTAGCAACAAATACGGAGCCAGCAGTGAGAAAATGGCAGCTGCCTATGCTGCTTTTGCCAATGGCGGTACCTATTACAAACCATCCTATGTTAGTCGGGTTGTCTTTAGTGATGGCACAACCAAGGAATTTGAGTCCGAAGGAACTCGTGCAATGAAGGCAACAACTGCCTACATGATGACAGATATGATGAAGACAGTTCTCTTGTCTGGTACCGGTACAAATGCTGCCATTTCGGGAATCTACCAAGCTGGTAAGACAGGTACATCAAACTATGCTGATAACGAAATCGGTAAATTGACAAAAAATGCTTATTCAAATATTGTAACACCGGATGAATTGTTTGTAGGCTACACTCCTGAATATGCCATGGCAGTATGGACAGGTTATTCCAATCGCTTTACACCAGTATTGGATAATGGAATACAGGTCGCAACGGATGTCTACCGTCAAATGATGCTCTATCTTGCTAATAATAATAACTCTGGTCATACGGATTGGACGCAACCAAGTGGACTGTATCGAAGTGGTTCTTATCTCTACTTAAACAATGGTAAGAACAACTACAATAACTACTACTATGAGCCAAGTTATTCCACTGATCAGTATTCGTATGAAGAACCATCGTCTAGCTCTTCGAACGAAGAAAATCAATCTAAACCATCTGAGCCTTCTTCGCAAGACTCTAACAATCATAACGAATAATATAACAGAGAAGTCGGGCTTTTGCCCGGCTTTTTTTAAAACAATGGTTAAAAAACCAGAACGAATAAAATCTGATTTATTTAGTTAGACTTCCCAGCTTTTTTATTTTTGAGTATATAAAAAAAAGAGCCTTTCGGCTCTTTTCTATATCATTATTTTGCTAAAGCTCCCATTGGATCCCACGGTGCTAGGACAATTGGTTCTGCTTCATAGGCTGCTAATTCATCTGCTGTTAGGAATTCTTTACGAACTACGATTTGGTAGGTATATTCATCCATCCAAGCATCAGAAGCCACAAAGTAACCATCTGTACCGACCTTGTCTCCCCATGAATTTTCAACCTTCCATTTACGAGACTGACCTGCTTCGTCTAAATCAACCCCTGTCAAGACCATAGCGTGTGTCATGAGACTTTCTGCATAGTCCAAGCGACTCGCCTTGTCTTGTGTCAAATGAATATCCATGCCTGCTTCAAAATCGTAGACATCTGTTGCCAGGATTCCGGCTTTACGGTTGCTGACTTGGCCTACATCTGAACCAAACCAGACCGTTTCTCCTGCTTTCATTTGAGCAATAGCTAATTCTTTCAATCGATCCATTGGAACATTTAGGTAGCGGACTGGACGGCTACCTACAACATTGCCCAGCATATCTACAGTGTAAGATTTTCCATATGGCTTATCTGTAGTTGGAGCATTGATAATAGAGACGTAATCGTCTAATTGAAGGTCTACATATTTTTTGTAGAAGCTTTGTGGAGTTAACCCACTTTCGCTATGGAATTGGTTGTCCTTATCACGGTATGAAAAGTCAAATTCACGCGGAGGCAATCCTAAAGACATAGCCAAGAAGTTAAAGATTTCTTGCAACAAGGCTTGTTTCTTGCTCGCAACTGCCTCACTATCTGCGCCTGAGTGAATCAAATCACGCAAGATTTGCGCATCTTGACGCAAGAGTTTATTGAGGTAGGTGTTCAATTCCCGGCTATTGCTTGAAGAAATCGATTCTGGATAAACTGATTTTGGAACCACTCCGTATTTCTCAAAGAGGGATACCACCATATCCCATTGACCGCCATCTTGTTGTGGGGTTTGTAGGAGAAAAGCCACCTTACGGCTGGTCAACTCTTGGTCCGCTGTAGCAATCACTTGCTCCAAAAACCAGTTTGATTTTTCATACTTATCCCAAAAGAAAGTATGTGCTTGAGACAATTCAAAATCATCCAATTGGAAGCTTGAGATCATCTTGTGACGGAAGGTATTTAAAGCCGCAAACATCCAACAACGTCCAGATGCTTTTTGGTTTGTCACCTTATCCTTGGTCAAATCAAGTGAAAAAACTGGTGTATTTTCTACTGCACTCTTGCGCGTTTCAAGCGATGCATGGATCCCATTGTGGGTAACAGCATTTTCAAGAGCCGCATATTTCACATTTGCCTCATAATTAGCATAGAGCTGGTCTGTAAATTCTTTCGTTAATTCTGACATAGCAATCTCCTTTTTTCGTTATTTACTATTATAATCCTTTGAGCAGAATCTTCAAGTAAAAATCACCCTATAGAGAGGGATTCTGTATAGAATAGATGATTTTATCCCCACAATATCCTTTGCGTTGAATGGCATGAGGGATGGTTTCTACATACTGCATTCCTGCCTTTTCCATGACTTTCCCTGAAGCAGGATTTAAACTGACATAAGTGGCTTTGATTTCTTTAAATCCGACTTCGTTCAATAAGAAATCCAAAACAGCTGTGAGCGCTTCTGTCATGAATCCCTGCCCCCAGAATTTCTTGCCAAGGATATAACCTAGCTCGCATGATTGACTTTCCTGGTCTTGAGAAACCACACTAATATCTCCAATTACCTGATCCGGTAATGTTTTCAAACAGATCGCCCATTTATAAGTATCTGGTTTAAGATACTGTTCGATCCATCTTTTGATCGATTCTCTGGTTCTCTCAGAAGATGCATGGGCATCCCAGGTGACATATTTCAGGGTTTCAGGATCAGAAGCCCAATTTTCAAACATCGCTGGTGCATCCTCCAAAACGAAAGGCCTCAAGTATAAATGCTCTGTCTCTATGGCAAGACTTCCAAGATGATTCATAGATTGTCTCCCTTCATTTTTTTATGCAACTTGAACTTTGCAAGTTGGTTATTTTAATCTAGAAGAAAAGGACGGATGAAACCGCCCTTCTTTTTGATGCTTTTCACAATATTGTCTGGTGAGACTACGAAATCGAACTCTACGAATTACCGATTTCTGTCTAGTATTAATAGAAAAATTCTATTTGTCTCCACCTCATCCATGAGCTTTTCAATGATACATTGACGCAGTAGCTGGCTGATTTGAACGGAGCTCTTTGAGCACCTTTCAAATCTAGACAGCCTTGCGGGGGTGAGACTACGAAATCGAACTCTACGAGTTACCGATTTCTTCCTCGTTCTCCTATTTTAAGACTCGGGCTAAAAAGGTCCACTGGACCTTTTTACTCCCAAAAATGATCAAATACTGTGATTGGCAAGTGGCGTTTGTGTTGGCCTTTGTACCACCATTTTTCAATAGTGGCTTGAGCTTCTGGGCTCACTTGTTTGCCTTCTAGGTAATCATCGATTTCATTATAGGTGACACCCAGCGCTACTTCATCTGCTATTCCTGGTTTTTCTTCTTCCAAATCTGCTGTTGGGATTTTCTCATAAAGAGCAGGATCAGCTCCTAAGGCCTTAAGCAATTGTTTTCCTTGGCGTTTATTCAAACGGAAAAGGGGCAAAATATCTGCACCACCATCTCCAAATTTTGTGAAGAAACCAGTAATATTTTCTGCAGCATGATCCGTCCCAATCACCGCTCCGCTACGTGCTCCAGCTAGAGCATACTGAGCAATCATGCGACTGCGAGCCTTAATATTGCCTTTGTTAAAATCAGAAATCTCTGTTCCAGTCGCTTCTACTGCTCGTACCATTTCGTCAGCAGACTCCTTGATATTCACAACCAAGCTAACATCCGGCTGGATAAAGGCCAATGCTTTTTGTGCATCTGCTTCATCTGCTTGTACCCCATAAGGAAGACGAACGGCAATAAATTGATAGGAGGCATCTCCTGTTTCTGCACGCATTTCTTCCATGGCTAATTGAGCTAATCGTCCAGCAAGAGTTGAATCTTGTCCTCCTGAGATCCCTAATACAAATGTTTTCAAGAAGGGATGTTTTTTTAGATATCTTTTTAAGAAATCAACCGAGCGGCGAATCTCTTCCTGAGGATCAATGCTAGGCTTGACACCCAATTGTTGGATAATCTCTTCTTGCAAACTCATTTTGCTTCTCCTTCTCCATTGGCCTTGTTACGCATTTCCTCGATCAGATCCATCTTATCCTGCCAAATATCTTTGGCCAAGTCAACTGGGTAATGCTGTGGATTGAGAACGCGCTTGTATTCATCCCATAATTGATCGTAATTTTTACGAGCATATTCTTGAATTTCTGATAATGTTGGCAGTTGATAAACCAATTGACCCTCTTTAAAAATATCCACTAAAAGAGGAATCGCCTCAAAGTTTCGGACTGTTTTATTAATGTAGGTATAAGTTGGATGGAACATTTTAAGTTCTGTCAGTTGTGAAACATCTACTCCATCGTAAGTGATGTAGTCCCCTTCTGACTTACCTTTTTCACGGCTCGTAATCCGCCAGACTTGCTTTTTACCTGGAGTAGAAACTTTCTCTGCATTATTGGAAAGCTTGATGGTATTGATCATCTCTCCTGCTTCGTTTTCAACAGAGACAATTTTGTATACCGCTCCAAGCGCTGGTTGATCGTAAGCTGTAATTAACTTGGTTCCTACACCCCAAACATCAATTTTTGCTTTTTGCATTTTTAAGTTGAGGATGGTATTTTCATCCAAGTCATTAGAAGCGTAGATTTTAGCATTTGTAAACCCAGCCTCATCTAATTGCTGGCGAACTTTTTTAGAAATATAGGCAATATCTCCTGAGTCAATCCGGACGCCTAGGAAATTGATTTTATCTCCCATTTCACGTGCTACCTGAATAGCTGCTGGTACCCCAATACGAAGCGTATCATAGGTATCGACGAGGAAGACACAATCTTTATGGGTTTCCGCATAAGCTTTAAAGGCTTGATAGTCATTCCCATATACTTGCACAAGAGAATGGGCATGGGTTCCTAAAACTGGGATTCCAAAGAGTTTTCCTGCACGAACATTACTAGTTCCATTGGCCCCTCCGATGACTGCTGCACGAGTTCCCCAAATGGCAGCATCCATTTCTTGCGCACGACGTGTTCCAAATTCCATCAAAGGCTCATCTTCAATGACTGAACGAATACGAGCAGCTTTTGTGGCTATCAAGGTCTGAAAGTTGACGATATTCAAAAGGGCTGTTTCCACCAATTGACACTGAGCCAAAGGACCTTCTACCTGAACAATTGGTTCATTCGCAAAGACCAAGTCTCCTTCTTGAGCCGATCGTACCGTCAATTCTAACTTGAGATCGCGGAGATATTCCAAGAAGGCCCCATGATAACCAAGTGACCCTAAATAGGCAATATCGCTCTCAGAAAAACTCAAGTTTTCCAAGTATTTCACAATTCTCTCTAAGCCAGCAAATACCGCGTAGCCGTTTTTAAAAGGCTGTTGACGAAAATAGACTTCAAATACGGCATGTTTATTGTGGATACCTTGATCAAAATAGACTTGCATCATGTTGATTTGGTATAAATCAGTATGCAAGGTTAAACTGTCATCTGGATACATATGTATACCTCTTTTTTATTGATTTGTTCTATGAATTCCTACCATAAAATTAGTACCATTATAGCACATTTCAGCCCTATTGAATACTGAAAGGAAAGCATGAAAAAAATCTGAGACAGGAAGCTCAGATTTTTTGGGATTAAAAGTTTTCTGTGATATATTTATAAACTTCTTGGCCAGCAATCGCACCGTCTCCGACTGCTGTCGTCACTTGACGCAAATCTTTTTGACGAACATCGCCAACCGCAAAAATACCTGGGACTGTGGTTCTCATATGATCATCCGTGACCACCCAGCCATTTTCATCTAAAATACCAAGTTCTGTCGCAAATTCACTGACAGGATCTAAACCGACATAGATAAAGACACCACCGAAGGCTTGCTCTCTAACCTCTCCTGTCTTCACATCTTTTAAAAGGACAGACGTTACTTTTTGTTCACCCTTAATTTCTTCAACAACTGTATTCCAAGCAAAGTGAATTTTATCATTGGCAAAGGCACGATCTTGAAGAACTTTTTGGGCACGCAATTGATCACGACGATGGGCAATGGTCACTGTTTTTGCAAACTGAGTCAAAAAGACAGCTTCTTCTACCGCAGAATCGCCTCCACCAACGACCAAGAGATCCTCGTCTCTAAAGAAAGCTCCATCACAAACAGCACAGTAGGAAACCCCTCTACTATTCAGCTCCTCTTCACCAGGGACATTTAATAAACGGTGGTTAGAACCTGTTGCAATCACAATAGTTTTAGCTTCAAATTCTCCGTCATCTGTGACAATCTTTTTGGTTGCTCCGTGGTCTTCGATGCGCTCTACCTGTCCAAACAAATGTTCTACACCAAGATTCTCTAAAGGCTCGAACATTTTTTCAGCCAAGTCTGGACCACTAATATTCGCATAGCCAGGATAGTTTTCAATGTCAGACGTATTGTTCATTTGACCGCCTGGAATTCCTCTCTCAATCAATGCGACTTTTAAATTGCTTCGTGCTGCATAAAGGGCAGCAGTCATCCCTGCAGGACCTGCCCCAATAATCACTGTATCAAACATACTCAACCTCTTTCTGTTTTGTTGTAACCATTATAATTCTAACACGGTCTTTTTGCAATTATCGTGCTTGAAAGATAAACAAAATCCCTATGACCGCAAAGGTTAAAATAGGAATCGTCATGATATCAATTAAAAGGATATCATACAAATGGGCTTGTCGTTGCTTGGCTGTTTTATCTTTCTTCTTAAGGGCACGGTAGCCAATCCAAATACAAGAAGCGATCCCAACTAAAATCGTTGTCGTCACTAAACTTTGTAAATATAAGGACAATAATTTATTTAACATCACGACTCCAAATATTTTTACATTTTCAGAAAACAAACCCAGCTAGCATCGCCAGCTGAGTCTTACCTCTCCTCTATTATATCAAACATAGGTCCGTTTGTAACTAGCAAAGAATTCTTTTGTCCGTTCTTCTTTTGGATGTTGCATGATTTCCTCTGGTGTTCCAGATTCAATAATCCGTCCTTTATCCAAAAATAAGACCTTATCTGCTACTTGCGCTACAAAAGACATATCATGACTGACCAGTACCATGGTTTGTCCTGATTTTGCTGCATTGGCAATGGATTTTTCAACTTCTCCAACCAATTCTGGATCCAAGGCTGAAGTCGGTTCATCCAGCAAAAGAACCTCTGGTTTCATGGCCAAGGCACGAGCCAAAGCCACCCGTTGTTTTTGTCCACCTGAAAGGTGACGAGGATAGTGATTTTCACGATCCGATAAGCCGACTTTTGCCAGTTCTTCTCGAGCAATTTTCGTTGCTTCTTGATCGGATAAGCCCTTCACAACAATGAGCCCTTCTTTCACATTTTCAAGGGCTGTTTTTCTACCAAATAAATTAAACTGTTGGAACACCATGGCCAATTTTCTTCTTAAGGTTAAGATTTGATCTTGGGTAATGTGCTCAAAATCAACTTCGAAATCATCAATCTTAATTCTACCACTGTCTGGAGCTTCCAAATAGTTTAAACTGCGTAAGAAGGTTGATTTACCAGCTCCCGAAGACCCGATTAAGGCCACGACTTCCCCTTTTTGAATTTCCAAACTTAGATTATTTAAAACCTTTTGACCTGAAAATGTCTTTGATAATTCTGAAATATAAATCATTAGATCCGGACCTCCTGATCTGGTAAATCAATTGCTACGGGAGTCTCAATATCCAGTCGACGTTCAATGTGACGGCCTAGTATTTCAATGAGAATGTTCACAATCCAGTAAACAATCGATACCGTGATAAAGCGTTCAAAGTACTTCAAATCGCTCCCCCCAATAATCCGTGCTTGGGCAAAAATTTCAACCACACTGGCACTAAAGGCTAGCGAAGTCCCCTTGGTCAATCCGATGAGAGAGTTGATTAAAGTAGGAGTTGCAACGACTGCTGCATTGGGAATAATAATCCGGCGATAAACTTGACGGTTGGTCATCCCAAGACTACGCGCTGCCTCAATTTCACCAGGATCCACTGATAAAATGGCTGCCCGGATGGTCTCACTCGCATAAGCCGCCTCATTAAAGGCAAGAGCAACAATTGCAAACAGCTCAGCCGGAATGGCATTAATATTAAAAGCTGTTCCATAAGACTGATTGATCGCTTTTAAAATAAGAGGAATCCCATAATAGGTCAACATCAACTGAACCAACAAAGGAGTCCCCCGTAAAAAACTGACAAAAACAGCTTGAATAGGGTAAAGAATTCGTACACGATTAATTTTGACCAGAGCAAAAATCATGGCAAAAATAATCCCAAAAAATGCACCTCCTAGGGCTAATAAAATCGTCACAGGCAATTTCCCTATGACTGCCGGAAATGCATCCAATACGGCTCTCAAACTAAACAGCTTGCTATCTGGAACGTGTTTTAAAAAGTCAGCATACCAGTTGGCAGTTAAAAGATTAGTTGTAAACATTTTTGTTACTTCCTTTCTCGAACATAAACATTCTATCACATTCACTATCGGAATTCCAAAAATTGCTACAGAAATAGAAAAATGATAGACTACTCAAATTTAGTCTATCATAATTTTAGACAAGTTCCTAATAGTTTTTCTTTATGGAGTTCATAAAGAAAATCTATGTTTTCTTCTGAACATGTGAAAGAAGGGGTTAGAAAGTTTGGCGTTTGGCCTTTCGTTCCGCCCGACCACGCGCACGGTTTTCAGCTCGCTTAGCTTTTCTCCGCTTTTCATCAACTGCCCATTTGATTTTTTTCTTGTAGCCTGGTTTGATTTTTTTCTTTTTCTTCTTCACCAGACCAATCATTTCGATGTCGAGTTTCTCTTGCTTTTTCTCACGATT
>OKLI01000059.1_pt1 | contig 32636 bp, 29 predicted proteins | sample 1612671 | NCBI WGS metagenome assembly OKLI01 (sample SAMN04436812, study PRJEB24849) | human gut metagenome | biome: human gut; feature: NICU; material: stool | host: Homo sapiens | place: USA: Saint Louis, MO | collected 2011-05-02 | reverse complement strand
GAAAGTCAGCTTACAATAACGTGCAAGTTGGCGGGGCCCCAACACAGAAGCTGGCAGAAAGTCAGCTTACAATAATGTGCAAGTTGGGGAGTGACAACGAAATAAATTTTATAAAATATCATTTTTGTCACATTCCTACTCCCAATTCTATTTAAATATATAGAAAATTTCACCTATTATATAGATCATACACTTTGAAAATTATCATTTAAATAATCTGATTTGGAATTAAAGTGCATGAAGTATAAGTCACCTTCTTATACTAATCAAAGAGGACGTCAACAGTTATTTTATTAGGATTTTTAACATAAACATTTGCTAAATCTGAATGTAATCTTTTGCTTAAATCAATAGTGTAGTTATTACCGCCACCGGTGATCTTAAGCTTACCTTTATTACGATTTTCGTTATATAATATTTTATTTTTTATTAACGCTTCTCGTGCACGGAAATCGATTTCTTTCAATGTTAATACTGGTTTATTGCCTTGGTATATTTTATGTGCACCAATAATCGTTTGTAGTTTATCTTTGTATTGCACAAAAAGATTATAAGTTTTATCAGAAGGTTTTGCGGCTGGTGTAACACCACCTGTAAATGTCTCTCTATAAGACCACCATAACTGATCAGTATCTTTGTCCTTTAGTCCAAACACATCTACGTAACGATCTTTTAACTGATTAATATTTCCCCAACTTTCAGCGCCCCATAAAGAAATATGTGCTGACCATGAATATCTCTTAAGTTCAACATAAATGTTTCCATTATCATATTGATATAGCCATTTATTTGAAAATGAAAAATGAGGCTGTGTGTAATATTTAATTAATTCATTGATGTTAGTTTCATCTTGACCAATGCTATAAGCTTTAGCTTCAGAGTAAAAACTAAATACTGGTTTTTGATTTTGAGGTAATACTGTACCTAATAGTAATAATGTTGTCGTTAAAATTATATTTTTCGTGATGTTCTTATTCATTAGAACATCTCCTTTCAGAGGAATCATGAAACGAGGAATAACAAATTTATATGTGAGCGAAGTCAATATAGCATTTGCGATTATTTTTATTAACTCCGTTATTAATGTTAGTTTGATTTTTCGAGGATAACTTCAATTTTTGCATTTTGAGGTTTTTTAACATATCTATTTGCATCAGTTGATGGCAACCTTTTACTTAAATCTATTGTGTAGTTATTGTCTGCACCTGTTATTTTAATTTGTCCTTTGTTATAAGAATTATTATATAATTTTTTACTTTTAATTAATGTTTGACGAATACGAAAATCTAATTCTTTTAAAGTTAAAACAGGCTTATTACCTTCATAAACTGGAAATCCGCCAGTAAACGTTTCTGCTTTATCTTTATATGTTACATTCAGTTTATAGTGTTTATCGTTAGATGTTGCTGCAGGAGTAACACCACCAGTAAACGTTTCTTGAGATAATGCAAAAGAATCAATGGTTTCTTGGTCTTTTATACCAAAAATATCAACGCTTTTATTTCTTAATTGGTTGATATTGCCCCAACTTTCAGGTCCATAAACTTGAATATGACTATACCAAGAAAACTGTAACAACGTTGCATGAATCGTACCGTTATCTTTTTGCCATAACGTTTTGTTAGAGAAGGTTAAATGTTGCTGCGAGTAATATTTAGTTAACTCATTAACGTTAGTTTCATTTTGATTTATATAATAAGCTTTCGCTTCAGTTGAAGAACTGATAGGTGTATTAGGAAATTGTGTTGATGCTGTACCTAATAGTAACAATGTTGTTGATAAAATAATTTTTTTCGTGATGTTATTGTTCATTCGAATTTCTCCTTTGAGTACTGTTGGAATGTTTAATTATAAAAAGGGGTTAATTAGATAATTGAAATTATCCGCATTTTCAAAAGGTAATAGGTTAGTTAGATTTTTCGAGTATGACTTCAATTTGTGCATTTTTAGGATTTTTAACATAACGGTTTGTATCAGTTAATTTTAATTTTTTACTTAAATCAATCGTGTAATTATTTCCATCAGCAGTTATCTTAATTTGACCTTTATTAAATTCTCCGTTATATAACTTTTTATTCTTTATTAATGTTTGACGAATACGGAAATCTAATTCTTTTAAAGTTAATACTGGTTTATTTCCTTTGTAAAATTCATGTCCACCGATGATAGTTTGTTGTTTATCACTATATTTTAAAAATAGTCTATAAGGCTTATCAGATGAAGTAGCTGCTGGCGTAACACCACCAGTAAATGTTTCATCATAAGTCCAGTAACCTTCAACTGTGTCCTCATCTTTAGTTCCAAATATATCAACGTATTTATTTCTTAACTGATTAATGTTTCCCCAACTCTCGGATCCAAACACTTGAATATGACTATACCAAACCCACGTTTGCAATGTTGCATGAATGCTACCATTGGGCTTTTGCCATAACCATTTATTTGAAAGTGATAAATGAGGCTGTGAATAATACTTTATTAACTCATTGATATTAGTCTCGTTTTCACTGATATTATAGGCTTTTGCTTCAGATGAAAAACTGATTGGTGTTTTAGGAAGTTGTGTTGATGTGGTTCCTAAAAGTAACAATGCTGTTGATAAAACTAATTTATTCATGATGTTCTTTTTCATATGAAAATCTCCTTTGCGTGAATTACCCAAAGTATATAAGCTATTACACCGATTCGGAATTAAATAAAAGCTAAAACTATGTTAAATAAACTTAAACAGTTAGTAGTGTTATTTAAGCAAAACTTATCATTTTTAAGTTTTGGACAGAAACAGTACCTAATAAAGTAGGCTGGAGTTATATATTAAAAACGACACATTAGAATTATTCTCTAATCAATTGCATTAAATTGTTTGATAATTGAATTTTCTAACTACTTGAAAAATAGTTATACTTTAAATGTAGTACTTATTTTAATAATTTCCTACTACTTAAATTTAATATTAATAAAATGTTCATTTAATTATTGATAAAATATTACAAATTTTAATAGTAGGTTGTGTTTATTTTGTATACGCTTACAATTTAGGTGTAACTATAATAAAAGGAGTTGTTATTAATGAAAAATTTACGAAACAGAAGTTTTTTAACTTTATTAGACTTTTCAAGACAAGAGGTAGAATTCTTATTAACACTCTCCGAGGATTTAAAACGTGCTAAATATATTGGCACTGAAAAGCCTATGTTAAAAAATAAAAATATTGCACTGTTGTTTGAAAAAGATTCTACAAGAACGCGATGTGCATTTGAAGTTGCAGCGCATGATCAAGGTGCAAATGTAACTTATTTAGGCCCAACTGGATCACAAATGGGTAAAAAAGAAACAACTAAAGATACTGCACGTGTGCTTGGTGGAATGTATGATGGCATTGAATACCGTGGTTTTTCACAAAGAACAGTAGAAACTTTAGCTGAATATTCAGGCGTACCAGTGTGGAATGGTTTAACTGATGAAGATCATCCTACTCAAGTTCTTGCTGATTTCTTAACAGCAAAAGAAGTCTTAAAAAAAGATTATGCAGATATTAACTTTACATATGTTGGAGATGGTCGTAATAACGTTGCAAATGCATTAATGCAAGGTGCTGCCATTATGGGTATGAACTTCCATTTAGTTTGTCCAAAAGAATTAAATCCAACAGATGAATTATTAAATCGCTGTAAAAATATTGCCGCTGAAAATGGTGGCAACATATTAATCACAGATGATATTGACCAAGGTGTAAAGGGTTCGGATGTAATTTACACTGACGTTTGGGTATCAATGGGTGAACCTGATGAAGTATGGAAAGAACGACTTGAATTATTGAAGCCATATCAAGTAAATAAAGAAATGATGGATAAAACTGGTAATCCAAATGTTATTTTTGAGCATTGCTTACCATCTTTCCACAATGCTGATACGAAAATTGGTCAACAAATTTTTGAAAAATATGGAATTCGAGAAATGGAAGTTACAGATGAAGTATTCGAAAGTAAAGCTTCAGTTGTATTCCAAGAAGCTGAGAACAGAATGCATACAATAAAAGCAGTCATGGTTGCTACATTGGGTGAATTTTAAATGATATAAGGAAGTGAATATGATGGCGAAAATAGTAGTAGCATTAGGTGGTAATGCTTTAGGAAAATCACCTCAAGAACAACTCGAGCTTGTTAAAAATACTGCGAAATCATTAGTAGGATTAATAACAAAAGGACATGAGATTGTTATTAGTCATGGTAATGGGCCACAGGTTGGAAGCATTAATTTGGGGCTTAACTATGCTGCAGAACATAACCAAGGTCCGGCATTTCCATTTGCTGAATGTGGCGCAATGAGTCAAGCTTACATCGGCTATCAATTACAAGAAAGCTTACAAAACGAATTGCATTCTATTGGAATGGATAAACAAGTGGTAACACTAGTGACACAAGTTGAAGTTGATGAAAATGATCCGGCATTTAACAATCCTTCAAAACCAATTGGGTTATTTTACAACAAAGAAGAAGCTGAACAAATTCAAAAAGAAAAAGGATTTATATTTGTTGAAGATGCTGGAAGAGGGTATAGACGTGTTGTTCCTTCACCACAACCCATCTCTATTATTGAATTAGAGAGTATTAAAACACTTATTAAAAATGATACACTCGTTATTGCTGCTGGTGGTGGAGGTATACCAGTAATTAGAGAGCAACATGATGGTTTTAAAGGTATTGATGCAGTTATAGACAAAGATAAAACAAGTGCGTTGTTGGGTGCTAATATTCAATGCGATCAATTGATTATTTTAACAGCAATTGATTATGTATATATTAATTTTAACACTGAAAACCAACAGCCTTTGAAAACAACAAATGTTGATGAATTAAAACGATATATAGACGAAAATCAATTTGCAAAAGGAAGTATGTTACCAAAAATTGAAGCAGCCATATCATTTATTGAAAACAATCCAAAAGGAAGTGTGCTTATAACATCATTAAATGAATTAGATGCTGCCTTAGAGGGTAAAGTAGGTACTGTGATTAAAAAGTAATTGAATTGAAACGCTTTTCAATTACTATATGTCAAATGCATGATTTTTATTATTTATGTGCACCCCTGAAAATAATGCCTCTATTTTGATGCGGGGTGCACTTTCTTAATTTATATTTATAAAATCTTTAAGGTAGAAATGCTAGGTTAAATGTCGAAGGAGATGAAACCGTGGAAAATACAATTAATGAAAGTGAAAAGAAAAAACGATTTAAATTAAGAATGCCAGGTGCATTTATGATTTTATTCATTTTAACGGTTGTTGCAGTTATAGCAACATGGGTTATTCCTGCTGGTGCATATTCTAAACTTTCTTACGAACCTTCATCCCAAGAACTAAAGATAGTTAACCCTCATAACCAAGTGAAAAAGGTTCCAGGTACGCAACAGGAACTAGACAAAATGGGGGTTAAAATTAAGATTGAACAATTTAAATCAGGTGCAATTAATAAGCCGGTATCAATTCCGAATACTTATGAAAGATTAAAGCAACATCCAGCTGGACCAGAACAAATAACAAGTAGCATGGTTGAAGGTACGATAGAAGCGGTCGATATCATGGTATTCATTCTTGTACTAGGGGGACTTATTGGCGTAGTTCAATCCAGTGGTTCTTTTGAATCGGGATTGTTAGCTTTAACGAAGAAAACAAAAGGGCATGAATTTATGCTAATTGTGTTTGTATCAATACTAATGATTATCGGCGGGACTTTATGTGGTATTGAAGAAGAAGCTGTAGCATTTTATCCGATTTTAGTCCCTATATTTATAGCGTTAGGATATGATTCTATCGTTTCAGTTGGTGCCATATTCCTTGCCAGCTCTGTCGGTAGTACATTTTCAACTATTAACCCGTTCTCGGTTGTAATTGCCTCTAATGCCGCTGGTACAACTTTTACGGATGGCTTGTATTGGAGAATAGGTGCTTGTATTGTCGGTGCGATTTTTGTTATTAGTTATTTATATTGGTACTGTAAAAAAATTAAAAAAGATCCTAAAGCGTCATATTCTTACGAAGACAAAGATGCTTTTGAACAGCAATGGTCTGTATTAAAAGATGACGATAGTTCTCATTTTACTTTGTGTAAGAAGATAATCCTTACATTATTTGTACTACCATTTCCAATTATGGTATGGGGAGTTATGACGCAAGGTTGGTGGTTCCCAGTTATGGCTTCAGCATTTTTAATATTTACAATTATAATAATGTTTATTGCTGGGACAGGTAAATCTGGATTGGGAGAAAAAGGAACTGTAGATGCATTTGTCAATGGCGCATCAAGTTTAGTAGGTGTATCTTTAATTATTGGCTTAGCTCGAGGTATTAATTTAGTGTTGAATGAAGGTATGATTTCAGATACAATCTTACACTTTTCATCATCTTTAGTTCAACATATGAGTGGACCATTATTTATCATCGTATTACTATTTATTTTCTTCTGTTTAGGTTTTATCGTGCCATCATCTTCTGGATTAGCGGTATTATCAATGCCTATCTTTGCACCACTAGCTGATACAGTAGGTATACCAAGATTCGTCATCGTTACGACATATCAATTTGGTCAATATGCGATGTTATTCTTAGCGCCGACTGGACTTGTTATGGCCACACTACAAATGTTAAACATGCGATATTCACATTGGTTCCGATTTGTATGGCCGGTAGTTGCTTTTGTATTGATTTTCGGTGGCGGACTACTAATTACGCAAGTACTAATTTATTCATAATTTGAAATGCTATATTATAAAAAATACTAATGGGGTTTTATGCATCTCGTAGGTTTGTAGAAATACTAAACTAAGCGAGGTGCATTATTATTTTTGATTAAGAAAATAATGACTGTAATGATAACACTAGTAAGTAATTGATACAATGCTCTATTTAATAATGATATTTTTAAAATTTGTTTTTAATGTAATGTTAGATCTATGGTATATTATATTTATCGTGGTAAATATGTATTTGCTGTAAACAGTTTTTGTAACACATGACACATTTGGTTGTGAAAATAGCATATATAAAGGATGGCTATAAATGACACATTTGACAAAGGTTTTAGATACACTAACTGGAATATGCGTAGTATTATTATTTAGTAAATATTTTGTGGCGTATGCAAATATGGTGTTTGATTGGAAGTTAAGATGGTATTTGCTAGAAAACATACCACATTTGCCAATTATATTATTTATTCTGATGTTTATTTTCGGAGTACCTTCTGAAATGATAAAAGATAGGCAAAGGAAAAATAACGGTGTTTAATTTATCGATATTTAGAGGTGATAAAATTTGTCAACTATTACAAAGACTAAAATAAAAATCTTTATTAATTATTTTATTGGTATATTAGCCTTGGCGTTTGCTGCTTATATATTATTTAAATAAAGGTTAGAGTGAAACGTGTTTATGAACTAGACGTTCTAGTATAGTTACTACAGCTTTAGTCAGAAGGTATCATTGATAAGATCATATTAAATCAAAGAGGAATTGATACACACCAAAAAGAGGCAAGATTACCTGCCTCTTTTTTAGTTATTAAATATGCGTGGTAATTCTGGGTAATAGTGTTACTGAGACGCATTACGAAGAAATTTATCTTGATTTTCCTTTTTTAAAAAGAAGTGAAGATATCCTATAAAGACTCTAAGTACTATTACAGTGGCTAATAACACTTCGATAAACAAAAGGCCTTTCCAAATGACTGGAAACATAAGTACAGGCAAACTGTTCTTTAAAGCAGTTGCAGAGATTACTAAAGGGAATGTGAAAGCTGAAAATACGGGCGAAAAAGGTTCTTTTAGTAATTTAGGTAATTGTATAATGATGTAAAAATAAAATATTTGAGCTAATAGTAAAAGTATAATTACGATAAAAGCATTCGCCTTAGGAAAGGCTATAACATATGCTGCAGCGACTAAAGAAAATGGTGCACAAATTGTCGATGTGTTCGGTTTGATTGACGTCTGCAATGGAAATGCTTTTAATCGCTTGAAAACTATAGGTAAGACAATACAAGTAGCTACAAAGCCATATATTACTGTTAATTGACCTATGAAAAAATATCCGCTAACGGGTGCCGTCAATCCTGCGATAGCAATGCCAATAAAAAGTACAGTCCACGAAGGATAAACATTTTCAAGTGAAAAATCTTTTAAATATTTTATTGAAAAAATAATCATATGCGTCATAATTCCCACAAGGCATAAAATCCAAATAGGCGTTATTAAGCTATTGATAAAAGTTATGTTACTAAAAAATGTATTTAAATAAGTAGTACCTAAAAAGCCAGACATGAAAAATGTTGTGAACACTGATGAAACTAGAGGGCTGTTTAATTGTTCTTTCACATTATTAAAATATTTGAGCATAGTACATAAAAGGTGAATCCAAATCAAGAAAGCAAAGATTCCGCAAACAGCGTTTAAAGTAAGAGATAAATCTTTTAATAGATTACCGAGGCCTAATAACCCTAAGACTAGTCCTGACGTTACTAGAGGTGCTTTTTGAAGTCTCATGATTTACAACCTTTCTTATGTGATTTTCTTCACTAATTATATCATGATAGCTATGGCCTATTAATAAGAAGAGTGTGTACTATTACGTTTTTAGAGTATGTATATTGGATTGATAGACACATAATTGACATTTAAATCTCAATATTAATGATATTTGAGGTATGCTTTGCTACCTAAATATGGAATATGTGGAAAAGTATTTATTTAATTTAAATGATGATTGAAGATTTACAAGGGGGGGTGTACAAAATGAGAAATCAAATTCAAAAACTATTAGACAGTGATTTGAGCAGTTTACATATATCGAAACAAACAGGAGTGCCACAAAGCACAATACACAGAATGAGAAAAAATGAAAGATCATTAGACAATATGTCATTGAAAAACGCTGAACTACTTTATAAATTTGCCAATGGTATATTTAGTGATGAAGATTAAGAAAAATAATTAGTGAGTTAAATAATTAGAAAACCACGTCTCGATGGACGTGGTTATTTTTTAGATGTATATAATTATAATCATAAGATTTCGGGTCCCTGAAAAGTCCCTAAAATTTTGAATAGTATCAAAATCTATAGGAATAATATAATAATAAAAATCTCTACGTATGCAAATGGTGAGTGTTAAAAAATCTTGGTGTAGTTTTGGTGTAGTTCAGGTGTGCAGTATAGATGAAATTTGAGCGCAAAATTACTTAATTAAAAATGTGTAAACATGTATCAACCGCGTGTCAATTGTGTGTCAAAAAATTCTAAAATGAATAAGCAAGCTTGTTTTAATTACTGTATTTTCGGGGCTTATGCGGGGGACGTTTTGGTGATGCATCATACTATATTACTGAAATTCAAAACAAAAAGAGCCCCGTAATCACGGGACTCTTTTGATTGGTAATGCGTATAAAAATACCTATAGACGTCCTGGGAGGGATTCGAACCCCCGACCGATGGCTTAGAAGGCCATTGCTCTATCCAGCTGAGCTACCAGGACACGTTTAACAACACAAGAATTATTATATCTAAATGAACTTAAATTAGCAATACCTTGTAAATAAAAAATGTTTATATTTTTCACTATTATAGAGCTATTTATCTAAAAAGGTTCAATAAGACTTAAATACGAATTCAGGCAACTTAATTGTGTTAAATACAGTTTTGAATGCCTAACTGTATATCTTTTCTCTTTAAAATACAGTTAAGTACTTTATAAGATGTTGTGCGGATAAACAAACTAATTGCATCAAATTTATTTTAAAATAACAACAACAAAACGTTAAGCGAATAACATTTCGGTGATTTAAAAGCTACGCACGTTTTTGTTATCTTCAAATTTAAATTTTAAGGAGTGTTTTCAATGGAAGGTTTATTTAACGCAATTAAAGATACCGTAACTGCAGCAATTAATAATGACGGCGCAAAATTAGGCACAAGCATTGTGAGCATCGTTGAAAATGGCGTAGGTTTACTAGGTAAATTATTCGGATTCTAATTTCGATATGTTATGTAAGTAATAAGTATTATTTTAAAGGTGAGGGAGAGATTTAAATGACTGGACTAGCAGAAGCAATCGCAAATACTGTGCAAGCTGCACAACAACATGATAGTGTGAAATTAGGCACAAGTATCGTAGACATCGTTGCTAACGGTGTGGGTTTACTAGGTAAATTATTTGGATTCTAATATAATAACTAATATTCTTTAAAATAAACTGGGTGAGCATACTTTAATGTTATGCACTCAGTTTATTTTATTTGCAGAAATTTGAGCCTCTGTTAAGATTTAGATACATAGACAATATAGGAGATGGGGAAATTGGGATATAAAAATATTTTGATAGACTTTGATGATACAATTGTTGATTTTTATGATGCAGAAGAATGGGCGTTTCACTATATGGCGAATGTTTTTAATCATAAAGCAACAAAGGATGATTTTTTAACATTTAAAAAAATCAATCACCAACATTGGGAAGCTTTTCAACAAAATAAATTAACGAAGTCTGAAGTATTATCAGAACGATTTGTGAATTACTTTAAACATCATCAAATGGAAGTTGATGGGCATCGTGCAGATGTGTTATTTAGAAATGGATTAGCAGAAGCTAAAGTTAAATACTTTGATCAAACATTAGAAACAATTGTCGAGTTATCGAAACGACATGATCTATATATTGTTACTAATGGTGTAACCGAAACGCAAAAGAGAAGGTTAAATCAGACGCCGTTGCATAAATATATTAAAAAGATATTTATATCTGAGGAAACAGGTTATCAAAAACCTAATCCGGAATTTTTTAATTATGTTTTTAATGATATTGGTGAGGATGAAAGACAGCACTCGATTATAGTTGGAGATTCTTTAACATCTGACATTTTAGGTGGCATCAATGCGGGTATAGCTACTTGCTGGTTTAATTTTAGAGGATTTGATCATAATCCAGGAATTATACCTGATTATGAAATTAATTCATGGAAACAACTAAATGATATTGTACGTTAAGACAAATAATTTGAAAATGATTTACTTATATTAGCTAAGAAAGTAATTGTAAAAAAGACACTACGAAAAGATGCATTTTCATGCTCGTAGTGTCGAATATTATTATCTTATGGTTTCCACAATAAGACATCATGTCCCTCTATATTTTTAGCTTCCACATCTGTAAATCCATGATGTAAAAAGAAATCCTTAGAATCATTTCTACCAATGGCTTTAATTGGCATATTGAAACTCTTTGCAAAATCAATCAATTCTGAAGCGTACCCTCTGTTTTGATATTTTGGTAATACTTCTAACTTCCATAATAATATATAATCTTCAAAATCTGGGAAGTAGATTTCTTCGACATCACCTTTTTTTAGTAATGCCATTCTAGCTCCTAATTGATCTCCGACAAATATGCCATAAAATGGTGAATCTGAACTTGCATCAATCATTTGACCGTTTAACTCATTGACCATGTATAAGTCTTTGTTGCCAAACGCTCTAAAGTTTTCGAATAATTCATCAGTTTTGTAATTAATTTCAAGACGTTTGATTTCACTCATATTTATCTACCCCTTATTTGTTTACTACTATTATTATACATTAAACCACTTGTGTTTTTCATTGATTTGAAAATGTAAAACAATGAATATTATAAATTTTCCATGATTAAATTGATTTTCAAGCCGTAAAATTGTCAATCACCGGTATAGACTTTATACTATAGTTTGTAATCGCGTACTTAAGGAGAAAAAACATGGACTGTAAAGTAGTTAGTTTAAATGAAAAAGATCAGTTTATACCAAAAATAAAGAGCAGTGACCCTGTAATAACAGGATTATTTCAATATGATGCAGCTCAACAAACTAGTTTTGAAAAAAGGATGTCTAAAGAAAATAATGGAAGAGAAGCGGCATTATCGAATGTTATTCGTGAATATATGAGTGATTTAAAGCTTTCAAGTGAACAAGAATTAAATATACAACATTTAGCTAATGGTTCAAAAGTTGTGATTGGTGGACAACAAGCAGGGCTTTTCGGGGGACCATTGTATACATTCCATAAAATATTTTCAATCATTACTTTATCTAAGGAATTAACGGATACACATAAGCAACAAGTAGTACCAGTTTTTTGGATTGCAGGAGAAGATCATGATTTCGATGAAGTGAATCATACATTTGTTTATAACGAAAATCATGGGTCACTGCATAAGGTTAAATATCATACAATGGAGATGCCAGAGACGACTGTCTCTAGATATTATCCTGATAAGGCTGAGTTGAAACAAACTTTAAAAACGATGTTCATTCATATGAAAGAAACTGTTCATACACAAGGTCTACTGGAGATTTGTGACAGAATTATTGACCAATATGACTCGTGGACTGATATGTTTAAAGCACTACTGCATGAGACATTTAAAGCATATGGCGTTCTATTTATAGATGCGCAGTTTGAGCCGTTAAGAAAAATGGAAGCGCCTATGTTTAAAAAGATTTTGAAAAAACATCAGTTGCTCGATGATGCTTTTAGAGCAACACAACAACGTACTCGAAATCAAGGATTGAAGGCGATGATACAAACAGATACAAATGTTCATTTATTCTTACATGATGAAAATATGCGTCAATTAGTTTCGTATGATGGTAAGCATTTTAAATTAAATAAAACAGATAAGACATATATAAAGGAAGACATTATAAATATTGCGGAAAATCAACCTGAATTATTTTCTAATAATGTAGTGACAAGACCATTAATGGAAGAATGGCTATTTAACACGGTGGCATTTATTGGAGGACCGAGTGAAATTAAGTACTGGGCTGAATTAAAAGATGTATTTGAACTATTTGATGTTGAAATGCCTATCGTGATGCCAAGGCTTAGAATTACTTATTTAAATGACCGTATTGAAAAATTACTTTCGAAATACAATATTCCATTAGAAAAAGTGTTAGTCGATGGTGTTGAAGGAGAAAGAAGTAAGTTTATTAGAGAACAAGCATCACATCAATTTATTGAAAAGGTAGAAGGTATGATTGAACAACAGCGTCGTCTAAACCAAGACTTATTAGATGAAGTGGCGGGGAATCAAAATAATATTAACCTTGTGAATAAAAATAATGAAATTCATATACAACAGTATGATTATTTGTTAAAACGTTATCTTTTAAACATTGAAAGAGAAAACGACATCAGTATGAAGCAATTTAGAGAAATTCAAGAAACACTCCATCCAATGGGAGGATTACAAGAAAGAATATGGAATCCACTTCAAATTTTGAATGATTTTGGGATAGATGTGTTCAAGCCCTCCACCTATCCACCACTTTCTTACACTTTTGATCATATTATTATAAAACCTTAATATAACAAGGGTTTAGCCCGATTTATCTTAATGATAAATCGGGCATTTTTTTGTTTTTTAAAATAAATTTCACAAATTTTGTATAAATAGTGGTGGATAGTGGGGAGATGTGGTAAATTATATATAAGGTGAGGTGATAAAAAATGTTCATGGGAGAATACGATCATCAATTAGATACAAAAGGACGTATGATTATACCGTCCAAGTTTCGTTATGACTTAAATGAGCGTTTTATTATCACAAGAGGCCTTGATAAATGTTTATTCGGTTACACGCTAGACGAATGGCAACAGATTGAAGAGAAAATGAAAACCTTACCTATGACAAAAAAAGACGCACGTAAGTTTATGCGTATGTTCTTCTCTGGTGCTGTTGAAGTAGAACTTGATAAGCAAGGGCGTATTAACATCCCTCAAAACTTGAGGAAATACGCTAATTTAACTAAAGAATGTACAGTAATCGGTGTTTCAAATCGTATTGAGATTTGGGATAGAGAAACTTGGAATGATTTCTATGAAGAATCTGAAGAAAGTTTCGAAGATATTGCTGAAGATTTAATAGATTTTGATTTTTAAAATGGAGGAATTGAAGTGTTTCATCATATCAGCGTTATGTTAAACGAAACCATTGATTATTTAAATGTAAAAGAAAATGGTGTGTACATTGACTGTACGCTAGGTGGAGCGGGACATGCCCTTTATTTACTAAATCAATTAAATGACGACGGAAGATTAATAGCGATCGATCAAGACCAAACTGCAATTGATAATGCTAAAGAGGTATTAAAGGATCATTTGCATAAGGTGACTTTTGTTCATAGCAACTTCCGTGAATTAACTCAAATATTAAAAGACTTAAACATTGAAAAAGTAGATGGAATTTATTACGACTTGGGTGTTTCAAGCCCACAACTCGACATTCCAGAACGAGGATTCAGTTATCACCATGACGCAACATTAGACATGCGTATGGACCAAACACAAGAACTAACAGCATATGAAATTGTTAACAATTGGTCATATGAAGCGTTAGTGAAGATTTTTTATCGCTATGGCGAGGAGAAATTTTCAAAACAGATAGCTCGAAGAATCGAAGCACATCGCGAACAACAACCAATAACAACAACATTAGAATTAGTTGACATTATAAAAGAAGGTATTCCTGCAAAAGCAAGAAGAAAAGGCGGACATCCTGCAAAACGAGTATTTCAAGCACTACGAATTGCAGTGAACGATGAATTGTCAGCTTTTGAAGATTCAATAGAACAAGCGATTGAATTAGTGAAAGTAGACGGCAGGATTTCGGTAATCACTTTCCATTCTTTAGAAGATCGTTTATGTAAACAGGTGTTCCAAGAATATGAAAAAGGTCCAGAGGTACCAAGAGGATTACCAGTTATACCAGAAGCATATACACCTAAGTTAAAGCGTGTTAATCGTAAACCGATTACCGCTACAGAAGAAGATTTAGATGACAATAACAGAGCACGAAGCGCGAAATTACGTGTAGCTGAAATACTTAAATAAGGAGCAATTAATAATGGCTGTAGAAAAAGTGTACCAACCATATGACGAACAAGTTTATAATAGTATACCGAAGCAACAACCACAAACTAAGCCCGAAAAGAAGACTGTTTCGAGAAAAGTGGTTGTACAATTAACTAAATTTGAAAAAGTTTTATACATAACTTTGATTACTGTAATTGCTATGTTAAGTATTTATATGCTATCTTTAAAAATGGATGCGTATGATACGCGAGGAAAGATTGCAGATTTAGATTATAAAATAGATAAACAATCAAGTGAAAACAGTGCTTTACAATCTGAAATCAAAAAGAATTCTTCTTATGAACGCATATACGAAAAGGCTAAGAAACAGGGGATGAGCCTTGAGAACGATAATGTAAAGGTAGTGCGTAGTAATGGCGAAGCAAAAAATTAAAATTAAAAAAAATAAAATAGGGGCAGTCCTACTTGTTGGTTTATTCGGACTGCTCTTTTTTATATTGGTTTTAAGAATTTCATATATCATGATTACTGGACATTCTAATGGTCAAGATTTAGTCATGAAGGCAAATGAAAAGTATTTAGTTAAGAATGCACAACAACCAGAACGAGGAAAGATATATGATCGTAATGGTAAAGTGCTAGCAGAAGATGTAGAAAGATATAAACTTGTTGCAGTAATAGATAAAAAGGCGAGTGCCAATTCTAAAAAACCTAGGCATGTAGTTGATAAAAAAGAGACTGCAAAGAAATTATCTACAGTCATTGATATGAAGCCAGAGGAAATTGAAAAGAGACTTAGTCAAAAGAAAGCCTTCCAAATTGAATTTGGACGCAAAGGAACAAATTTAACGTATCAGGACAAATTGAAAATAGAGAAAATGAATTTGCCTGGTATTTCTTTATTGCCTGAAACAGAACGCTTTTATCCAAATGGCAATTTTGCATCACACTTAATTGGTAGAGCTCGGAAAAATCCGGATACTGGTGAACTTAAAGGTGCGCTTGGAGTTGAAAAGATTTTTGATAGTTATTTAAGTGGATCTAAAGGATCATTGAGATATATTCATGATATTTGGGGATATATTGCACCAAATACTAAAAAAGAGAAGCAGCCTAAACGTGGTGATGATGTCCATTTAACAATCGATTCAAATATTCAAGTATTTGTTGAAGAAGCTTTAGATGGCATGGTTGAAAGATACCAGCCGAAAGATTTATTTGCGGTTGTCATGGATGCCAAAACTGGAGAAATTTTAGCATACAGTCAGCGACCAACATTTAATCCTGAAACTGGTAAAGACTTTGGTAAAAAGTGGGCAAATGACCTATATCAAAACACATACGAGCCTGGATCAACATTTAAATCATATGGGTTAGCAGCTGCTATTCAAGAAGGTGTTTTTGATCCTGATAAGAAATATAAATCTGGACATAGAGATATTATGGGTTCACGTATTTCAGACTGGAATAGAGTCGGTTGGGGTGAAATCCCAATGTCACTCGGATTTACTTATTCATCTAATACATTGATGATGCATTTACAAGATTTAGTTGGTGCAGACAAAATGAAATCTTGGTATGAACGATTTGGATTTGGAAAATCAACTAAAGGTATGTTTGATGGAGAAGCACCTGGTCAAATTGGATGGAGTAATGAGTTGCAACAAAAAACGTCATCATTTGGTCAATCGACAACTGTAACACCTGTTCAAATGTTACAAGCGCAATCAGCGTTCTTTAATGATGGTAATATGTTAAAACCATGGTTTGTGAATAGCGTTGAAAATCCTGTTAGTAAAAGACAATTTTATAAAGGTCAAAAACAAATCGCAGGCAAACCAATAACAAAAGATACTGCTGAAAAAGTTGAAAAGCAATTGGATTTAGTTGTGAATAGTAAGAAGAGTCACGCTGCAAACTATCGTATTGATGGTTATGATGTCGAAGGTAAGACTGGTACAGCACAAGTCGCTGCACCTAATGGTAGTGGATACGTAAAAGGTCCAAACCCATATTTTGTAAGTTTTATGGGTGACGCGCCGAAGAAAAATCCTAAAGTTATTGTATACGCTGGTATGAGCTTGGCACAAAAAAATGACCAAGAAGCTTATGAATTAGGTGTTAGTAAAGCGTTTAAACCAATAATGGAAAATACTTTGAAATATTTAAATGTAGGTAAATCAAAAGATGACACATCTAATGCAGAGTATAGTAAAGTGCCAGATGTTGAAGGTCAAGACAAACAAAAAGCTATTGATAATGTGAGTGCAAAATCATTAGAACCAGTTACTATCGGTTCTGGCACACAAATAAAAGCACAATCTATAAAAGCAGGGAATAAAGTCTTACCTCACAGTAAAGTACTGTTATTAACAGATGGAGACTTAACTATGCCTGACATGTCAGGATGGACGAAAGAAGATGTCATTGCTTTTGAAAACCTAACAAATATTAAAGTGAATTTAAAAGGTAGCGGTTTTGTGTCCCACCAATCAATAAGTAAGGGACAAAAACTTACTGAAAAAGATAAAATAGACGTAGAATTTTCATCAGAGAATGTAGACAGCAATTCGACGAATAATTCTGATTCAAATTCAGATGATAAGAAGAAATCTGACAGTAAAACTGACAAGGATAAGTCGGACTAACAAGAATGGCTACATTAAATAAGGATGTATTGTCACTATTTGTTTTTACTAAAGTAATGCTGTGATAGAAAACAACATCTTCATTTAATCTTTATAAATAAGTGTCGATAGAGAATTTTAAGGTAGACGAGGTCAGATTAACTTGTTTGTTATAGGCAAACTTTTTATACTGGCCTCTTATGCCGTAAAAAAGAAGAATTATAAATTTTGATTACAACTTTGTTTATTTAATTGAAAAATTGATAATATATTAGTGGTTAAAAAAGTCTGGATTAAGAAGAGGAGATAGTTATGATTTTTGTATATGCGTTATTAGCGCTAGTGATTACATTTGTTTTGGTACCTGTTTTAATACCTACATTAAAAAGGATGAAATTTGGTCAAAGTATTCGAGAAGAAGGCCCACAAAGCCATATGAAGAAGACTGGTACACCAACGATGGGTGGACTAACATTTCTATTAAGTATTGTGATAACGTCTTTGGTGGCTATTATATTTGTAGATCAAGCTAATCCAATCATACTGTTATTATTTGTGACGATTGGTTTTGGGTTAATTGGTTTTATAGATGATTATATTATTGTTGTTAAAAAGAATAACCAAGGTTTAACAAGTAAACAGAAGTTTTTGGCGCAAATTGGTATTGCGATTGTTTTCTTTGTTTTAAGTAATGTATTTCATTTGGTGAATTTTTCTACGAGAATACATATTCCATTTACGAATGTAGCAATCCCACTATCATTTGCATATGTTATTTTCATTGTTTTTTGGCAAGTAGGTTTTTCTAATGCGGTAAATTTAACAGATGGTTTAGATGGATTAGCAACTGGACTGTCAATTATCGGATTTACAATGTATGCCATCATGAGCTTTGTGTTAGGAGAAACGGCGATTGGTATTTTCTGTATCATTATGTTGTTTGCACTTTTAGGATTTTTACCATATAACATTAACCCTGCTAAAGTGTTTATGGGAGATACAGGTAGCTTAGCTTTAGGTGGTATATTTGCTACGATTTCAATTATGCTTAATCAGGAATTATCATTAATTTTTATAGGTTTAGTATTCGTAATTGAAACATTATCTGTTATGTTACAAGTCGCTAGCTTTAAATTGACTGGAAAGCGTATATTTAAAATGAGTCCGATTCATCATCATTTTGAATTGATAGGATGGAGCGAATGGAAAGTAGTTACAGTATTTTGGGCTGTTGGTCTGATTTCAGGTTTAATCGGTTTATGGATTGGAGTGCATTAAGATGCTTAATTACACAGGGTTAGAAAATAAAAATGTATTAGTTGTCGGTTTGGCAAAAAGTGGTTATGAAGCAGCTAAATTATTAAGTAAATTAGGTGCGAATGTGACTGTCAATGATGGGAAAGACTTATCGCAAGATGCTCATGCAAAAGATTTAGAATCTATGGGCATTTCTGTTGTAAGTGGAAGTCATCCATTAACATTACTTGATAATAATCCAATAATTGTTAAAAATCCTGGAATACCTTATACAGTATCTATTATTGATGAAGCAGTGAAACGAGGTTTGAAAATCTTAACAGAAGTTGAGTTAAGTTATCTAATCTCTGAAGCACCAATCATAGCTGTAACGGGTACAAATGGTAAAACGACAGTTACTTCTCTAATTGGAGATATGTTTAAAAAAAGTCGCTTAACTGGAAGATTATCCGGCAATATTGGTTATGTTGCATCTAAAGTAGCACAAGAAGTAAAACCTACAGATTATTTAGTTACAGAGTTGTCGTCATTCCAGTTACTTGGAATCGAAAAGTATAAACCACATATTGCTATAATTACTAACATTTATTCAGCGCATCTAGATTACCATGAAAATTTAGAAAACTATCAAAATGCTAAAAAGCAAATATATAAAAATCAAACGGAAGAAGATTATTTGATTTGTAATTATCATCAAAGACAAGTGATAGAGTCGGAAGAATTAAAAGCTAAGACATTGTATTTCTCAACTCAACAAGAAGTTGATGGTATTTATATTAAAGATGGTTTTATCGTTTATAAAGGTGTTCGTATTATTAACACTGAAGATCTAGTATTGCCTGGTGAACATAATTTAGAAAATATATTAGCAGCTGTGCTTGCTTGTATTTTAGCTGGTGTACCTATTAAAGCAATTATTGATAGTTTAACTACATTTTCAGGAATAGAGCATAGATTGCAATATGTTGGTACTAATAGAACTAATAAATATTACAATGATTCCAAAGCAACAAACACGCTAGCAACACAGTTTGCCTTAAATTCATTTAATCAACCAATCATTTGGTTATGTGGTGGTTTGGATCGAGGGAATGAATTTGACGAACTCATTCCTTATATGGAAAATGTTCGCGCGATGGTTGTATTCGGACAAACGAAAGCTAAGTTTGCTAAACTAGGTAATAGTCAAGGGAAATCGGTCATTGAAGCGAACAATGTCGAAGACGCTGTTGATAAAGTACAAGATATTATAGAACCAAATGATGTTGTATTATTGTCACCTGCTTGTGCAAGTTGGGATCAATATAGTACTTTTGAAGAGCGTGGAGAGAAATTTATTGAAAGATTCCGTGCCCATTTACCATCTTATTAAAGGGTGTGAGTATTGATGGATGATAAAACGAAGAACGATCAACAAGAATCAAATGAAGATAAAGATGAATTAGAATTATTTACGAGGAATACATCTAAGAAAAGACGGCAAAGAAAAAGATCAAAGGCTACACATTTTTCTAATCAAAATAAAGATGATACATCTCAACAAGCTGATTTTGATGAAGAAATTTACTTGATAAATAAAGACTTCAAAAAAGAAGAAAGCAATGATGAAAATAATGATTCTGCTTCTAGTCATGCGAATAATAATAATATCGATGATTCTACAGACTCTAATAATGAAAATGAGGATTATAGATATAATCAAGAAATTGACGACCATAATGAATCGAATGGAATTGCAGTCGACAACGAACAACCTCAATCAGCTCCTAATGAACAAAATAGCGACTTGAATGATGAGGAAACAGTAACGAAAAAAGAACGAAAAAGCAAAGTAACACAATTAAAACCATTAACACTTGAAGAAAAGCGGAAGTTAAGACGTAAGCGACAAAAGCGAATCCAATACAGTGTTATTACAATATTGGTATTGTTGATTGCTGTTATATTAATTTACATGTTTTCACCACTTAGTAAAATTGCGCATGTAAATATAAATGGAAATAATCACGTTAGTACTTCAAAGATAAACAAAGTTTTAGGTGTTAAAAATGATTCAAGGATGTATACGTTTAGTAAAAAAAATGCTATTAATGATCTCGAAGAGGATCCATTAATCAAAAGTGTTGAGATACACAAGCAATTACCAAACACATTAAACGTAGATATCACAGAAAATGAAATTATTGCTTTAGTGAAATATAAAGGTAAATATTTACCTTTATTAGAAAATGGTAAATTGCTTAAAGGTTCAAATGATGTCAAAATTAATGATGCACCTGTCATGGATGGTTTCAAAGGTACAAAAGAAGATGATATGATTAAGGCGTTATCTGAAATGACACCTGAAGTTAGACGATATATTGCCGAAGTGACATACGCCCCAAGTAAAAACAAACAAAGCAGAATTGAATTGTTTACGACGGATGGACTTCAAGTAATCGGTGATATTTCGACGATATCTAAGAAAATGAAATATTATCCGCAGATGTCACAATCATTATCAAGAGATAGTTCGGGTAAACTAAAAACACGAGGCTATATTGATTTATCAGTCGGTGCTTCATTTATCCCATACCGTGGAAACACGTCTACTCAATCAGAAAGCGATAAAAATGTGACTAAATCATCTCAAGAGGAAAATCAAGCAAAAGAAGAATTACAAAGCGTTTTAAACAAAATTAACAAACAATCAAGTAAGAATAATTAAAAAATTTTGATATTGTCTATGTTTATAGTTCACAAGCCATTCAACGTATTGTAAACTAAAGATAGTGTATTTTTTAATAGTAATTTGTCAGGAGGTGCCTATCTATGGAAGAACATTACTACGTAAGTATTGATATTGGATCATCAAGCGTAAAAACAATAGTAGGCGAGAAATTTCACAATGGTATAAATGTGATAGGTACAGGACAAACCTACACGAGCGGTATAAAAAATGGTTTAATTGATGATTTTGATATTGCGCGTCAAGCAATCAAAGACACAATTAAAAAGGCATCAATCGCTTCGGGTGTTGATATTAAAGAAGTTTTCCTGAAATTACCTATCATTGGAACGGAAGTTTATGATGAATCAAATGAAATCGACTTTTATGAGGATACAGAAATCAACGGTTCACATATCGAAAAAGTATTAGAAGGTATTAGAGAAAAAAATGATGTGCAAGAAACAGAAGTAATTAATGTGTTCCCGATTCGTTTTATAGTCGATAAAGAAAATGAGGTTTCAGACCCTAAAGAATTAATTGCCAGACATTCATTAAAGGTTGAAGCAGGCGTAATTGCTATTCAAAAATCGATTTTAATTAATATGATTAAATGCGTTGAAGCATGTGGTGTTGATGTATTAGATGTTTATTCTGATGCATATAACTACGGTTCAATCCTAACAGCTACTGAAAAAGAGTTAGGTGCATGTGTCATTGATATTGGTGAAGACGTTACGCAAGTTGCTTTTTATGAACGCGGTGAATTAGTAGATGCTGATTCTATCGAAATGGCAGGGCGTGATATTACAGACGATATTGCACAAGGGTTAAACACTTCTTATGAAACTGCTGAAAAAGTTAAACACCAATACGGTCATGCATTCTATGATTCTGCTTCAGATCAAGATATCTTCACTGTTGAACAGGTTGATAGTGATGAAACAGTACAGTATACTCAAAAAGATTTGAGTGACTTTATTGAAGCGCGTGTAGAAGAAATATTCTTCGAAGTATTTGATGTTTTACAAGATTTAGGATTAACAAAAGTAAATGGTGGGTTTATTGTAACTGGTGGATCTGCAAACTTACTTGGCGTAAAAGAATTATTATCAGATATGGTAAGTGAAAAAGTTAGAATTCACACGCCATCACAAATGGGAATTAGAAAACCTGAATTTTCTTCAGCAATTTCTACAATTTCTAGTAGTATCGCTTTTGATGAGTTATTAGATTATGTTACAATTAATTATCATGATAATGAAGAAACTGAAGAAGATGTTATTGATGTGAAAGACAAAGATAACGAATCTAAATTAGGCGGATTTGATTGGTTTAAACGTAAAACAAACAAAAAAGATACTCATGAAAATGAAGTAGAGTCTACAGATGAAGAAATTTATCAATCAGAAGATAATCATCAGGAACATAAACAGAATCATGAACATGTTCAAGACAAAGATAAAGAAGAAAGTAAATTCAAAAAACTAATGAAATCTCTATTTGAATGATTATTGGCCAATAAAACTAGGAGGAAATTTAAATGTTAGAATTTGAACAAGGATTTAATCATTTAGCGACTTTAAAGGTCATTGGTGTAGGTGGTGGCGGTAACAACGCCGTAAACCGAATGATTGACCATGGAATGAATAATGTTGAATTTATCGCTATCAACACAGACGGTCAAGCTTTAAACTTATCTAAAGCTGAATCTAAAATCCAAATCGGTGAAAAATTAACACGTGGTTTAGGAGCAGGAGCTAATCCTGAAATCGGTAAAAAAGCTGCAGAGGAATCTCGTGAGCAAATTGAAGATGCAATCCAAGGTGCAGACATGGTATTTGTTACTTCTGGTATGGGTGGCGGAACTGGTACTGGTGCAGCACCAGTCGTTGCTAAAATTGCAAAAGAAATGGGCGCATTAACTGTTGGTGTTGTAACTCGTCCATTTAGTTTTGAAGGACGTAAACGTCAAACTCAAGCTGCTGCTGGAGTAGAAGCTATGAAAGCTGCAGTAGATACATTAATCGTTATACCAAATGACCGTTTATTAGATATCGTTGACAAATCTACGCCAATGATGGAAGCATTTAAAGAAGCTGACAACGTGTTACGCCAAGGTGTACAAGGTATCTCAGACTTAATCGCTGTTTCTGGTGAAGTAAACTTAGACTTTGCAGACGTTAAGACAATTATGTCTAACCAAGGTTCTGCATTAATGGGTATTGGTGTTTCTTCTGGTGAAAATAGAGCGGTAGAAGCTGCTAAAAAAGCAATCTCTTCTCCATTACTTGAAACATCTATCGTTGGTGCACAAGGTGTGCTTATGAATATTACTGGTGGCGAGTCATTGTCATTATTTGAAGCACAAGAGGCTGCTGATATTGTCCAAGATGCTGCAGATGAAGACGTTAATATGATTTTCGGTACAGTTATTAATCCTGAATTACAAGATGAGATTGTTGTAACAGTTATTGCAACTGGTTTTGATGACAAACCAACATCACATGGTCGTAAATCTGGTAGCACTGGATTCGGAACAAGCGTAAATACTTCTAGCAATGCAACTTCTAAAGATGAATCATTCACTTCAAATTCATCAAATGCACAAGCAACTGATAGTGTAAGTGAAAGAACACATACAACTAAAGAAGATGATATTCCTAGCTTCATTAGAAATAGAGAAGAAAGACGTTCAAGAAGAACAAGACGTTAATCGGTTAATATATATACACAAATAATTCAACACAAATCATCAGATAACATATCTGATGATTTTTTTACTAATTTTAGAACATGTAGAAGGACATTTAAGTTTTTCGAAGTCATTAAAAGTGTTTAAGTATCGTGTCAAAATTAAGTCAAAAATTATTTGCGCAACATTTTAACTTTAAACATAAATGTTATATTATATAATTATTAACTTTGTACAGTTAGACGAAGATAATTTAAATGAAATGATGGTGACGATCGAGTGAATGATAATTTTAAAAAGCAACCGCATCATTTAATATATGAAGAATTATTACAACAAGGTATTACTCTAGGTATTACAACTAGAGGCGATGGTTTAAGTGACTATCCTAAAAATTCTTTTAATATGGCGAGATATATTGATGATCGCCCATATAATATTACTCAACATCAATTGCAATTAGCTGAAGAAATTGCGTTTGATAGAAAAAATTGGGTGTTTCCCATCCAAACACATGAAAATAAAGTCGCTTGTATAACAAAGGATGATATAGGCACAAATATAGACACTTTAACTGATGCGCTTCATGGTATTGATGCGATGTACACATATGATAGTAATGTCTTATTAACGATGTGTTATGCAGACTGTGTACCAGTATATTTTTATAGTACAAAACATCATTTTATTGCATTGGCGCATGCAGGGTGGCGTGGTACCTATACTGAAATTGTAAAAGAAGTGCTAAAACATGTGAACTTTGATTTGAAAGACTTACATGTTGTTATTGGACCATCTACATCACCAAGTTATGAAATTAATGATGATATTAAAAATAAATTTGAAACATTGCCAATTGATAGTGCAAACTATATTGAAACTAGAGGACGAGATCGTCATGGTATTGATTTGAAAAAAGCCAATGCTGCATTATTAAATAATTATGGTGTTCCTAAAGAAAATATTTATACGACAGCGTATGCTACATCTGAACATTTAGAATTATTTTTCTCTTATCGATTAGAAAAAGGTCAAACAGGACGCATGTTAGCATTCATTGGTCAACAGTAAACAAGGAGGAGATATGCTTGCGTGTGAAAGATAATTTACAACAAATCTCAACACAAATTAATGACAAAAGTGAAAAAAATAATTTTTCAACAAAACCAAACGTGATTGCAGTTACAAAATATGTTACAATAGAGCGAGCTAAAGAAGCGTATGAGGCTGGAATAAGACATTTTGGTGAGAATAGATTGGAAGGCTTTTTTCAAAAGAAAGAAGCATTACCATCAGATGCGGTGATCCATTTTATAGGATCATTACAATCTCGAAAAGTTAAGGACGTTATAAACGACGTAGATTATTTCCATGCTTTAGATCGATTGAGCTTAGCCAAAGAAATTAACAAACGTGCAGAACATAAAATTAAATGTTTCTTGCAAGTGAACGTTTCGGGAGAAGCTTCTAAACATGGTATTGCTTTAGAAGATGTTGATCAGTTTATAGATGATCTTAAAAAATATGACAAAATCGAAATTGTAGGTTTAATGACGATGGCACCATTGACAGATGATGAAGCATATATTAGATCGTTATTTAAACAGTTACGTTTGAAAAAAGAAGAAATACAACGACTCAATTTAGAATATGCGCCTTGTGATGAATTATCAATGGGAATGAGTAATGACTATCTTATTGCAGTTGAAGAAGGTGCAACGTTTGTTAGAATTGGGACTAAACTTGTAGGAGAAGAGGAGTGAGCCACTTGGCTTTAAAAGATTTATTTAGTGGATTTTTTGTAATAGATGATGAAGAGGAAGTAGAAGTACCTGACAAACAACAGCAGGTAAATGAAGCGCCAGCAAAAGAGCAGTCACAACAAACAACAAAACAAAACGCAATCAAATCAGTCCCTCAAAAATCTGCATCAAGATATACAACAACGTCAGAAGAAAGGAATAACCGTATGTCTAATTATTCAAAAAATAATTCACGTAATGTTGTAACTATGAACAATGCTACACCAAACAATGCATCACAAGAAAGTTCAAAAATGTGTTTATTCGAACCACGTGTTTTTTCAGATACACAAGATATTGCTGATGAGCTTAAAAACCGCCGAGCGACACTTGTCAATTTACAACGTATTGATAAAGTATCAGCGAAAAGAATTATTGATTTTTTAAGCGGTACTGTTTATGCAATCGGTGGAGATATCCAACGTGTAGGTACTGATATTTTCTTATGTACGCCTGATAATGTGGAAGTAGCTGGAAGCATTACAGACCATATTGAAAATATGGAACATTCATTCGACTAAGGAGTTAACATATGGATATAAATGTGCTAGCTACAATATTTAAATTTATCCTTTTTGTTGTTGAAATTTATTATTTCGGCATGATTATATATTTCTTTACATCTTGGGTACCAAGTATTAGAGAAACTAAGGTAGGTTATTTTTTAGCGAAAATATATGAACCTTTCTTACAACCATTTAGAAAGATAATTCCACCTATTGGAATTATCGACATATCATCAATCGCTGCAATTATCGTTTTAGTATTATTCCAAAGAGGGTTACTCCAAATCTTTAATTGGATTTTAATTCAATTACAATAAATTAAGCGACATAACGAGGCAAGGGTACATGATACTTTAGCCTCGTTTTTGATATGTATTTTTCTGAATATAAGGGCAATAGATGGTATTTTATAATTTTTTTAAGGTAGGGATTAACATAGATATTTATCAACACTTTAGACAGGAAGAATACGAATTAATTGATCAGCTAACGGATAAATGTGATCAAGCGGAACAGCATTATGCACCAGTATTAACGCATTTTTTAGATCCAAGAGGGCAATATATATTGGAAGTGATTTGTGGCAGTTATGAAGATTTAATCGTATCTTTTTATGGCGGGCTAAATGCTGAAAGAAAAAGAGCAATCATTTCGCCGAACTATTATGAACCTAAAGAAAGTGACTTTGATTTAACTTTAATGGAAATAGATTATCCTGAAAAATTCGTCACTTTAAAACATCAACATATTTTAGGGACATTAATGTCTTTAGGTATCGAACGCGAACAAGTTGGAGATATAATTGTGAATGAACGAATTCAATTTGTTTTGACAAGTAGATTGGAATCATTTATTATGTTAGAATTACAACGTATTAAAGGCGCATCAGTTAAACTTTATACTATTCCAGTAACAGATATGATACAATCTAATGAGAATTGGAAAATTGAAAGTGCAACAGTTAGTTCTTTAAGGTTAGATGTTGTTATTAAAGAAATGATACGTAAATCACGTACGATTGCGAAACAACTAATCGAAAAAAAACGTGTTAAAGTGAATCACACTATTGTTGATTCAGCAGATTTTCAATTACAAGCAAATGATTTAATATCCATCCAAGGTTTTGGTAGAGCACACATTACTGACTTAGGTGGTAAAACTAAAAAAGATAAAACGCACATTACCTATAGAACATTATTCAAATAGTAATGATTTAAGGAGGATAACAAATGCCTTTTACACCAAATGAAATTAAGAATAAAGAGTTTTCACGTGTAAAGAATGGTTTAGAACCTACTGAAGTTGCTAATTTTTTGGAGCAACTAAGCACTGAAATTGAACGTCTTAAAGAAGATAAAAAACAACTTGAAAAAGTAATCGAAGAGAGAGATACTAATATTAAGTCTTATCAAGACGTGCATCAATCTGTAAGTGATGCTTTGATACAAGCTCAAAAAGCTGGTGAAGCAACTAAGCAAGCTGCAGAGAAACAAGCTGAAGCGATTATAGCTAAGGCAGAAGCGCAAGCTAATCAAATGGTTGGTGATGCGGTAGAAAAAGCACGCCGTTTAGCATTCCAAACTGAAGATATGAAACGTCAATCAAAAGTATTTAGATCGCGTTTCCGTATGTTAGTTGAAGCGCAATTAGACTTATTAAAAAACGAAGATTGGGATTACTTGTTGAATTATGATTTAGACGCTGAACAAGTGACACTTGAAAATATTCATCATTTACATGAAAATGATTTAAAGCCAGATGAAGTTGCAGCAAATGCACAAAATAATGCATCAAATACATCAGACAATAATCAACAATCCAATGATTCAGAAACAACTAAGAAGTAAGAATTAAATAAAGACAGACGCGTAATATACATTTAACTTTTCACAGCGAATTAGGTAATGGTGAGAGCCTAGTAAAAGCATGTATGTTATATCACTGGCTTTTTAATATTTAAATAATGTAATGAGAGAACTCTAAGTTGAGTTAATAAGGGTGGTACCGCGAGAAATCGTCCCTTTTAATTTAACTTAGAGTTTTTTAAATTTTTAAGGAGTGAAAAAAATGGATTACAAAGAAACGTTGTTAATGCCTAAAACAGATTTCCCAATGCGAGGTGGTTTACCAAACAAGGAACCGCAAATTCAAGAAAAATGGGATGCAGAAGATCAATACCATAAAGCGTTAGAAAAAAATAAAGGTAACGAAACATTCATTTTACATGATGGCCCACCATACGCGAATGGTAACTTACATATGGGACATGCCTTGAACAAAATTTTAAAAGACTTTATTGTACGTTATAAAACTATGCAAGGGTTCTATGCACCATACGTACCAGGTTGGGATACACATGGTTTACCAATTGAACAAGCATTAACGAAAAAAGGTGTTGACCGTAAGAAAATGTCAACAGCTGAATTCCGTGAGAAATGTAAAGAATTTGCTTTAGAACAAATTGAATTACAGAAAAAAGATTTTAGACGTTTAGGTGTGCGTGGTGACTTTAATGATCCATATATTACATTAAAACCTGAATACGAAGCTGCACAAATTCGTATTTTTGGAGAAATGGCAGATAAAGGTTTAATTTATAAAGGTAAAAAGCCAGTTTATTGGTCTCCTTCAAGTGAGTCTTCATTAGCAGAAGCAGAAATTGAATATCACGATAAACGTTCAGCATCAATTTACGTTGCATTTGACGTTAAAGATGACAAAGGTGTCGTTGATGCAGATGCTAAATTTATTATCTGGACAACAACGCCATGGACAATTCCATCAAATGTTGCGATTACCGTTCATCCTGAATTAAAATATGGTCAATACAATGTAAATGGCGAAAAATATATTATTGCAGAAGCCTTATCTGACGCTGTAGCAGAAGCACTGGATTGGGATAAAGCATCAATCAAATTAGAAAAAGAATACACAGGTAAAGAATTGGAGTATGTTGTAGCACAACATCCATTCTTAGATAGAGAATCGTTAGTGATTAATGGTGATCATGTTACTACAGATGCTGGTACAGGTTGTGTACATACAGCACCAGGTCACGGGGAAGATGACTATATTGTTGGTCAAAAATATGAATTACCAGTAATTAGTCCAATCGATGATAAAGGTGTATTTACTGAAGAAGGCGGCCAATTTGAAGGAATGTTCTATGATAAAGCTAATAAAGCCGTTACTGATTTATTAACAGAAAAAGGTGCACTATTAAAATTAGACTTTATTACACATAGCTATCCACACGACTGGAGAACAAAAAAACCTGTAATCTTCCGTGCTACACCACAATGGTTTGCTTCAATCAGTAAAGTAAGACAAGATATTTTAGATGCAATCGAAAATACAAACTTCAAAGTAAATTGGGGTAAAACACGTATTTACAATATGGTTCGTGACCGTGGCGAATGGGTTATTTCTCGTCAACGTGTTTGGGGTGTACCGTTACCAGTATTTTATGCTGAAAATGGCGAAATTATCATGACGAAAGAAACAGTGAATCATGTTGCTGATTTATTTGCAGAATACGGTTCAAATATTTGGTTTGAAAGAGAAGCGAAAGACTTACTACCAGAAGGATTTACACATCCAGGCAGCCCTAACGGTACATTTACTAAAGAAACAGACATTATGGACGTTTGGTTTGATTCTGGTTCATCACACCGTGGCGTGTTAGAAACAAGACCGGAATTAAGTTTCCCAGCAGATATGTATTTAGAAGGTAGTGACCAATATCGTGGTTGGTTCAACTCTTCTATTACAACTTCAGTTGCTACAAGAGGAGTGTCACCTTATAAATTCTTACTTTCTCATGGTTTTGTTATGGACGGTGAAGGTAAGAAAATGAGTAAATCTTTAGGTAATGTGATTGTACCTGACCAAGTGGTTAAACAAAAAGGTGCTGATATTGCGAGACTTTGGGTAAGTAGTACGGACTATTTAGCTGATGTTAGAATTTCTGATGAAATTTTAAAACAAACATCTGATGTTTATCGTAAAATCAGAAATACATTAAGATTTATGTTAGGTAATATTAATGATTTCAATCCTGATACAGATAGCATTCCTGAATCAGAGTTATTAGAAGTTGATCGTTACTTGCTAAATCGTTTACGTGAATTTACTGCAAGTACGATTAACAACTATGAAAACTTTGACTACTTAAATATTTATCAAGAAGTTCAAAACTTTATCAATGTTGAGTTGAGTAATTTCTATTTGGATTATGGTAAAGATATTTTATATATTGAACAACGTGATTCTCATATCCGTCGTAGTATGCAAACAGTGTTATATCAAATTTTAGTTGATATGACGAAGTTGTTAGCACCAATCTTAGTGCATACAGCTGAAGAAGTTTGGTCTCATACACCACATGTTAAAGAAGAAAGTGTTCACTTAGCAGACATGCCTAAAGTTGTAGAAGTAGATCAAGCTTTATTGGATAAATGGCGTACATTTATGAATTTACGTGATGATGTGAATCGTGCATTAGAAACTGCTCGTAATGAAAAAGTTATTGGTAAATCATTAGAAGCTAAAGTTACGATTGCTAGTAACGATAAATTTAATGCATCTGAATTCTTAACTTCATTTGATGCATTACATCAATTATTTATCGTGTCACAAGTTAAAGTTGTAGATAAGTTAGATGATCAGGCAACAGCTTATGAACATGGTGATATTGTCATCGAACATGCAGATGGTGAAAAATGTGAAAGATGTTGGAACTATTCAGAGGATCTTGGTGCTGTTGATGAATTGACGCATCTATGTCCACGTTGCCAACAAGTTGTAAAATCACTTGTATAATTGAAATTGTATAAAGTACTCATACAGATGATATAAATTAAAGCTCTCTTCATAATCATGTTGTAGTTTTTGTTGACATGATGAAGAGAGTTTTTTTGCGAATAAAAAATGACCGAGTTACTGGTTATATGTGTAAAAAAATGTGTGATTTACTAAAATAAAAATTATTCAGGAATGGTACAAATTCTCTGAAGCTTATAAATGCGTTATAGTTGCTATTCTCAATTATGTTCGCGATAATTTTAAGTAAAAGTAAGCACAGATATTGAATTTGATAGGAGTTAATTGAATGTATCATAACAGTAACGCAAACTTTGTAAATGGTATCACTTTAAATGTAAGAGATAAGAATGAATTAAAGCCATTTTATGAGGACGTATTAGGATTAAATATTATAAATGAGACATTAACATCGATACAATATGAAGTAGGTCAAAATAATCATGTCATTACACTTGTTGAATTACAAAATGGACGTGAACCTTTAATGTCAGAAGCGGGACTGTTTCATATCGCAATTAAACTACCTCAAATTAGTGATTTAGCTAATTTACTAATTCATTTAAGCGAATATGATATTCCAGTTAACGGAGGTATACAGCCTGCTTCGTTATCATTATTTTTTGAAGACCCGGAAGGAAACGGTTTTAAATTTTATGTTGATAAAGACGAAGCGCAATGGACGAGGCAAAATGATTTAGTAAAAATTGATATTAGACCATTAAATGTACCGAGATTAGTGAGTCATGCAACAAAATTGTTATGGTTAGGTATTCCAGATGACGCTATTATAGGTGCGTTGCATATTAAGACAATTCATTTATCAGAGGTAAAAGACTACTACCTCGATTATTTTGGATTAGAGCAATCAGCATATATGGATGATTATTCAATATTTTTAGCATCGAATGGCTATTATCAACATTTGGCCATGAATGATTGGGTATCAGCAACGAAACGTGTAGAAAATTTTGATACGTATGGATTAGCAATTGTTGACTTTCATTATCCTGAAACAACACATTTAAATTTACAAGGTCCGGATGGTATCTATTATCGCTTTAATCATATCGAAGTTGAAGATTAGTATATACTTTGAATGGACGAACCATATAATGAATCGTTTTTAATGATCTTTTTATACAAGTTATGAAGGAGCTTGAGACATTAAGTTCTTAGGCAATGTAAAAAGCTGATTTCTATTAATTATTTGATAGAAATCAGCTTTTTTGATATGTATTTTATAATGTACAGCTCGTTGAGCTGCTATTTTCCTTATATTAAGTGCCATTAATACAAAACCTAGCTCTCGTTTAACTTT
>OKLI01000049.1_pt1 | contig 39068 bp, 38 predicted proteins | sample 1612671 | NCBI WGS metagenome assembly OKLI01 (sample SAMN04436812, study PRJEB24849) | human gut metagenome | biome: human gut; feature: NICU; material: stool | host: Homo sapiens | place: USA: Saint Louis, MO | collected 2011-05-02 | reverse complement strand
AAGGAATACAGTTGGTTGCTAATGCACCAACTGCATAAGAGCCCCTAATTAATAAATTAAAAGGGGGACTAAAGGAATACAGTTGGTTGCTAATGCACCAACTGCATAAGAGCCCCTAATTAATAAATTAAAAGGGGACAAAGGAACGCAGTTGATTGCTAATGCATCAACTGCATAAGAGCCCCTAATTAATAAATTAAAAGGGGCTCTAAGAAGCGGGGTTATGGATATGTTTGCAGCGTTATTACAAATAAAGAATTATAAACTCTTTGTTGTTAATATGTTTCTACTAGGTATGGGTATTGCGGTTACGGTCCCATATCTTGTTCTTTTTGCAACTAAAGATTTAGGTATGACAACAAATCAGTATGGATTACTTCTAGCATCTGCAGCGATTAGCCAGTTTACAGTAAATTCAATTATTGCTAGATTTTCGGATACGCATCACTTTAATAGAAAAATTATTATTATTCTCGCATTATTAATGGGTGCGCTTGGTTTTTCAATATACTTTTTTGTAGATACAATCTGGTTATTCATATTACTATATGCGATTTTCCAAGGATTATTTGCACCAGCAATGCCCCAACTTTACGCATCTGCTAGAGAATCTATCAATGTTTCAAGCTCTAAAGATAGAGCTCAATTTGCCAACACAGTATTACGTTCAATGTTCTCATTGGGCTTTTTATTTGGTCCATTTATTGGTGCGCAATTAATCGGATTAAAAGGCTATGCTGGATTGTTTGGTGGAACAATAAGTATCATTTTATTTACTTTAGTACTTCAAGTGTTTTTCTATAAGGATTTAAACATTAAACAACCTATTAGTACGCAACAACATGTTGAAAAAATTGCTCCTAATATGTTTAAAGACAAAACGCTTTTATTACCATTTATTGCATTTATTTTATTACACATTGGACAATGGATGTATACGATGAATATGCCTTTATTTGTTACTGATTATTTAAAAGAAAATGAGCAACATGTCGGTTATTTAGCTAGTTTATGTGCTGGTTTAGAAGTGCCATTTATGATCATTCTTGGCGTTTTATCATCTAGATTACAGACTCGAACATTGTTGATTTATGGAGCGATTTTTGGTAGTTTATTCTACTTCAGCATAGGGGTATTTAAAAACTTCTATATGATGTTAGCAGGACAGGTATTTTTAGCTATTTTCTTAGCGGTTCTTTTAGGAATTGGCATTAGTTATTTCCAAGATATCTTACCAGATTTCCCAGGCTACGCCTCAACACTATTTTCTAATGCAATGGTTATTGGACAGTTAGGCGGTAACTTATTAGGTGGTGCTATGAGTCACTGGGTAGGTTTGGAAAATGTATTTTTTGTATCAGCAGCATCAATCATGTTAGGTATGATACTTATATTCTTTACTAAAAATCAAAAAATTACAAAAGAGGATGTGATATCAACATGACAATTATTTTATGGCTACTTATCATCGCTGCCTTCATGTTAGCATTTGTTGGGTTGATTAAGCCGGTTATTCCTTCTGTTTTAGTGTTATGGGTTGGCTTTCTAATCTATCAATTTGGCTTTCATAATCAGCATTTATCATGGGTGTTTTATGTATCTATGGCATTGCTAACAATATTAATTTTATGTGCGGACTTTTTAGCTAATAAATATTTTGTGAATCGCTTCGGTGGTTCTAAGTTTGGAGAGTATGCAGCTTTAATTGGTGTTGTTATTGGATGTTTTGTATTACCGCCATTTGGAATTATTATTATACCTTTTATTTTGGTATTCATAGTTGAATTAATACAAGGCTATTCATTTGAAAGAGCAGTTAAAGTAAGTATAGGTTCAATCGTAGCATTTTTAACAAGTAGTATAGCTCAAGCAATCATTATGTTTATAATGATTGTATGGTTCTTTATAGATGCTTTATTGATTAATTAATAAAAAGCTTATTGCAAAATATGTTTTTCGGTAACTGTAATTTAGTGATTTTATCATTAACAGTACCAAATTAGCATATGATGTAATAAGCTTTTTGTTTATAAAAATGTATGAGAATGTTTTTTCGAAATATTTCTTTCAATGCGTAATCCAATAGGCATAACTATAAATGAAAATATAATAAATACCCAATTGCTTACCTGAATATATGGTCCAAAGGCAAGTAATGATTGTGGAATAAAGAATACATAGAAAAATCCTACAATTAGTAGAATGATTGCCAAATAGGTGAATATCCATATCCAATTTGAATTGTTAAAACACTGCAGTTGTATTGTTTTAAAACTAAACCATATAAATAAAAAGACAATAAAGAATCCAACGACTACTGAAAACGGAAATGAAACAAAATATAAATTACTTCCACTTTTTTCCATGAAAAATCCTAAAAATCCTTTGAGAAAACTAACAATCCCAATTAATAGAACGATGTGCTGATATATATATTTAAAAATATTTTTAAATGTCTCATTAGGCATCGCTTTTAGTTCTTTTATTGCATGTGCTTTTGGGTCGTGATTGAAAAAATCTAAGGCTAATAAACCATGTTGTTCTGCGCTTAATAATTGTTTAAGTATACGGTTAATAATTAACTCTGTATCATGAGGATTGACGCGAAAGTCAGAGCGCATATAAGTCATATAATTCTCGAAGATTTCTCTATCAGTATTGCTTAATCTTAATGATTTAACATTATTTTCTTTTGTTAATTGCGCAGTACTTTTCATTGTTACTTAAGCGCTCCTTTAAAAATATTTAATTCCAAATTAAAATGGAAATGATTTTATAGTATTAATAAGGTCAATCATATCATATTAAACGCATAAATATAACGATTAATATTGGAGAGGAAAATGAGGACACTTAATAAAGATGAACATAATTATATCAAGCAAATAGCTAATATACATGAGACATTATTGTCGCAAGCAGAATCCAACTATAAATGTACTAAACTGAGTATTGCTCTTAGGTACGAGATGATATGTTCAAGATTAGAACATACAAATGATAAAATTTATATATATGAAAATGAAGGTCAATTAATAGCGTTTATTTGGGGACATTTTAGTAATGAAAAAAGTATGGTTAACATTGAACTGCTATATGTTGAACCACAATTTCGCAAACTGGGAATAGCTACGCAACTGAAGATTGCGCTTGAAAAATGGGCTAAAACTATGAATGCAAAGCGAATAAGCAGTACAATTCATAAAAGTAATTTGCCAATGATATCTTTGAATAAAGATTTAGGTTATCAAGTGAGTCATGTGAAAATGTATAAAGATATTGATTAGAATTAGGATTATGTTGCTAATTCATGTTAAAATTAAAAAAGATTTAATGACGTTAAGGAGTTTTATATGAAGAAATTAATCATCAGTATTATGGCGGTCATGCTATTTTTAACAGGTTGCGGTAAAAGCGAAGAAAAAGCATCTCTTGAAAAAGATATCGATAAGTTAGAAAAAGAAAATAAAGAATTAAAAGATAAAAAAGAAAAGCTAAAACAAGAAAAAGAAAAATTAGCAGATAAGCAAAAAGACCTTGAAAAAGAAGTGAAAGATTTAAAACCTTCTAAAGAAGATAACAAGGATGATAAAAAAGACGAAGACAAAAATAAAGATAAAGAGGCATCACAAGATAAGCAATCAGAAGATCAAACTAAGTCATCGGATAAAGATAATCACAAAAAGCCTACATCAACAGATAAAGATCAAAAAGCTAATGACAAACACCAATCATAATTGAATTGCTTACTTGTTATAGATGAAAGGTACAGCGTTTTAAACCTTATTTTAAGGGTATGTATTAATTAAAATGTGGTCATGATTGAAACAGAACGTAAAAATAGACAACGTAATTAATAAAGGAGAGAAACGGCATGCATGAACAAGATTTTAGAATTTTAGAGGGTCAAGATATTACTTTGCCAGAATTAGGTAGAGAATTAGAAAATATTACAGGGCGCACGATTGCTGATTCTACTGGCGAAATTAAGCGTGTAATTGCACATTTACCAAACTTTGAGTCCGATACAGATACTTTTGTTGCTACATATCGTTTAAACCATCAACAAGATTTTATAGATGCAACTTTTACTGCGCTGAAATCAGATAGAGCACGTTTAAAAGAAGTGCCAGTTCATGTTGAACTTATAAGCTATATTTCTAAATCAAAATAAACTGCTATCTAAAACGCAAAGTTGATCAAAATATCGATTTTGTGTTTTTTATTGAGAAATTATATAGGAGTGTCAATCGATGATTTATTGTGAAACAGAGCGTTTAATATTAAGAGACTGGCATGAAGATGATCTGTTACCTTTTCAAAAAATGAATGCGAATTATGACGTACGTAAATATTTTCCAAGTTTATTGAGTTATCGTCGTTCAGAATTAGATATGAGAACTATGGATGCGGTTATTAAAGATTATGGCATTGGATTATTTGCTGTAGAAGATAAAGAGTCCCATCAATGGATAGGCTTTATAGGTTTGAATTATATTCCAGAAACAAGCGATTATCCATTTAAAGAATTACCGCTTTATGAAATAGGTTGGCGCTTGTTGCCAGAATTTTGGGGAAAAGGATTAGCAACTGAAGGCGCAAAGGCAACGTTGAAGTTAGCAGAAGAACATCAAATATACGATGTCTATAGTTTTACAGCAGAAGCAAATAAAGCTTCACAACGTGTAATGGAAAAAATTGGCATGACAGTGTATGATCATTTCGAATTACCCAATCTAAGTAAGTATCATTTATTAAAAAGGCAAGTGCGCTATTACATTAATCTTCGAAAGTGAAAAATTTATACATAAGCGTAACAAACACCCCTAACATTGTTTAGCTGATGATAACAATATTAGGGGTGTTTGTTTATTTTTTAACCTTAGAATGATTAATCGTATGAACGAGTACCTAGAGGTTTGAAATTTAATATTGATTCTATTAATGATTCCTTAGTGTCGCATAACGGTGCAAGTGCACGATACTTTGGATCAATAAAACCTTCCTCAATCATATGGTCAATCATTGTTTGTAGTGGATTGAAAAAGCCATTAATATTATAAATGGCAATAGGCTTTTCATGGATACCTATTTGAGCCCAACTATACATTTCGAAAAATTCTTCTAGTGAACCTGCGCCACCAGGAGCCATGACAAATGCATCTGCAAGTTCTGCCATTTTATTTTTACGTTCATGCATAGAATCAACTAAAATTAATTCAGTTAAACGTTGGCTTGTGATTTCATGTTCATCTAACATTTTAGGCATGACGCCAATAGCTTTGCCGCCATGATCTAATACACCATCTTGAATGGCACCCATAATACCAATTGACCCTGCACCAAATACTAATTCATAACCTTGTTCAGCAAAATATTTACCTAAATCGTATGCTTTTTGTACATATGAAGGGTCATGACCTTTGCTTGCACCACAATAAACTGCGATTCGCTTCATATTAATCCAGCTCCTTAATTCGATGAATGACTTTTAATAGTGATTGTTCAAACACTTTTTGATCTTGCTTTGTAAAAGGTGGGGGACCTTTGTGGCGACCACCTTGTTTTCTAATTTGTGCATTCATATATCGTTTATCTAATAGTTGTTGAATATTTTTGGAATTGTATATCTTCCCATTATGATGCATGACAATTAAGACTTTGTCGACTAATAAACTTGCGAGTCCATAATCTTGAGTGATTACGATATCATCTTTCGTTGATAATTGAACAATTTTGTAATCAACTGCATCTGGTCCATCATCAACATATAATGTTGATACATGTGGGGGATATAATTGGTTCGAAAAATGGCTGAAGCTCCGAATAATTGTCACAAAAATGCCTGTCTCAGTTGTTAAATCTATAATAGAATCAACAACAGGACAAGCATCTCCATCAATAATAATATGTGTCACAATTATGCCTCTGTATTGTTTTCTTTATTTTGTTGAGAGGCGCTTTTGGCAACATAATCTTTATATTTTTTAAATGACTTGATGCGTGCTTTATCAGCTTCTTGTTGGCGTTTTTGTTCTTCTTTGTGTCGTTTTTCAATATTTTTTTGTAACTTTTTATTCATTTTAGCGATTTCTTTGCGATTTTTTTCAGCTAGTTTATCGCCTTTTTTCTCAGTTTTCTCATCTAATTTATTAGGTGTTAAGCCTGCTTTTACTTCGTATTTTTGTGACTTTTTCATATCTTTAATACGTTGTATTTCATTCTTTTCGCGGGCTTTTTGCTCTTCTTTATGACGCTTTTCGATATTTTTTTGAAGTATTTTATTCATTTTATCAGCGTCTTTACGATTTTGTTTAGCTAATTTTTCGCCTTTTTTCTCAATATAGGCAGGATCGTGTTCTCTAGCAAACTTTTTAAGTTCACGCTTATTTTCAAAATCTTGCTTTTTATCGCCGACATATTCTTTAACATCACTCGCTGTGTTACTGATTGCTGCAGATGTTTTTGAAGCAACTTTACTTGTAGCATCTGTAACTTTTTGTACGTCCGGATGTTGTTTGATACGTTTACGTTCAACAATTAACGGTACCAATACAATTGGTAATACATTAATCATAAATTTGATGACTTTTTTCTTATCCATAGATCTTGCCTCCATAATTACTTTATTAATTTTACATACCCTATGATACATCAATATAAACGATGAGAGTAGTGAATCACTTATAAGTATTTAAGATGTTTTTAAAAGAAGACAATAAAAACTGCCAATCAAGCGGTTCCTTAATTGACAGTATATATTTTAAAAGGAAATTAAATACCTTTACCAATGCCAAATCCGAAGTAAAGTATAGCAATAAAGATTACTAAGACAATTCTGTAAATGGCAAATGGAATTAATTTGATTTTGTTAATTAGATGCAAGAATGTTTTGATTGCAATTAGTCCAACAGTAAATGCAGCTAAAAAGCCTAAAATATAAAAAGGTATATCAGCAATCTGAATATCTTGATAATGTTTTAATAAAGATAAACCACTAGCTGCTAACATAATTGGAACAGCCATAATAAATGTGAAGTCCGATGCTGCTTTATGATTTAATTTCATTAATACACCAGTTGAAATTGTTGAGCCTGAACGGCTGAAACCAGGCCACATAGCTACTGCTTGAGAGATACCAATTACAAACGCTTGGAAATAATTGATTTGATCCACTGTTTGTGGGTTTTTAACTTTAACTGAATACTTATCAGCGATAATCATATAGATAGCACCTACGAATAAGCCAATCATAACAGTTGGCACACTAAATAAATGTTCTTCGATGAAATCATCAAATAGTAAGCCTAAAATACCTGCTGGAACCATACCCACTAATACATGTAATAAATTTAAACGTCTTGGCTTTGAACGTCTTTGTTGATCGTTTTGTCCTTCAACATGTTTGTGTTTACCAATATGTAAAATCTCTAAGAAGCGTTCGCGGAACACCCATGCTGCTGCAAAGACGGATCCTAATTGGATGACAATTTTAAATGTAAATGCTGATTGAGAACCTAAAAATTCAGATGATTTTAACCACATATCATCAACTAGAATCATATGTCCAGTAGAGGAAACAGGTGCAAATTCTGTTAATCCTTCGACGACCCCTAAGATAATACCTTTTATTAATTCAATGATAAACATAATGTACCCACTTTCATTACTCATTTTAATTTATTTAAATATCAAAATTACCATATCATGATAGCATATTCATTTAAAGACATGCTAGTTATAGTTATAATACTAGACTAAAGATGTATATATTCATTTTCTTTTACATGTAAAACTACAATATTTTATTGAGCTATTTAATTTGATTTTAAGGAAAACCTTTTATAATAGGTTTAGGTGATATAATTGTGAAAAAATTAACAACAATACTGTTTCAATATAAAATTTTTCCGGTACTCATGTTCTTGGTCAGTACTGGTCTCGGCATACTCGTTATAACGCAAAATATTTTAATAGCAGATTTTTTAGCTAAAATTATAAGACATCAATTTCAAGGTTTATGGATTGTATTATTTATTTTATTAGGTGTTTTACTTTTAAGAGCAACTGTGCAATTTCTAAATCAATGGTTAGGTGATACATTAGCATTTAAAGTTAAGCATATGCTTAGACAGCGGGTTATTTATAAAAATAATGGTCATCCAATCGGTGAACAAATGACTATACTCACAGAAAACATTGACGGTCTAGCACCTTTTTATAAGAGTTATTTGCCTCAAGTGTTCAAATCAATGATGGTTCCGCTCATCATAATCATTGCAATGTTTTTCATCCATTTCAATACTGCATTAATTATGTTAATAACTGCACCATTTATTCCTTTGTTTTATATTATTTTCGGTTTGAAAACGCGAGATGAGTCAAAAGATCAAATGACTTATTTGAATCAATTTAGTCAACGGTTTTTAAATATTGCTAAAGGTTTAGTGACGTTAAAGCTATTTAATCGTACAGAGCAAACAGAGAAGCATATTTACGACGATAGTACTCAGTTTAGAACTTTAACAATGCGCATTTTACGCAGTGCTTTTTTATCGGGATTAATGCTCGAATTTATAAGTATGTTAGGTATTGGATTGGTTGCATTGGAAGCAACGCTAAGCTTAGTAGTATTTCATAATATTGATTTTAAAACTGCGGCAATTGCGATTATTTTAGCGCCTGAATTTTATAATGCAATTAAGGACTTAGGACAAGCGTTCCATACTGGAAAACAAAGTGAAGGTGCCAGTGACGTTGTGTTTGAGTTTTTAGAACAACCGAACAATAATAATGAATTTCTATTAAAGTATGAGGAAAATCAAAAGCCATTTATTCAGTTAACAGACATATCATTTCGATATGATGATTCTGATAGATTGGTATTAAGTGATTTAAATTTGGAAATATTTAAAGGTGATCAAATTGCACTTGTAGGTCCAAGCGGGGCAGGTAAATCCACTTTGACACATCTTATTGCAGGTGTTTATCATCCAACAATAGGTACTATAAGTACAAACCAGCGTGATTTAAATATAGGAATACTTAGTCAACAGCCATATATTTTCAGTGCTTCTATAAAAGAGAATATTACGATGTTTAAAGATATAGAAAATAATATTGTTGAAGAAGTGCTAGACGAAGTAGGTTTATTAGACAAAGTTCAATCTTTCACAAAAGGCATTAATACAATAATAGGTGAAGGAGGCGAAATGTTATCTGGTGGACAGATGAGACGCATAGAACTTTGCCGTCTTTTAGTTATGAAGCCAGATCTCGTTATATTTGATGAGCCTGCAACTGGTTTAGATATTCAAACAGAACACATGATTCAGAACGTTCTGTTTCAACATTTTAAAGACACAACGATGATTGTCATTGCACATAGAGATAATACAATTCGCCATTTACAACGACGTTTGTATATAGAAAATGGAAGACTGATTGCTGATGATCGCAATATTTCAGTAAATATAACAGAAAATGGTGATGACTTATGAAAACACGACTAAAATTTCAAGTAGATAAGGATTTATTGTTAGCTATAGTTGTTGGTGTTTGTGGAAGTTTAGTTGCGCTCGCCATGTTTTTCTTAAGTGGTTATATGGTGACACAAAGTGCACTTGGTGCGCCACTATACGCTCTGATGATTTTAGTCGTTACAGTAAAATTGTTTGGGTTTTTAAGAGCTATTACTCGATACGTAGAGCGCCTTATTTCTCATAAAGCTACATTTACAATGCTACGTGATATTCGGGTACAGTTTTTCGGTAAATTAGTAAATGTCATTCCTAATGTTTACCGTAAACTGAGTTCTAGTGATTTAATTTCACGTATGATTAGTCGTGTTGAGGCGTTACAAAATATTTATTTACGTGTTTATTATCCACCAGTCGTCATCGGTTTGACAGCGTTAGTTACAGTAATAGTATTGGCGTTCATTTCAATCGGCCATGCGCTATTGATTATGGTTAGCATGTTGTTTACTTTACTCATCGTTCCTTGGTTAAGCTCAAAAAAAGCACGTACTTTAAAGAAACATGCAGCTAATGAACAGGCTCGATTTTTAAATCATTTTTATGATTATAAAGCTGGTATGGATGAACTACGTCGATTTAATCAAATTAATCATTATCGAGATAATTTGATGGATAAATTAAATCATTTTGATAAATTACAACTTAAAGAGCAACGCTTTTTAACGATTTATGATTTTATATTAAATATTATTGCTATGCTTTCGATTTTTGGTAGTTTAGTTCTGGGATTAATTCAAATTAATGAAGGCCAACTCAATATTATTTATATGACGAGTATAGTTTTAATGATCTTAACTTTATTTGAACAAGCTGTACCAATGACAAATGTCGCGTATTATAAAGCGGATACTGACCAAGCATTGCACGATATTAATGAAGTGATATCTGTACCTTCTACTAATGGAAAAAACCGCCTTAATGATAAGTATGATGCAACGAACATTTATGAAGTTAAGGACGCTAGTTTTAAGTATTGGAACCAGCAAACGTATGTGTTATCGGATATTAATTTTAATGTTAATAGAGGCGAAAAGATTGCGATTGTGGGTCCTTCTGGTTCAGGAAAAAGTACATTACTACAAATTATGGCAGGGTTATATCAATTAGATAGTGGCTCTATTCGTCTCGAAAATATGGATATGTTTAAAATAGATGACAAAGATAAGTTTGAATCGCTGAATGTCTTGCTACAATCTCAACAATTATTTGATGGTACAATACGTCAAAATTTATTTACCGATGAAAAAGATGAAGCGGTGCAAGCAATATTTAAGCAATTAGATTTAGAACATTTGGCACTAGAACGTCAAATTGACTTAGATGGTCATACATTATCTGGCGGAGAAATTCAGCGTTTAGCGATTGCGAGGATGTTATTAAAAGATACTGCATCAACATGGATTTTAGATGAACCAACAACGGCATTAGATAAACAAAATAGTTTAAAAGTTATGGATTTAATTGAAGCACATGCAGAAACATTAATTGTTGCTACACACGATTTAACTTTATTGTCACGTTTTGAGACCATCATTGTGATGATAAATGGTAAAATAGTTGAAAAGGGAAACTATCAACAATTACTCGCTAATCAAGGTGCTTTATGGAATATGGTTCAATATAATGCATAAAAAAACTGCTTGATAGGCTAAGAAACCTTTCAAGCAGTTTTTTAACTAACAAGCTTACGCGTGCTAATTGTTTTTCTATTCTTAATAAATTCTAAACATTACTTTAATTGTCATGACAAAAGTTAATTATTTTTCCTTTGTTTCATCAAATGCATGAATGACTTTACCTAATAAGCGATTAAGTTCTTTAACTTCATCTTGAGATAAAGAAGAAGCTGAAGCGACTTTGTCAGATGCATTACTTAATTCTGGTCTAATAGTTTCACTTTTGTCAGTCAAGTGAATAAATACTTCACGTTGATCGACTTCGGAACGTTCACGCTTAATTAAGTCTACTTGTTCCATTCGTTTTAATAATGGTGATACTGTACCAGTATCGAGTGCTAATTCAGTTACGACTTTCTTGACGTTTACAGGAGATTCATCCCATAAAATAGTTAAGACAAGAAATTGTGGGTATGTTAGATTGTACTTCTTAAAAACTTTGTTAGAGTAGTAGCGATTAACTTGTCTTTGAGCATTGTACAAACTAAAGCATAGCTGTTCTTTTAAATTATGTTGATCAGACATTAAAGTTCTCCTCCAGACATACTATCCGTTTTTTTCTCTTTTCGGATTGGTAATCATTAAAAAGTTGATTGTTTATTAATTCACAACTTTCTTTGATTCAATGCCATGCTAAAATTAAAGTATGTTTAAAGTTTAGAAGATATTTTTAATTAAATCAAGCAAAAAGATAATTTAATATATATGTTATCATTTTTAAAAATAACTGTAATAGAAAAGAGAATATAAAATGAAAAATAATAAAGATGAAAAAATAAGAATATCCATAATTAACGGATTTTTGGGTAGTGGTAAAACCACGTTACTGACACATTATATTAGTGAATTATTAAAAAATGATGAGAAAATTAAAATCATCATGAATGAATTCGGTACTTTTGATATTGATAGCAATAGTATTTCGAATGAAATTGAAGTCCATTCATTGATTAATGGTTGTGTTTGTTGCGATCTTAAACAAGAACTTGTCTATGAACTAAAAGCCATTGCTTTAAAAGGGGACGTTAATCATGTCATCATAGAAGCGACAGGCATTGCGCATCCTTTAGAATTACTAGTTGCATGTCAAGATCCGCAAATCGTTAATTTCTTTGAAAAGCCAATTATTTATGGTGTATTAGATGCGACTCGATTTTTGGAACGTCATCAATATACCGAAAATACAGTTTCGCTGATGGAAAATCAGTTGAAACTAAGTGACATGATTATTATTAATAAAATTGATCTTGTAACTGATGACAGTCTTAAGAAAATTGATAAGCAATTAAGTATGATTTGTGCAAGTATTCCAACTTATAAAACAACCTATGGACAAGTTTCGTTGGAAGAATTGGACTTACTTGGTAAAGACAGAGAGATATCGTCTCATCATCACCATCATCATGGGATTAAAAGTATGACTTACACATTTACAGGTCCGATTGATCGTCAATTGTTTTATCAATTCATAATGAAATTACCGGAATCTGTTCTACGTTTGAAAGGTTATGTATCATTTAGAGATCAACCAAATGCAATTTATGAATTTCAATATGCATATGGTTTACCAGACTATGGAATAATTGGCATGCAATTACCATTAACGATTGTTATTATTGGTGAAACTTTAGATACAAATCACATACGTAATCAATTGGATATGCTACAATTTACGTAAATCAGAAAATGTGTTGTTTCAATTTAACGGAAATAGCACATTAATTTCTTAATACTTTTATTGTGAATATTTTGTGACATTGAGGGATGGAGTGGATGAGATATGGAACAAATAATGATTAATCACTATGTTCATTTTTCTAGGCTTGTACAAGGTTTTTGGCGTGCAAATGAATGGAAGATGACTGCGAAAGAGTTAAATTATTTTATAAACGAATTAGTTGAACGTGGGATTACAACGATGGATCATGCTGATATTTATGGGGATTATCAATGTGAAACACTGTTTGGTAATGCTTTGGATTTATCACCCGAATTAAGAAATAAAATTCAAATTGTTACGAAATGTGGTATCATTTTGCCTTCTAAGCAATTTGATTTTACAAATGGACATCGTTATGATTTGAGTAGTAAGCACATCGTGAAATCTGTTGAACAGTCATTAATCAATTTGAATGTAGATTATTTAGATAGTCTACTCATTCATCGTCCTTCACCATTGATGGATCCAGAACAAGTTGCTGATGCATTAACTAAACTTGTTAAACAAGGTAAGTTGAAGTCATTCGGGGTGTCGAATTTTAATCATTCTCAATACCAATTGTTAAATCAATATATTATGAAAGAAAGACTACATATTAGCATCAATCAATTAGAATTATCGCCATATCACGTTGATAGTTTACAAGGTGGAACAATGGATTCAATGTATCAAAACCATGTTCAAATCATGGCTTGGAGTCCTTTTGCAGGCGGTAAAATTTTCGACAAGGAAGATATTAAAGCGCAACGTATTATGAAAGTTATTCAATCAATAGCTGACAAATATGGTGTGAGTGACACAGCTGTGATGATAGCATGGTTAGTAAAAATACCGCATCGTATCATGCCGATACTTGGAACAAGTCAGTTAAAGCGTATTGATCAAGCAATCGAAGGGCTGCAACTAAATTTAGATGATCAGTCGTGGTTTGACATTTACACCGCTATTATCGGACAAGATATTCCGTAAACTTATTTACTTTTAAATCATAAAGGAGCATATCATGACAAACGAAGATAAACGTTTCGAACAATTAAGATTTGAACGCAAATTTATAGTTATTCCGTATGTAATTTATGCAGTCATTGTATTACTATTAAATATTTTCTATTCTGATTTGAAAATAACAATGACATTATTCGGACTTTTCTTTGCGTATAATGTAGTCATTTTGTTCATAGCATTTATTAAACATTATAAACGCACATTGTTACTAAGTCTTATATTAACAGTGCTTAGTGGCGCGGCATTCTTTGGAATTATTTATGTTTATGGCATTAATCATTTTTAAATATTAAAAAGAGACTATCTACAATAATCTCATTTGCATTTTATCTAACTAAGTTTAACTTTTGCTTAGAAAAATGATGCTATGAGGATATTCAGTAGATAGTTTTTTTATGTTCTAATATTTAAACTTAGATATCTTTTTGTAATTAACCGAGATAACTCATCACCTAGCAATATTATTTACAAAATATTTCGATAAAATTGTGTATTTTGCATTAATTAAAAATGTATGTTTTAAAAAATTGTTATAATTAAATTAAGATTAAACAAAGGGGTGACTGTTATGTCAGAAGAAAAAAAGGTAGTTAAACATGAACGACAAAAGAATGAAAAGACAAAAAAGCAATACAAGCCATTTTGGATTGTTATGAGTTTTATAATACTTATAGTTGTACTATTACTCCCAGCACCTTCAAGTCTGCCAATAATGGCTAAGGCAGTACTAGCTATTTTAGCTTTTGCAGTTATTATGTGGGTAACGGAAGCTGTATCATATCCGGTGTCAGCAACTTTAATTATTGGCTTAATGATATTACTTTTAGGATTTAGCCCGGTTCAAAATTTAGGAGAAAAGCTGGGTAACCCGAAAAGTGGTAGTGCTGTTTTAACTGGAAGTGATCTTCTAGGAACAAATCATGCATTATCATTAGCGTTTAGTGGATTTGCAACATCAGCTGTAGCTCTCGTTGCAGCCGCATTATTTTTGGCTGCTGCTATGCAAGAAACGAATTTGCATAAAAGACTAGCTCTTATAGTGCTATCAATTGTTGGTAATAAAACTAGAAATATAGTTATTGGAGCAATTATTGTTTCAATTGTACTTGCATTTTTCGTTCCTTCTGCAACAGCTAGAGCAGGGGCAGTTGTACCAATCTTGCTGGGTATGATTGCAGCATTTAAAGTTTCTAAAGATAGCAAGTTAGCGTCTTTATTAATAATTACTTCAGTACAAGCTGTGTCAATTTGGAATATTGGTATCAAAACGGCGGCAGCACAAAATATCGTAGCGATTAATTTTATAAACCATCAATTAGGATTTGATGTTTCATGGGGCGAGTGGTTCTTATATGCAGCGCCTTGGTCCATAGTTATGTCTATAGCTTTATATTTCATCATGATTAAAGTGATGCCTCCAGAAATTAATACTATAGAGGGTGGCAAAGATTTAATAAAAGAAGAATTGCATAAACTTGGCCCCGTTAGCGCGCGTGAATGGCGATTAATTGTTATATCGATGTTATTATTACTGTTTTGGTCAACTGAAAAAGTATTACATCCGATTGACTCTGCATCTATTACTATTATTGCTTTAGGTGTTATGTTAATGCCGAAACTTGGTGTCATGACATGGAAACATGTTGAAAATAAAATACCATGGGGAACAATTATCGTGTTTGGTGTAGGTATTTCACTAGGTAACGTTCTTTTGAAAACAGGTGCAGCTCAATGGTTAAGTGATCAAACTTTTGGTGTTTTAGGTTTAAAACATTTACCTATTATCGCGACAATTGCACTTATCACGCTTTTTAATATATTGATTCATTTGGGCTTTGCGAGTGCAACAAGTTTATCATCAGCGTTAATACCTGTTTTTATTTCGCTAACCTCTACGTTACACTTAGGAGACCAGTCTATAGGATTTGTTTTAATTCAACAATTTGTTATTAGTTTTGGTTTCTTATTACCTGTTAGTGCACCTCAAAATATGTTGGCTTATGGCACTGGTACTTTTACAGTTAAAGATTTCTTGAAGGCAGGTATACCATTGACAATTGTAGGGTATATTCTAGTGATAGTTTTTAGTATGACTTATTGGAAATGGTTAGGTTTGCTTTAATTTAAAATATAAATAAGAATCTAGGTTATTTTAAAGTGACAAAAAGCTTAATAAAATAAAAAGATAATTGAAGGGTGTTTTGTTTATGGCAATTGCTGTGTTATTAAATCGAATGTTTCGAATAGAACACAATCCATTATTTGAATATATTTATCAACAAAAAGAAGACATTGATGCATGTTATTTTATCATTCCGGAAGAGGACATGTCTTCAGCTTCTGATTTGAAAGCACAGTTTTATCGCGGTACTTTGCAGCGCTTTTACCAATCGTTGCACGCAGAAAAGCTCACACCTTATGTCATGTCTTATGACGATATCATTTCATTTTGTAAAGAAAACAATATCTCTGAAGTAGTGATTGCAGGTGATATTATGAGTTATCACCTTGAAGAATATGATATTTTACATCAACGCTCTTTATTCAATGATGCACGTATTGCCGTTACTTTGATACGTGGGAATCATTACTTTAAAGCGAGTAAAACAATGAATCAACAAGGGGAGCCATACAAAGTTTTTACTAGTTTTTATAAAAAATGGCGACCTTACTTGAGGCATAGAGACGTATATCACTATGATTTAAAATCATTCGAAGACTTCGTCATTGCATCACCTGATGATTTAGTGTTTGATGACATAGCATTTGGATCCTCACAAATAATTGAACAGAATAAATGGCAACATTTTTTAGATCAAGATATACAGAATTACGAAAGCGGAAGAGACTATTTACCTGAAGTGTTAACAAGTCAGCTAAGTGTTGCTTTAGCATATGGCTTATTAGATATTATTGAAATTTTCAATGATTTGTTATCACGATATGAAGAAGATGAGGCAAACTATGAAGCATTTATACGTGAACTCATTTTTAGAGAATTTTATTATGTGTTAATGACACAGTATCCAGAAACCTCATACCAAGCTTTCAAACCTAAATATCGACAGATAAAATGGTCGCAAAATGAAGCGGATTTTAATGCATGGTGCGAAGGGCAAACAGGATTTCCAATCATTGATGCAGCAATAATGGAATTGACACAAACTGGTTTTATGCATAATCGAATGAGAATGGTTGTGTCGCAATTTTTAACTAAAGATTTATTTATAGATTGGACTTGGGGAGAGGATTTCTTCAGAAAGTATCTTATAGATTATGATGCAGCATCAAATATTCATGGATGGCAATGGTCTGCTTCTACAGGTACGGATGCAGTGCCGTATTTTAGAATGTTTAATCCAATAAGACAGAGTGAACGCTTTGATGTTAAAGCTTTGTATATCAAAACATATATTCCGATTTTTAATCAAATTGATGCTAAATATTTGCATGATACACATCGAAATGAATCTGAATTATTTAAACAAGGGATTGAGTTAGGTCGTCATTATCCAAGACAAATGGTAGATCATCAAGAAAAGAGATCTCAAGTTTTAGCGACATTTAAAGCATTAGACTAATTGATGTTCCAACTAAAATAAAACAAGCTAACTAAGACATGTTTTGCCATAGTTAGCTTGTTTAAATTGTTCTATCTGAATATGTCAGTAAACATAGTGAAATATAGCAAGACATATTCCAAAAATGTAATGATATAAATATACTTTAGTCTTATTTTTATATGTTGAGGAACATCCCATTTAGGATATTGTCGTTCGAAATAAATCATTTGTTGAACAAAAACGCCTATACCTAGCGGAAATAACATCAGCAGAATACTTCTTATGTAACTTAAACCAATATCATGCCATAGGTGTCCAATAATCATTTGAAGAACGATGATTGATATCATAAAAACGGTTATATCTAAAGTCACTTTTTCAATCTAACTCCTTTTCCGAATAATAAAATAGCTGCTTGCATCATAACCATAAAGCATACAAATATTGCTGTGTCGATTGTTAAACTTTTTAGAATGTGATTTAAGACGCGTATAGGTTCATTAAAGAAGTATACGGAATGTAAGCGTAAGAAACGCCCGATATAAATGCCGAAGCCATTTAAAAACATAAGAATTACAACAATTATTCTATTAAGCCATGGATGAGAAGTAAGCGTTAAAATTTCAAAATAGATTAAAATCATTACATAAATTGCTAAAAAGACACCTAACAGTAAATAAGTAAAGTACTTCCATTCAAATAAGTTAAGCCCTGCATAAAAGTTAAATTGAAATTGGTTTAGATGAATTAAATCAGTTACCATATAAAATGTGTTAGGTAAAAGTAATACAAATATAAAGCTATATATGACGAAGAGCGGCCATTCATATTTTTTATTGGGTTTAAATAAACGCAAAAGTAGGCTTAGCTCAAAAGGTATATATGCTAAAAATAAATTTAATGTCATAAATTGATATATTTTATTCTCAAATAGTGACGCAATAAATAATACTAAAAAGTAAATTCTAGCGATGTATCGTGAATTCATAAATGATATACACTACTTTCTAATGAAAAAAGTTATTCATATTAATGTGGTAATTATAATTACATTCAAAACTTTATTTAAAGGTTTATTTACTATAGAAATGTCTAAACCAAAGTGCGAATGCATTTATAATTAAACACTTATGATAACGTTTGAGTTGATGTGTTTCAACTAAAAAGTAATGTGTTATTGTGGATCAAGTAAATTTAAACCAACTGCATCGTTGAATGAACGTTGAATGTCCAAATCAGTTACAGTAAGCACAATTTCAGCTGTAGCAGAAACAATAGCTTTTGATAAATGTCCGCTATATGTTTGATATGATTGCGTACCAAATGTTGCATGTAAATGTGCAAAATGTCCATTATCTAGACGAGAAATATTGCCTAATAAGCTCGTCAATTCCAGTGGCTCAGTAATATGTTTTTCTTCATATTGTTTCGTTGTTAAATTGAAAAATTTTAAAACGACGTCATCACATGCACCAATGCCGCTGACAGATGTAAATGTTAAGTCTTGGTCATCTGCAAAGTTTGTTATACATTCAACGATATCTTCTCCTTTTTCTAACACTAGTAGTATAGTATGATTACTTTTTTGCAATTTCATATGATCAATCCCCTTTATTTTAATATGTCATTAATTATACAAATAAATGGAAAATAGTGATAATTACAAAGAAAAAAATATTGTCAAATGTAGCAATATTGTAATACAATATAGAAACTTTTTACGAATATTTAGCATGAATTGCAATCTGTCGTGGAAAAGAAAAATAACAGCTTTAAGAGTGACAAGTAGAAAAAAGAGGTGAGCAAATGAATAAACAGATTTTGGTTTTATATTTTAATATTTTCTTAATTTTTTTAGGTATCGGTCTAGTGATACCAGTCTTACCTGTTTATTTAAAAGATTTGGGGTTAACTGGTAGTGATTTAGGATTATTAGTTGCTGCTTTCGCCTTATCTCAAATGATTATATCGCCATTCGGTGGTACGTTAGCTGATAAATTAGGAAAGAAATTAATTATATGTATAGGATTAATTTTGTTTTCAGTGTCAGAATTTATGTTTGCAGTTGGCCACAATTTTTCGGTATTGATGTTATCGAGAGTGATTGGTGGTATGAGTGCTGGTATGGTAATGCCTGGTGTGACAGGTTTGATTGCAGATGTTTCACCAAGCCATCAAAAAGCAAAAAACTTTGGCTACATGTCAGCGATTATCAATTCTGGATTCATTTTAGGACCAGGGATTGGTGGATTTATGGCAGAAGTTTCACATCGTATGCCATTTTACTTTGCAGGAGCATTAGGTGTTCTAGCATTTATAATGTCAATTGTATTGATTCATGACCCTAAAAAAGTTTCGACAAATGGATTCCAAAAGTTGGAGCCCCAATTATTAACAAAAATTAATTGGAAAGTCTTTATTACGCCAGCAATTTTAACGCTCGTCTTAGCGTTCGGTTTATCTGCATTTGAAACATTGTATTCACTATACACAGCTGACAAGGTAAATTATTCACCTAAAGATATTTCGATTGCTATTACAGGTGGCGGTATATTTGGGGCACTTTTCCAAATCTATTTCTTCGATAAATTTATGAAGTATTTCTCAGAGTTAACATTTATAGCTTGGTCATTATTATATTCAGTTGTTGTCTTAATATTATTAGTTTTTGCTAATGGCTATTGGTCAATAATGTTAATCAGTTTTGTTGTCTTCATAGGTTTCGATATGATACGACCAGCCATTACAAATTATTTTTCTAATATTGCTGGAGAAAGGCAAGGCTTTGCAGGCGGATTGAACTCGACATTCACTAGTATGGGTAATTTCATAGGTCCTTTAATCGCAGGTGCGTTATTTGATGTACACATTGAAGCACCAATTTATATGGCTATAGGTGTTTCATTAGCAGGTGTTGTTATTGTTTTAATTGAAAAGCAACATAGAGCAAAATTGAAAGAACAAAATATGTAGCATAAGTATTTTGGTGTATATTGATATAAAGTAAAGCGTAATATTATGAATGATTAGCATCGTTTTTCTTATGAATTTTATTAAGAAAATTCGATGCTTTACATTTAAAAAGATTCGATTGACTAAATGTTTTACTCTTTATATTTAAATGTTATATGTAACAAAAAATGATTTTGAGTAATAAACATGTTACAAATATTACATTCTTTTTAAATTGCAATCCACATACCTAATTCATTAACGTTAATGTGTTAAGATGATAAAAAATGAGTAAGGAAATGTGGGTAAGGGGATGACAGTAAAAAATTTATTTTTAGGCTTTGTTGCTGTAATATTAACCGTTTGTTTAATTGGTTTATTAATATTAGCAACAAATGAAGATGCGCTTGCTAAGGTACATAAAACGATTAATACGCTTAACGCGATAAATGTATCAACTGAAGATACTTATAAAAAGAAAATGGATATTCTCAATATTCATACTGCTAAAGCATCTGAAGTGAATGAAAATGTGAAAAAGCAAAATCATTTTAAGCATCGTGTGAATGCAAATAAATCAAATTCTTTTAACGAACAAGAGTGCCAAGTTATTGCTGATCGTTATGCAGATAAGCATATCAACGATAATTATGCTTTAGAAAGAATTTCTAAGACAAATCATGGATATAATTATGTTTATTCCAATGATAATTCAACTAGTAAGCAACATGTAAGTATTTCAAATAAAGGCATAATAACGAAATAATAGATGGAACAGTGTATTCTAATTGGATATACTGTTTTTATTTTGCAATATTTTAATTTAAAAAGCTGAAATCAACTTATAAAATGATGTAAATGTTATGTCAAAATCAACCAATCTGTAATGTATTTTAAAATGTTAATATAGTTCTGAAGAAGTATAAATGAGGTGTTGAAATGGCTAAAAATAAGAAAACTAACGCGATGCGTATGCTTGATCGTGCAAAAATTAAATACGAAGTTCATAGCTTTGAGGTACCAGAAGAACATTTATCTGGCCAAGAAGTCGCAGAACTCATACAAGCAAATGTTAAAACAGTATTTAAAACACTTGTTCTAGAAAATACAAAACATGAACATTTTGTATTTGTTATCCCAGTAAGTGAAACTTTAGATATGAAAAAGGCAGCTGCTTTAGTTGGAGAGAAGAAATTGCAACTTATGCCTTTAGATAATTTAAAAAATGTAACGGGATACATTCGTGGTGGGTGTTCACCTGTTGGTATGAAAACATTGTTTCCAACAGTCGTTGACAAATCCTGTGAAAATTATAGTCATATCAGTGTGAGTGGTGGGCTTCGAACAATGCAAATCACGATAGCTGTTGAGGATTTGATTACAATAACTAAAGGCAAAATTGGAGCAGTTATCCATGAATGATTAATAACAACAAAAAGTATGGGGCAAGATTAGGAGTGTGACAGAGATGAAATTTTTATAAAATTCATTTCTGCCACACTCTTTTTGATTGAATTAGCATTTTACGATCATAAACAATCATGATAATTGAGTATTTGAACATAAAAATGTAATTTTATCGTCACAATTTGATTGTTTGTGATTGTTTTTGGTAATTTATGATTGAAAAGTGAAAGCGTACTCATTATAATACAAAGTGAGATGGGGTGATGATGATAATTACAGAAAAAAGACACGAGTTAATATTAGAAGAACTTTCGCACAAAGATTTTTTGACTTTACAAGAATTAATAGATCGAACTGGATGCAGTGCTTCAACAATACGAAGAGATTTATCTAAACTACAACAATTAGGGAAATTACAACGTGTGCATGGTGGTGCAATGTTAAAAGAAAATCGTATGGTTGAGGCGAATTTAACTGAAAAATTAGCAACTAATCTCGATGAAAAGAAAATGATTGCTAAAATAGCAGCTAATCAAATCAACGATAATGAATGCTTGTTTATCGATGCTGGTTCATCTACATTGGAGCTAATTAAATATATTCAAGCGAAAGATATCATTGTGGTAACCAATGGTTTAACACATGTAGAAGCTTTACTTAAAAAAGGTATTAAAACAATTATGCTAGGTGGTCAAGTTAAAGAAAATACACTTGCTACGATTGGTTCAAGTGCCATGGAGATATTAAGACGATATTGTTTCGATAAAGCTTTTATCGGGATGAATGGATTAGATATTGAACTTGGATTAACTACTCCCGATGAGCAAGAGGCATTAGTTAAACAAACAGCAATGTCATTAGCCAATCAATCATTTGTACTTATAGATCATTCTAAGTTTAATAAAGTATATTTTGCTCGTGTACCTTTGCTAGAAAGTACGACAATCATCACATCTGAAAAAGCATTAAATCAAGAATCGTTAAAAGAATACCAACAAAAGTATCACTTTATAGGAGGGACTTTATGATTTATACAGTGACTTTCAATCCTTCAATTGACTATGTCATTTTTACGAATGATTTTAAAATTGATGGTTTGAACAGAGCAACAGCAACATATAAATTCGCTGGGGGAAAAGGTATTAATGTCTCACGTGTTTTAAAGACATTGGATGTTGAGTCAACTGCTTTGGGATTTGCAGGTGGATTTCCTGGGAAATTCATTATAGATACATTAAATAATAGTGCAATTCAATCGAATTTTATTGAAGTTGATGAAGATACACGTATTAATGTGAAATTAAAAACAGGACAAGAAACAGAAATCAATGCACCGGGTCCTCATATAACGTCAACACAATTTGAACAACTGTTACAACAAATTAAAAATACAACAAGCGAAGATATAGTTATTGTTGCTGGAAGTGTACCAAGTAGTATTCCAAGTGATGCATATGCGCAAATTGCACAAATTACAGCACAGACAGGTGCTAAATTAGTAGTCGACGCTGAAAAAGAATTGGCTGAAAGCGTTTTACCATATCATCCACTATTTATTAAACCTAATAAAGATGAATTAGAAGTGATGTTTAATACAACAGTGAACTCAGACGCAGATGTTATTAAATATGGTCGTTTGTTAGTTGATAAAGGTGCGCAATCTGTTATTGTCTCACTTGGCGGTGATGGTGCTATTTATATTGATAAAGAAATCAGTATTAAAGCAGTTAATCCACAAGGGAAAGTGGTTAATACAGTTGGCTCTGGTGATAGTACAGTTGCAGGCATGGTGGCTGGAATTGCTTCAGGTTTAACGATTGAAAAAGCATTCCAACAAGCAGTCGCATGCGGTACTGCCACGGCATTTGATGAGGACTTAGCAACACGGGACGCTATAGAAAAAATAAAATCACAAGTTACGATTAGCGTACTTGATGGGGAGTGAAAATAATGAGAGTAACAGAGTTATTAACAAAAGATACAATAGCAATGGATTTAATGGCAAATGACAAAAATGGTGTTATTGATGAGTTAGTAAATCAATTAGACAAAGCAGGTAAATTAAGTGATGTCGCGTCATTTAAAGAAGCGATTCACAATCGAGAATCACAAAGTACGACTGGTATCGGCGAAGGTATTGCTATTCCACATGCGAAAGTAGCCGCAGTTAAGTCTCCAGCTATCGCATTCGGTAAATCTAAAGAAGGTGTCGATTACCAAAGTTTAGATATGCAACCAGCTCATTTATTCTTTATGATTGCAGCGCCAGAAGGTGGTGCCCAAACACATTTAGATGCTTTAGCTAAACTATCTGGTATTTTAATGGATGAAAATGTACGTGAAAAATTATTACATGCATCGTCTCCAGAAGAAGTGTTAGCAATTATCGATCATGCTGATGATGAAGCGACAAAAGAAGAAGAGGCAGAAGCTGAAGCTGAAGCACAACAAGTTGCTGCTGTAGAAGCAAATCAAGACACTAATGGATCAAACGAGCCATATGTATTAGCTGTAACTGCTTGTCCAACAGGTATTGCACACACATATATGGCGCGTGATGCATTGAAAAAGCAAGCGGATAAAATGGGCATTAAAATTAAAGTTGAAACGAACGGTTCAAGTGGTATTAAAAACCATTTAACGGAACAAGATATTAAAAATGCAACAGGTATCATTGTTGCTGCTGATGTTCATGTTGAGACGGATCGCTTCGATGGTAAAAATGTCGTAGAAGTACCAGTAGCAGATGGTATTAAACGCCCAGAAGAATTAATTAATAAAGCATTAGATACAAGTCGTAAACCTTTTGTTGCCCGTGATGGTCAAAGAAAAGGTAACTCAAATGACAGTCAAGAAAAATTAAGCCCAGGTAAAGCTTTCTATAAACACTTAATGAACGGTGTTTCTAACATGTTACCACTTGTAATATCTGGTGGTATTTTAATGGCAATTGTATTTTTATTTGGAGCAAATTCATTTAATCCAAAAAGCTCAGAGTACAATGCGTTTGCAGAGCAGCTTTGGAACATTGGTAGTAAAAGTGCATTCGCGTTAATCATTCCAATTTTATCTGGATTTATTGCACGTAGTATTGCGGATAAACCTGGATTCGCTTCAGGTCTTGTAGGTGGTATGTTAGCAATTTCAGGTGGTTCAGGATTTATTGGTGGTATTATTGCAGGTTTCTTAGCAGGTTACTTAACACAAGGTGTTAAAGCGATGACACGTAAGTTACCACAAGCATTAGAGGGATTAAAGCCGACATTAATTTATCCACTATTAACAGTGACAGCTACAGGCTTATTGATGATTTATGTCTTTAATCCACCAGCATCTTGGTTAAATCATTTGTTATTAGATGGATTAAACAATTTATCAGGTTCTAATATTGTATTATTAGGTTTAGTTATTGGCGCTATGATGGCGATTGATATGGGCGGTCCATTCAACAAAGCGGCATATGTTTTTGCAACAGGTGCGTTGATTGAAGGTAATGCAGCACCAATTACAGCTGCAATGATTGGTGGTATGATTCCACCGTTAGCAATTGCGACAGCGATGTTAATTTTCAGACGTAAATTTACAAAAGAACAACGTGGTTCAATTATCCCTAACTATGTGATGGGTATGTCGTTTATTACAGAAGGTGCGATTCCATTTGCAGCTGCCGATCCATTACGTGTTATTCCTTCAATGATGATTGGTTCAGGTATAGGTGGCGCAATTGCTTTAGGCTTAGGTTCTCGAATTACTGCGCCACACGGTGGTATTATTGTAATTGTTGGTACTGATGGTGCACACTTACTTCAAACTCTTATTGCACTTCTAGTTGGTACCTTAGTTTCAGCATTAATTTATGGACTTATTAAACCAAAGTTAACTGAAACAGAAATCGAAGCTTCAAAATCAATGGACGAATAGTTTTAATGATTTAAAGTGATTGTTAGCAAAGAGCTTCATATTAAGTTGTAAGTTCAATGAATATATGTTAGTTTTATATATCGTGTTAACGGTAGCTTATACAAAGCTGTAAAAACACTTTCTATTAATTCAGTTTTTATGAATTGATATGAAGGTGTTTTTATTTTTAGATAAATGAATGAAGAAATAGACACCACAAATGTAAAGACTTTTTTAATATTTTGCAAAAAGTTATGCCAAACGAAGCAGATATAGTAAAATATGAGTGTCTTAAAGTGAAAATTTATAAATAAAGAAGGGTTTATACGTGTCAGAATTAATTATATATAACGGCAAAGTTTATACTGAAGATGGCAAAATCGATAATGGTTACATTCATGTGAAAGATGGGCAGATTGTTGCAATTGGAGAAGTAAATGATAAAGCAGCGATTGATAATGATACGACAAATAAAATTCAAGTGATTGATGCAAAAGGTCATCATGTAGTGCCAGGTTTTATCGATATACATATTCATGGTGGTTATGGACAGGATGCAATGGATGGGTCATACGATGGCTTAAAATATCTATCCGAAAATTTGTTGTCTGAAGGGACGACATCATACTTGGCCACTACAATGACGCAATCGACTGATAAAATAGATAAAGCACTTATAAATATTGCTAAATATGAAGTGGAGCAAGATGTTCACAATGCAGCGGAAATTGTAGGTATACATTTGGAAGGGCCATTTATATCTGAAAATAAAGTTGGTGCTCAACATCCGCAATACGTTGTACGTCCATTTATCGATAAAATTAAACATTTTCAAGAGACTGCTAACGGATTAATAAAGATTATGACGTTTGCACCTGAAGTTGAAGGTGCAAAAGAAGCGCTTGAAACGTATAAAGATGACATTATTTTTTCAATTGGTCATACAGTGGCAACATACGAAGAAGCAGTTGAAGCTGTTGAGCGAGGAGCTAAACATGTCACGCATTTATATAATGCAGCGACGCCATTCCAACATAGAGAACCAGGTGTTTTTGGAGCAGCATGGTTGAATGATGCTTTACATACCGAAATGATTGTTGATGGCACACATTCTCATCCGGCATCGGTTGCAATTGCTTACCGTATGAAAGGTAATAAACGTTTTTATTTAATTACCGATGCAATGCGTGCAAAAGGTATGCCTGAAGGAGAATATGATTTGGGTGGTCAAAAAGTAACTGTTCAATCGCAACAAGCACGTCTTGCAAATGGTGCGCTTGCTGGTAGTATTTTAAAAATGAATCATGGGTTACGTAACTTAATATCATTTACAGGTGATACATTAGATCATTTATGGCGTGTAACAAGTTTAAATCAAGCCATTGCATTAGGTATCGATGATAGAAAAGGTAGTATTAAAGTAAATAAGGATGCAGATCTTGTTATTCTAGATGATGACATGAATGTAAAATCTACAATAAAACAAGGTAAGGTTCACACATTTAGCTAATAAATAATCATAATTAAATGTATGCAATAGATTTAATCTGTTAACATAAGCACTTTATATTATGATAAAATAGAGGCAATAACATTTTTTTCTGGGGGTGTCTAAATGGGAAGGCGATAACATGTAGTTGTAATTTAAGTCATAGTGATAAATTTGAATGCGTGTTACCCATGAGTGACACATATAACATGGAGGTGAATCCCTAGAAATAGGGAATTAATTGGAAACTTCGACCATAATTAGTTTGATTATATTTATTCTATTAATTGCATTAACCACTGTATTTGTTGGTTCAGAATTTGCATTAGTAAAAATTAGAGCAACAAGAATTGAACAGCTAGCAGATGAAGGAAATAAACCTGCTAAAATAGTAAAAAAGATGATTGCTAATCTAGATTATTATCTTTCTGCTTGTCAGTTAGGTATAACAGTAACATCTTTAGGGTTAGGTTGGCTTGGTGAACCAACGTTTGAAAAGCTATTACACCCGATATTTGAAGCAATCAATTTACCAACTGCATTAACAACGACGATTTCGTTTGCAGTATCATTTATAATCGTTACGTATTTGCATGTAGTACTTGGTGAATTAGCGCCTAAATCTATAGCGATTCAACATACTGAAAAGCTTGCTTTAGTATATGCAAGACCATTGTTCTATTTCGGTAACATTATGAAACCATTGATTTGGCTGATGAATGGTTCTGCACGTGTTATTATTAGAATGTTTGGTGTAAATCCTGATGCCCAAACCGATGCAATGTCAGAAGAAGAAATCAAAATTATTATTAACAATAGTTATAATGGTGGAGAAATCAACCAAACTGAATTGGCATATATGCAAAATATCTTTTCATTCGATGAAAGACATGCAAAAGATATAATGGTACCTAGAACTCAAATGATTACACTAAATGAACCTTTTAATGTAGACGAATTACTAGAAACAATAAAAGAACATCAATTTACGCGTTATCCAATTACTGATGATGGTGATAAAGACCACATTAAAGGATTTATTAACGTCAAAGAATTTTTAACTGAATATGCTTCTGGAAAAACGATTAAAATAGCAAACTATATACATGAGTTACCAATGATTTCAGAGACAACACGTATAAGTGATGCATTAATTAGAATGCAACGTGAACATGTTCATATGAGTCTTATTATAGATGAATATGGTGGAACGGCAGGTATTTTAACGATGGAAGATATTTTAGAAGAAATCGTTGGGGAAATTCGTGATGAATTTGATGATGATGAAGTGAATGATATCGTTAAAATTGATAATAAGACATTCCAAGTAAATGGTAGAGTACTATTGGATGATTTAACTGAAGAGTTCGGTATAGAATTTGATGACTCTGAGGATATTGATACGATAGGTGGATGGTTACAATCTCGTAATACCAACTTACAAAAAGATGATTACGTGGATACAACTTATGATCGCTGGGTTGTTTCAGAAATCGATAACCACCAAATTATTTGGGTGATGTTAAACTATGAATTTAATGAAGCGAGACCTACTATCGGACAGTCTGATGAAGATGAAAAATCAGAATAGATATTAATATATAAACCAACTAAGAATGATTTAATTCATTTTTGGTTGGTTATTTTTTTGACTGGCAGTGTGTCAATAGAAAAATGAGAATTTCTTAAATTTTTTTAATAAATATTACTAAAAGAGTACAGAAGAAGAAAAAGAAGCATTTTACTAGTAATATCTGTCAAAAACCACAGATTTAAATAGTATGCTTCTTTTTAGATTATGCATTTTACATACAAAATTTATTCGTCCTGTCCTTCCGCGCTCATTGTAAACCATTCGCTTAGATTAACCTATATTAATTGACGGGTTCGTGCCTCACACAGTCATTTAATATAGGTTCACAATTTTGTGTGCTTACATGGTACTTTAGCATTTCCTCACTCGATTTATAGTCAAATATCATTCGAGGCCGTGCATTAATTTGTTTAACAGCTTCATCTAATGACTTTTGTGTTATATTTGCAAAATCCGTACCTTTAGGATAATACTGTCTTAAAAGTCCATTTGCATTTTCAATAGAACCACGTTGATATGGACAACCCAAATCACTAAAATAAATACTACAATTCAATTCATCTTCTATTTGTTCAAATAGAGCAAACTCCTTACCTCTATCCATAGTTATACTTTTGGGTAATAATGGTTTCATAATATTTATAATCTCATTACAAACTACATTGGATTTACGTGTATTTAATCTACTAGCATATAAATATCTTGTTTTTCTTTCAATAATAGTTAACAAGCAATATGTTGATGGTCTAACACTCCAAACAGTATCAATTTCATAATGTCCAAATTCTTCACGATTATTAATACTTTTTGAGCCGATACTTTATAACACGAGACCCTACGTCTAATTTGCCACGCTTTTCAGAAGACTTATTATATTTCTTGCCTGCTTGTCTCATATCACGCTTAACATCAACTTTTACCAATCCATTGCGAATATATCTATATATAGTAGGATAACTTATATAATGCCCTGTATCTTTTTCAATTTGACTTGCTATCTGTCTAGGAGACCATTTTAATGAAAGTTTTTCTTCAATATATGCTTTTGTTTCATCATTCAAACGTCTACGTTTAGCAACTTGTTCATCTGAAATACTACGCGATTTTATAGCATCTTCCTCAGCTAATAAAGGATTATAAACACCATCAACAGAACGTTTATTTACTTCTCTATAAAGAACCGCATCATCACGACCTAAAATCTTAGAAATCTGAATGATGTTTAAACCATCATTTAAATACTTTGCGATAGCTAGACGTGTTTTATAGTCTAATTCTTTACGTTTTTTTCTTTTTTTCATGTATATCCTCCTTTACTTTTAAAAAGGTTATTTATAAAATAAGTTATAAGAGGATATATGTTCATCAACTCCCAATACCACCGCTAAAGCGTATAGGGAGTTGATTCTTTATTTTTTCATATTATTTTCTTCATAAACTGGTTTATTATCTTTCTCAAACTTTTCAGGATCAATATTAGAATCTTCTTCATATTGATCGCTAGTCTGATTTATTTTATATACTCTTGAAACTTTTGTATTACTATCTTTAAAAGGCATATAAGTCATTATAATAACCTCACCATCATTATAAATCTTATAATAACTTTTTGACCGCTCAACATTTTTATACTTCTTTGTATTTTTCACATCTTGAATACTTTCTTTTTCTAACTTTGTAACTTCATCAATTTCTTTATCATATTTCTGACCACATGCAGATAATAATATAACTAATCCTAAAATTAATACAAACCATCGCCTCATGATAAATTCACTCCTTTTTACGTAAATTATATCATTGCTATCGTCTTGAAACAAACTAACGTCCTAGAGGTTTTAAATTGAAACGTTTTAAATTATCAATACGCCAACCTTCAGCTGTACGAACTAAATCCAATTGTGCAGATGTTTGACGATGTTCAATTTTATCATCTCCATCTGTTTCAATACGTTCGTCGAACTGAACAAAAACTTTATAACTATCTTTTTTAGGATCATAAGTATCAAAATAAACATGAATATCATTAACCGTTATATCATCATATAAATCATATTTATCTTTAGAATCCTTAAATAATGTATCGTAATAATCCTTTGTAACTAAAGGCTTTATTTGTGGTGCTTTTGATTTAAAAGAAGAATCTTTTTTCATTTCAAACATCTGTTTAACAAAATTTGAAGAAACTTCACGTATTTGCTTTTCTTCATCAGAAATAACTGTTTTTGATTGTCTCTTTACTAATTTATTTAACTCTCCATTTTTATCTCTTAATATACGTTGTTCTTCCTGTAAATCTTCAATTTGATTTTGTTTCATTTTAACTTGTTGTTTAGGAATCTGATAACCAATTAAAACAGCACAAAATAATATTACTGTTACAAGAGTAAACATAATAATTTTTTGCTTCATTTATTTTCACTCCTTATCATGAATAAAACTATATCCATCAGTCATTTTCAATGTACGTTCATTAACTTTAAAAGCACCTTCCCAATTCATTTCTGTTATTCTAAATGTTTTACCACCATCACTTACACCAATAACAACAGCCACATGACCATAATGCCCATCATGACCGCCTGCACCTTGTTCAGCAATAAATAATGCACCAGGTTCCGGATTTTTATCAACTTTATAACCCTCAGCCTTAGCCCTATCATTCCATTTATGTGCATCATGCCAATAAGTTGATACAGGTTTACCCATTTTTTGACGCATACCGTATGCATACCAAGTACATTGACCAGCAGTGTATAAATTACCTTTTCCAGGGTCATCATTTGACCAATGTGGCAATTTACCATTAAACTTTATAGACTTTCCTTTACCATTACTACATGACGTTTTAGCTTCTGAACCGCCTAAATCTTTCATAATTTTTTCAACTGTTGGTATCCAACGGGCATTCATATTATTAGGGTCATTTGACGCACCAACAGGCGCATATTTGGGACCTATTTTTTTAGGAGTATCTAAACCTTTAGAAATATAAACATCATACAAATTTTTAGCTCCCGCATTAAGACCGTCTTCAATAGTTGGATATGTTGAATCATGAATCGATTTTGAACCCATAACAGACAAAGGATTATTTTGTCTTGTCGCATTTTCTCCTTTACCCCATTGTGATTCACTCGCAATAATAGCCATAAAAATATTCACAGGTACTTTATTTTTTTCTGCAATTTTCTGTATTTCTTTTCCTTTACCCTCTAATTTTCCACCTTTAGCATTTTCATTAAACTTATCAATACCATTTGCCGAAACATTACCGCCACTAACAGTACAACCAGCATCATCTTTATCTTTATTTGAATCAGGCGCTAACAAAAACATTACAATTACTGGAAATGTAAAAAAAGCCACCACACACAAAATGATGATGACTTTCGCTAATTTCAATTTAACACCTATTGGCGTTTTACCTATTACTTTTTTAGCAATATCTTTTTTATTTACCATGCTTATTGATATCCTTTTGCTCTTTTAGACGGTCTTTTGACTGAGAATTACGTGTAATAGGTTGATTACGATTTCCAGATTGTCTACTTTGTTGATTCTGTGTCGCATTTTGTATTTGTCGTTTTTGAACATCAGTATCATAAGCAGTTTGAACTGACTTCTGTTCTTTACGATTTATTGAATGATTCTCATTATTTAATGACTGATTAACCACTTGTGGCGACCTTTGTATATCTTTTCGCTGTCTTGTTTCTCGTACTTGATGTTCTTGCTGTGATGCTTTTTGTGGTTGTTTAGAATAATTGTTTGCATTTGATTCAACAGAAGCAGATTTTACATCGTTACCATTCATTGACTCTTGTTGTTCTCTTCGCTTATTACCATTTTTTTGATTTTCTTTATTTATAAATAAAGGCATTGGTTTATCCTGCTGTCTTCTTCTTAAATCATTATCATTTTGAAGTGGTGGGGCGGGTTCATCTCTTTGATTTTCTCGTTTAGCTTTCTTATTTTGCGCTTGTTCATGACGAATCTTATTAAAACGTTCTTGTGTTCGATTCATCATACCAGCACCAATTGCACTAGGAGAAAAACTAATATTACCACGACTTACAAAATTGATAATTTGAGCCCGTTTTTTATACATTACAAACAATATTACAATTATAAATATTGAATTTAAAAAATAAGCATTTTGACTATCCGGCTCAATAAAACTATTTGCAAGCTTGATACACAAACCAACTATCACAAATAAGAATGTCATACAGGCACTTAAAATAATATAGCCTAACGTTTTTGCAAACGCAGAGAAAACAGATAATTCAAATCCTGGTATAAAACTCACTATCCAACTGAATACTAAAAATAAGAATAAAAATAAAGCAAATGTAGAAAAAATCAACTTCGCAAAACTTATTGATAAAAATACTATCGACATAAAAAGTGTAATAATAAAGCCAATCACTGAAATAGCCAACTTTTGAAATACATAACCTTGCGTCATATATTTATTATTTTTCTTTTCAACCTCATCTTTAACAATATCATCTAATTCTTTTTCTGATTTTTTATCATAATCAAGTTTTAAAATGTTATCAATACGGTCTTTACCTTTTGCTTTTATCTCTTTTTCGTCTACAGTTCCATAATTCATTACTAAATATGTTCTATATATCGTCATATCAAATAATTGATTACGTATATGATTCATACCTGAATTCTCATGAATATAATCAATATTACCATCAATAGAAGATGTACTATTCATAATTATATTATTTAAGTCCTTACCAATATTGTTTGTACCACGTATAATATTACCTGCATTCGCAAGTATACCAACACCAAAACCAATTAAACACATAATTAAAAACGCCCGTTTTAATGCTTCTCTTGCATTACCTTGTACACTAAAAATAATAAATGCGTTAAAGCAAACAATAATAAATAATGTTATTGCCAAATTACTCAATAACTTTTGATATATATCGCCAACAAAATCGCCGATTTTATCCGCAAAATCATTAATAACATCTAGTTGAAATAAATTTTCAATCGCATAATCTGTAACACCTGCTAAAATCTTAGTCATAGAAAAGAAAAAATCTGACACATTATTAATTTGTCGTGAAATTTCTTCTTGACCAAACGGATTCCAGTCGCCTTTTTCACTATATATTGAACGATAATGTGATAAATCATACTTTTCAATTTTTGGCTTAACTGCATGTGAGGGCTCTCCAACTGGATTAGAAACAGCGTAAGCACTCACAGATGTTAAAAGCAGAATAGGCAAAATTAAAAAGCATAAAAGATACACACTTTTATGCTTCATCAAATCACTCCTTATTTAATATTTGTTTCACATCTTCCACAAAATCATATTGTTCCATTAAAGGTGCATCAAATAAAATTGGTTCATTATATTGTCCAAGTATAGATATATAACCTCGGCCGATATCACTATCATGAATCGTTTGAAATTCTTTATCAGTTTGACCAAAGGTCATACGATAACCATCATTTGACAAATTACCTAAAGACACACGTAACCCTAATTGGTCACGCACATTACCTTTAATCACATCTGCATCTGGTCTTTGTGCTGTTAAAAACATAAATACACCAGCTTGACGACCTTTCATAATAATATTAATTAAATAATCATTCATTTCTTGTAATTCTTTTTTATCTAAAGTTGAAGTAAAAGCCGTTACCTCATCAAAAATAATGAAATAGGGGCGCATATCAAAATTACGGAAATCATTTCCGATTTTATAATCCGAACTATCATTCATTAATCTAAAACGCTCTTCCATTTCATTATTAGCTTCTCTCAATTGTTTTAATATTTGACCTTTAGTATCTGCAACTTTATCATCACCAATAACGCGCTTCATAAAGCTCAAATCTGAAACTTTTGGGTCTAATAAACGTACTTCTGAATGTCTACGGAATAACTCACGAATCACATAAAATAAAAAATATGTTTTACCACCTCCGGTTATACCTGTAACCAATCCATGAGGTGCTTTCACAAAATCCCAAGTAATTTGATGCGTAATAGCAATTTTTGTATCATAAAAAATTGTATTTGATTCTTGTTCGCCATTCATAACAATACGCTTTTTATATTTAAGTGGCATAAATTCATATCTCAAATAACGACCAATATGCTTTTTTTCTACTAATTCAGAATTAAACATTGGTTCAATAATCGTTTCTAACTCTAAATAATTATCTTGAAACCTCGAACCGTCTTTTTTAATATGAATAACAAAAGTTTTTTTACCACGTTTATAAAACATCGTTGGATAATAGTCATATTCAGTTTGTTTATAATCAATAGGGATATACTCGGTTGTTTTCTTGATTACTGTACGATTATGAAAGCCTTGTGTTTCAATCATTTCAGCCAAATCTTTTGTTTTAAAACGAATTAAAAGCTGAGCGATAAGCTTACATATAACAAATATAATTGCTGTACCAATTAATAAATACAATAAATGCGGTTTAAAATATACAAACAACGTCCATATATCCAATTTTTTATTAACTGATTTATAATCAATAAACAAAATGTATATACGATATACCAAAAAAATAAATGCTAATACACCTGCAAACATAAAATCAATATACTTCTGATAAGGCTGTATACGTACGCCTTTAAATAAAGCAATTTCATTCATTGCCATCAAATCGACTCCTTTAAAATAAAAAGCACATACAATTTTGTATGTGCTAAAAATTACATCGCAAATTTTTCTTCAGCTTTAGAGCTTGCAGAATCTTCTTGTGTTCTAAATGCTTCAGTCATTTCCTCAAATGGACAATGTACAACCATTTTTCCAACACGTCCATAAAAATCACTAAATATACATTGACCTTTCTTCAAATCTTTCAACATTTCCATATTTTCAGGAGATTCTTTTGAATATTCTAAGCCTAAAGATTTTAAAATATCCTCACGTTCATCTTTTTCATCAAATGCAAAATGACAACCAAAGTTACCACCATCATCATCTGCTTTATCTTTTACCGATTGTGTAATAAATACAAGTGAATTATTCTCAGAACGTCCCGTTCTTTTTATACGCTTACCAACTTTTTTACCTTGTCTTGAAGCACTAAAAGCCCAACCCTCATCAATAAATATAGTCGTTTGAACATCTCTACGAGAACCGAATTTCTCTAAAAACTTACCAATTAATAACATTAATGTAATCCCATTTTTCTCACTTGTTGAATAACTTGATGTATCATCATCTGCTTTAGGCATATCTAAACCTTTAACCTGTAAAATAGTTGCTTTTTCTTGAATATTTAAAGCTGGATTCGTACCATCACTAAAAACAAGTTTTAAAATATTGTTTTGCGTTTTTTCAAATAATAAATCGCCTGCATTTTTTACATGCTCATCTTCATTATTCTGTAATTTTTCAATTACATTTAATGAACCAACTTTTTTACCATTTTCACGTTCTTCAACCGTATCAGAAATAGCTTGATAAATTGCCGTTTCAATATGATGATAATTTTCAAAAGATTTAATTTCATCAAACACTGATTTCAACATCTCATTAGCTTCAATACCATCTAAAAATACAATAGGGTCTAGACAACCATAATTGGTTGAATCTTCATAATTCAATGTTACATATTTAAATGTTTTTAAATGATTAATAAATAGGGGATACTTTTCTTGCATTTCCTTACTTTCTGTTACTCTGTCAAACCATTCTGCAAACTCAGATTTTGGATCCCAGTACAACATTTGACCTTTAAAAAATGATGTATAAATCCATAATAATTTTGCTAAAAATGATTTACCTTTACCAGTTTGACCAGTAATTAAAACATGCGGACTATCACTGACAGCCCCTTTAATACCTTTTGCAGCCAACAATAAACTAAATAAAATTATATCCCTTGAACTTGCAACAGCTTCCTCACGTGAAACAGAACGAATAAATTTATCAATACGCCCTATATAAAAACCTGTTTTTGTTCCCAAACTTTGAGACACACCAAATAAATTTTCTGCTATACCTGTTGCCGTAGTTCTTTGTAACCAATACTTATTAATAAATAAATCATTACCATGTAAACATTGATAAAACAATTGTAACTGGTCAGCTAATGGATTAACTGCATATATTTGAGTTTCCTTTAATCGTTTCATCAAACGCTTTGCTTTACGTTTACAGTCTCTATAATCATCACTTTTAATTACAAACATAAATACCCACTCAATAAATACACCTGAGCCAGTCACTTCTCGTTCCATTTGATTCAATACAAACAAATTATCTTGAACATCTTCCGAAGCACTATCGCCAGTATCTTGCTTTTCTTTTGCTTGTTGTTTATGATTTATTTTCGCACGGTCAAATTTTTTCTTAACTTTTTCATTATTAATAATTTTTGCTTTTACATGACATTCAACCGGAAAAGGCATATTTTGAGCTTTCTCAAATAAATGTGTATATTCCATATCTAACGGAAAATCATCAACAACAACTGTTGTTGTGTAAAATTTTTCATTATCATTTTCAACTTCTAAAACACTCAAACGAGTAGGGTCAATTACTGCATTATAAATATCTGTAATAGCTCGTCTTGAAGATTCTTCCTGTACGTCATGTGTTGCATTTGATATAAATGGCTTCCGAATAATATAAGCCAGCTCATTCTCAGTTAAACGTTCGCCTCCAATACCTAGAAAACTATCAGCCAAATCTCGTTCAAATATTTTATACTTATCTAAAATTTTATCGTCTAAATTCACATCAAAACCAAAATTCGAAACAATACGCTCAGCCGTATCTGATAATGTACTTTTTAAAATCTCTTTAAGTGTAACTGCATCGTCAGCTAATTCACGTATTTTAACACCCATAACAAAAGAATTATGCGTAATCATTTGTAATTCTTGTTCTAATACGTCAATAGTTTCTTTTGAATAATATTCAGCTACATTAAAAGCTTCATCATCAAAATCTTTACTAATTTCTTTAAATTTATTTCGCAAATCTAAATCATGGTCATACATTTCAAAATGAAAATCTTGATAACCTTTAATCGACTCTAAAAAATAACGCATACGCTTTTTTGATTCTTCTTTTGCATCATAATTTGCTGTTGAAATAGACTCAGAACGAACACGATAATACGCCCAAACTTCGCCAGTTTTCGTTAATAACAAATTATCTCTTAAACCTGCATACGGTGCTTTTAAATTCATGTCATACCTCCAATAAAAATAACCCCAATAGGGGCTATTTAAATGTTATTTTTTTATCATGATATTCTACTTCTTCATCATAACTTAATTTAACTTTTCTTAGCTGCACATTAAAAACAAATATTACAAAATCCCATAAGAAGAAAAATAATTTCTTTCCATCTTGTTTTAACTTAACAATATATTTCGTTATATAATATGGTGCAACCGTAAAGTAAATAAACATAAGTCCACCAATCGACATAATGACAGGCTGTAATAAATACCAAAATAACAAAAATAATATAAACCATACAATCAAAAATGTAGCCCAAAAATCTAAACGAAAACCCTTATTAATACGAAACTTATCTGTAAATTCATACATAACTATCGGTTGTTCAAAAGTTCGCTTTAAATTATAAGCTTTTTTATCCAAATGGAATCACCTCAACCGCCAAAAATCATTTTCCAAATACCAGAAATTGCATTAAACACTTGTTCAGGACCTTTAGAAACTAAGAATAAAAGACCACCAACAATAAACAATGCAATCATTCGTCCATACTTACCAGTAGCCCAATGTACAATACCAACAATTAATACTATCAAACCAATACCAGTACCAACTTCATTACCTATCCAATCCCCAAGTCCATCAATAGATGGACGGTCAGCACCTAAAACCAAAAAACTAAATAAACCACTCATAACATTAACCTCCAATAGAATTAGTCATATTTTTAACGTAATATTTACCATCTTTTTTTGTTATATCTAATGTGTAATGTTCCAAATTCTCCAAAGGAGAATCTTTATCTTTCATCAAAATTTCAACTTTAGCAACATAATCATCGCCTTTTGGATATAATCTAATTTCTCTTATTTGAGAAACTTCTCTAGTTCCTTCTAATCCCTCAGGATTATCCATTAAATAAGCCATATCATCAGACTTACTAGAAGAATATTTATTAACCCATGGCGATTCCGTGACAAGCAACATCGGTATAGCTATCAAAACCAGTAGCGA
>OKLI01000039.1_pt1 | contig 44599 bp, 34 predicted proteins | sample 1612671 | NCBI WGS metagenome assembly OKLI01 (sample SAMN04436812, study PRJEB24849) | human gut metagenome | biome: human gut; feature: NICU; material: stool | host: Homo sapiens | place: USA: Saint Louis, MO | collected 2011-05-02 | reverse complement strand
GCTTGCCACCTACGTATTACCGCGGCTGCTGGCACGTAGTTAGCCGTGGCTTTCTGATTAGGTACCGTCAAGATGTGCACAGTTACTTACACATATGTTCTTCCCTAATAACAGAGTTTTACGATCCGAAGACCTTCATCACTCACGCGGCGTTGCTCCGTCAGGCTTTCGCCCATTGCGGAAGATTCCCTACTGCTGCCTCCCGTAGGAGTCTGGACCGTGTCTCAGTTCCAGTGTGGCCGATCACCCTCTCAGGTCGGCTATGCATCGTTGCCTTGGTAAGCCGTTACCTTACCAACTAGCTAATGCAGCGCGGATCCATCTATAAGTGACAGCAAGACCGTCTTTCACTTTTGAACCATGCGGTTCAAAATATTATCCGGTATTAGCTCCGGTTTCCCGAAGTTATCCCAGTCTTATAGGTAGGTTATCCACGTGTTACTCACCCGTCCGCCGCTAACATCAGAGAAGCAAGCTTCTCGTCCGTTCGCTCGACTTGCATGTATTAGGCACGCCGCCAGCGTTCATCCTGAGCCAGGATCAAACTCTCCATAAAAATTATGATGTTTGATTAGCTCATAAATACTAAATAATGTTTGTAACTTATAGTTACGTTTTTTGGAATTAACGTTGACATATTGTCATTCAGTTTTCAATGTTCATTTTTCTTACCGACAAGAATTAATTATACATTTTATTAACATTTAAGTCAACAACTTTTTAAAATTAATTTTCGTTAGTAATTCAAGTTATTTCTTAAGTTGAGTTGTTTTGTTTGCCTCAACAAATAAATACTATACAGACTTTCAAACTGCTTAACAACAGTAAAAATTACACCTTTACTATCCATTCTGAACGCTCTCATTCTAAAAATCGAACTTAAAGAAATTACAATTGTGAATAGTACGTTTTCTAAAACAAATAAGGTGGTTATTTTTATGAAAAGATAATAAAAAAACCGCAAAACAGAACGTTATTTTTTTACCAGAAATTAAAAATAAATTTACAAGTTTTAAATAATCTCTCAAAACACCGCTATACAGGCTGATTTAATAAGCTTTAGACCAAAGAAGTACAACTACTAAGCCAGCATCTATCATTTCAATTACAAAAGAATTTCATTTGCATAGTCATTAACCATCAACCGCATTTATCAAATTAATAACACCAACACACCATAACGGTATTCCTACTTCGATAATCCAATTCGAATCATTACTATTAGAAGTAACAAATCACAACAAACGGCTTGCTTCCTAAATATTCCCCACCCTCAGTAAAACTAGCTAAACCATGCCACCAACACACCACAAATAAAGTAGTACACCTCACCATAAAAAAAGCCACAATGATTACACTGTGACTTTTCTTACTATAGTATTAAATTCAAAAATGTTTAATAGAAGACATTACATTTCTGTTCTACCTGCGATTGCTTTAGATAATGTTACTTCGTCAGCATACTCTAAATCGCCACCTACCGATAACCCTTGTGCTAATCTCGTCACTTTGATACCTATAGGCTTAACTAATCTAGAAATATACATGGCTGTAGATTCCCCTTCTAAGTTCGGGTTCATAGCTAAGATTAATTCGCTAACTTCATCGTTTTTCAAGCGTTCAATCAATGAAGGAATATTAATATCTTCTGGTCCAATTCCATCCATAGGCGAAATAGACCCATGTAAAACGTGATATAAACCTTTGTATTCTCTCATTTTTTCCATAGCTATGACATCTTTGTCATCTTCCACAACACAAATAACTGAACGATCTCTTTGCTTATCTTCACAAATATAACATGGATCATTTTCAGTAATGTGACCACATACGCTACAATATGTTAATTCTCTTTTAACATCTACTAATGCTTTGGCAAACTGAACAACATCGTCTTCTTTCATATCTAAGGTATGAAAAGCCAGACGTTGGGCTGTCTTTGGACCAATGCCTGGCAATTTCATAAAGCTATCAATAAGTTTTGATATAGGTTCTGGATAATGCATCTATGATCACATTCCAGGGATGTTTAAGCCTTGAGTATGTTTACCTAAACGTTCTTGAGTAAGCTCATCAGCTTTGTTCATCGCTTCATTAGTAGCTGCTAACACTAAGTCTTGTAGCATTTCAATATCATCTGGGTCTACAGCTTCTTCTTTGATTTCAACGTCGACAACTTCTTTATGACCAGTTACAGTAACTGCAACCATGCCACCGCCAGCTGTTCCTACAATACGCTCTTCTTTAAGTTTTTCTTGTTCTTGAGCCATTTTCTTTTGCATTTTTTGCATTTGTTTCATCATTTGTTGCATGTTTCCGCCACCGCGCATATTCCATTTCCTCCTTGAAAATCAATAAATATTTATCAATAAAATGATGTTTCTTTCATTATACATACGATTATATCGCTTGTCATGTATCACTCTTCATCTATCACATGTACAGTTTCTTCACCGAAAAGATCTTTTGCTTTTTGAGCAATATCTGTTTGTTGCGCTTGTTGCTTTGGCATATCATCGCCTTCGTTTTTACGATTTTGTAAATACTCCGTTCGAACTCTTTGCCATTGATCTGATGGTACACCAACAACTTTAACGTTTTTATTAACGATATTACATACAACACTTTCTATACTACTACGTTTCTCGTCGTCTTTATTGACGATTTCACAATGGATCTCTTCCTCAAATTTCACAAGTACGTGATCTTCACTTGCCGCCACAGGTTCCGAATTTTGCAATAAACTAACGAGTGATTTTTTATCATTGTTTTTGGCATGATCAATCACTTCTTGCCAATGATCTTTCAACAATTTGATATCTGCCTTATTCGCTTTATCTAGCACTTTTGCAATTTGTTGCATTGAAAATGCATTTTTAGATTTTTGTATACCTCTCGCAGGCTTTTTCGAAGATTTTTGAGCAGGAGCGACACTCACTCCTTGTGCTTTTAGTGTTTTTAGTTCTTGCTCTAACTGTTCCATACGTTGCAACAATACATCTGTGTTTGGCGATGAAGCAATTTGTGCTGGTTCAGCTACATTCGCAATCACTTGTGGTTGACCCTTAATCTGCTCAGCTAATTTTACTAACAACACTTCAAAATGAACGTTTTGATTCACACTAAAACGAATCGACACTAATGTATCATTAATAAGATCAATCATTTGATATAACATATCTAATTCTAAGTTCATCAGTGCTCGATACTCAGTATCTTTCTCAGATGTTTTATTCATAATCGTATCTCTGACAAAATAAATCATATCATTTATTAGGCGATTCACTTCTTTACCTTCTGTTATAAACTGATGGTATTTTTTAAAAGATGCTTGTACGTCACCTTGTACAATATCATCAAACAAGTGATCCAACGCTTCATCATGAACGCTACCCGTAACATTTAGGGCATCTTGTAATGTCAATGTGCCATCGCCGAAAGCAATAGCCTGATCCATAATACTTAATGCATCACGCATACCCCCTTCAGACGCTTTAGCGATAAATGCCAAGGCTTCATCTCCACATTCAATTTGTTGTGCATCTGCTACAAATTTTAAACGTTCAACAATTTGATCTAGGCTAATTGCTTTAAAATCAAAACGTTGTGCCCTAGAAATGATTGTTGGAGGGATTTTATGTGGTTCTGTCGTTGCCAATATAAAAATAGCGTGTGCTGGAGGTTCTTCTAACGTCTTTAAAAGGGCATTAAAAGCACCTGTTGTTAGCATGTGCACCTCATCTATAATATAAACTTTATATTTCGATTCACTTGGTGCATATTTAACTTTGTCTCTAATATTTCTTATTTCATCAACGCCATTATTACTAGCAGCATCAATTTCTATCACATCTGAATTAGTCCCCTGCGTAATGCCTTTACAAATATGACATTCATTACAAGGTTCTCCATCAGTGCTATTTAAACAGTTGATTGCTTTAGCAAACACTTTGGCAATACTCGTTTTTCCCGTACCTCTCGGACCACTAAAAATATATGCATGCGACTGTTTTTCTTTCGAAATCGCATTGCGCAATGTCTTCGTGACATGTTCTTGTCCGACGACATCCTCGAAACTTTGGGGTCTGTACATACGATATAAGGCTTGATAATTCAAGTTAGCACCTCCATAAACAATTACCTTTCATTATAGCATGATAATACCTTTACTTCTTAAATGAACAATTAATAAAAATGTTCTGGAAATTTTACGATTCCGTGTGGTGCATCCGTCAAATTATCCCATAAATATTTTACAAGTAACGGTGCATCACCAGATTCTAATTTAATGTCATGCTCAGCAGCATTCTGATAACCCAACTTTTCAAAGTAGTCAAAACAATGGTCTACAACAACCGTACTATACTCTTGCGCTTTTGCACGTTCTTCTACTGCTTGAACCAATCCACGACCTAATTTTTGTCCACGTAATTCAGGATGAACTGATAAAGAGGCAATCGCCAAACCATAATACGTCTTGTCATCACTATTCATTTCTACTTCAATTAATAAAACGTGTCCAACGACATCGTTATTTTCATTTTTCGCTATTACTTCTAATTCAAAATTATAGCAAGGAGATTTCCTTAAATGTTTCACTTTCGCACGTGCTTGCCAACTCGTTTCAGGATTATCATCAAAACTTTCTTCAATACTATTTAAAGATTTATCATAATCTAACTCTGTTAAAGTACTTAAATATATTTGCATATGTCCTCCGTAGGGATTTGATTGTCAATAATCATAACGTATCTCATTAATAATTCTATTGTAAGATACTCCCCCTCATTTCACCATCATTTCTTTATCATCAATTAATAACTTCTTACTTTTTATATCCGTAAAAAATCATTCAAACTGCGCATCGATTTCACTTGAATCAAACTTCACATATAAAAAAGCTACTTCCCCAAACATGTTCCACGTATAATACGCTGAATTGTCTTCAAGAAAGTAGCTTCTATAAATATATATTTTCAACTCTTAATAATCGGTTTAATATTTTTAAAAATAAAAAACCGTGCACCTAAGCATCGAACGTAATTCACGAACGTAACCAAAGTCGTTAGCTAAATCTCGGCTACCCTACGGCACATATGATGATCCACTTAATGCTGCTTCCGTCAGGACCTGACATGGTTCATGGGTTCATATTGCATAGGACCGAAATCTTCAAACACTACGTGCTTTGGGCAGACTTCGCAAAAATACGGCCTCAACAAAGGAATTAAGCCTCGCATAAAGCGGATTTCGAGTACAGGGAACCGCTACCTCCCCACCTAGCACGGCAAGATATATATTACTATATTTTAATAGTTAATTGCAAGTATAAATCATTTATATCATTGTTTACTTTATACGACGTCTTGAGAAGTCGTTAAATTTAAATTCATTTGCAAGATGTTTTGAAATGTTATATTGAAACGGCGTTGTATTTTCTAAATACACAATACTTCGAACTGTTGCTGAATAAGCCACCGAAACATCCCCAAACAATTGATATGCTTGTTCATCAAACGGTTCAAAAGTAATAGACTTACTTGAATAACTAATATTAAGATTTAATACCTTTTCCAAATAATCATAAATAGAATCACTCGCAACATCATTACCTATATCTGAAACAATCGACTTTAGAAAATAATCTTCATCAACAATCTTCACATGTTGGTTAAGCCGACGAGTTCTAACAATATGAATGAGTGATTCACTAGAATTGATGTTTAAAGCATGTTGAACTTCTGGAACTTCATGCGCTTCAACAACCTCATTCACAACAACTTCAGTTAAATATGCGACACCCATTTCTTCTTGCATTTCTTTAAAACTAACAAGTTCAGAAAATGGAAACTCTGTAACCTCCTGATAAATGACAAGTGACCCTTTACCATGAATCTTTTGAATCATACCGTCTAATGCCAACAAATCTAATGCCTTACGCACGGTCTCTCGAGATGACTGGTACAATTGCACCAAATCATGTTCAGACGGAATTTGTTCACCATATTGAATCTGCCCGTTTAGTATATCTTCTTTCAACGCCTCATAAATCTTCATAAACTTCTTTTGCTTCATCATATAAACGCATCCACTCAATTTATTTTACGCGTTTGTTTCGATTACAATTGCACCAAACCCGCTTATCGTATTATTTTCCACTGTGCCTGTTTGAATCACAACACGACCTTCGCTAGCCAATCCTTCTGGCAAATCAACAGCCGATGCTGAGAAATTCGCAATTACTAGCCATTGTTGATTCTTATAATGACGTTCATAAACAAATAAATGATCATGATCCATAAAACGTGGCACAATGTCTCCATACGTAATAATATCATGCGTATGTCTTAATTGTATTAATTTTTGATACGTATAGAAAATAGAATCTTTATTCTGAAGTGCTTGTCTAACGTTGACCTGATGATAATTTTCCGAAATATCAATCCAAGGCTTACCAGCTGTAAATCCAGCATTAACATCATCACTCCATTGCATAGGCGTTCTCGAATTGTCTCGTGACTTCTGTCCTAAAATCGCTAACACATCCGCTTCAGCATGCCCTTCACTTAACAACTGATGGTAGGCATTAATCGATTCAACATCACGATATTGTGCTATTGATGTAAAATGTGGGTCCGTCATACCAATTTCTTCACCTTGGTAAATATATGGCGTCCCTTGCAACATATGCAGTGCGATAGCTAACATTTTAGCACTTTGTATCCTCATCTCTTCCGACGTATCATCACCAAATCTAGACACTACCCGTGGCTGATCATGATTACACCAGAAAATCGCGTTCCATCCGCCACCGTCATAAATACCTCGTTGCCATTGCATCAGAATTTCCTTTAACTTATGAAAATCAAGCTTCGCATTTGTCCACTTTTCACCATCAACATAATCAACCTTTAGATGATGAAAATTAAAAACACTATTCAATTCTTGGCGTTCTGGCTGTGTATACTTAATACAATTTTCAATCGTCGTCGAAGACATTTCTCCTACAGTCATCATGTCAGTGTTACCAAACGTTTGACGATTTAATTCATGCAGAAACTCATGCACTCTAGGACCATCCGTATAAAATTCTTTACCTATTTTGTCAGAGTCCTTAAATTCACCTTTAGAAATTAAGTTAATGACATCAAATCGAAAACCATCAACGCCGAAGTCTATCCAATGATTGACAATACGATATAACGATTGACGTACTTCCGGATTATCCCAATTTAAATCAGCTTGACTGACATCAAATAAATGTAAATAATATTCATCTGTCTCAGAATCATACTTCCATGCATTACCACCAAATTTAGAATGCCAATTTGTTGGCGGTCCGTCTTCAGATGATCTGAAAAAGTAATAATCTCTATAAGAGTTGTCTTTAGATTTACGGGCTTCTTTAAACCATTCATGCTCCGTCGACGTATGATTAATGACAATATCTAACATCACTTTCAAGTCTTTTTGATGAGCAACTTTGATTAACTTTTCAAAATCATCCATCGTTCCAAAGTCTTCATTGATTTCTAAATAATTGCTGATATCATAGCCATTATCATTCATCGGTGATTCATACACTGGTGTTAACCAAATATAATCAACACCCAATAACTTGATATAATCCAATTTTTCTATAATTCCGTTAATATCTCCTATACCATTCCCCGTCGTATCATTAAACGACTTAGGATAAATTTGATATACAACGGATTTTCTCCAATCTATTTCTTTCGACACACAATTACCACCTTATAACGTAATAAAGGACGTCCAAATAACGAACGCCCCTTTTTTATTTTATTAATCTTCAACAATTTCTTTCGCTTTTTGTTTACTAAAATGAGACATCACAATTGTTAGTATACATGGTACAACAATAGCAATAGCTGTCACAATAAGATATACTGGCCAAAATTCTTTTTGAATTGAAATGAATGCTGGCACGCCACCAACACCAACTTTTCCAAGTACGTTATTCATACCAACGATTGCCCCCAATACACAAGACGTTGATATCGCAGCGATAAATGGATATTTCAGAGGTAAGTTCACACCAAACATAGCTGGTTCAGTAACACCTAACATACCAGAAATACCAGATGTTAATGCCAAGCCTTCTTCTTTAACCATTTTACGACGTTTATAGACAAACCATGCGCCAAATGCTGCAGACCCCTGACAAATATTGGAAATCGCAACAATTGGCCATAAATACGTACCACCTAAGCTGCTACCCATCAATTGGAAATCTACTGCTAAAAACATATGGTGTAGTCCTGTAATTACAAGTGGTGCATATAACAATCCATATATTGCTCCGCCAAGCCATCCTGCATGTTGGAATATAAATGTAACACCAGATGTAATACCTGTACCAATCAATAATGCAACTGGTCCAATGATAATAAATGCTAAAAATCCAGTAACTAAAAGCGCTACGGGTCCAACGACCAACATTTTTATCGAATCGTGAACGACTTTATTTAATCCTTTTTCAATTTTAGCTAGAACATAAGCTGCAATTAAAACTGGCAACACTTGACCTTGGTAATTCAACTGCTTAATCTCTAAGCCAAATAAGTTCCACGTCGGAATATTCCCTTTTGCCAAATCATACTGAGATACTAATTGCGAGTGCATTAAAATCAAACCTAAGACTAAACCTAGAATCGGACTACCACCAAATACACGCATACTACTCCAACCAATTAATGCTGGTAAGAAAATAAATGCCGTACTCGCAATCACATTAATGATGTTTGAAATATCAGCAATTTGTGGATACATCTCAATAAGTGTTTTTGGACCAAATAAACCTTTCATTGTAAGTAAATTATTGATTCCCATTAACAAACCAGCTGTCACAATCGCAGGTAATATTGGTATAAAAATATCCCCCAATAATTTGATCAAACGTTGTACTGGATTCCCTTTTTGCGCAGCTGCTTGTTTCGCTTCATCTTTCGAAGCTTCTTGAGCACCTGTTTCATCAATAAACTGCTTATACACTTCATCGACTGTTCCTGGACCAATGACAATTTGATATTGATGGTCTGCTTTGAACTGCCCCTTGACCAACGCGTTATTACTTAATGCGTCTTTATCAACTTTACTTTCATCCTTCAGCACTAAACGTAATCGTGTTACACAATGCGTTGCAGCTTCAAGATTTTCTTTTCCCCCAATAGCGGTTACGATGGCTTTTACATCTTCTCTTTTTACAGCCATATATTTCACTCCCTTAATGTCTTAAAACGAGTATAACTTGTCTAGACAAGTTATGTAAAGGCTTTCAACAAAATATTTTTATTTTGTCACAATTATCTGAGGTAGCCATTTCAGAAAATCAATGAGCCATAACGACATATGTAGCAATAACCCCTCGCTACAATTGTGTTATTAACAATACCTCACCACGCTCTCGCCATTATAAAGTGTAAATGCATGGCCAACTCCTAAATTGAAAAATGCATATCTACAAATAGCAAACTTGCCCACACAAGCCATCCATCATATTTCACAAAACAAAAAAGACATTTAGCTATGTATATTGCACAAGCCAAATGCCCTTCCAATCTCAATGCCTTATCATTTCTATTATCAAAAATACGAGTCATTCAAAGGCATATAAAAAAGGTAAACACTCAAACTTTGAGTACTTACCTTTTTTATATATAGTATTTAATATAAATATTGATGGCGGAGGAAGAGGGATTCGAACCCCCGCGAGCCGTTAAGCCCCTGTCGGTTTTCAAGACCGATCCCTTCAGCCGGACTTGGGTATTCCTCCTAAACACAATATTTATCATATATGAACGTTCTGTAAAAGTCAATATTGTTTTTTAGCATTACATGATTACCACAAATCATTGTCTTCCACTACAGTTGACTTATAAAACGCACTTAAAAAATCACTACTTATAATTAATCTATTTGTTGTCTTACAAACCTTTGTTTTTAGGTTACAAAGATGGCATGTGACGTTGATAGATACTAGATTATTTCAAACTCGATTCAGCATGACACAACGTCAACGTAACCACCATTTCCATACAAAGATTATACACAAACTTTACTCGCTAAATACTGATCTACTGCTTTCGCTACGCCTCTACCTTCTTTAATCGCCCATACAACTAAACTTTGACCACGTCTAGCATCTCCAGCAGCAAATACCTTTTCATTATTAGTTTGATAGTTTGTATCATCCGCCACGATTCGATTTCTATCCGTTTTAATGTTAAAAGCATTCGGTACTGTTGGTTCTGTACCTTCGAAGCCGATTGATAATAATACAAGGTCAGCAGGCCAAAATCTTTCAGGTCCTTCTTTCATGACCATACCATTTTCGCCTTGCTCTAAAATTTGAGTATACAAACCACGTATGTGTCCTTTATCGTCAACATCGTAACGCATTGTTTGAACACCATATGCACGTGGTTCCTTACCAAACTTAGCTTCGTACTCTTGGTGCGCATAGTCCATTTTAAACACCGGCATTGCTAAAGGCCATGATGCATTTTCTGTAAACGTAATTGCTTCTGGCAATTTCGTATATTTATTAAATTGAACAATCGATTTACAATTTTCTCTTAATGCTGTCGCTACACAGTCTGCCCCTGTATCACCAGCACCAATGATAATGACATTCTTATCTTTTGCAGTTATTGTTATATCATCAATTTCTCCATTTAACAGTTGCGTTTGTTCAGTTAAATAATCCATAGCGAAATGTATACCATCACCCATGCGTCCTTCTAAAGGTAAATCTCTACCTTTTTGTGCACCAGTACATAATATAATGGCATCATACTCAGATTCTAACGTTGCTTTATCAATATCAACGCCTACTTCAACACCATTAATGAAAGTAATGCCCGCTTCTTCCATTAACTTAATACGACGTCGAACCACATCTTTATCAAGTTTCATATTCGGAATACCATACATTAATAAACCGCCTGATTCTCTAGCACGTTCATAAATAGTTACTTGATATCCTAGTAGATTAAGTTCTTCAGCAGCAGTTAATCCTGCTGGACCGCTCCCAACGATTGCCACTTTTTCATCTCTACGGCGACTCGGAACTTTCGGCGCTACCCAACCATTTTCAAAAGCTTCATCAATGATTGTGCGTTCAATACCTTTAATCGCAATCGATTCTCTATTAATCTTCATCACACAAGCACTTTCACATGGTGCAGGACATACACGCCCTGTAAAGTCAGGAAAGTTATTTGTTTCACTTAAGCGTTCATAAGCAGTTTTAAAATCTTGATGATACACTAAGTCGTTCCATTCAGGAATGTAGTTTCCAATTGGACAACCTATTGTTTCCCTACCATACTGTTGTCCGGTTTGACAAAACGGCGTTCCACAATCCATACATCGTGCACCTTGGATAGAGGCATCTTCTTTAGTAAATCGTTGTTGATATGCTTTATGATGCTTCAAACGGTCTACCAGTGATAATTCACCTAAGTACTGTTTGTCATACTTCATAAATCCTTTAAATTCGCCCATCGTATCTCCCCCTTTCCTTAATACACAACGGCTGGTTTATGTTTAGCGTCGATTGTTTTACTGTTATCGTAAAATGCAGCTAACATCGCTTCATCTTCATTGTCATGTAATGATTTGTGCAAATGAATTTTTTGCATCATTAATTGATAATCTTTAGGAATAACTTTAACGACGACATCTTCAATACGATCAAAATGTTTTAACACATGAATCGCTCTCGTACTATTCGTATGTGACACATGTTCTTCCAGCATTTGCTTAATGAATGCTTTTTCTTCTTGGTGTTTAATCTTTGTAAACGAAAGCGTATCTAGTTGATTATTTTCAACAAAAGTTTCTACATCAGACGGGATAACGTAAGCAATACCACCACTCATACCTTGACCAAAGTTCTTACCTACATCACCTAAATTAATGACATGTCCACCAGTCATGTACTCTAATCCATGGTCGCCGATACCTTCAACGACAACATCTACACCACTATTTCTAATACAGAATCTTTCTCCTGCACTACCGTTAATAAATGCCTTACCACCTGTCGCACCATAGAATGAGACGTTACCAGCAATAATTTCATTTTGTCGTTCTTCAAAAGGTGCTTTGACAATGACCGTACCACCAGATAATCCTTTACCAACATAGTCATTCGCATCTCCAGTATGATGAATCATTAAGCCTTTCGGTGCATATGCTGCAAGACTTTGACCAGCATGACCATTCGTATAAACATTAATTGTATTTTCAGGAAGTCCTGCTTCTCCATATTGTTTCGAAATCTCACTACCTGTAATAACCCCTACATCACGTTGTTCATTATTTACTGTAAAGCTACCTGTATAGCGACGCCCTTCAGCAATATATGGCTTCGTTACTTCATATAAATTTGTTAAATCAAATCCATGCTCAAGATTATGATTTTGTTGAATTTCTTTTGTGTTTGGCCCATCGAAAGGACATAACAGTTTTTCAACATCAATACTAGCCGCTTTGCTATTCGCTTTTAATGTTGATGATCGTTGTAATAAATCAGTTCTTCCAACTAAGTCTTCTACACGTTTCAAACCTAAAGATGCTAAAATTTCTCTTAATTCTTGTGCAATAAAATGCATAAAATTAACAACATGATGTGCTTTACCTCTATATAAAGCACGTAAATCTTTGTTTTGAGTTGCAACTCCTACTGGACATGTATCTTTATGGCATACACGCATCATAATACAGCCCAACACCACTAATGGTGCAGTTGCAAATCCAAATTCTTCCGCTCCAAGCGCACATGCGTACGCTACATCTTTACCAGTTAATAACTTACCGTCTGTTTCTAACTTAACACGACTTCTTAAGTCATTTAGTTTTAATGTTTGATGTGTTTCTGCTAAACCAATCTCCCAAGGAACACCGGCATGCTGAATACTCGTTTTAGGTGAAGCCCCTGTACCACCATCGTAACCACTGATGACAATTTTATCCGCAAATGCTTTTGCCACCCCAGATGCAATGGTACCAACACCTGTTTTCGAAACTAATTTCACCGCGATATCTGCATCTTTATTCGCATTTTTCAAATCATGTATCAGTTGCGCTAAATCTTCTATTGAATAAATATCATGATGTGGCGGTGGTGAAATCAGACCGATACCTGGCGTTGACCCTCTTGTCTTCGCAATCCACGGATATACCTTAGTACCAGGTAATTGACCACCTTCACCAGGCTTCGCACCTTGCGCAACTTTAATTTGAATTTCTTTGGCATGTTGTAAATAATCACTAGTTACACCAAAACGTCCAGAAGCAACTTGTTTAATCGCACTTACTTTGTTGCTTCCATCAACTTGTACTTCATAACGTTTTGCATCTTCGCCACCTTCACCACTATTACTCTTTCCACCTAATTGGTTCATGGCTTGTGCTAACGTTTCATGTGCTTCCGCTGAAATCGATCCATAACTCATCGCCCCTGTATTAAAGCGTTTGACAATGTCACTCACCGGTTCAACTTGGTCGATGTCAATCGGTGTACATGCTTTAAATTCAAGTAAATGTCTAATGTGATCTGTTCTATTTTTGTTTACCGCTTCAGAGTATGCTTTAAATTGCGCATAGTCATTTTCTTTACATGCGTGCTGCAATAAGAAAATAGATTCCGGATTAAAAGCATGATGTTGACCTTGTTGTCTCCATTGGAATGTACTACCTGATGCAAGATAATTATCATCACTTTGTTGACGTGCTTTATTTTCAGCATCAATTTGATCAATCGAAATACCAGATAACTTAGACTGTGTTCCAGTAAAATAACGATCAATCACATCATGAGACAAGCCAATCGCTTCAAATATTTGTGCACCTTGATAACTTTGCACTGTCGAAATTCCCATCTTCGCCATTACTTTAATGACACCTTCCGATAATACATCCGTATATGTCTTAACATTATCGACAACGGTGCCTTGTAACCCTTCTGTCAATGTCAGTTGTTCAACTGTACGTTGCGCTAGGTATGGCACAATTGCATTCGCGCCATATGCTAGTAAACAAGCAACATGATGCACTTCTCGTGTCTCACCAGATTTAGCGACTAAACTTGTAGACATACGTAAATCTGCTTTAATAAGTAATTGATGCACATGACTTATTGCGAGTAACATCGGCATTGCAAAGCCATTGCCATCAACTAATCCACTATCATCTAACACAAGAATTTGAGCGCCTTGCTTTACAGCATCCACTGCTTCTCGGCCTAATGCTTCTAGCGCATCTTCCAAATCCCCTTTATATACCGTTGATAAATATGTTAATTTAAAATGCTCCTGATCAATCGCTGCTAAGTGTGATTCATTCAATACCGGTCTCTTCAATTGAATTCGATCTAAAACCGTTTCGTCAGGTGCTAATAAGTTACCTTCGCCACCTAAATAAGAAAGTTCACTCGTTACGATTTTTTCACGATACGCATCAATTGGTGGATTCGTAACTTGTGCAAACAACTGTTTAAAGTAATTAAATAGTGATTCTGGTCGCTCGTTCAACACTGCAATTGGCGCATCATATCCCATTGCACCGATAGGATCCTTCTTACCTTCTACAAGTTCCTGAATATACTTATGAATCTCTTCTTTCGTGTATGCAAATTGACGTTGTAATTTAAATAACGTTTCATCTTTCCATTGCGAATCTTGATATTGTATATTTTCAAAATCAAAATCAACTTTATGGTTATCAATCCACGCTTTATATGGTAATTCTCCAGCAATCGCACCTTTTAAATCATTATTTTCAATGACTTTATTCTGTTTAAAATCAACAAGCAATAACTTTCCAGGATTCAATTGACCTTTAAAAGCAACATTACTTTCAGGTACGTCCACAACACCCACTTCAGATGAAAAGACAATAAAGTTATCTTTAGTAATCGTATAACGACCTGGACGTAATCCATTTCTATCTGTAAGCGCGCCAAGTTTGTCACCGTTACAGAACGAAATCATTGTAGGACCATCCCACGGTTCCATTAAATAACTATAAAATTCATAAAACGCACGTACATTTGCATCATTCGCTTCATTATATAACCAAGGTTCAGGTATGAGTAGCATCGCTGCCTTTTCTGGTTCCATGGCTAACGATAAGAACTCTAGCGCATTATCTACAATGGCAGAGTCACTACCATCCTCATCGACAATTTGAAACACTTTATGTTGATCCTCGCCAAATAATGTTTCGATTAATTTATGTTGGCGTGCTCGCATCCAGTTCACATTACCTTTTATCGTGTTAATCTCACCATTATGCATTAACATACGGTTAGGATGTGCCCTTTTCCAACTCGGGAATGTATTCGTACTAAATCTCGAATGCACTAACCCTAGCTTTGATTGATATAAATCATCCGATAAATCTGTATAGAGTTTTTTAATTTGGTCTGATCGTAACCAACCTTTATATACAATTGTTTTGCGTGATAAGCTCGTAAAATATAATTCTAAATCGCACTGAGTCGAATAGAACTCTAATTGTTTTCTCGCTAAAAACAAACGCTTTTCAACATCTTCAATGTCCCTAATATCAATAAACACTTGTTGAATGACTGGCATCGTATCTGCTACATGTTTAGCAATGGCATCTTTATTAACTGGTACATTACGATAACCAAGAATTGATAACCCTTCGCCTTCAAAATATTTTTTAAAAACTGCTTCATGTTCAGAACCTAAAACGCGTTCTTTGGAAAAAAATAACCCCACGGCATATTCACCTTCACCTGGGATTTCAAAGTCCGTTACATGTTGTTTGAAAAATGCAAAAGGTATTTCAGTCATAATACCTGCGCCATCACCAGTGATGCCATCTGCGCCGACCCCGCCCCTGTGATCTAAACGTCGCAACATTTCAAGCGATTTATCAATGATGTCGTGAGACCTTTTATTGTCCATATTCGCATAAAAACCAATACCACACGCATCATGTTCCTCACGATAGTCATATAAGCCTTTAATTAATTTCTCATTGTGCATGATGCACACCCCTTTTTTTAGAATATTCTGATATTAGTTATTAATGATAATTACTATAATCTAAAAAATTTATCTGTTCAATATATAAAATAGAAGATATTCATCTAAAAAATAGAACATTTATCAATAATATTGCTATAATAGTTACAAAACACTCATTTTCGGAGGTGCCTATATCGCTATGGAAATTAAACAATTAAGATATTTTATCGAGGTCGCTAAAAGAGAACATATCTCCGAAACAGCACTTGAACTAAACATTGCTCAATCAGCGATAAGCCGTCAAATTACATTATTAGAACAAGAACTTAATGTGTCTTTATTTAAAAAGCAAGGACGTAATATTACGCTCACATCTGAAGGGAAATTATTATTTAATGAAGCTCTGCGTATTATTGAACATTTAGATAGCACGATTGAACAATTTCAAAGCCATGGATTAACTAAAAATAAAAGTATCTACATTGGCTATGATGAGAGTGACGTATCCCACATGTTACTACCACTTATCCAAACGTTTCATTTACAAAATGATACACATGTCATACCGAACTTATTAGATCATGACACGATTATAAATAGCGTATTAAATGGGAATATAGACATTGGTTTCACGGAACTTACACCAGAAATACGTAAACACAAACAATTACATATGCTACCTTTATTCGAAGAGCACTATCATTTATATGCGCCTTCAGACGATCCAATCACGATGGCGACACACCCACCATTAATTCAGTTTGAGCATAGTCATATTTATTGCTTGGCACCATTTGCCGAATCTGTAAAAAAGCAATTGCGTAAGATTACTAAATCAGATGTATACACAATCAGTAGCCAACCACTTGCGCAGTATCTCCTTCGTCAAAAAGAAGGTTACATCATTTCATCACAAAATATACATTTACCAGAATCTAAATCATGGATAGATATAAAATTAGATCATACTGAATTAAAAAGAACGATATGTGCTATTACGAAAGAACCTTATACGAAGAGTGATATTGGTATCTTATTAACACTCATTCAGCAATTAATGACTAAAACGTCTACATTCCATTAAGTAATTCGACGCTATCAATGATGATTTTCGTTTTACACTTCACAGTAATATCTTTGAAAATAAAAAATTAAGGGCGTATAATCACCATATTAATTCATTCATAGAATTGGGGTTTTGTTTTTGAAATATAGAAATTTATTTACAAAGCCATTTAATATAATTTTAGGTTTGTTCTGCATCGCATTCATTGGTGCTATTTTATTTACATTCAATAATGAGAACTTTTACAACAAACCAATTGGTCAAATTATAGATGTCAAACACGTTTCATCGACACCTATAAAAGATGCACAAAATAACCGCGATACTAAGTATAAAAATCAATTAAAAGTCAAAATATTAAATGGTCAATTTGCTGGAGAAACGACGACGATTAATCATCAGTACGTCAAATCTCAAGCAGATTCAGAAGCATTTCGCACACACGAAAAAGTATTATTACATATTTCTAACAAGCCGAGTGATGCTTATATTATAGAAAAGAAGCGTGATACCTTATCGGTTATCATCACTGGTTTGTTTTTATTAACTGTATTATTGGTTGGTCGCAAAGTCGGACTGCAATCGATTTTATCGTTAATCTTGAATTCTATTGCCATATTAATCGCAATTTACATTCATATTCAACATAGCAATATTAATTTATTCTTACTCATGACCATTGCCATGATCTGTTCAACAATACTCACTTTATTGCTCGTTACAGGCTGGCATATGCGTACACTCATTACCGTAGCAAGTACAATTATCGGAACTTTTTTGAGTATAGGTTTAACAGAATTAATCATATATATGACAGATGGTAAAGGCATTAAATATGAAACGATGAATTTTTTATCATTACCACCGAAAGATATCTTCCTAGCCTCAGTGTTAATAGGTTCACTTGGCGCGATTATGGATGTTGCAATTACAATTGCTAGTGGTATGCATGAAATTTTACAGCGTACGCCACACATTTCAATGAGGAGATGGGCGCTTGCTGGGCGAAACATCGGCCAAGATATTATGGGAACAATGACTAACATCTTATTATTCTCATATTTATCCGGTGCACTACCTATGTTTTTAATCTTTTTAAAAAATGCCAATACAGTGACTTATACTATTTCGATGAATTGGTCGTTAGAAATTGCGCGCGCACTAACAGGTGGTATAGGTATCGTACTTACAATTCCTATCACAATATTGTTTATGGAAATATTTGAATCATTAAGGAGGGCGAAACAATGAATGCTGTATTTATATTGGCGTTATTGCTCCTCTTTCTGATGATAATTTTCGGAGGTAAAAAGGGATTCATCTCTTATTTAACCCTATTTTTAAATTTTGCTATTTTAATTATTAGTATTGTATTGATTATTTTTGGCGTACCGATTTATGTCGTCACATTCTTTTTCTGCATTATTATTGGCGCTTGTAATTTATTCGTACTCAATAGTTACAATGTTAAAACACAAGCTGCATTTATCAGCACTATCGTTACAACAATATTGTTGATTACACTCATTTATTTATCGGTCTACTTCGGTCATCTACAAGGCTTTTCAACCGAACAACAAGATGAAACATATGTGTATTCAATGAATATTGGCATTGATATGGTTCAATTTATGGTGTTCACTATTATTCTTGCTGTTATTGCAGCTGTGATAGATTTAACGATTACCATTAGTTCACCCATTTATGAATTGCATCAAGTGAATCCAACACTTACGCAATACGAATTATTCCAATCTGGCATGCGTGTTGGTAGAGAAATTTTAGCGACATCTGCGAACACGATTTACCTTGCCTTTTTTGGTGGCCAACTTGCTTTATTTATTTGGTTTTTCAAACTTAAATATTCATTTGGCCATATTATAAACTCGAAAATATTTGCCCAAGAATTTATTTCTATTATTTTAGGCGGTATTGCCGTTGCAATCAGTATTCCGATTACGGCTTGGATTACGGCATTTTTAATAAAAAGACCATCTCGACAGCGCAAAAATGATGAGTCTATCAATTAATCGCAACTAGCAATATAACTTAAGTTAAGCGACCTGTGGATATATGTCAATTGTTCACTAGGTCGCTTTTTACTATAGTAAATTGTCCGGTGGTCTATAACAAAAAGCACCTTTATTCATCATTAATTGTTGTGGTCGACGATGAGTAAAGATGCTTTTAAATTTAATTTATTTTATAGTTAGCGCCATAATATGAACAGGTCTTCCGACGAACATACTATCTCCCATATATTGATATCCTTGTTGGCGATAAAGTGCCATGGCATGTGGATTGTCAGTATTAACCGTTAACACAATCTCATTAATATCCTGAAATGTTGAAGTGATAAATGACGCCAATTTTTCCATTACCACTTTACCTATTCCTCTATTACGATAACGTTGATCAACACTAAATGACCTGAAAAATACTGCATCTTGGTTATCGCTAAATGGTGCGACCCCTTTTCCACGATGTAATGTAAAAAAGGCCACACATTGCCTGTCATCCATTACAACGATGGGATACCTTTCATTATCAGACATTGCAGCTGTAATATTTTCCTCTGGCGTTTTAACAAACTTCAAATCACTTTCACTTAATTGAAAAGCTTCTAACATCGAATAATCCTGTGGGACATAATGTCGTAACATGATAGTGTCATTATTTGTCATGTTTACCACCATACGTTTCAATCCAAACTTTGACAGCAGGCGCAATCAACGCATCATTATCTTTATCAATCCAGCGTATATCTGTAATTTCATTATTGATAGTTACGTTTTCCCAATCGATTTTGGTTAATGCGCGAAATCCATTTAACTCAGTTAACATATCCTGTTGTGGATATGCAGGACCTACAATTGTCCCGATATATTCAATTTCATCCATTGTTAATGTTAAATTTAATTCTTCTTTTACTTCTCTTAACAGCGCTTGTACTTGTGATTCCCCTTCTTCTATTTTACCACCTGGGAAATAATACTTTTCGCGATTCCTTACTTGAACAAGCAATATTTTATCAGCTGTTTCTTCAACTAAACAGACACATTTAATCATCTTTGACACCCCAACTTTGTGAAATCAATTTTTCAAATTATACTGTACAATTATGTTATCATATATGAGTAGTTATAGCGCAAAACGTTAGCAATTCAGCGCACCCAATTTTTCATATAAACAGAAGATACTAGGGGGAATTATTATTATGGCAAAACGTTCCAAATCACAACGTTTATCAAGTTTACTAAATGTCGCAGGTTTCATAGTCGACGGCTACAATGGCTATAAATATCATGCTAAAAATAAAAAATTAGTATATCTTTCATTAGGTTTAAGCACTGTAGGAACCGTGTTAGACTTTTACATTTCAATTAAGTCACCACGCAAGTTCAAAAAAGCAGTGGCAGTTGTTACTTTAATAACAAACGGTGCTAGATTATTTACAAGCATTCGCAAAGTAAAGCATGAATACTGAATCAGAAAAGGATTGGTCGAACATAGAACATGAAGTTCATTCGACCAATCCTTTTTCTTATACAAAAATTCCTATTACAACAATCACGACTTTGATAGCCCCACCATAAAGTTTAGGATTCAATCCAACTTTTCAGCTTGTGAAATGTAATAGGAATTCATTATATATATTTATATACGTAAGACTTTAGTGAATATATCTATAATTATTTACTTGGTAAGCTGGTACCGTTCTGTAAGTTAAAATACCTGGTGCAGCTGAATAGTTCATTTCTGAAACTAAAATACTACCATCGTTATTTACACGTTCTACAAACATAACATGACCATAGTAACCTACATCTGTTTGAGCGATAGAACCTACAGTAGGTCTATTGTCGATAGTGTAACCATCTGCTGCCGCTGCGTTATCCCAGTTATTAGCATTCCACCAATAAGTACTAATACCTTTACCAATTTCAGCACGACGATTAAATACATGATATGTACATTGACCCCATGTATATAAGTTTTGATGACTGAATACTGGTGTATTGTAACCTCTATTCGTAGTTGTTGCAGATGCTGAGTTTGAAGATGCATTACCAGTTACTTTCAATTTTTGACCCGGATAAATAAAGAAATTATTTAAGCCATTTAAGCTCATAATTTTTTGATAAGTTGTACCATATTTTGATGCGATTAATGACAATGAGTCACCTGCTTGTACTGTGTAGTATGATCCACCGCCTGAGTTCGTTGATGGACGGCTACTATTGCTCGCAGCGTTACTTGAGCTAGCAGTACCTGATACTTTTAATTTTTGACCTGGATAAATAAAGAAATTATTTAAACCATTAAGTCGCATAATGTTTTGGTAAGTTGTACCATATTTTGATGCGATTAATGATAATGAGTCGCCTGCTTGTACTGTGTAGTATGATCCGCCACCTGAGTTCGTTGATGGACGGCTACTATTACTCGTAGAATTACTTGAGCCAGATACTTTTAGTACTTGGTTTGGGAAAATTAGATTAGATGTTAAATTGTTTAATGACTTTAATTTAGCAATCGAAATCCCATACTTATTTGAAATTGCCCACACTGATTCACCCGGTTTTACTGTGTGAGTTGTAGCCGCATTTGCTTGAGTTGCCGCAACAGCGCTAATCGCGCTTGTCCCAATAATAGCTGCAATTACTTTTTTTTGCACTTTAAAATCCTCCTCTTGCTTAACTTTCCTAACATTCTTTTATCCGAATTTATGAATACTACATCATTATACGATTTTATTATGTATAATAGGTTGATGTTTGATGACATTATGATTACAAAAAAATCATATACTGTATCATCAAATTTTATAATTATCCCTTAAAATTATTACAACTTATTAGATTTTACAATATCTAAATTATTACAATTTCATAATATTTCACTATAAAATGATTACAATCCCTTTCTCTACTGGAAATAATTTTATTCTCAAACAATAACGCCCTACAAACATAAGCATGAACTTTGCTTGTAGGACGCAATATAATTTATTTTGCTAATGACGTTTCTATTGCCTTAATCTCATCTTTAGATAAATTAACAGGTTTCTCTCCATCTTTGACATCTTCCTGCAACGCTTTTTGAGCTTCTTTTGAATGATACAATTCTACGATTTTAGCATATGTTTTGTTATCCAAGTCTTTGTCGTTAACTGCAACAATATTAATATATGGCTTTACAGCATCTGAATCTGATTTTTCCAAGAAAATCGGATCATTTTTTGGATCTTTTCCAGCTTTAGTTGCGACTCCATTATTAATAACTGCAATATCGACATCAGATAAAGCACGTGCAGTTTGTTGTGCGTCTACTGCAGTAATTTTTAAATGTTTTGGATTTGACGTTATATCTTTCACTGTACCTGCTAATCCGAAATCTTTTTTCAGTTTTATTAAACCAGCTGCTTCTAATAGTTTAAGTGCACGTGCTTGGTTTGATACATCATTTGGAATGACAACTTTAGCACCATCTTTAACCTTTTTGACATCTTTAATTTTATCTGAGTAAATACCCAACGGTGCTAAAACTGTTGTACTTAATGCTGAAATCTTTGTTCCTTTATGTGCCTTTTTATATTGATCTAAAAATGCAAAATGTTGGAATGCATTCATATCAATATCACCATCGTTTAATGCTTTATTCGGTAAATTGTAATCGGAGAAGTGCTTAATCTCCACGTCAATATCATCTTTTTTAGCTAATTCTTTTACCTTCTCCCAAGCCTTAGTGTCATTTGATGCGACACCAATTGTTACTTTTTTATCATTGTTACTACCACACGCTGCTAATAATACAAGTGCTACGATAACTAACCCAATCAATCTTTTCATTCTATCAATTCCTTTCAAAATATTCACTATATATCATTAATGTCTACGTATGAATCTAGCTAGGACATTCCCTAGCGTTTGAATCACTTGGACAATAATGACTAATACAATAACGGTAATAATAATGACCGTCGTATCAAATCTTTGATAACCATACACTAAAGCTAAGTCTCCTATACCACCACCGCCAACAGCTCCTGCCATCGCCGTACTTCCAATAAGTCCAATAATCGCAGTGGTAATTGCTAATACTAATGAACCTAACGCTTCAGGAATTAAAAAATATCTAATGATTTGTAGTGGTGAAGCGCCCATCGCTTTCGCCGCTTCAATAATCCCCTCGTCTACTTCCAACAATGAGTTTTCAACAAGTCTTGCAATGTAAGGTGCCACATATACAGTTAAAGGTACGATGGCAGCAGTCGTACCAATTGAAGTACCTACTACTAATTTTGTGAATGGCACAATCGCAATTAACAAAATAATAAATGGTAGTGACCTTAAAATATTGATTAAAGGATTTAAAACTTGATGTATCACTATATTGGGCCATATGCCTTGTTTTCGAGTAATTACCAATAAGACACCTAATGGAATACCAATCACTGCTCCTAAAAATAAAGCAATAGATACCATATATAGCGTTTCGTATAATGCTTGTAATAACTGTGCACTGTCTAAATCAGAACCAAACATATGTTAATGCACCTCCTCAAATTGAATATTTTTCTCTTTGAAATATTGATTTATTGTCGTGTCATCAAATTGTTGATCCATATTAAATCGAAGCCACATATAACATACGGTGTTACCTTGTATTTCTGACATAGATGAAAATAAAATTTTAACCTCTCTACCACAAATTTGAATCAAGTCATTTATAATCGGTTGTGTCACCTGAGTTTCCTCGACGAAGATTTTATAATCTTTAAAATCGCCAACTTGTTCATCATTCAATCGACGAATCAATGATGTACTTGGCTCAGTCTGTATAACTGTAGACACAAAATTTTGTGCAATCGTCGTTTTAGGGTGACTAAATACCTCTTTAACAGTTCCTGTTTCAACCACTTGCCCCTTTTCCATTACAGCAACACGATTACAAATGTCTTTAATAACGCGCATTTCATGTGTAATCATCATAATTGTAATGCCAAAGGTTTGATTGACATTCTTTAATAACGTCAATATCGAAGCAGTCGTTGCTGGATCCAATGCGCTTGTTGCTTCATCGCATAGGAGTATTTTCGGATTAGTAACAAGCGCTCTTGCAATAGCCACCCTTTGCTTCTGCCCACCAGATAATTCATCAGGAAATTGGTCTTTTTTATCACTCAATCCTACAAATTCAAGCATTTCCGTTACTCGTTGCTTAATTTCTGTTTTGCTTTTCTTACTTAAAATGAGCGGCATAGCTACATTTTTAAATACCGTAGCTGAATTTAGTAAATTAAAATGCTGAAATATCATACCGATATCTTTCTTAATATCCCTCATCATTTTATCGCTATAATTCGTAATATCATGTCCATCTACAATCACTTGTCCATTCGAGGCAGCTTCAAGATGATTCACGAGTCTTACCAACGTACTTTTTCCTGCACCACTATATCCAATCACACCAAAAATATCATTGCGATTGACCGTAAATGATACGTCCTTCAAAGCATCTATTGTTTGCTTTTTCTTATGATATGATTTACTAACTTGTCGAAACTCAATCATCATCGCCCCTCCTACAAATTCTTATTAATCCACTAGGAATAAGAGCATTATATGTAAAATTGCATATATCGTCAATACAATTTGCCGAATTTTCTAAAAAATTAAAAAAATAAGCAATTCATGTGATAATGATGAATTGTGAGACTACTATGACATTTATCGAATTAAATCCATAAAAATGTCCACCAAACGTCCACAACGCAATTACTAAATATTAACATCGCACAAAAAAAGCACTAGCATATTCAAGAACAACAAACGTTGAACTCAAAATATATGCCAGTGCTGCTATTATTTATAACGTATCTAGTGCTTGTTTTAAATCATCCACTAAATCTTCAGTATCTTCAATACCTACAGAAATTCTTACAAGTCCGTCCGTAATACCTTCTTTAGCTCGAATATCTGCTGGAATAGATGCATGTGTCATCAATGCAGGTACTGAAATTAAACTTTCTACTGCACCTAAACTTTCAGCCAATGTGTAATACGATGTTGCTTTAATCAATTGTTTGGCACTTTCTGTATCTTCCACTTCAAATGCAATCACACCTGTATGGCCATCCGCTTGAGCCATATGGACATCATGATTTAAATGACTTTCAATACTTGGATGGAACACTTGTTGCACAGCTGGATGTGCTTGTAACATTTTAATAATTTCAATAACACTGCGATTAATTTGTTCCATACGTAAACCTAATGTTTTAATACCCCTCACAAGTAAATAGCTATCTTGAGGTCCTAAAATGCCACCTGTTGAATTTGAAATAAATGCTAAACGTTCTGCAAGCTTGTCATCCGATGTTGCAACTAAACCAGCAACGACATCACTATGTCCACCTAAATATTTCGTTGCAGAATGTAAGACAATATCGATGCCTAAATCTAATGGATTCTGATAATAAGGTGTCATAAATGTGTTATCAACGACTGAAATCAAACCGTGTTCTTTCGCAATTTCAGCAGACTTTTTAATGTCAGTAACACGTAATAATGGATTAGAAGGTGTTTCAATAAACAACATCTTTGTTGTTGGGCGTATCGCTTGTACAATTGAATCTGTATTCGTTGTATCTACAAAATCCACTTCAATGCCAAATCGTGTAAATACTTTTGTCAATGCGCGATAAGTACCGCCGTATACATCTGAATTTAAAATAATATGATCACCTTTGTCCAACAGCATAACAACTGCACTGATTGCTGCAACACCTGAACTAAATGCAAAGCCATGTTTGCCATTTTCTAATGCCGCAATAACGCTTTCTACAGAACTTCTTGTTGGATTCGCAGTACGAGAATATTCATATCCTTGACGTAAATCACCAATATCATCTTGTAAATATGTACTTGTTTGATAAATTGGTGTTGTAACTGCACCTGTATAGTCGTCCGTTGTGTGTCCACCGTGAATTAATTTCGTTTTCTTATTCATAATCATTCTCCTCATAATTAAATATTTCCTTAGACATATATCGATCACTACCATCTGGAAATACGACAACAATCGTACCTTCAGATAATTGCGCTTTTAAATTCAATGCACCTTGTAATGCTGCACCTGAAGAACTGCCTACCAGTAATCCTTCATGCTTTGCCAAACTTTTGACATTTCGAAAGGCATCTTGGTCTTTAATCGTAAATATCCCATCTACAAGACTTCTTTCTAAAAATATCGGCCATTTCTCAGAACCGATACCTTCAGTGTCATGTGCATGAGCTGGCCCTCCATTTAACACGGACCCTTCTGGCTCAACGGCATAACATTGCACGTGATGTTGCTTTAAATAACGTGCGGTACCTGTAAATGTACCACCAGAGCCAATACCAGCCACAAAATAATCAATTTGCTGTAATGCAGAAGTCAATTCAGGTCCCAATGTATGAAAATATGTATCCGGATTATGTTCGGATTCAAATTGATTCATATAAACGGCACCATATTTTTCAGCATAGGAACGTGCAGCTAATTGTGCCCCATGCATACCTTCAGACTGACTCGTTCTTGAAACATCTGCACCAAGCGCTATCATAATATTAATCTTTTCTTCTGAAAAACCATACGGCGCAAAGATCTTACATTTCAAATGATGTCTATTTGCTGCAATAGCTAACCCTATGCCTGTATTGCCAGCAGTCGCTTCAACAATAGTTTGACCTGCACGCACACGCCCTTCTTGAATTGCCATCTCTACTAAATATTTCCCGAGTCTGTCTTTAACACTGCCTCCAGGATTCCATTGTTCAAGCTTGGCATAAATTTTAACTTTATCATCACTATAATGTTCTAACAGTACTAATGGTGTATTGCCAATTAAATCATAAGTAATCATAGATGCACCCTCATCTGACATGCCGATCAAATGAATGAAACCTTTCTTCATGTCTCAATTTTAATTCTTACTTTTCAGATAAGAATTATAAACGACATTTTGTTATTTTGCAATTATCTAAGTTTCGATTAATTCAGAACCAGTACAAACTTTTCAATTCCAAACAAAAAAACACCTGAGCAACACAAATACTTGTGTGTCAGATGCTTCTATATATTAACTAAATAATTGCACGATAAAGACTAAAATAATAACGACAGGCATCGCATACTTAATTAAGTAATACCAACCACTGAATAATCTAAATCGATCTTTACCAAAATATTGTTGTAATAATTTTTTATCTAATAATTGTCCTACGACAAGCGTAGTACCTAATGCGCCTAATGGCATCAATACATTCGAAACGATGAAATCCATATTATCAAAAATCGTTCCCGCACCGAATCTTACATCTTTTAAGATACCAAAAGATAAGGTTGCTGGAATACTAATGATAAATACTAAAATACTACCGATCACTGCGACTTTTTTACGTTTTGTATTGTCATTCTTCGTGAAGTTAGAAACATTTAATTCTAATAAAGAAATAGATGACGTTAAAGCCGCAAATAAGAACAGCACTAAGAATCCCAAATAGAATAATGTGCCTAGATGCATTTGACTAAAGACCATTGGCAGTACTTTAAATAATAATCCAGGCCCTTCTTGTGGTTCATAGCCAAAACTATGTAACGCCGGAAATATAGCTAAGCCTGCCAATACAGATACAAAGATATTCATAACAACGATAGAAATAGCTGATGACTTAATCGTCATGTCTTTAGAGGCATAACTCGCATAAGTAATCATACCTGTAGTTCCTAATGATAACGTAAAGAATGATTGGCCTAGCGCAAACAAGATACCGTCAGCAGTAATCTCTGACACTCTTGGTTGTAAAATAAATTTCACACCTTCTAAGGCGCCATCTAATGTTAAAGACTTAATCACAATGATGATTAAAAAGACAAACAGCAACGGCATCATAACTTTCGATGCCTTTTCTAATCCTTTTTCAACACCTAACATGACAATAATCATCGTAGCGAATATGAATATACCTTGCCCTAGAACGGTTAACCAAGGATTTGATATTACCGCTTCAAAATTCATTTCTTGGAGATGATTGATGCGTTGAAATATAACTAATTGCCATAATACTTGTCCGATGTAAATGACAATCCAACCACCGATAACACTATAGAAGCCAAATAAAATAAACACTGCCAAATTACCGTTCCAGCCAATGATATTGAGCCATTTCTTGCCAGTTAATTTACTATATATTTGTGTTGTATACGTCCGTCCCATTTTCCCAACAGTGAATTCCATAATGAGTAATGGTAACCCAACAAAAATGGTGAATATTAAGAACATAGCTAGAAAGGCACCGCCGCCATAGATCCCTGCCATATATGGGAATTTCCACATGGCACCAAGACCGATTGCAGAACCCGCACTAGCTAAAATAAATCCAGTTGATGACTTCCATTGTGATTGTTGTCTTTTCATCATTCACATCTCCTTTAAAGCGTTAAAGCGTCTACGTGTTTAAGTAACACTCTAACATGTATGTAAATAACATGCAATACACCTGCATCAAAATTGTTTCATTAATACGGTAGCACCTGGGTTTATAATAATATAGTAAATCACTTGTAATGTGTTGTCATTACACTACATTAAAATTTCTGGTTCAACGCTGTATACGTGCGCCAACATCTCGCCACATAACAACTTCAGGTACAATGCCCATAACATTCCCACGACATTACAATACAAATCAACTTCAGGTACAATGCCCATAAAATTTCCACGACATCACACTACAAATTAACTTTAGCTAAGTTCCCTATACTATCACGCCACAAAAAACACTCAAATGACAAATATAATAACATCGTCACTCAAGTGTTAATTTTTAAAATCTTCAATTATGTTAAAGCATTGAAAAAGCGAATGACATTTTCTTCTAAAATATCTCTGCCTTCTCCATGTGTCATTAAATGATGCGAATCCTTCAGACCATTTAATTCTTTGTCTACTGATCCTAAATGTTCATAAATAAAGTGTGCACTTGTTTCATAGGATGGCGCATCTTTACCACCAAATAATATATTAGCTGGCATTTTAATAACATTTAAATTTGTCATGATATCATCAATAAAATGTTGAAACTTCGTAATTTCACCTTCATAATCATCAATTGCTGCTAATTGCGCACTCGATGCTTGCTGATCTAAATTTAAAATATTCGACATGCGTTGACTATAATAAACTAAATGTTCTATTAAGCCATTATCACTCTTTTCCTTTGGTGCTGACATGACAGCGATACGTTTCAACGGGTAGTGTTGCGCCAATTTTAATGTCATTAATCCACCTAAAGACACACCAGTTGCACTGATAGATTCATAACCTTCATTGACTAAAAATTGGTAAGCTTTCTCAACTTCTTCCCACCAATCATCTACATTATATGTCATGAAATCTTTCAACAATAAACCATGACCTGGATAATTCGGTGCATAACAACTAAATCCTTGGTCATTTAACTCAGCTGCAAGATGCTTCACATCCCGATTTGTACCTGTAAATGAATGTAATAATAATATCGCATGTCCATTTGTGCCTTTTAAATAAGATGGACTCGGTGTTTTAATTCTCATTTTTCTATATACCTCCACTATGTCTAAAGATGTTTGCTAAACGCGTTGTCGTCGATGATTAATAAAGTATGGGTATACCATTAAGAATAACGCTACCCAAATGATTGCTAGTGACGTGCCGCCAATAACATCTGAAAAGTAATGCGCATGAAAATAAAGGCGACAAAATAATATGCTAAGCCATAATATCCCCATAACCAGCGCACTCAACACTTTTGTTATTGTCTTAGCAGCAACTGAAATAATAATGATCATTAAGGCGAAATATAATAATGTGCTGGCGTTAGAATGTCCACTCGGAAATGAAAAGCCTGTATCAACGGCTAAATGATTATATGGTCTTGGACGTAAAACAGTATCTTTAATTAATTTGTTCATGATGACACCTGAAACCAAATATGTCACAAACCAAACCGCTAAATGCCTCTGTTTAATAAACAGTATGATTGTGACGATAATGGAAATCAACACGACACCTTTGACATCTCCAATTTCCGCACTAAACGTCATATAGTAATTAAACAAATTGTTAACATACTGACGTTGTGGCTCACCGAAATAATCTGTAAACCATGTTAATGATCCCATATCTAAATTTTTAAGCCATTCTTGGCTTGTCACTACACTGTAAAACATACCTATAAATACAATCAGCGCGATTAAAAATAAAGGCACTGTCATTTTCGGTGATGTTAATTTTTTATCTATCATCTTACAATCTCCTCGTATCATCATTTTCATTTTACAAATGTTATCCATAATATCAATGTGCCACAAATTTCACTTTACCGACAATATCAAAATTATAAAGTTCATATTGTTATGTATATTGCAAATAAAACATTGTATAATTGAAATAACAATATTTTGCTATTTTCAATTTAGTACGATCTATATTTATTATACAGAGGGGGTAAGGCGTATCAATAGAGTAATTTTTGTCTATATAGCGTTAATCATTACATTAGTTAGATTCTTTACCCCTATACATCCATCGTTTTCAAATTTGATTTACTGGATATTTGTATTATATTTTATTCCTATTATACTATGCGTTATCGGTTTCAAGGCCGAAAAACTTATTGCAACAATGGTTATTATACCTAATTTTTTAGGTATACTTTATCGATTATATGCCTACGTCACACATATACTCTTTATGTAAAAGGATAGTGGGCAGTCTCGCAACAAATATGCTTGCGTTGACTTGTCACCATTCGCAAATTTTATGCCATACGCCTTTCACGGGCTATATTCAGAGCCACATATTCTTCCAGATGATAAACACATCATATAATAGAAAAACAGCACACCCAAATATATGGCGTTGCGCTGTTTAACCGAGCATACTTCTATAGCTTTAATAAGCCTGCAGAAGCATACCTAACCTTCTTAAATATGCTTTTCCAAATTATCCTCAAGTTTGAATACGATAATACGTTCACCTGTAACTGTACTTAAATCACTATGGAAGCTCATCACTTTGATACCTGTAATTTTAAAAATGATATCATTCAAATCTTGCTCACCGGATTCAACTAATTCAGAACGTGTTCGTTTAATATTTAATAATCCTTCATTCGTACTACACACACGATATTCTGCTGGCGTTAAGATACCTTGCAAACTAATAATCACCATATCTCTTAAAATGTCTGATTTAACCGACAAGGAACCTCTGCCAAGGAAATCTTTTTCCCATTGCGTAATGGCTTTACTGATTTCAGCTTCGATTTCACCTTTCGTTCTTTTCATATCACTAACTCCAATAATATTAAAATTGATTACTTCATCTTTGTATCGTTATCACGACATCAACTATTACATTAAGTTTATCATTTTTAGTATATTTTAAGAAGCTAGAACATTGTAGATATGATGATATATTAGTTACTTAGCATCGCAACATTTCATCGTTAAATCCAACTTTTAAAACGCCCTTCCTCATTAACACTCATTAAACGCAGCCAATGATTAGACACCTTCCTAGCGAAATGCTCATTATTCGCGAGTAGTCTAGCTACAACATAGTCGGGTGCCTGAATAACGACAAGTAAACGAATAGGGGAATGATACATCGTTCGATCAGCAGCCATAACAGATTGCCATGATAAGCCATACATCAGATCACTCGCATTACCTTGCATGACACCAACACCTGACGTGACGGTTTGTGTCGCTTTATTCCCACTGCCGTAAAAATGCGGCGCAACTGTCGACGCATAATATTGTAAATTAATCCATTGTGCCACAAGTGCCGGACCAGAAATGATGGTATTTAACAATGTGCCATCTTTATCTTTACGCCAATCATAATTGTGTAAAAATGTCCGCCCTTCTAAATCAATGCCTTTTGTTAATTGGCGTCGTCCAATTATAAATGATGCATTTTTAGCCAAGCCCCATTCTGGACGTACTTCACTCCAATCACTCGCAAACCGCTGCGCTTCTTCCACTGGATGATTCACACGACCAATCGTTGGCAGTTTGTCCAAACGTTCGCGATTCGCGTGTTCAGAAATCATCGGCATAGCGTCATTCAATGATTCATATGCATCTAGAGCTAAAGCTGATAATGTGTCTGGCACATATACCCATGCCAACGTATCAGTAGACGTATGATGTTCTGCTGCCGCAAAAACAGTTGTCTCTGGAATATACACACCTGCTTGTTTTAATCCTTGTCTGACATTTGGACGATTACAAATCATCGCTAATAACTTAGCATTAAAACCGCTTGATGCACCACCACAAGCCCCACATTCGAGTGATGCATGATGTGGATTATTGTGAGAATGACTAGCATGACCTGCTAACACAATGAACGGCGCAAATGCTTCGGTTAAATCCATCAATTTCAACGCTTGTAACGCGAAATCAATTTGCTCTTGCTCAGTAAATCCAACAGGTAAGTCTGATGTTCTGTCAAACTCACGATCAATCGTTAACTTTGTTTCAGGTTTCTTCAACCATTTTTGTTTTATTTTCTGTAAAGACGCGCGACTTTTTCTAGGCATAATCGTATTGACAATGGTACTCAAGCTTAAAAATGGCCCACTTAATTCAGGCAATAACAGACTAGGCATGACATTATTTTTCATCAATTTAAATGTGTAAAACATCGATGACATTGTCTGTTGCTGTTGTCGATAAACATTCATATCGTAACGGTCTGCAAACTCTTTAATGCGATATGCCGGCGGTACCATGACAGGTAATGAATCATGTTTGAATTGTTCGTCTACGGCATCTTTTTGAATAGGTAATCCAAAGAAACCTGCAATACCAATCGTTTCAAATGGACCTGCTGCTTCGATATGTCTACGAAATGGTTCTGAACGAACATCTATACAAAATGCAATTTGCGCTTTCGTTGATGTGCCCACCTGATTTAGCTCGCTATTATTTTCATCAACTGCTTGTGTATCATTTAACGATACTGAATGTGACTGATTAGCGTTGTCATTTTCAGTAACATTTACTTGGTTTACATCTAATACGCCCGCCAAACTTTCATGACCTGCTTTAATTTTTTGTTTTAACTGAGATTCGTATGTCATTTCCCAGGCAATCAACCATAAATTTTTAAATACATTTTTATTCATAGTTGCTGCAAAATGAATAAACGTTTGAATTTCATTGACGTCATGTTGTAGTAATACATCGCTAGGCATATCACTGTAGTAACACCATGATGCAACAGTTTGCTTAAACCAATTTTCCGATCTACTTTCACAATCTTTAGTGACTGACTTAAACTCATCACCAACTAGCAATTGTTCGACAACTAACCGAATGGTCAAATAATCCGTTAACAAATGTTGTTCAAAGTGATGCTGTTGTGAGCGGTAGTATAACATACCTGCCCAACCCGGTAACGCCAAAAGATGTCCTTCAACATAAGCCTGGTAGTCTTCCTGCGCTATTGAAAAATGATTTAATACTGACTCTATCGTCATTTTAGGATCATTGGGTAAGTCTTTAATCACTTGGCGCTGTGCTTTAGTAAAACTATGGTCATGTTGCGCTAAATGCAACCATGCATGGTAAAAACTTTGTTCACGCTTCGGCATTGTCCAACTCGATAAAAATTGGTCGATATAAAGTTTCGTCCATTTAATCATTTGACGATTCACTTGTTCGCTAAGTGGCTCACCTTGTTCATCTATTATTGCATCACTCATCGGACGTACATCATAGTGATGATATGATTCAGCCATATCACGTTTTGATTTTTCTAATAGTAGATCAGCAACAACATCAACATTTGAATGATTCATATATGATGCAGGTACGTCTTTTAATGTTTTAATGTTATCAATATAAAGATTGATGTAGTGTTGCGGGATATTGTAGTGATGTTCAAGTAACATATCAGTAACAAGTTGATTAAAGACACTTTCGTCTAATTCACCACGTGCCACAGCACTTTCTATTAATGCTTTATTTGGGAAAATATCCACATCTCGAACATCACGTAACCATTTTGCGACATCTTCAAATGTATCCGCTTCTAATCCTTCCCATGGATTTCGTGCTGCAAAAATCGAAATCGGTGATAATGGTGTAATAACACGTTTCGCATTTTCAATGACTGAATTGATATTTAACTGTGTTGTCATACCTTTCACCTCCTATAAATACTTCTTCAAATAATTCGGATGACTTTCTATCGCTTTCGAGCGTGCTTCACCTAGATTAACTAACCACACGTACAATACCGCAAAAGCCTTAGAGTATCGATGACGCGCCACCCAGATACTTAATAAACTACCAAAGATTAAAATGACAACACTAATGATGACACTAATTGTAGGCGGTGTTGTCGCATGTGTTGTTATATTTTGTAATACATCGTAAAAATAATTATGTGTGATGATGTAGATAAATGTCACAATTGAAATCAAAATCATGCCAACCAGACGTGCCATACGCCCTTTACTAAAGGCTACCATTTGATTCCAAGATACAAGTAATGACCATGCTAGAATGAGTGCACTTAACACTTCATATGCACTTCTGTCACTACTCATCCAAAACAGAAATGCCACGATAATAGCTAATACACGTCCCATGACAATCCAGCCATAAGCGTCTTTAGCAGATGCTTGTTTTGGAATATTGAATCGCTTCACGATAGAACCTGATTGTAAAAATAATGTTGCTTTAAAAATACCGTGCAATATTAAATGAATAATCGCTGCTGAATATACGCCCAATGCGCATTGAACTAACATAAAGCCCATTTGACTCATCGTAGAGCCCACTAATTGGCGTTTATAGTCAACTTGAACCAAACTTATGCCTGATCCTAACAATACTGAAATACTAGAAAGGATAAGTAATAATGATATCGCAAATCCATTATCAAATATCGGCGCAAAACGAGTTAGAATAACACCACCTGCATTCACAATTCCTGCATGCATAATTGCCGATACTGGCGTTGGTGCTGTTACAGATTCAATCAACCATCGATGAAAAGGAAATTGTGCTGCCGGTATCATGACAGCTAATACAAGTAGTACATTCGTCAACAATGACCATGTCGGATGCGCTATATGTTGTGATACCCGCCACTCGCCAGTTGCAATATAAATAGATACAATTGCTCCAACGAATGCAAGCCAACCACATAAAAATGTCATGCTCGATAATTTCGCAGACTCACGTGGCACTTTCCAAAAACGATTAACGTTCATCAGCAATGTTAAACATAATAATGTCATACCCCAGCAGAGTGCCATCAATCTTAAGTCTTCAGACATCCATGCTAAAGATGCAAACGACGTAATCGCAGTGAACAATGGAAAGTAATGTCTATAATGATGATCACCTAGTAAATATCGCATTGAAAACTTTTGAATAATAAAGCCAAGCGCCATTACAAAGCCAGCTAATAACCAAGATAAACGATCTATTTTAAATGGACCTAAGACATGTTGACCATGAATACCGAAAAAGCCAATTACTGCAAATAAGACTGGCATGACTAGTATGTATAAATGTAATTTAATATATCTCATTGGCATAACTGGTGCTAAAAACAACAAGCCACTTATCAATGCAATGATAAGCGCAATAACAAACAGTGAAAATAGCAATTGAAAACTTAACACTGCATAACCTCCTTATTTCTAATCTCTCGCATAATGCTTATGTATAAAAATAAAAACCTACAATAGTAGATTCTGTACATAATGGCAGAAAATTTACTATTGCAGGTTTCAGTTTAACTAGACACTGCACCATGGTATGTTGATATACCTTGTTACACTGTTCTCTTTAAGCGTGCTCCCATGCACATGTGTATATAAAATGTTACTTCTGTCTGTTCAATTCATCATGATCCAATGCCTTGCCTAGACGAGACCTAACGTGTTATTCGTTTTAAACTTATAACATAAAATATAATTAAATTTCTGCTTCATGTCAAATTCATGAGCTTAACCTCTATTAAACCAATGATTGTAAAGATTTTGTAAATGCACCTGTACAGTTAGGCAGTATTTCCCGTCCTTTTAAAATAAAAAATTCGCAGTTATGATCATAACAATTCAAGTTAGGAAAAAAATCAATTACGCACAAGATAACTATGTACAATGAAGTTAACTCATAAGCAAAGGAGGTAATCTTAATGGGTATCATCGCTGGCATCATTAAAGTTATCAAAAGCTTAATCGAACAATTCACTGGTAAATAAGTTTTCATAACAAACAAAGGAGGTCTTTCACATGGGTATCATTGCAGGAATCATTAAATTCATTAAAGGATTAATTGAGAAATTCACTGGTAAGTAAGTTATAAAAATATCATAGATATGAACATCTTATTTGAAGGGGGCCATTCACATGGAATTCGTAGCAAAATTATTCAAATTCTTTAAAGATTTACTTGGTAAATTTTTAGGTAACAACTAAATCTCAAACATTAACGATCAACAACTCATCACTATGTTAAATCAACATACAGGAGGACAAAACGATGGCTATTGTAGGTACTATCATTAAAATCATCAAAGCAATTATCGACATTTTCGCAAAATAATTTAAGCGAATTGAATACTTAAAATTCTCAGGCCACTATACCAATAGGGATGGTGGCTTTGCTTTGTGTTGATTTATTGATATGAGGTGAGTCTGGGTAATTTGTTGCAAATAAATGGTCTTGGTATTTTTTGTATAGGATGTTCTTAGTGGGACGTACAGAATATTCGTGATCTTTGTAGTCTGACGCGTTATATTTTTGTGGCGTGTTTTATGTTTGATACTCGAGGTCTGAGAAATTCATGATTTGGCGTGCTAAATCTTAATGATCTTCTTGATCTAGCGCAAGATATATTGGCCGCGTGCAGAATTTCGTTGCACGTTTAGTCTGAAACACTCGTGTGACCGTAAGCAGTAATAGTACATTGATAGCTGCAATTACTTCACTCATTTTTATGACCGTTAAACAATAATTGTACTTTCAATTAACAGTTGGTACGATGGTTTTATCATTTTTCATCAACGCAAATATAAAAAGGACTAAGACACATACATGTCCTAGCCCTATGGATAAAATGCAAATTTCTGCTTTATCAAAACTATCACACTTTAGATAGATTGAAAACAAAAAGATCCTAAGAACATCTTAACTTTTTATTAATTGTCATAAATTGCAAACAATTAAGCCACAATTTAAAAATGATTACACTTCATTCAACTTAGCGTGCTGGTCTAATTTGCCATTGATATGGATCTTCAAATTGTTGCCAATCTGCATCAATTTCTTGCGCATTGACTAAGCATGCATCGAGTTCTTTTGTTAATTTTTCTTCATCTAAGTCGGTACCAATAATGACAAATTGTGTATGACGATCGCCATATTCTGGATCCCATTCAGCTGCGACATCTTGACGTTCTGCTAATATTTGTGTTTGTTGCGCTTCAGACATACTAGCCACCCAATATGTAACTGGATGAATATTGCAAGATGATCCTGCTTGAGATAATAGACATGCTACATGATTGTATTGTGCTAGCCATACGATACCTTTTGATCGAACGACATTATTTGGCATGCTTTCTAACCAATCATTGAACCTTTTAGCATGGAAAGGTAGACGACGTTTATATACAAACGATGATATACCATATTCTTCTGTTTCAGGTGTATGCGATGCATGCCCACCAGACTCAAGTTCTTTGATCCATCCTGCTGACTCGCTCGCTTTTTCAAAATCAAAACGCTGCGTATTTAAAACTTCTTTTAAATCTACTTCAGAATTTGTTGTCTTAATGATTTTAGCAGTCGGTTGCAATGCACTTAACACTTTTTCTAACTTCGCAAGTTCTTCTTCACTAATTAAATCTATTTTATTAATAATCAATACATCACAAAATTCAACTTGGTCAATTAATAAATCAGCAATCGAACGTTCATCTGTTTCATCAACGCTTTGATCACGATCCATCAATAAATCTTCTGAGTTAATGTCATGTACGAAGCGGTTAGCATCCACAACTGTAACCATTGTATCTAAACGGCAAATCGCTGTAAGATCAATGCCAAGTTCATCATCAATATATGAGAAAGTTTGTGCAACAGGTACTGGCTCTGAAATCCCTGTTGACTCAATAACAATTTGATCGATGCCACCTTTTTTCACTAAACGCTCAACTTCTTTTAATAAATCGTCTCTAAGTGTACAACAGATACAACCATTAGAAAGTTCGACTAATTTTTCATCTGTACGCGACAGTCCCCCACCATCTGCGACAAGATCTTTATCGATATTAACTTCACTCATATCATTTACAATTACTGCGATACGTCGACCTTCACGATTTTGTAAAATATGATTTAACAACGTTGTCTTCCCCGAGCCTAAATAACCACTTAATACCGTAACTGGAATTTTAGCCATATATATACCCTCACTTCAATTTATTTGTTTCGTTCATTTGCAAATAGGAATAATTCCGTTTTACATTATATAGGAGCATTTCCTCTTTCGCAATCTTCGATAATAAAAAAATAGTATACTTAATTAAATTATTGAGCGCTTTACTTTATAATGGAGACAAAGATATATCTCACGAAAGAGAATCGAGGTGTATAAACATGTTATTTGTCATTTTAGTTTTATATGTCATTGGCATTGCATTTATTCTACTAAGTGTTTTTGGTTCTAAGACGGAAGGTTTATCTACGAAACATACTTTATATACAATTGGTAGTGCCATTATAACGATTGCTATTTTCATTTCAATTGGCTATGCCATTCAATACTTAACTGCAGCGCTTTATGGTTTGTAAGGTGAAGATGATTTATGGCGGGTAGTTCCAGAGAGGTTAACTTGCGTTGATTTTGATAAAGTGATCATAGCTTTTGGTACTTGAGGATTTTGTTGTTGCTGTTTGGAATGTGGATATGTTTAATGCGGGACAGTAATTTAAGTTGTGTTTTTACAATTGTGAGTGTGATATTTCGATTCGGTTCGAATCACTTTACATGGGAATAAATTAAAAAGAAGCGGCCTAGTGTCAGTTGTGAATATACTGAACATTGGTCGCTTTATTTAGTAGTATGATATGTAGTTTAGCTATTAATTTTTTTCAAATCATCCTTAATACTGTCTATCTCAGACATGGCACTTTTAACCCACTCTCCTTGAGCTGCGCCCTTAAAATTAGCTTTAAAAGCTTCGCAATGTTGCGCCATTTGTTTAATTAATACTTTTTCTTCACCTTTTAATCCGTTTTCAATATCTTTGTATTTATGCTTATGTTCAGGTGCAATAACTGTGCGAATGTTTTTTTTGAGCATCTTTTTTCCTTAACGAAATATCCGGTCCTATGTCTGGTACTATAGTCGGTTCTATGTCCGGTACTATATCCGGTCCTATAACTGGTCCTATCATTGGACTCATATAATCTCCTCCAAATTATCAATCACTTAGTTTATCTAACTGGTTTTCATAAGATTTTTTTAAGTCTTCTTTATATTCTTCTAATTTCCATTCTTGCTTTCTAATTATCTCATTGATTTCTTGCTCATACGCTTCTATATTTCTCGTCATTTTCCTTTGTGCATCTTCACTATAATTCATTTCGCGTTTCAAATATTGAAAAACATCATAACTACGTTCATTTTCTTTTCGAGCTCTATGCCTAAGTTCATTCAAATTTTGCAGTTCATTCTCTATACGTTTTTTCTCAGAATTATATGATTCTTCTAATTCATTTTTATTATTAATTTGATTAAACATCATAGTAATCCACCTATTTGAGATGCAAGCACTTGATCTTTATCAACGATTTCATTAATACTAAATCTAACTCTTAGAATATAATTTGATATAGAAGACCCTATCGTTGAAAGTTGCCTTTCATTTAGAGATATCATTTGTTCAGGATCTCCTACCATACTACTTTCATTCACTTGACCTTCATTTAAAGCTTCTAGCACTTCACTCACGGTTAAATCTTTACCTACAGCGTTCCCAGCTTTTTGCGCGTCTTCCCAATTTTTTTCAAATTTCTTTTTCTTTTCATTATACATTTTTTTGATTTGATTAATTTCATCCTCTATCAGTTGATTGAATGACTGTGCAATTGTTAAAGCTGTTAAACTTTCTAAAACTTTCTGTTGTGAAGAAGATAACCAACCACCATTTGTAGTCATCATATTGGCTCTAAGTAATTCTATACTAGCTAATTTAGACATAGCATTATTGGAATTTTTTACGAACGACTTATTATTTTCTTCTACATAACCTTGTACTTTTTTAAGTTCTTTTTTAATGGCTTTTTGTTCTTGTTCAGTTAAGAATCCATCCATTGAATGACCTTTACCATTCTTAAGAACTATATCATTACCAAAAAACATAAAATGCTTATATTTCTTCAGATTTTCTGTCAATTCATCATTTTCTGCAACAAACCTAGTAATATTACCTTTATAATTCTTATATAATTCTAATAAACGTTTTCCTTCCGGGGAATTAGGGTTCAAATTAAATATAGAAATAGGAGCTGGATTATAAACAACAATATTCGGAATACCATTACTCATTCCTAATATTACCGCTTCTCTACCACCTAGTGAATGCCCAGTAATAAAATCAATGTCATACTTATTTTTTATTTTTTTGATGAACTCTTGTGTTTCTTCATAATGTTTGCTTTTATCAGACGGAGGAGATATTCCAATTTCGAAATCGGAAATTAAATCCTTTTCAGTCTCATCTGAGTCTATTTTATCTTGTTTGTCTCCGTTTCCCGAATATCGCTTCGCAAGGGCATCCTTTTTGAAATTTGTACCAGTCATGCCAATAATTACTTTCCCAGTATCTTTGTTTAGGAAAGCTGATGCTGTCACACCGTACTTTTTATCTGTGTGACTATCTATATATTCAAGATTTGAAGGGAATTCATTAGTTACTTTTAATCTATCAAACTGCATTTGTAAATTATTTTTTGGCAATCCATTAAGATTAGCATTTTCAATTTCATATGATAATTTAGAAACTGCACTAGTTGTCTCAGTCTTATTATTTATAAGACTATGGTCTAAGCGAAATTTATTACTCATTGTTTTCCCCCTTCGAAGGGTTATAATTTAAAAAGTCACTGACAGAAATTTGGTTATCTTTTTGCCTTGAAAAGATATATTCCACTTTTTTATATCCTACCGAGCTACCTTTTATATCCCCATCTATATGAAATTTTAAAGTTGGCGATTCACTGGTTGTAATAGGATAAACATCTCTAAGTTTTTTTACATTACTATCACTATTTTCCATTTTGTACTCTGCTTCATAAAATGGCACATTTTCATTGCTCGATATTTTCCCATTTTGATAATTTTTCAAGTCTTTAAAATCTGCATATTGTCCAAAAAATTTAAAATTTTCTATTTTATGTTTAAGCTCTTCATCTTCTACTTTATCTAAAAGGACTATTTTATTATTTTTAAGCTCAACACGATAATCTTTCCTTTGCGGCATCTTATCCTCTTCATCGTAAGTTTTTCTTACAAAATAATATCCTTTAGCTGTCCGTGTATTTCTATTCAAATGTAGTACCATGCCTTCACTATCCAATTCACCTACTTTTTTACTTTTAGCAAAGTCTGAATATATCGTCCATGTACCCTTGTCGTCCTTTTTAAACTCGCCATCACGATATCCTTCTTTGTCATATAAATCCTCGAGATTCTTAATTGGATACATATCTAACGTTTTCGCAAAACTCTTTTTGATTTGCTCTTCTTTTGAATTTGTTTTATTTGTTTGTGCTTCTTTTTTCTGTTCATCTTTCATATTTCCACATCCCCCAATAAAAATGATTAAAAGTAATACACTCATGTACAAAGCAATTTTTTTTATATACTCCATCATTTCACATCTCTCTGCTTTAATTTTATAAACATTTGAATATTTCATACAACTTAATAAAATAGTGATTATTACACTTTTATGTTATCAAACAAAACTAACTTATTCAATTTAATACATGTAATTCATTTAACTTTATTATTAAATGTTCTAACGTTATTTTTTATATTAGTAATTATATTTATCCTCGCTTGGATTAAAGTAGACACTATCTGTGAAGTAAATGTTTTCTTTCTTATTTTCAACAAAGGTAAATTCAATATTTTTATATCCAACTGATGAGCCTTTTAAATTACCTGAACCCTTCAATAATAATTTAGGCGCCTTTTTCGTCGGTATATTATATCGCTTACGTAGTTGTTCTACATTATAATCACTATTTTTCAATTGATATTGTGCAGAGTATATTGGTGCTTCTGGGTTATATGTCACTTCTCCGTCTTTATAGTTTTCCAATTCTTTGAAATTCCCGTATTGTACAAAGAATTTAAATTCTTCAATTTCTTTTTTTACTTTTTCATCATCAATTGGTTTTAATGGAATGATTTTATTATTTTCAATTTTGACTGGATATTTTCGTTCATCACTATATACCTTGCCCTCACTGTCTTCTTTAACTATCCTTACAAAATATTCACCAGTGCATATTCTACTATTTCTATTTAAACGTATGACCATACCTTTGGATACCATATTTTCATTTTTCAGTTCTGTTGTCATTTCAGATCTAATAACCCATGTACCTTTGTCACCCTTTTTAAATTCGCCATCTCGATATCCTTCTTTGTCATAAAAATCTTCTAGATTTTTCGTAGGGTATACATCTAATGTTTTCACAAAGCTCTTTTTGATCTGTGTTTCTTTCGAATCTCCAGTGATCTTATTACTTTCGCATCCTGCCATTAATACGATTAAAATTAATATAAATATGTATAATTTCTGAAAACACTTCATCTTGTCACATCTCTTTGCACATTTTTTGATATTTGATCATTTCATCAAACCACACATTGTAATTTAACTTTACTTACTTGGTATGAATTCAACACTATCGTTAAAATAAATATTCTCACCTTTTCTTTCAACAAAAGTAAATTCAATATCGTTTTGACCAACTGAGGAATCTTTTAAATCTCCTCCACCTTTCAAAAGTAACTTCGGTGCTTCTTTTGTTGAAATCTCATATCTTTTACGTAGTTGCCTTACATTTTAATCGTCATTTTGCAATTGATATTTAGCAGAATAAATTGGTGCTTCTGGATTATATGAAAACTCACCATTGTTGTATTTTTCGAAATTTTTAAAATTTCCATATTGAACAAAAAACTTGAAGTTTTCAATTTCTTTTTTTATTTTTTCATCATTAATTTGTTCAGTAGGAATAATTTTATTCCCTACCATTTTCACTTCGTATTTTTCCTCCTTATCTTTATTTACATGATTGTTTTTTTCACTTATTTCTTTCAAAACAAAGAAACCTTTGGCTGTTTTGGTATTTCTATTAATATATAATTGCATACCTCTTGTTTTCATCACTTTGCCCTTTGGCTGTTTAACTATTTCAGATCTAATTAGCCAAGTACCTTTATCATCTTTTTTAAATTCTCCATCTCGATATCCCTCTTTGTCATAAAAGTCTTCTAGATTTTCAGTAGGGTACATATCTAACGTTTTCGCAAAACTCTTTTTAATTTGTGCTTCTTTTGAATCTTCTTTTGGCTTTTCTGAAGTATCGCTTGATTTATCACAACCTATTATAAAAACACTCAAAACCATAACAATTATGTACAGTACAACTCTTTTTAAATATCTCATCATTTCACACCCTAATATTTAATTATCAATACTATTTTTTCGCTGGCTTATAACTTAAATAATCAATGACTGAAATATCCCTATCTTCTTTTGAAAAGTCTATTTCTAACCTTTTATATCCAACAGAACTACCTTTTAAGTCCCCGTCAATATGCATTTTTAACATTGGAGCTTTATCAGTAGGAATGTTATAACGACTTCTTAATTGCTTAACATTTTCATCTTTATTGCTCATTTTATATTCCACGTCATAACTTGGAACATTCCAATTTATTGACACGTCGCCATTGTTGTAATTTTCCAAATCCTTAAAATTTGCATATTGTCCAAAAAACTTAAAATTTTCTATTCTTTCTTTAAGGTTTGGATCGTTTACCTTGTCTAATAAACTAATTTTATTGTTTTTCATTTCAACTTTATAATTTTTTCTATCTGAAAATTTATCCTTTTCATAAAATTTCTTAACAAAATAATATCCCTTAGCCGTTCGAGTATTTCTATCCAGATTTAAAACCATACCTTCATCATCCAATTCGTCTGATTTATTGCTTTTAGCAAAATCTGTATATATCGTCCACATCCCTTTATCGCCCTTTTTAAATTCCCCATCACGATATCCTTCTTTGTCTGGAAATGATAATTTAATAATGTACACTTTTGATTGTTTAAACATGTACAATTTT
>OKLI01000025.1_pt1 | contig 52666 bp, 73 predicted proteins | sample 1612671 | NCBI WGS metagenome assembly OKLI01 (sample SAMN04436812, study PRJEB24849) | human gut metagenome | biome: human gut; feature: NICU; material: stool | host: Homo sapiens | place: USA: Saint Louis, MO | collected 2011-05-02 | reverse complement strand
GTGGTTTAAATATGCAGTCAGCTTCTTACTGCTTTACGCAAGTAAGTCCTCTGCATAGCCGGATTGGCTACCGGAAATGTGGTTTTAAGCCAGATTGGTTACTGGTAATGTAATTACATTATATCATAAAAAATAGGCAAGTACCGTAGTACCTGCCTGTTATCTACATTTAAATCTTGAGAGAAATGTTAAAAAGTTCTAGTAAAATAATAGCACATTTTATCTTTAAATGTAAATAGAAAGCAGGTATGTAACGCACCTGCTCAAATAGACATGACTATGTCATTCTAACTGATTTCTCCCCATAAGTCACCTAATATCTGATTAGGTGGGGCAGAACCATTCCATGTTCTAATAGGCAAGTAATAACGTTGCCCCTCCCATGTATATCCTACCCAAACATGACCATCTTGTAACATCACTTCTGTATAATCACAATATCCACCAGGTTGGAATTGGTAAGCTACCGGGCATGATAAGAATGGTCCTATTTTTCTTACAGTGATTGGTTGATTACCGTTTGTGAATCTAGCACTTTCTTCCATGTAGTAAGTACCATATTTATTACGTTTCCATGCACTCGCAACTGGTTTAACTGTATTACTTGAAGCGCTTGACTCATTAGAGACAGTGGCAACTGGTATCTTACCGTCCATATACACTCTAATTTGCTTGATAAAGTAGTCTTTAAGTTGTAATTGTTTATCTTCCGGCAATAGGCCACGAGTTACTGGGTCAAAACCAGTGTGCAATACTGAGCTTCTGTGTGGGCATGATGTTGAAGTGAATTCGTTGTGTAATCTGATTGTATTTCTGTTTGCTGGTAATCCCCATTTTTTCAACAATCTAGCGCATTCTTGGAAAGTTGCCTGTTCATTTTTTAAGAATGTCGCGTTATCTGCGCCCATTGATTGACATACTTCAATACCGTAATAATATTTATTACCTATTTGATTAGCGGTATGCCAACCTACTTGTGATTCATCTAAGGCTTGCCAAACTGTGTTGCCTGATACGTAACTATGCGCAATGCCCGCTTCTAATCTTGATAAAGGTGCATTTACTAATCCGTTACGATATGCTTCAGCAGTCGCCCCTTTGCCCCCTGCGTCGTTGTGTATAACTATACCTTTAGGGTTACTACCACGCTTAGGTAGGTCATAACCTTTAACCACATCTTTGATGATTTTAAGTTCTACTGCTTTAGGTTGTGGCTTAGCTGTTTCTTTTTTAGGTGCTTGTGTAGGAGATTGAACTGATCGTGGCGCTGTCTCACTTTTAAAATTCGGACGGATAAACCACATAGGGAAATCATAAGCATGTTGTCGTCTTGTAACTTTTTCCCAACCCCAACCGGGTTGTTCAATTCCGTCAGTCCAGCCACCACCGAGCCAATTCTGCTCATATACAATGATATAATCTAAAGTTGCTTCGATAACCCATGCAACGTGCCCATATCCAGCACCGTAGTTGCTACCGAATACAACCATGTCGCCAGGTTGCGCTAAGAAGTCCGGTGTATTTTGGTATACAGTAGCTAATCCGTCGAAGTTGTTAGCGAACGGAATATCTTTTGCGCCTACACCTTTTAGGAGTAATCCAAACAAAGCTTTCCAACCAGCATTAGCATAATCAAAGCATTGAAATGCATACCAAAGGTCGATATTAAATTGTTTTCCCTCAGAAGTTTTCAACCACTCTATAAACTCTTTTTTAGTCAATTTTGCTTGCATTGTCGCCACCTCCGTGATGATACTCGTTCACGTCAAAGCCAACATCGTTAGAGGCGTCTGTGAAAGGTTGTGATGTATCATATTCTTTTGGTGCTTTCGTGCTTAATTCTGGCGTTAAACTGCTGTCTTGTGATGATTTCCACGTAACTTGTTGTTCTTCTTTATTGCTATCTCTAGGCGCTTGATATGTCTGTGCTAAAGATGAATCTGAGACGCCTTTTGACGTTGGGTCAGTAATAACGCCAATCCCTGTAAGTAGCGTGAGGATAGCACCTATAATCGCGCTGGCTTGATTTAATTGAGTTGATAAATCGAATCCGAATAAATCTGTGATTTGTTTGATAAATAACAACAATGCACCAACTAAACCTGTTAATACTGCTTTATTTTTAAATCTCAATTTCCAGTTAATATCCATTTGTTTGCTCCTTTTATCCAAAATAAAAAACGACTAAAAAATTAGTCGTTTAAAATTATTCAATGGTCAATGTCGGAGATCCTGAATAAACATCACTTATAGTGACGTACAACATCCCTGAAGGATTACTAAAGTTGATATTTTTACTCGCAACTCCGCTATTGACTCCTGATATTCCTAAATCACTTGAACCTAAATTAGTTTGCGAAATCCTCATTATACCGCTACGTACATTTTCTATTGTCACCTGATAACTTTTATTAGGTTCAACTCCATTTATTGTCCATTTTGCTGTTGATTCTTCTATGCTATCCGGATATTTATTTTTAGGTAAGGGTTTTATTACAAAAGATGAAGGCTTTTTCCATACTTGGATATTTCCAGCATATACTTTTGTATATTCTTCACCTTCGTAAATAAACTTCTTTACATTTTTAAAATTACCTTCCATAAAAATCACCCTTTAATTAAATATAACGTATTCGGGTCTTTTTGATATATATAGTTATATTCATTTTCTGTTCCTGTCCAAATTTTAACCGTCGGTTGAGATGCGCTTTTTAGTTGATATAAATTATCCGCTTGTTGTTTAGTAAAAGCTTGAGATGACAAAACATACCGCTCGTCATGATTATGATTTTTTGGAGCATATAAATCATTTAGTGTTTGTTTGAATTCCTCAAAATCTTCTGTACTAACTTTTGAGCCAATCTGTTGCAATACACTTTCTGAAATAGAGTTATTTTGTATTGCTTCTGCTAATTCTCTTAATGTATTCATAGATTCAGGCGCGCTATCAACTAGTTCAGCAATTTTTGAATCCGTATACGTTTTAGAGTCGTTGAGAGTTGTATCTTTGATTTTTTTAACTTCTTGCAATTTATCTTCTAACCCTTCAACATTTGCGATATTGATTTTATCCAATAACTCAGGTTCTGCTTTGATATCTGTATCTTCACCATCAATTTGCCACATTTTAGTGTCAGGATTGATTGATACTACAGTACCGTTTTTACCGGGTGTGCCTTGTTCTCCCTTTTTACCTGTATCACCTTTCGCACCAGGTTGTCCCGGTTCGCCTTTATCACCTTTCGCACCTTTAAATCTACTTTCATTCTTTTCGATGTAAGAAATGACATCTTTATCTATTTTCTCTTTAAAGTCTTTGCTCAATAAATCTGTCGCGTTATCTTTTAAAATTCTCGTAATAGCATCATCTACCAATTTAACATCGATTTCTTTTGCTACAGTAGATTCAATACCACTATCAACGATATTGAAAGAAAAGTTTGCGACATGTATTTTTTCTTCTTCTTTCTCTAAAAACAGCTTACAGCGAACATAACCAGCGTGTTTGATAACCTTTTTAGGTATCTTGTAGGTAAGGAACCCTTTTACAACATCGTCGATAATAAGGGGCTCATTTTTGAATATAGAGCCATCTTCCATAAACAAATGTAATCTAGGTGTTAAGCCATGTGCTTTTAGATCGATACGACCTTGTTTGTCATTGATACCTATTCTTATAGATGCTGTATTTTCATCTTCAGTGTAAAATCGACAGCCAATGTCACCTAAGTCAACACCATCATTTTTTATTCTCGTTTCAACATCTTTTATTTTGTACATTTACACACCTCTTTATTTATATTTATCCCTTGTGAAGTAGATACCTTTTAAGCCGATTTGTTTATATAACTTAGCGATTGTACTTGCTTGATGTTGGCACCACTCTATAGCAGTAGCGTATTGGTGGGTAGCTGGATTCTTAGGATTCCATCTAATTCGGTACAGTGTATTCTGCCCTTTGTTGATGTAATCCTTTCTTACGAAGCTAGCACCGCCCATGATTGCTTTTGCTGGAGTTGTCCAACCTTTATTCTTAGCAAATTTCATTGCATAATCAGGGTCGTTGTCGAATGCACCAATACCGAAGTAATTATATGCACCGTATCTACCACTAGCGAAGTTACTTGTTCCGTATCCACTTTCTAAGAAAGCGTGCGCGATCAAATAGATTTCGTTAATGTTGTTTTTCTTACAGGCTTCTGCAAATGCTTTGCCTTGTCCGTCTAGCGTTCCTTTCCCTTTGAGTATCTTATTAAGCGCACTAACTGAAACGCCTTGATACTTGCCTAAATTAAGCATTTGATAGCATTGTGTGTTACTTTCCCATATTCGCTTAACATTCATTGCTGAGCTCGTTTGTGCTCGTGTTGCGTTAGCCCAGCCCCATGTATGAGATTTTTTCGGGTTACCCCTAGACATTTGTCTATCCAGTGCTTGCTGGAACGTGAACGGACTTTTTTCAGTAACGATGCTTGGTTTTTCGTCTGATGCAGTGGGTCCTCTTGTTGACGCACTGTCAACCGATGTTTTATCACTAATTCTTATTGTTGTTTTTGTAGTTACTTCTTTAATATTTTCTCGTGTCAATATATCTCGTTTGATGTACGTCTCAAGCATTTTCTTTTTGACTTGCTCATACTTTTCGTCATCCGGTATACCTTGCTTAATCAAGTCGTAATTAATTAAATCTTTCATACTACGCCAAATATTAGGGTCTACCTTTAACGTCGTTTCAGATAATTCTTTATCTGTTCCTGACAACAACCATACACCCCGTATTAAAGCTTGTATTTGGTTCATTAAGAATTGACGCTTACTATCTGTTTGACCACCACATACTTCAATAACTAGCCAATTAGGGTGACGCGGGTCATCAAAATTGGTTGGTCTAGCAAGCCATGTAGCCTCTCTATCGACATATAAATGCGGTATTTCATAATCGCTTATAAACTTATTTCTTTGCGTATAAAGTTCGTCTACAGAACGCATATGCATTGATTCTTTTATATATAATCCTTGAATATCTGAGCGTTCATCACCCATTACAACTATATGATCAATGAAGTGCTCTTCTTTATCTAAAACATTGCTGTAAGCAGTGTATTTTACTGTTTTAACTTCTTTAAATTGCGGTTTCTTCGCTTCGCCAGTAATTGTTGAGTCATTGGCTTTTGATGCTGAACTTGTATCAGTACTACTAGGTTTGCTAGTATCTTTTGAATATGGAGGTCTGACAAAGCCTGTAACACTTACATAAGGGTGTCTTACTAAACTTCCCGGAGAACCTGTCCAACTATTAGAATTAACCCAGTTTTGGTCAACGCTATAAAAATAACTTTTATTAGATGGTCCTACTACTATTGCGGTGTGTCCGTCCGAACCTATTCCGTTGCCAGGGTGCCAAACTGCGATGTCTCCAGGTTCCGGTACAAATCCAGATGAATAACGATAGAATCGGAAACCCTTAGGATATCTGTAATTAGCCATATCCTTAGCATTGCCCCATGTTACAAAACCCCAATATCTTTTAAAAATAAAGTTAGGTGTATCCCAACATTGACTGCCCCGATAATTATCTATATTAATCCTCTTACCAATATTCGACTTTGCCCACTCCACCACTTCACTAGCTGTAGGCTTTCTAGTCTTTGGGTTAGGTAATCCCATGTATGCACCTCATTTCAATCAAAATAAAAAGCCAGTGCCGAAGCACTGACTCTTAACTGTTATTTACATTTACCAAACCAGAAGCACGCCCAGAAGCTATATCCTAAAATCCCTTTAAGCATGGTAATCACCTCCTTTAAATACCAAAAATAGTTCTTAGTAAAGCTATGACAATCGTACTGAAGATAGTCCCTATCAAACCGAGAATCCACATTTTCATATCGCGTATATTTTTGTCGTTTTCTTTCTTATTTTTTTCGTCTATCTGTCTTTCCCTCTGGATAGCATCTAAAGTTTTATCTAATTTAATGTTAACTTGCTCTTGAGTTTTTTGACCTAATTTAATCTCATTGAGAGTGCTAAGCATTGTTTTATCATTCTCTTCTAATCTTCTAATTCGCCATTCATGTTCGTGCCGTTTGGTAAATCCAAACATTACGCCACCTACTTTGTGTTAAATTAAAAAGCCTCAAGCATTACACCTGTGACTTTTCATCTTTTGCCTCTGGATATTTTTCACCAGTGATCAATGCATATTCTTCTTTGTCGATTACACCCATGTCTACGTACCACTTAATTTGCTCATTTTTATAGCAACCCCACACATAAAAAGTTTTAATGTCTTTAAAAGTTGGATAAATCATCTTCATCATTTAAACGTCCCCCTCAGTATTTGTTTTGTTAGTTTTCAGTTCGGTCAACTGTTGTGTTAACATAGCGTTTTGTTGCGTCAATTGCATTGTCAACATGTTCACTTGCGTCATCTGCATTTGCATACTTGCAACCATTCCGCGAAGTTCCTCATCACTTAAATCTGACGCACTTTGTTGGTTTGATGCATTCGGTACGTCTTCTTTTTCAAAATTGCTGTTATATTTAATTTCGCCGTTAGTGAAAACAAACTTTCTAGGTTCAAACTCTTCTTTGAATTTGATAGGCACATTGTTATCGTCTACATCTAAACTATTGCGTAAACCGCCAGTATTAACGTATCCGATAACTTCATTTTTATCATTTACTGTGATTTTCATTATTTCCACCCCATAATTTTAGTTATAGTAACTTTGTTGGCATTCGCTCCAGAACCTGATGTTTTACCTAAATCAAAGTACACATCGTTATCTATTCTTAAAGTAGTGTTACTTGTTTTGGATAGTAAACACTCATAAATACCGCCACCGTTGCCGTCTGAGTCAACTACATTGGCTTTACTCAATTGAATCGCGTTAGGTAATGCGGTTAGTCCGAATCCCTCAATAACGCCACCTGGATAAGTTCCACTTACCAACAAAATAGAATAGTTTGTGTACGGTTCGGTTAGATTGATTGTTGTACCTACACCATTTGCTCCACCGTCGAACAATACCGTTGACTTATGTTCATTAGGAACTGTCCACTGTTGCTCAAGTCTTCCGTTTGTGATTGATCGTGTGTAAATCTTTTTAGAGTTATAAGGCGTGAAGTTAAATAGCTTGTTTGTATCATCTTTAACGAATACCGATAAATAACCCTCATAACTTTCAACGCTACCTGGTAAATCCGGCACTCTTGTTGCATAGTAATTACCAGCAGTTAAATATCCCAAATCGCCTTGCGCATTATTTAAGTTAACTTGAATTGATTGACCATTCGCCTCTGTCATCTTATGTTGTTGCCAGCTCGTTGTTCCGAATTTATCATCTACATACTGCTTAGCTTGATTTAAAGCGTTGTTAGACGTTTCTTCAACAAATTGCTTAGTTAAGTCACCGTCATCCTTTTTATAAAACGGGTACCATGTGCCACTAATTTTATATTTTGTATATTCGTCGTTTGAATCATCTGGATACCATGTTGCACGTGCCGTACTATCATCAACAACATAGACAACTAACACGCCTGATTTTCCTAAAGTGTTAGGAGCTACCGGAATATCTGAACCATCGTCAACGCCATCTTCTTTAGGTGTATCGACAGTACCTATATCTTTAAATGAGGGCGCATCTGTCGCGCTAGTGATATGAATAATCCTAGATGTGTTAACTGCGCTTAAAACGCTATCTATGGACTGCTCATACGATTCAATTGCTTTACCGTAATCATCAGTAAGTTTAGACTTTTGCCAATTTGTTGTTGAATTACCTTTAACAAGGTCAGCGCCATTGATTTGTTGTTCAACTTCGTTAACACGTTCAAAAATCGCTTGCTCTTTATCAACAATTTTCTGGAACTCGCTATTTATATATTGAACGGCTTTGTCTTGTGTTGTTGTAATCATCTGTACCGCTTCATTTTGTTTAATTTCTAATCTTTGAATACCTTGATTAATACGACTATCAATTTCAGTAACCAACGATTTTGTATCACTTAAACTTTTCTTTAAGTCCTCAACTTCTTCTTTAACACTTTCTGTTAAGTCCTGAATTGATTTGATATAAACCAACTTTGTTTTGCCGTCGAAGTTACTAATTAAATCATTTTCGATATTGAAGCTAAATTGACGCTCTACAATTACGTTATTGCTACCGTTTTGAGTAAAATATGCTTGCGCATGTACTCGACCAGTGTATTTTAAGAACTCGTTTGGGATAACGTATTGCATTCGTCCATTAATTGCATCAACAATTGTAAGTTCATCACTAATATAAGCGCCGTGTTCATCGTCGAAGTTATCCGTCTTAAGCACAATACTAGTCATCGCATTATGTTTGCTGATTGATAACGGCTTATTATTCTTAGTTACTGCAAAATTTAAAACACCAGTTCCTCTATCTGATTCATAGAAACTGATGTTTGTGTCAATAACCGGATTATATTGTGATGTTGTTTGTAACTCGATTAAGTTATCATCTTTCGAAAAATTATCTACTACCATTATTCAACCACCTTTCCTTCGAATAAACTCCATTTACCAACGCCACCAGTACCAAAGTTTCTAACTAAAAATTGATGTGCAGACGGGAAGTTATTACGTCTTAATACTTGTGTTGTATTACCTGGTGTATTCGATTTTACTTCTAATATCCAACCTGCAATACCTTTAAAGTCTTTAGGAAAATCAGTAAATCGGTTTGATTCTTCAGTAGTGATATAGAAATCTAAACCAACGATTTTTAAATCTGATAATTTTGTAATACTCTTAGGGATATGTTCCCAATAACCAGCACTTTGTGGGTTGAAATTCCATGAACCGTTGTTTTTCTTGTTAAAGATGTCGATAACACGTTCAAATTTGAGCATATTTCTACCTGTGCTGTTTCTAGTTAGTACTTGTCTTAACGCACCATTATAATGACCAGGCAGTACATCAAAGAACCAACCTGCATCTCTAAACGCTTTCGGTAACGGGAAATCTAACGCATTTTGTGTGTCTTGCGTATAGATATAGTAATGACCAACTTCCGTAATATCACTTAGATATGCTGGGTTTTGCACTGGTAACGGTTTAACACGTCCACCTGAATCAGTCATTGATACTTGAGGTGCGATGTTTTTTAAGAATTGGTTTACACCTCTTTGACCAATTGAATAAATTGAGTGGTGTCTGTTGTTACCAGGTCCAATAGTTACCCCTATTAAAAGCGCTTTGCGTCCTGTTTCTAAATCGTAATACATATCTAGACCCTCAGCTTCTTGGAAGTCTCCTTTAAAGTTATTATTCACACCGCCAATATCGATACGTCGTTTAAATAACAATTCTTTTGTTTTTATATCAAAACCTTGTAAGTAGTTAGGGTTGGCTGTATTCGAATCACCTGTATACCAATATAAGATACCTGCATCATAAGTGATACCTTGCATAGGTTGTGTATCTGAAGTGTATTCCATAGGTATATCCATTTGATACAATACTTTGTCTATACCTTTATCAATATCGTCAGCACTTCTAACCTCAACAAAGTTCAACGAATTCTTAAGTTGTCTTTCAGTGGGTTTATATTCACGTCTAAAAATCATTAAATTTTCTACCGGATTATAAATCGCTGACGTATATCTGTCGTTAAATATATTCGGCATGACATCTTGCATTTCATTACCATAAGTTATTTCTCCAGTTCTATATTGGAAACGTACAAACTTGTTGTTTTTGTTACTGTCCAATACAGCTGAATAAATCCATAATTCTCCATCAATGTATCTATACGCATTGTGTGTACCGTGACCGCCGTTTTTAACAAGCAATCTATCAATAAATTGTCCGTTAGGCTTCAATCTAGATAACATGTAATGATTACCTGGACGAGCTTGCGTCATATAAATAATTTTCGTTCTAGGGTCTACCCAAAATGATTGCATTACTGCATTTGTATATGGCGATAAATCAGTGATAAATTCCGGTTCTTGCTCTTTTGGTTCGAATCGGTATTCTGTCGCTCGATATTCTTTATAGTGTTCATCTACAGCTTTCTCAACCTTTTTAGTGAAAGCATCTAGTGTTGAATAATCATGATACAAACGATCTTGCAATGTCTTATGACCATAACCTGTATTATCAATACGCGCGTCTTTTACTTCATTGATACCGTCGCCGTTATGGCCTAGAATCATATTGCTAAAACGGCCATTTAAATACGTTAAATAATCTTCAACACTGTCATTCAAGTATTTAATTTGTTTCGCTGAGTGTGCGTATATTTCTTCTTTTTGATGGTATATAAACATTTTCTCAAGTTTGCTCATACCTTCATCTAACAAGCGATAGTTATACTCATGTTGAGCAACTATTTTCCGACCTGTCATTGAATGTAAACTTGTAATTAATCCGTAAGCCATTGGTTGCCTCCTTTAGTCGTAAAAACTGTAATAATCCTTGATTAACTCGTACATAATAACCTCGTGACCTTTTTCGTTAGGGTGTAAGCCGTCCTCCATGCTCGCTTTCCTAAAAGCTGGATTGTATGGCTTAAAGTAATCTGTGTGATATGCGTCAAACACTGGTACATCTAACTCACTACAAGCTAATATTTGAGCGTTTACATAGTCCTCAAGTGTTAACCCTAGTTTGTTTTTGTCCGTGTCTTTACGGCGTATTGTTGTACCACTCATAGGGCATTGTCTTGTAGCTGTCATCACTAGTATTTTTGAATCTGGATTATTCTTTCTAATAACTTCAATTGCAGAACAAAAGGCACCGTAAAACGTTTTTGTATCCGTTTTATCAGTGCCTATCGGTACGCCTGCCCAATAACCGTGTAACCAGTCATCATCAGTGCCTTGTAATATGATTAGGTCTCCTCTTATTTGCTCTGCTTGTCTATAAATGCTGTTTTCTACCGCTTCTTTACCTATTGGAACTGTTGCCATTGTTGCGCCACCTCTTGCAAGATTAGTCGTTTTAGCTTTCAATTTCTTGCCTAACATTTCTGTGAAATTAGTTTTTGCGTGCGACCCTCTAGCTACAGAGTCGCCAATCGTTCCAATTGATTTGATGTTTCTTATACTTGATTGACTAGTAAAGTCGTACATGATCGTACCATTAGCAGTTGTAACTGTTTTAGTATTCATCTTATCGACTTTAGCGTTTATTTTTTCATTCTGCTTAACCAATTCATTATTTATAGATAAACTTGCGTTAACTTTTGCGTTTAATGCTTTTAGTTCTTTAGATGGGTCGGATTTTGTAGATTTTACGCTTTTAACATAATTTGCAGCATCATGAACTGCTTTGTTATAACGATTACGCCTTGTAAAGTCTCCTAATACTACATCTTGCTTAGTGATATTATTGTACGCATCTCTATGTGTAGTGATTTCGACTATTCTCACTAAGTCGTTATATCCTATGGCAGAATCCACCACTCTAACAACATCACCTATTTTAGGGTTAGCTTCTGGGAAATGTTCACGTAACGCTACAAAGTCTAAGGAAATAGAAGCAGTGACACTTTTCTTTATCAATAACTCCATTGCTTTTTTTAAACTATCTTCTTTTTTAATACGTCCATCAACAAGCGGTGGCGCTTCTCTTTTACCTATCAATTGTGCTAATGGATGAGTGAATTCAATTTGTAGTCCCGCTTCTGCAAAAGTCTGTTGTCCATCAAAATCACCATAACCTTTAATAAAGGTATAACATTTAGATGCATCTTCTTGTATTTTGACGTTATCAGCATTCACACCAGCTTTAATGTAATAATTGGCAAACTTAGATAATTCATCATACAAATGAAACGTTTTAGTCTTTGCATCGTATTCATATTCGAGATGATAACGCTCAAGTCCTTTTTTAAAGATTTCTAATCGTGTATCTCCTTTGCCTAATCCCTCGAATTTAGATGCATCTACTTTTGGATGTAATACATACTTATAACCCGTTCCTTTAAAGACAGTATTGAAGAACTCAACGCCTGTAAAACTTTCGTTATACTCTTGGTAAATCCTAGAATTGTTAAGGTCATCAAGTTCTTTTTGCCTAGCTTTGATATCAAGCCTTATTTTTTCGCCAATAGTAGACTTATCAAGTATGACAATTACATATTCGTTGAAATCATCTTCACCTTCAACATGAGTGATCGTCCACATTTTAGTTATAGCACCTATTGCGTCAAACGTACTCGCGTTCTCGATAATAGTTAGATCCAAAGAACTATCTTCATTTAGCTTTTTACTTACCTTTGTACTAACATTAATAGCGTGCCCTACACCCTGTAGACTTTTTAATAAAATTGGCATAGGCTACTCCTTATCTAAAATATAATTTGTGTCTAAATGTAATTTGTTTCATTACTTTATTAGACTTGAATCGATTCCAGCCTGGATATAAAACCGGTTGTTCTAAAGTTTTATTAAAAGAATCTATATTTAAATAACCTCTATAGGTATGTTTACCGTCGAAGATTATTTTATCTCCGGCTTTTAAATCAACTTCCTTAATAACTGAGATATTTCCTTTATCTGTATAGAAAGTGAATCCATCCTTATCATTAGCTTTAACATCTTCAGCTAACTCTATTTCAACAACATTAAACTGATTAAACTGTGTTAAAGGAACATCACCGTTATAATAAACTTCTCCTGAGTTAGTGTTGTAAAATGTCATTTGACGCCTCTTATCACCTTCGTTTGTAGGCAATCTATCAGGTACCGACCATTTTTCAGGGTCGTTATTACTTTCAAGATCAGTACTATAACCGACACTTTCAAAGTATGGTAGTTCGGTTGTTTCAAACGACAAAGAAAATTCCCCTGATGTTTGTGTTGTGTCAAAAGAAACTTCACTTACTAGTCCTACAAAAAGTTGTCGTCCATCAACATAATCAAGCTCAAATGCTTGTTTGTCTTTTGGTATATCTAATATATGCTCATACTTAATTGAATTGTCTGGTGTAGCTAATTCCCTTAAATAAAAACGTCCAGCAAATAGTGCTTGGACGTCTGACTTTAAATGTGAAGCATAAGCAATTTTAGGTACTTTATACCTTATCTTAAGCTCTACTTTTTTAAGTTCTTCTTTAGCGTAATTATGAAATCTACCATCAATACCCTCTATATCAGAATAGTTACGATGATATCCTGCGCCTGTAACGTTATATTCAACTACTTCCAAGTGATTATAAGTGAAAGGATTGTCACTGACGCGATACTGTGAACCATTCCTTATTACTTCTATATCGTGCGCTATCAACTAACAAACCTCCCTTATAATAAGTTGAAACTTCCGTCTATAGCGTTCATGTCATCAATGCGTGATTTAATTAAATCAAGGTCGCCCTCATTTCTAATCGTTACATTCACAATAGGTCTATTATTTTCTTTTAAGCTATGTTGAACATCGCTAGTCATGTGTCTGTCTATAGAAGTACTTACAGGATTTACTATACTATCTGTCAAAGTAGAGGATAGCTCTTTATTAAAGGCACTGCCAAAGTCTGTAGCAATTACTTTTGCTTGTGATACCGCTAAACCTTTACCTAAGCTACTACCTCCACCGTGTCCACTTACGAATGAAGTTACAGAGTCCCAAGCTGATGAAATCGCATCGCCTACCGCGCTGACTACTTTGTGCGCAGCATTGGCTACACCCTCAGCTACTTTGCCGATTAATTCCGCTCCGGCATTTAAGAAATCACTGAAGAAACTTTTAATCTTACCAAGTGCATCACTCATACCGTCACCTACATTTGAGACAACTCTTTTAAACCCATCAGCTACTTTACTCGCGAAACTTGTAACTGTATTCCAAATGTTAGAAACCCATTCAGAACCTTTTGTGATAATAAAGTTTAATGCTTGTCCCATTTTTTCAGCCACACTCCAAGCAACACGACTGAACCAACTTGTAACAGTGCTCCAAATACTGCTAACAAAATTAGTGATTGTACTCCATATCTGTGACCAACTTGTACCAAACATTGAAAGCGTTCGATTCATTACGCCAGTTAAAAAGCCGATAATTGACTCCCAAACTGATTGCATGTATTGCCAAATCGTATCAAGTACATTGGTAACCGTAGTTTTAATAGTCTCCCAAGCACCTGAGAAGTCGCCAGTAAGCAACTGAATTAAAGCAGTGAATAAACCTACTATGATTTGGACAGCTACGGATATCACTGTTCCTATGGCTTGGAACGCAATTGTAATTAACGTCCACAAACCTTGTATGATATTCATAACATTTGTAATAATGCCTATTACCAAAACACCTAAAACTTGCATGAATACTTGTCCTAATACTTGTAATATAGGCATGATTGGCTGTAATGTTGATTGAATTTTGCCCCACAATTGAGTTAACCAATCTACTACACCTTGAATCGCACCGGAAACTGCTGTTTTAATACCGTTCCAAGCTTCTGTTATTGTTTTTCTGAAATTCTCGTTTGTTTTCCATAAATAAACAAGAATACCAATGAATACACCAATGACTGCAACTACTGCTAATATTGGCCAAGAAATACTTGTGAAAGCACCAGTCAATAAACCGAACGCTTTACTTACCACCCCAGTTATTCTAGTTAAATCCAGTATTCTTTTGACAACATTCAATAAAGTCATACTAAACACATTACTTAACACACTGCTAACAGCTGCGATCGGAGCCATTAAAGCCCAAAATACGCCACCTAAAATACCGATAACACCGATAATTTGAGCGACTGCTGGGTGTGCTTCGAATAGTTTGGCGATAAATCCAGCTAAATTAGTAACGAAATCTAGTAATTTACTAGCTATAGGAGCCATTGCAGTACCAAATGCCACTAACGCTTTTACGATATTACCGATTAACTGCATAATAGTAGGACCATTCTCTTGAACGTAACTGATAAAGTCTTTAAATCCTTGTGATTGTCCTACTTGTTCTGACCATGCTCTAAATTGAGAAGTTAATTTAACTAACCAGTCAAAAATGTTAGAACTGTTTTGAGCAAAAGCAATCATTAAATTACCAATACCAGCGAACACATTGCCAAATATCTGACCAATCTTAGGTAAGTTAGTGGTAGTGTAGTCAATAAACGCTTTAATAGCATTCTGACCAGCCACACTATTAGCCCAATTTTGGAAAGCTATGGACATGTTCTGTAGTCCTTGAGACACAAATTTGAACAACGGCATTAATTGAGTGAAAATGTTAATTAATCCGTCGCCAAATCTTCCTGCAGCGTTCAATAAATCTCCGAAGATTGCGCCACCTATGCTATTCAATGCTTCAAATGCTTTCTTAGTTGTTTCAGAATGTTTAACCCAATCCTCAAACTTGCGTGCGTTTGCTTCAACCAGCATAGATACTTCAGATAAGAATGGTTTTAATTGAGACATCGCACTTGTAACACCTCTGATACCTGCTGACATCGCATTAAAGATACTTGCTTGATTCTCTTTAACAATATCACGCCATGTAGTTTTTAACTGATCGCTCGCATCTCTAAAGTTTTGAACTTCTTTTGTTACTGCCAATGTTCCATCTTCAACCATTTTAAGAGCGCTAATAGCCATTGCACCAAAGCCAACAACTCCAAGACCTGCGACAGAGAATGCGCCAACTAAACCTAAAACGCCACCACCTAATACACCAACCGCATTAAGTACTGCCATTATTGCAGGTACTAATCCGGCAATCACTGGTATCAATGCTTGTATACTAGCAATCATTAAGCCTTTGACCTGTTGCGCGAAGATAGTACCGAAAGTTCGGATTTTAGTAGCTAAGGCGTCCATTTTCTCGCCGTAATCTTTCAATGAGTTGTTAAGTTTACCCCAAATATCACTTGTTCCATTTACTTCTTTTCTCATAATCTGACCAATTCTTCCGAAAGAACGTTTAACTGCTCCTTCGACTTCATTGAATTCTTTTGTGAATTTATTTCCTAATTTCCATCTGCTGGAATCAATATCAAAACTATGCCTGCTAAGATCTATTAAATCTTCTTTAAACCCTTTAACCGCCATTTTAGCGGGGTTTGCATCTAAATCCAACTTAACAACATGTTTTCTCCAAGCTTCGACAGTAGCTTTAGTTGCATTATATTTGGCCATTAATTCAGTGTTACTTAGTTTCAAATCTACTTTATGTTGTTTAAATCGCTCTACTTGAGCTTTAGCGCGTTCTAAATTCGCTTTATACTCATCTGTTTTCATGAATAATTTAACAGAATGCTCTCGCCATCGTTGAGCCATTGATTTAGCGCGTTGTAAAGCTCTTTGGAATCTTGAAATATCTGCTTTTACATCTGTTTCAATTTCGTTTGGTACAGACGTCTTTGCTAATCGTTGAGCTTTCCTTACGTTGCTTTGGAAATCTCTAATATTGGCCATAATCTTTGCCATAAAATGAGTATCCAAAGGCTAACCTCCTTTCGATTCAAGGAATTTTCTTGTACCTTCTTTGAAGAGTTCACGTCTTCTTTTTTCTTCTTCTAATCTAGCTTTTTGTACACGAGCATAGCTACCAGGTTCTCTTATTTCGTAACGTTGTTTCTCAATGTCACGAATCATACTAGTTAGCCTCTTAGAAGCTTGTACTAAGCCGTTAGCTTGCGCTTGTTCAATTAATAATTGTCTTTGATCTAGGTACCTATCCTGACCACCAATAAGCCAATCACGCCATTCAGCAGGTGTTAGTGCTAACAATTCATGTTCAGGGATATATCCTAAATATCTAGCTGTCAGTTGCCTTATTTTTGAGTAATCGTGTAAGGTTCTGCGCCCATGATTTCCTTGTAATTCTCTTTCATCATTTCTATGCCTGCTTTCGTCATTTCTTTGTCCTCGCTTTTGGCCATATTCGGTGCTTTGTTCAATGTCATCCAGTACGAGCGACTCTCCCTCTTGAAAAAACCACTATTGTTAAGTTTGTCCAAAGCCCCTTGTAATAACGGCAAAGTATCCTCGTTTTCAGTGATGAAATCATCAATTGCTTTTTCTAATTGTTCTCGAGTTGGTGGGTTTTTTAAATAAGCAGTAGCACATTCCCAAAATTGTAAAATCGCTTTGTTTCTAGATTCTAGCAAACCGTTAAAGATAACATTGAATCCTGGCATTGCTCCTTTTCTCCCATCTTCGCTATCTTCTGAGAATTTTTCAGCTTTTCGGTCAAATGCAAATGTTACTTTTGCTTCTACTTCGTAATCTTTTTCTCCGTCATTAATTTTTAATGTTGTAATTGGATTAAATTCAGTCAAAATATATACCTCTTTTCAATTTTTTTATAAAAAAATAGGGAGCTTACGCCCCCTTGATCTATTAGTTTACATAGAATGGTCTTCCGTGTGTGAATCAGATACAACACTAGCTTTCTTTTGATTCTCGAATGTTCCGACTTTTTCGCCGAATTTTTCGTATTCAACTGTAGGCGCACCTGCAGCTTCAAACCACTCTTTCGGCAAGTTATCTTCAGCACCTTCTGCTGTATTCCATTTAACTTTTAATGATAGTTCGATTTTGTCACTTTCATCATCAAACGACATTTCAAATGATTCTGGAACAACATAACCAAACATTCCGTGATGTTTACCGTCTGCACGTTTATTACGCTCATAAAGCCATATACGCAACTGTCCACCTGTTTGTACAGCGTGTTTCACTGCTTCAATTCCTTTATCTCCAGGCACATTACCAATTGTTAATTTAAATGATTCTGACATTGCATTGGGAGAATAGTCCGTTTTACCGCCTCGTACTATTTCAGCTAAATCATTTTCAATCGTATGTCCACCCTCTTGTAAGTCAGCTAATAATAAAGATTCTACTGGATCTAAGTCAGTTTCAGCTGGACGTACAACTGCTAAATAGTTTTTTTGCGCCATTTAATACACTCCTTCGTTTTTCTTTTTATGTCTGTACTTAAATAAAAGACGTATCGTGCCATGCTTAGTAAACCTGTCTATATCAGGGAATACTGCTTGACTATCGATACGGCTAAATTGAAACTCGTAATTATCTATTTCTATAGGTCTGTTAAGCACATAACCTATCGCGCTTAAAATGAGCTTAGCCTCGTATTGTGTAGCGAACTGTGAATACACATGTATGACAATACCGACTGTTTCTCTCATTGTTGCGCTAGATTCGTTGTTAGTGACGTTTGATTCACCCACAACAATATATGGGTAAACAGCGTCATCTTGAACAACGTCAAAGACCCTATCATCAACTAGTTTGTTAATGTTAGGGTCTGAGATTAATCTTTTATATATTTGATTTGTAAGTTCAGGCTCAACTGATACCCACATATTTAACCACCTCTATGAAAAATACTGCTCGAATGTCTTGCGTCCTGCGTCAATTGCAGGGTTCCAAAATGGCTGTGGCGCTTGACCATATGTTGTGTACCATTCGCCGTCATCACCTTTAAAACTCCACGGAATCTTTGTAGCACGACTACCACCAGGACCAGTAGCATATATACCAGTACCGTATTCAACGTATATTGCATAATCTGCGCCGACACTTATAACACTGGATAACCCACCATCGAAATATTTAAAGTCAATACTTTCTTCTAAAAAACCTAAGTCAACAGGAGCTAATGCTACAGCAGTGTTGTAAATCTTCGTCGTTGTTTTAGCAATACCTTTTTTAACCCACTCTTCTATTTTCTTATCGAACTTATCCAATTCAACAACCATGCTATCAGCACCGTACTTAACTTTTGCCATATGGCACCTGCTTAAGTCGTAGTAGTTTAATTTCATGTTGTCCGCCCTGATCTACAGAATCGCCTACAATACTAAAGATTCTACCCTCATACTCAAATAAATTGTTTTTAGCTATTGGTAAGTCGTAAGGTACATATAGGTTTCTGTCATATTCTTGTGACATTTGATGAAATTTTAGTTGTTCAGATGTAGTAGGCGTATCCATAAATCCTTTAATTGTTTTATCGCTTACAAAGCGCTCTTGTATAATTGGATACTCTCCTACTTTTTTGATACTTCCAATAGAAATAGTGTGAGGGAATTCGTCGTATGGGTTAAACACAAACAACACCTCTACCTTATTGATTTAAACGGATGAAACTTTGCTCGTTTATACCTGTTTAATACTCCACTAATGTAATCAGGGACACCATCGTTATAAGTGTACGACACTGTCCCCATACTTCTTGACTTTAAATTCTTTTTAACTTCAGGTCGTTGATAATACTCTAGGACGTCTGCGACATACTTTTTGATTGAGTAAGGATAAATGACTTGACCATCTTTCATAAAATCATTGTTTGTTATATCCCTAACATCTTCTAGTATTCCGTCAACTTCCATCTTAAATATTTCTTCTTCATCACTTTTAACTTCCACTCCATTTTTCTTGAGTAAAAGTTTAACATCTTCATAAAGAGTCATTTTTATCACTCGCTCTTATCAGACGTAGTACGGCGTGATTTAACCTCTTTGTAACCGACAAGACTGTAATAAGAGTCAAACGCCTTCTTTGTAACAGTAATAGTCATATTGTCTTTTTTTACCTTAATCTCTTCTGCAGGATTAGCCATCATATCTCCTCCTATTCAGTTGGTTTAAGCGTTGCGAACGCTTCTGGTTTAACGTTCATGTATGCAATATGCATCGTCGCACGTAAAGCGAACATATCACGTTCAAATAATGATACTGGTTGGCCAGAAGCATCTGATGCTTGTAACGTCGTTAACGTGGCATCTTCAGAAATTGCATACTCAATACCTTGTAAGATACCGTAACGTGCGTAATCCCAATCACCCATTAGTGCTAACGATTTCTTTTTGTCGTATACATCCGCTCCAGTATAAGATAGTGGTAATCCCATAATCTCGTTCCCGTTAGCATCAAATAATGGTCTGTCATTAGCATCTAAAGAATTACGCATTTTACTTCTGAATGAACGTGTAGTTAATACTCCGTTTGGATCTAACTCTTCATCTTCAATAGTAGCCATTAATGCCGAAAGGTCTACGTATAAATTATTAGTATCTGTAACAACGTTACCTTTCTCTTCTGCGCCTTCAACAAGCGGTTTACCACTAGTTGAAGTGTTGTAAGGTGATTTAGTACCAAAGATAACAGCTTGGTCAAACGCTTTGTAAAATGCCTCTGCAATTAGAGGTTTAACCTCATTAAAGAAATCTTTTGCAGTCCATTTAAGAAACTCTTTTGATAACGGAATAATTACACCAATTTTCTTAGCTTCCATTTCTGCTTGTGCATATTCAGGCTTAGAAGTTTGAATACGTTCCGTTTCTGATACCCAGTAGGCGCCTACACCTTTTGCTAAGTAAGTAAATTTTTTCTTTTGTGCTGTCATTGGCTCATTTTTAGCTAATTTCATAATTGCTGAATTAGCCATAATGTCTTTCATGATTAAAGTACCTTGTTCTGCTGGAATAACGCCGTTTTTAAAATCCGATAAAATAACATTGCCTGGCGTGTATGTTGGAGTTGCCATATTTTATTACCTCACTTTATTTTCTAATATTGATTTCTTTCGCCATTTCTTCAATGGACTTTACATTTGAAGGGTCTAAATCTTGATTTCGTGATTCTTTAACATCTCTTCCACTCGATTTAAATTTAGACTCAACACCTTTTTGAACATACTTGTCAAAGGTTTCTTTTAAAGCTTTTAAGTTTTGCTCAGTATCTTCATCAGAATCGCCTAAAAATCTATCAACTAAGGATGTTGGTAAATTTAGTTCCTGCGCTTTACCTAGCGCGTTACTTCTTAACTTCTCACGTTTTGCCTCTGCGTCGCGTTTTTCTAACTCTTGTTCAAGAGCACTAATACGTTTTTGTTCTTCTGATTGCTCAGGATTACGCTTCCGTACTTCTTGTTCGATTAGATCCTCAAGATTTTTCTCTTTCCATGATTCTAATCCTTTCGAATGATAACGATCTAATTCAGGTTGAATGAATCGTTTACCTTCTTCTGTATCTAAAAAGCCTTTAACGTCATCAACAGACACCGTCTTAAGTCCGTTTAGATAATCTTTTACTTCTTTATCGTCTTTGTGTTCTTCAAAAAAAGACTTAACTTCTTCGATATTCATATATCAGAACTCCTTTTTGCCCTTCGCGTACCCTAACAGTCCGAAAAGTGCATAATAAAAAGCAGTTTAACGACATGCTAAGGTCGATAGGTGTATTATTTCTTTTTCCTCTTGTGCTTTTCCCACTCACGATAATTCATGAATGGTATAACTTCGTTTTCACCATCATCATTACGCACTCTCATCACAGTCGGTAATTCATCTTCATCAATGTAATAGAGTAATTTACAACGACAATTAATATTCTCTTTCGCACTGTTTACACCGATAAATAGCTTGGGTGCCTGTCCAACACATCCACTTGATTGAAAGTTTTGGTCTATTTCCACTGATTCCCCATCTAAATGACGATGAGTATCACGTGTTCGTGTATCTTTAGTAGCATTCCAACGTTTCTTCATCTTCAAACCGTTATCTTTAGCAACCATTGCGCTATCAAGTCCAGCTTGTGACATTGCTCTGCCTGCTTCTGTACGAGCCACACGCAATGATTGAGCTTTAGACATGCCGACATCATCACGTATTGCTATAGCTATCTTAGAGTAACCCTCTCCACTCATAATACCTTGTGTAATGTGCATACGTATCTTTTTCAATACTTCATCACGATGTTTTTGTAGTGTTGGCATTAAACGAATGAACTCAATAGGTTGTTCAATAGCTGATTTGATTATCTCTTTACTCGGAACATCAAACTGCATAGATGTTTGACTCGCCATTTCATATAAATAAAGGCTCATAAGGAATTTTTCTATATAAGCATCTTCTTGTGACTTCTGAATCATCTTAGCTACTTGCCTATAGTCATCAGTCAACATTGTACCTATACGAGTTAACTCCTTATTGAGCCTGTTGTATTTATTGAATTCAGTCCATGTAACATACACATCATCATTTTGATATTTCTCAAACATATCTGCGATGATTTGTTTTATCTCTTTAAGTCGATTAGCAAATAGTTGTTCTATTGGTTTTTCTGCTTTAGAGATTAAACCCTCGATATACTCATCAATATCATTCTGATTGGTTATTTTGGGATTTGTCATTTGCGTCACCTTCATCTATGTCAGGTAATTTGTCATTAAATTCAAGACTTTCTTTTTCCATTTCGTCTAATTCGTAATCAACATCATCAACTAGTTGTGATTGTCCTAACCTTGTTCGTTCTGAAACTTGTCCCTTCAGGTTAATTAGCACTTGTGATTCTTCTAACTTATTAACTGGAATGTTACGAGTGAACTTAAATATCAGGTTTAAATAACTATCATCATCCAAGTTGTACCCTTTACGCTTTAATGCAGATAAAATAACTTTGAATTGATACCTCAACATAGCTGTCATCTTACGCTCAAACGTCATACACTTGTTCTCTAAAGCCATAAGTTTAAGTTTCATTCCAATGATAGGTACATTTCCGTTAAACTCGTCAGAATTAAAGTTTACTGACTTTGCAAAACGCATGATATTCTTTTCGATTCGATCTAAATGGTTCTCAATCATTGTGTCATTTACATCTTTTGTTAAGTATTTAACGTCCATATCTTTGTCGAACAACTCAAATGCGCCACTCTTTTGTGTTTCTTGAATCATTTCTTCACTCATACCCATACCGCGTAACACAAGGTATGCTAAACGTGTCTGACTAATCTCACTTGATGCATCGCTCATTGTTAAATCATATGCGTCAATTAAGTGAATAACCTTTTCAGCATCTCCTATCATCTCTTTGTTGTTAGGTACACCAAACAACGGATTGTAATCAAATAAATGTTCATATCGTCCAACTTCTTGCAAAGCGTCAATACCTTCTCCTCGAAATACATAATAATAAGTATTATCGTAAAACTCTGCGTACACATAATCAGTGCCATTATCATCATCTTTTTCATAAAAGTAGCGCAATGAGTATATAGGTTCTAAAATATTGTCGCCAACAAAAATAACATTATAGGGATCTATATTCTTAATCCTAATATCACCATTCGTATCAATATATGCTAACCTAGCACCATATCCGCAAATTGCTGCCATTTTACCTATTTCAGAATCCTCATCATCAACACTATTTCTAATGGCAAAGTTGGTTATAAACTTTTTCAACTTTTCGTTTTTTTCTGCGTTTTCATCTAAATCATAAGTAACAGGAACACCATGTAAATAACCAACACGTGTATCAACAATTTCGCTGTCAAAAGAGTTGTTAAGTTTGTTATTAACAGACACGTCTAATCGCCTTACATTTCCACCAGTTTCAAAATCTTCTTTTTCTTCAATTGGTCGACGTTTGAATATTGGTACATAGTCAATATGTGTCTTGTATCTATTATAGAGATTAACCATTCTCTCTCTATCGTCTTTATGTGACTCTATTAGAGCCTCAATATGCTTAGGCAATATTCCTTGTGCTTCAATATCATCTATTAACTTATACAATGTCATTTCCCCCTCCTTAATCGTTCAGGTTTAGTATGTGTGTATATGGCATATCTTAACGAGTCCAACACGTCATCAAATTCTTTTATAGGCTCTCCGTTTGTAGGGTGCCAAACATATTTAAATACCTCTTGCTTAAACCTATCCATATTATCATAAAGAACAAGTAACTTGTTTTGTTTGAACAACTTAGCAACTTCCTCTACACCCGATAGTTTACTTTTATCAGCGTTAATTGCACGTAATCTATGTCTTCTAAATTCAGTGATGTATTCAGGTCGTGCAGTATCGCAGTAAAAATTAATATTGCCATATCTACTTACAATATCTTTTGCAATAACCACCCAATCATCAATAAACTTAAATTGGTGTGCGTGCTCCTCAATAAAATAAAAGTTACCATCTACACCTCGTCCTATTAACACAATAGATCCATAGTGCTCGTAACCCCAGTCGACACCAGCAAAGTATTCTTTGATAGGTATGTCGTCCAGTTCATCTGCTTTAATCGTATTCTCATTCAAATCAAAGTCGGCATATACTACACCGTCACCAGACACCCACATACCGTTGATATTACGTTCATAGAACATACCTGATGGTGTTGAAGCCTTAATAGACTCTTTATATCTATCATTAAGAAAGTTATTGTCATCGAGCTTAAATTGGTGACTCAGTATACCTGCTTTAGGATCTGTATTTTCAATATAATCTTTCAACAACCAATGCTCGGGATGGTCAGGGTTGGTATCTACCAATATTCTTGCACCAGTTCCACTACAACGTGACTTAATCTCGTCAAACACCTCTTCATGCGCTAACGACGCTTCATTGATATATGCACCAAACGATGTCATACCACGTATAGCTCCTATACCACTTACTTTACTGTGACCTGTCTGAACCACTTGAACGCCAAATAACATGAATGAATTATATTTATCAAAATTAAACTCAATGCCATATTTGTTAGTTAACTCTATTAGTACGTTTTTTTGAATCGTACCTAATGTTGCACCAGCAAGTATATATTGAGGTGTCTCAATTCCTTCTTCGTCTGCTATCTTTCGCACACGCATTAACTCACGTAAAAATAAGTCATTGTTTAATATTGTTTTACCTGTACGCTTTGCTCCGTGATTAATTAACATAAACCAATCTTGTTTTTGCGTTTGCTTCAATATTTCAATTTGTTTGTCCGTATATAAAGATTTAAGTTTATTCATTGACGATCACTTCCGTTATTGCGTCGTGAAGTTGTTTGATTTTATCTTCTGTTCCACTGTCACCTTTATCTATTTGTTCAATCTTCTTCTCAAGCATCTTAATTTCAGTTTCTATTTTCTTGTTAGCTAAAACTTCGTTACCTAACGTCATTCTATTCATACCATCTAAACTAGCGAGGAATGCATCAGCTGTCGCTTTCTTCACTCCCTCTATTTCAATGTCATTCTTAGCTACATTCTTTAGCCACTCATATTCTTCAAAGGCCTTTTGGCGTGTCCATTTTGATTGTTCAGCTACTTCTTGACGCAATTTTTCGTACCTTCCGGAAACCTTCCGATTTTTAAAAAGTGTACTCGCTTCTTTATCTAGATATTCCCCACTCTTACCTTTAGTCGAATACCCTGCGTCAATATATGCTTTCCGTTGGCTCTTGCCCTCTATGAGTCCTAGCACAAACTTTTCTTGCTTCGGTGTTAATTTAATCAATTGTTTTCACTGTATCACACGCCTTTACGTTAATTACTCTAGTTATTTAAATATAAAAAATGCCCCTACATCTTGTGCAGGAGCTACGTTCAATAAATGTGAAAGGAGGAAAATAGTTATGACTCAAAATGCAAGAATTAAACTACCCACCATATAGGCAGGTAGTAAGTGATTAATAGCGTAACATATCATCTTTTATATGTTTGTCACTTCTTAATCACATCGATGAGAACATCTGTTGTGGCTATTACCCCACGTCTTAAGATAATTCTTACAAATCAATTATATAAAATTAATTCACAGTTTAAAAATAGTGTCATTTTCGTCATTTCTGTCATTTTTGTCATTTTCGTCACTGTAGTAGATAAATCTTTTCTGCTAACTCATCACGGCGCGCTAAGAAGTTGTTTCTGTTCAATTTAGAGTTAGGCATCTTCTTGATAATCGCATCCCTGTTATAACCTTTCTTCAACAACTCTAAGAAACAAAAGTCAACATGTCCTAATCTCTGTTGCGATTGATTTATAAACTCGACTTCTTTTAACATCTGAGCATACCTTTTATTTGCTCTCTCAAGCCTCACAACAACATCTTCAACTTTGCTTGAGTTTTCCCCTTGTGGTTTTGGTAACGTTGCTTGTATGCCGTACTGTGCGATTGAATTGCTATCATATTCCGGTATTACATCAGCTAACACATTGCACTTCATTTTATGTGTGCCTATCATATTAACAATTGACTCTTTGCTATACATCTACTCTGACACCTCCGCCCTCATCAAATCACACTGATCGCTCAACTTTGCGAAGTCACTCGGCACCTCTACATCATCATTAGCCGTCATCATAATATATACTTGCTCCGTTACATACTTACCTAGCTCATACATTGCTAGTAAGAATATTAGTCTTAATATTTGTTTAATCATCATTGTCATCTCCTGTATCAATCAAAAAAAGTACCTGTCTCAACATACTCTTTAACTGTTGTTCATTTAGACTGGCTAACATAGGGCTGTAAAATTCACTATCTTCATCTTTAACAGTTTTAATAAAACAGCCTTCAATCTCAGCTTTTTCTTCTGGCGTTCCATTTTTATACGTCTTAAATACCTCGGTGTGCTTTTCTGGTAATTTCATTTTAGGTGTATTAAACATTATTATCTCCCCTCTTTAATGATTTTATTTCTTTTCGAACAAAGAACCTAATACTTCTTCACTAGGTCTTTCGAATAAGGTCACTTTAGAATTATTAGTGTAGTAAACAATAGGTGTATTTTGTGACTCATATTTCTCTTTCGCTTCTTCTTTACTCTCTGCCTCAACAACTGTAAACGTCTGATTATCTCTAACAGCAGTAAAATGTTCATGTGGTTGTCCTGTTGAATCTTTGAATGTTGTGACCAAGTATTGTGTCACTTCTCATCACTCCTATTTATTTGATTTCAAAATCAACTTCTATTGGAATAACAACGATTTTATAACCTTCGTACAATCTTTTGAGTTCATCAAATATTTGGCGCAAACCAATAACATTCATATTTTTACCCTGTAAAATAAATATCTCCTTGTTCCAACCACGATATATAATTTTAGTGCGTTCTCTCACTTCCCCAAAACCTCCTTAACTCGATCTAAGATGTCTTTACACGTATCCTTTTCCTGCGTCTGCTGTTCCATCTTGTCTTTCGTGGTTCCTTTTCATTTTCTTTTTGTATGCGTCAATGAGTTGGTCGATAGAATATAAGTTGTAAGCTATGTCTATCACTATTACAATTGCCAATTGGTCGGGATAAAATTCTTTGAATATTATCTGTGGTGTACTAACAACTGCGTCTTGAGCAAATTCTTTATCTTTAAAATTAAACATTTTGTGAAATTCTGTATTTTTAAAACTTGATTCAATCGCTTCTTTTATCTCTTCTGATGACACTCCTACTTGATTCGCAATACTCAATCCAAACGCCAACATGTCAGCTAATTCATCAAGTTGTACGTCTAACGGCTTACCTGGTTTCTTCTTCCAGTTCTTAAACGTTTCCAATGTATTAAACCATTCAAAGAATTCAACTACATATGCAATCTTGCTATCTCGTAAGTTCAGCGTCGGTATTCTATCGTCGAACTCTTTTTGTATTTGTAATAACTCTTGTAATTGATCAATTGTTAATGTGTTATTCATTTTCCTGTTCCACCTCTACATTAATTTCAAATTCATCACAATCAAATGGCACTTCCATTCTCGCAATATCATGAGCCTCAAATTCTGCTTCTTCTAAACTTTCAGCCTCGATAGCCTCTTCAATCATGCCTGTATATGTGATTTGAACATTAAATTTTTTCATTCTCCAGTTCCTCCTTGTATTCATAGATAACTTGACTTACCATAATCCCTATTGCTTCATCAAGTTCAATACCTTCTTTAACTGAATGTTGAATAGCATTTGTCATTCCCTCAAGTATTTCATCAAACGCTTGCGCTTTCTTATATACGTCCTCAATCTCTTTTAGTAATCCCTCTGTGTCATTGCCGTTATACGCACTAGCACTTATAACGGATTGTTCTATTTGTTCACGGTTATTCATTTGTGTCTTCCTCCATTTGCCCTAAAAATTCGTAGAACTCATTTGTTCCGTCTAGTTCTTCCATTCGCGACATTATAATATCTGCAGTGCTTTTACCTCCTATATAGAGAGCTCCTATCCTGTTCGCTTTGCTCTCAGGGTGTAGTTCTCTAAATTTAAAACAGTAATGTTCGTATCTTCCAAGCAATTCATTTTTAAGAGTGCGCCACATGTTCTCCAACTCTTTGTTACGTTCTCTTAACTTACCTATATCCACGATAAGCTCATCTTGTTGCTTCTTGTACTCATCACGTTCTTTTAATGCTTTGTGAAATTTACCTAATAACTTGTTTAATTTAGTACAAAGGTTTTTATATTGTTCATCTGATAAGGTGACCGTCATCTCATAACCTCCAATAGCTCCTCATTTTCAAAAATATTTCCAATAATTTCAATAATATCGTCATTTTCACTTATTAATTCAGTTACATTGCTAAAAGTTATATAAAAGGCTCCTTCTTTAAACTCGATAAAACTTACTTCTCCGGAATAAGAATCTTGAACAATATCCCCCTCATAAATCTCCACACCGTGCACATCTTTAAATCCTGTGTATTGTAATAGTTTTACTTCATTGAAACTTTTATAACCTGTTGAAATCAAAATGTACCCACTATTAAAATCGATTTCGTCAATAAAACTCATAACTTTTTTATCTTTATCCCACGCTCTAAATTTCGGCATCATACTACTACCTCCACTTTTTCGACCTCTATGCTTGCAGTTTTGATTTTCATTATTTCCATCTCCTTAAAATAAAGTTAGTTGCTTCTGTTCCTCGTATTCCAAACCATGTTGCTTTATATATGTTTCGAGCTCTTCGGTTGTATCAAATGTCTTTTTCACGCCTTGCCAGCCTGGTACGATATGCCCGTGAAAGTAATAAGTGCCATTCACTACATGGATATGTGCCACTCGTTCGTTATCCTGATACAAATATCTCTTAGAGCCGAAAAATTGGTTTAAGTATTCTTTACATGCGCTATCGGTTTTAGGCATTTATACTTCCTGCCACTTCTTGAACATTTGGTTATAAGTATTATCAAACCAGTACGGATCACGTGAATGTTTCTGAGGTACATTAAACAAGTGTGGCTTCTTTCTTCTTAGCTCAGCCTCTCTCTTTCGCTTTCTTTCCAATTTGCGTTCGAGTCTAGCTTGTTCCAGTCTTTCTATTGTTTTCTTTTCTCTGTACTCGCTTAAACGCGTACCTTCTGGTGCGTCCATTGCTTCATGTAGTTCCCAACCGTCTTTTACTCTCTTAGAAACCATTCCAGCGGTTATACCGTGACTTTCTATTAATTCCATTTCAAATTTACTGAACCTATAAGGTTTATCATGTATCCTTACAATTCTTGCTGTTTTCGCCATTTATTCCACCTCTACATTTACATTTCTAATTTTTAAATTGTCATACTCTAGTATTTCGTCCGGATTGTTATATAAGTAATCTGCCAGTGCATCTTTTTCATCATCCACATCATCAAAATGCTGATATTCAACTTCGGTAGGTATTCTTATATCAATCGTTGCATTTATATATGCTTGTTGTTGCATTAAATCACTTCATTTCTCTTTTTCTTTTACGTCTGACTTTCACTAAGTCCTCATATACCATCCATTCTTGACCTGTGTATTTAGGCGCTTTACATATCCACGTTAAATTCACATCTCTATACTGATATCTGAATATCTTCGCTTTGATGTTGGCAACTTCAGTCGCCTTACCTTTAACGTCTATAACTTCAACCAGTTTCCCTTCCTTCCACAAAGAGAAATCGGCTATATACGTAATCGGTCTTTGTTTCCCGAATTTAGGTTGTAATTCAAATTTCGGTTGTATTTCGATACGATCATAGTTAGTGCCATTCATATTACTTTCTAAATATTGGTAATATTCACACTCTACTTTGCTATCAAATACAATTCCTTTGTACTCAACTTTCTTAGCGTTGTATTTACTCATCGTCCACCTCTAAATATCAAATATCGTTGCTTGTAAACCTAATTCTTGCTCATATAGAAGCCCGTGAGCGCCTTTGAATCGTTTTAGGTCACTATCAGTCATAATTTTCTTTTCGTCGCTGAAATGGGCTCCTGTGAGCGAATAAACCTCATTTACGTTGTCTTTATACTTGATGACCTTAATATCTTCTGTGCCATCTTCTCGGTATAAGTAATATTTTTCTTTCGGCATTTTTAACACTCCTTAATATTCGACGATTGCGGGTCTTTCTTCTTTTTCTTTCAACTTATCATCAATAAGTTTTTTAAGTTTCTCTTGGTCTCCGTTTGCAAAATCAATCATCTTTTGAGCATATACATCTCTACAATGTAATATTTCTTTTATATTTTGTTTTGTGATTACCACGCATCTCGCTCCCTGAAATCGTCTCCGATTACTCTTACTTTTCTTGCTCTTTTTTTCATTCTCGAATTTATACGTTGCCAGTTCATATTTTGATTTAGTTCTTTATCACTAAAGTTAGTTGTAAAGATGTTGTTTTTACCTACTCTGTTATCAACAATGCTGAAAAGTTTATTTATAGTGTGTTCTGTGTTTTCTACACCCATATCATCTAGTACAAGTAAATCAATCTCACTAAGTAATTTGACTAGTTCGTCTGTAGTCTCTACTGCATTTTTGTTGTATGTCGCTTTGATACGATCCATCAACATTGGTATATGCATAAAAGCAACTGTATGCCCTTTAGCTTTAACTGCTTTTGCGATAGCGTATGCTAGGTGGCTTTTACCAGTTCCATATGAACCTTGAAATATTAATGATTTTGGTTCTTTTGTAGAGAAACCCTGTACATACTCTATTGCTGATTGTTTAGCGTGTACTTGTTTTTCATTTTGTGGCTTGTAGTTGTTTACTGTTGCATCTCTTAAAGACGGATTAACGTTTGATTGATTGAATATGTTGTTTATCTTCCGTTGCTTGTTTCGCTTATATTCCTCATAGATTTCACATTTGCAACCGTCTTTATACTCGTAACCATCCGGGTGTTTTTTAGTAGGAGCGAACTTATATAAGTCGTATTCACTTCCACATCTCTCACATTTCAATCCTTTTTCGACATGAGTAGGTTGATATTTTTTCAAACTTTCGTTTATCTTTTCACTGAATAGTGGTTTCATAATATCCCCCCTAATCCCAATAACTTTCGTCGTACTTCATACGTTCCAATTGATCTATGCCAGTTGGTTCTGCTTTTTGATTGAGGTATCCCTCAAATTTATTACCAAAAAGTGTTTCTGGTCTAAGGTATTTATCGCTATCCGTGTTTAGCCACTCAGCTGTTTTGATATCAATCACCTTTTTAAAATCCTCCAACCTAAAATCTTGATTCCATCTTGCTTTAATAAAATCTTTTGTTTTAGCTGTATTGTGTTTAAAATGCTTGCCCGCTTTTTTGTTTAAGTAATCGATAATTTCTTTATAGGGTATAGAAGATGCTGTCGGGTTGCCCGACAATATATCTATTCTATTTATATTGTTATTACTTGTATTATTAATACTTGTATTATTCTCTTTGACATTTGCGTCAATAGGGGTATTGACAGAATTATCAATAGGGGTATTGATTTTTGCGTCAATAGGCATTGACGATTGCGTCAAGGGGTACATCTTCCTTTGTTTAACTTCATTACCTTCTTTGATAATTTCGATTTTTAGATAACCAAATTTGATAAGGTTCGAAATTCTACGAGATATAGTTTCTTTAACGACGTTGTATAAAGTTGCAAAGTAACCATTACTTGCTGTGCAGTATCCATACTTATTACTTAAAGACGTTATTTCTGCAAAAAGTAATTTTTCACTATCAGTAAGTCGATTATCATATCTGACATTTGCCGTTATTATTGAGTAGTAACTTGGTTGTTCAGTCATTCTCAGCACCTTCTTTCAGTGCTTTTATTTTGTCCGGTACTTCCCAGTTATTTATGAATTCTTTAAGTTCATCTGTCATAGGTACGTCATTAAGGATTACGTCTGAACCATGTAAATAAAAATTAATTTTATTAAACATGAGAGCAGTCTCATAAATATTTTTTGACCATCCAATATGATATGTCTTTCTTTTATAAGTTATTTGCGCTACATAACCACTTTGAGTTAAATAGACTCCTTTGAACTTACTTTTTCCTCTTCTACGACGTTTTTGGTCTTTGTAAGTTTTGTATTCATATTCAAATATAGAGTCATTTTGATTTTTATGATTCTTATAACCTTGTCCGTCCCAATATTTATCTACTGCGCTGTTGTATGCTTTAGCTGCCTCCCATTCATCAACAAAACTACCTAAATATTTAGATTTGCTATCAATTTTTATTACAGCAGACCATTTTTTTGTTTTTCGATTTAAATAAACACCTTTATAGATACTCGAAGTATTTCTTGTAGGCCTTGCCCATCGTTGTTGATAACCAATTGAAGTGATGTTGTTTTTGGTAAAATCATTATTTTTTATTTTTTGAAAACCATTTTCTAATACAAATCCACTTAAGCTAACGTTGAGTGGATTTGTGTGAATTCTTCTAACGTTATCTACATAAGATTTTGTCCAAATATATTGATTAACCCTCTCATAATCTTCATCATCAACAAAAATTTCTTCTCCATCTTGTAAAAATATCGATTTAACCATTATTCTCCTCCTTTCAGCATTTTGTTGAGCCTCTCATCAACTTTTAGCCATGAGTCATGCAAGTGATATTTATCATCAAACGACTTAACGCCAATCGCATGTTGCTCGTTGTGATGTTCGCGACATAACGCTAATACATGTTTGTCATAGTGGTTCATTTTGTTTCTGTTCATGCCTCTGCCGACTGCTTCATAATGTGCCAGGTCTGCGTGAGGCTTTCCGCATATTACACAGTTGCGGTTTACAGTTGACCAGTATAAGAACGATTTATCTTGTTTCAGCAAGTCGCTTGTTTTGTAGCTAAGTGGTATGTCATTGTAGAACGTCCAGTCAAGCGTTGCTTCAATGATTTGACTTGCTTGTGTTCTCGTACAATTACTTAGTGAAATACGTTCATCATAGCCGTAGTAAGTCCTTACATACTCGATGAACATATGTCGCATATAGTCCATTGGTTGACCTGTATATTCTTCTATGTCTTTGACAAGCGCGAATATTTTTCGTCGTTGCTTGCCGGTAATTTGAAACGGATCTATGACGCTTACATCGACTTCCACATCAAATCCGTTATCAAGTAGTAATGTTTCTTTATTGCCTAATTCAACACCCGAGATGACAACTGTTGTTGTACCGTCATCTTGAGTGATATAACTAGTAATTATTGGCATCTAATCATTCCAATCAGAACGGTAAGTCATCATCAGTAATCGCAGTGGTATTATCAAAAGGATTATTACCAGTTTGAGTTTGTCTTTGTTGATGATAATTGTTGTTTGGTTGTTGGTTGCTATTCTTCGGTTCTAAGAATTGAACACTGTCCGCTGCTACTTCTGTAACAAACACACGTTGCCCGTCTTTGTTTTCATAACTGCGTGATTGTAAACGTCCATCAACGCCAGCCAATGACCCTTTGGATAAATAATTATTTACATTTTCTGCTTGTTTTCTAAAAGTTACACAGTTAATAAAGTCTGCCTCACGTTCTCCTTGAGCGTTAGTAAATGTTCTATTAACTGCGATAGTGAAAGTGGTAACACTCACACCATTTGGCGTTGTTCTATATTCTGGATCTTTTGTTAAGCGTCCTACTAATACTGTTCTGTTTAACATTATTGTTTCTCCTCACTATCCAATTGTTTTAATCCCGCATCTAATTTTTGGTGTGCTTCTGCGATTTGTTTTTGACTTAATTTATTAATGTTAGATATTTTTAGCCATCTCATCGTTTTATCGATAGTTGCATCTCGCCCTTTTTCTTGAGATAAGTTCACGAACTGATTGATACGCTCTTCTAATTCTGTAATATCGTTGTCACTTGCACTTGGTAGTTCCTCGCCGTTGTAGATATATAAGCCTAAACCGTGTAAAGCCGAAGCTTTTACAAAACATCGTTTTTGCGCTTTGTTAATATCGAAAGTTGTTGCACTACCTTTAGCAAGCGATTTATTTCTAAAGTCCAATACTGGAAGCCACTCAGTCTCTGTACTATCTTTCACAGTCACAGATACCTGTACAAAATAGCCTTCTGGTGTAGCCAAATAAGGTACAAAATAATTTTCTGTGTTAATATCTGGATGTGGAAACTCGTGTACTTTTACTGTGTAGTTTGGGTCAATCTTTTTCAGCTCTTGGTGTGCATATGACCATGCTAGATAAGTTAATCCATTTTTTTGTTCTGTATGATCATTCACGTTTTTACTGTTCAACTGTTCAAATAATGTTTGTTCAGTCATGTTCTACCTCCTCGTACTCAATAGTTTCTGTCACTGTTTTCTTGATTGCTTTGTGATAATCCATATTGATACTCGCTTCTTCCATACCGTTAAACTCCCTAGCTCTATTTCTATTTGTGGAGTAACTAACATCTGAATTGTTATCAGTTGGTTTGTTAGTTATATAAATTGGCATATCCCTATGACGGATGATATAAGTTACAGTCTGATTCATAGCGACCTCCTACCATCTCATGACTAAGTTAATTAGTCTGTCCTGTTCGTCTGTGTTCTCTTCAATCCATTCATCTATTGCTTGGTTGAATAAGTCTGATGCCATATCTAAGTCATTCTCATCTACGACATAAGCATGTTTAATTGGTACGTTGTTCATATCTTTAACTTGTATTGATATGCCCATATGACCTTTTAAAATGAATAGCTTAAAATCGAATCCGTTAACATGAATATTTTTGCGTATGATTTCGCCTATTTCGTAATACATCTTGACTTCCTCCGTTTTTCGTTTTATATTGAACATGAATTTTTTCTTAAGTGTTTTGTTTGATACTGTTACTTGTTGGCGCAAGTAGCAGTTTTTTTATTCTTCATAAAAGTATTCTTTATAAAATATGAATGTTGCGATACTTGCGAATCCCGCAATTGACCACGCTGTAGTGAAGTATAGAAACGGCATGAGTACAATCGCTAAGACTGTGAAGCATAATACTGCTAATAGATAGCTTTTATAAATGTTACTCATTTTCTTTTTTCAACGCCTCCATTATTCTCTCGTCTGACAAGCCGTGATAAGGGAATTTTTCTCTAGCTAATTGGACTGGTATTCTGCCTCGAATCGCAATGTAACCTTCGTCTTCAAGCTCTTTATTCAGTTCTCTTATTATTTGTCCTGCTTTGGATTTAGAAACAGATAAAATTACTGCAAGTTCTTTAGCTTGCAAACTATTTTTTATCATATCTATTCCTCCTTTTTATTTTTGTGTTGTGTATAATTTAGTTATCTCCTAGTGAAAGGAGGTGATAAGTATGGAATTTAATGATTTTCAAAATTTCTTTGGTGAACTTAGTAATCAAGCCGAAAAAGAATTCGGTGGTGACAGTGACTTTTTTAGAGATAGAATAAATAAGTTGAAAGAAGATGCTCCTGAAAACGTATCTTACGAAATTATTTATTCAATAGCTTTATACGAAAGCTTAAAAGCTCAACAAGATATGAAAATTTTGAATACAGTTAAATATCTTTTAGATCGTGACTAGCAATATCCAACAATGATTTGCTCTGAGCATTATTAATTTTTGGATAATCAAAATTTCTAAGTTTAAATCTTGTGTTTTTCTCAATCTTTACAACCTTCCACGTCACAACTGCCATTGTGATGAGGAGGGTTGTTTTGTATAGTGTGTTCATTGATAATTCCTCCTATTAAGATTTTTATTTTTCTCCTAAAAACTTATTAACAAAGTATTGTTGTCCTTTGCCTGTTACTTTTGGCGTCTTACTAATTGATGTGTGACCGTCCGAATGTGTGATTGATGTTTCTTTAATTTCGAATAACTCACGTTCCATTGAATACTGTGTAGGCATGTTATAATCCACACCCTTGCGTTTAATAAGGAATCCGTTTTGACGTAACCACTCAAACAATCTGCGTTGCCCGATGTTTATACCGTTTTGTTTAATGATCTTTGCTAACTCTCCAACTAAAATTGATGTCTTAGTTGTAGCTACTGCATCTGCAAATACAATTTTTGGTTTATCACGTTCAATCTTTGTTTCTAATTGATTGATTGTGTTGTTAGCAATTTTTAAAGCACGTTGCATAATCATTTCTGGACTGTTCCATGCTTTTTCCACTTGTATAAAGTATTCTCTAAAATCAAAACCTTTTTCTGTACCTGACATCATCGCAACATGTTTAGCTACATCAAGTGTTAAAGCATAATCTTCTAGTTGTCTTACAGCTCCGTTATTAACAACCGTACTTGTAAGTACACTTGTAAAATCCCTATTTTCTTTGAAATGCTTCAAGTTAATTTCTGCCCAAGCGCTAAAACGCTTTTTAACTTCCAAAGCTTTATATAACTCTCTTGCACTTATTGCGATTTCTCCATTTTCTTTTTCTTGAATATTGAACATTTCTCCGATGTTCGATTTTGTTTGTAATGCTTGCATTTTATTTCTCCTTTACATTAGCGATATCAACTTGTAGTGCATCGCATATTTTTTTTACTGTGAGGAAACCGGGGTTTTTAACCTCTGTTTCGATAGATCGAATTGTCGAGTTTTGTAATTCCGTTAGCTTCGCTAGTTGATAGCGTGTTATCCCCTTTTCTTCTCTCAATTCTTTTAAGTTCAGCATCTTACCACTCCTTATTGTCCATAACGATATTTCGTTATATAATTAATCCAACCCCACTACATTGGGAGGTGATTTCCTTGCTTATGCCAGGTTTTAAATCATCCTGTGGTTTTATAGGTTAGTAAGTCTAAATTAGAACATCGTTTGTTGTGTTCCACAGTCAACCAAGAGACGTTAACTAGGGTATGCGTACTAGAAGGTAGTAACTTTTAGGACGCTAGACTTTGACGGAAAACCTAAGCACCATACAGGGCTGGGGACGATACCAGCAAAAATTGTGCTGTTAGTCGTAGTAATTAGAACCGAACAAAATTTCCGTAACACATACCTTCTACGACAAGGTGTGTGTTTTTTTATTGGAAACAAAATGTTTGTAATGCTTGCATAATATTTATGCTCCTTTCATGTATAATGTTGTTATCAAATATTTAAGGTGGTTATTCTTATGGAATTCATACAATCTACTTTGTTTTCAAACGTTGTAGCTTTTCTAGCTTTAGGTCTATCTGCATACTCAATTTTTTATACTCGTTCTCAAAATAAGTTCAGTTTTGTTATTAGCGATCTTAATTTCTACTATGAAAATAATTTTGTAGAATTAAATTTTGTCGTCGCTAATGACTCGTCTAGAACTCATACTTTAGAAGAATTAATATTTTTAGATAAAAACAAAAATGTTTTAACACCTATTAACGTAGTATTGGAATCTGATGAATATTCATCTCTCGGTATATATAATCCAAGTTATTTGCATGCTCCAATCGATAAACAATTAGATAAACCAGAAGTTATGATAGCTAATTCGTCATCAGAGTTTTTATATAAATTCGAATTAGAACCTGCGTTTATAAAGATTGTTTCTAATCAACGAATAAACAAACTTAAAAAGTATAAGTTAATCTCTACCGATTCTTACGAGCATAATTAATATCGCTAAATTCATGAAAAAGTGAATTGCTAGTAGTGTGTTGGTCAGCATCATTTTGTATCTTCCTTTCGTGATTTTTGAATAACTTTTATTCAAATTGTTACTTCATAATCTTTTGTTGAGTAATAATATTTTTAATAACCTCAACATCTTGGTCGTCGAGTTGTAGCTCGGCGGCTTTTTTACTAAATTGTCCGTCAATAATTCTGTTGATTTCGTGCCACTGTGCGGGTGTGAATTGCTTTCTAAATTCTAAAAATTGTTTGTTCCATTTGTTGTTCCTCCTTAAGTTAAAACTTTCTTTTTGCGTAAGTCTTCGTTAAAAAAAATATCTCTTCCTTCTTGAGGTGTCAATTCTAACGCAAAATAAATACCATTTATTACCGGGTAGGATGGTTTTGTTCTCCCGTGTATCATGTTAGATAAAGTATCTCTATTGACACCAATTTCTTCAGAAAGGGTTTTGATGTTATGTTCTTTCAAAGCCATTTTAGATTTCAAAAGTTTAGTATCTATAGGCATTTCTTTTCACCACCTTTCGCATTACGTAAGTAATCTTATCATGATGTTACAAAAGAGGTCAAGCATTTTACGAAAGTTTTTTAGAAAAATATTGCAAATGCCGAAAGTTTTCCTTATAATAGAACTATCAAGTAAAAGGAGCTGTATTACGATGTGCTTTTCAAAAAGAATGAAACAATCAAGAGAAAAACAAGGTATGACTTTGGCCGAACTAGGAAGAAAAATTGGTAAAACTGAAGCTACTGTACAACGTTATGAAAGCGGAAATATCAAAAATCTAAAAAACGATACTATAGAAAGTATAGCTACTGCATTAAATGTTAATCCTGCGTATTTAATGGGGTGGGTTGAAGAAAACGATGATGAAGTACAACATCGTGCAGCTCATCTTGAAGGAGAATTGACAGATGACGAATGGCAAAGAGTTTTAGATTATGCAGATTATATAAGAAGCAAACGTAAGTAAAGGATGTATCAGATGGGATTATATGAAGAAACTTTAATACAACATGATTATATTGAAATAAGAGAGGCTGATGTGCTTCCAGATAATTTAGACGGGGTATGGTTAGGAGATTTAATTTTGATAAAGCGTGGTTTATCAGATAGAGAAAAGGCAGGGATTCTCTTTGAAGAATTAGCACATAATAAACTTACATACGGTGATATAGCTGATTACTCGAAATTCAACAATCGCAAGTTCGAAAATTACGCACGTAGACACGGCTTTATCTCAGCTGTTCCATTACGTGAAATTGTAGAAGCTTATAATTATGGCGTACGTAACTTGTATGAGTTGTCTGAGTATCTACAATTAAGCGAAGAATACATATTAGAAGCAATAGAACAATATAAAAAGATATATGGTATTGGAACTCACTATGGCGAGTATTCTATTACATTTGAGCCGTTGAGAGTTTTTAAATATAAGGAAATATAAACAAAGGAGAAATGAAAATGAGAAAATATAATTTTGATAAATTCTTCTTATATATGGCGGTACTGTCATTACCAATAGTCATATTTTTTCCATTAATGTTAAGCATCCCAATCATCTTTTTTATTTTTTCAATAAGAAAGAAGGAAGATTAATAGTGCCTGTGTGGCGTGAGGAGGAAATAGAATGAACGTTCCAAATAGCGATATTGATATACGCCCTATGTTAAGCAATTTACAATTTTACATAGGTCAAACAGGAAAAACAGAGCATGACCCATTATTAGATTTCTCTTTACTATATGAGCATGCAGAACTAGGCGTGCGCTTTACATTAAGTGGTTTAGATAGAATTAATAATCCATATAGTGATAAAAACGAATTATATTTGATGATTCTTTTGTATGATAAAGTCGGAGGTATTGGTTTTGATTTACGTAATTTTTGGACATTAAAGTTAAATAGTGAAACCATGAAAAAATCATATGAAACTATTCAATTCACACTATATAAGTTCGAACCGAATAATAGAAGTTATGATTTTACTAATATCTATCAACAGTTAAAGATATTAGTTTTGCCAGAAGAAGTTGATAAAGAGAAAATCGATAAAGAAACATTTATGAACTGGATGACGTGGTCGCAACACAATGAAATATTAAGTACAAAAATACCTATATATCATCGTAAGGAGATAAATAATGACTAACTTAATGCCTACTCCACATGAAGAGTTTTTAAAAAGAAGATTTCCGAACAATAATGTTCCGGTTAACTTCAATTTAGATACTGAAAACCAGAAAGATGATATAATGGAATTAAATGAAAACGATGATTCCGGAGGTGGTAATATGGGCAATTACGTAACAAGAGACGAATTCAATAATAGTATGAGAGAGTTCAAAGATGAGATGCGTGCTATGAGAACTGACATGAACAATAATATGAACAGTTTACGTTCTGAATTGAATACAAATATCAATAATTTACGTATCGAAACGCAAAATTCTATTAGTAAGCTACCAAGTAATTTTGATGTAAAAAATATGTTGCTAGAAAATAATAAAGAATTAGAAAGAGAAGCAAAACAAAACAGGAATACCATTATAAGTTGGACTATTGGTATTGTTGGTTTAGGATTCACAATAGCTAAAGGTTTTGGTTGGATATAATTTAATGATTTTTAGGGTAGCCCGCCTACCCTTATTATTTTTTGCCAATTTTGAGGAGGGAGAAGTAAAATGCCAGTATATAAGGATGGTAATACAGGTAAATGGTATTTTTCCATTAGATATAAAGATGTATACGGTAATAACAAACGAAAAATGAAGCGTGGGTTTGAACGTAAGAAAGATGCCAAACTAGCTGAAAGCGAATTTATACAAAATGTTAAATATGGATACTCGGACAATCAACCCTTTGAATATATATTTTTTGATCGTTTAAAAAATGAAAATCTTTCTGCACGCTCAATAGAAAAGCGAACTACAGAATATAATACTCACATAAAAGAAAGGTTCGGAAATATCCCTATTGGCAAAATCACTACTACGCAATGTACTGCTTTCAGGAATTATTTGTTAAACGATGCAGGTCTTTCTGTTGACTATGCACGATCTGTGTGGGCAGGTTTTAAAGCAGTTATCAATTACGCCAAAAAGCATTACAAGCTCTTATACGACCCCACATTATCGGTAACTCCTATTCCCAGAACAAAACCACAAGCTAAATTTATCACTCGTGAAGAATTTGATGAAAAAGTAGAACAAATCACAAATGATACTTCTCGTCAGCTAACTAGACTGTTATTTTATTCTGGTCTTAGAATAGGAGAAGCTTTAGCTTTGCAGTGGAAAGATTACGATAAAATAAAAGGCGAAATTGACGTAAATAAGAAAATCAATTTAAGTAATAGAAAAATTGAATATAATCTAAAAAAAGAAAGCTCTAAAGGGATAATACCTGTACCAAATTTAATTAGAGAGATGCTTAAAAACATGTATAATGAATCTTCTAAAAGATATAAATATTTTGACGAAAACTATTTTATATTCGGGGGTTTAGAACCTATTAGATACGTTACTTATTCGTATCATTTTAAATCTGTATTCCCGAATCTAAAAATACACCATTTAAGACACTCGTACGCTAGCTATTTAATTAATAATGGTGTAGATATGTATTTATTAATGGAATTAATGAGGCATTCTAACATTACAGAAACAATTCAAACGTACTCTCATTTATATACTGATAAAAAACATCAAGCTATGAGCATATTTGATTAAACGGTATCAAATTGGTATCAAATAACAATTAAGGAGTTTATAAAATGCGTAATAACAAGCCTAAAATAAGTATTCAAAACGACCCTTGGGAAGCATATAACGATGTTAAAGAACATGGCCAATTAACTTTAAGTAACATCGAATTTACAACTACAAATCTTTGTAATATGCGTTGTAGCCACTGTGCAGTTGGTTATACTTTACAAACTGTCGACCCCGAGCCTTTAGATATGGACTTAATTTATCGTAGACTTGATGAAATTCCAAATCTGCGAACGATGTCAATTACAGGTGGCGAACCAATGTTTTCTAAAAAGTCTATTAGAAATGTTGTTAAACCTCTATTAAAGTATGCACATAATCGAGGTATATATACACAAATGAATTCAAACCTAACATTGCCTCAAGATCGTTATTTAGATATTGCTGAATATATCGATGTTATGCATATCTCACATAACTGGGGAACAACTGATGAATTCGCAAATGTTGGCTTTGGCGCAATGAAGAAGCAACCACCGTTAAAAGCTAAGTTAAAATTATATGAACAAATGATTTCGAATGCACGTACATTATCAGAACAAGGAATGTTTGTATCTGCGGAAACAATGCTCAATCAAAGTACGCTACCACATTTACGAAAAATACATCAAGAAGTCGTTCATGATATGAAATGTAGCAGACACGAGATTCACCCTATGTATCCAGCTGACTTTGCAAGTCAATTAAATGTGTTAACTCTAGCGGAAATAAAAAAGACAATTCATGATATATTGGATTTCAGAGATGAAAATATTTGGATGTTATTTGGTACTTTGCCTGTGTTTCCATGCTTAAAAGATGATGAAGATCAAAAGTTACTATCACGTTTAAGAACTGCTAAAAATGTAACGACTAGAAATGACCCGGATGGCCGTAGTCGTTTAAATGTCAATGTATTTACAGGTAATGTAATCGTAACTGATTTCGGAGATGAAACAGGTACAATTTCGAATATACAAAAAGATAAATTAACAGATGTATTTGATAAATGGTTATCCTCTGATCTTGCTAAATCATTAAATTGTCATTGTTCTGAGTTTAGTTGTTTAGGACCAAATGTTCTTGTTAAAAATATGTACTATCCGAATATGGATTTTAAAGATAATGAGCTTCATATGCACAAACAACCACAAATTATACAATTTTAAAAACGCTTAATTATGCGGAGAAGCACTTTATCGATAAGTAGTCTCCGCATATTTTAATGCTATTACAAAATAAAAAACCATTAATCGCTGGCAGCACTCTACTTAAACAATAAAGGTCATTTAATAGGACCAATAGTCTATAATAAAAGGGTTAAATTTTAACTAAAAGCATAAATGTACATAATCAAAAAGACAGATTGCAGGTGGAATATTCGAACATAACAGTTCAATTCATCCTTAACAATCTGTCTTTATATTTTTAGTCTCTAATATGTTGCACTTGAGCTAAATATTCAATTGTTTGTTTACTTTCAATGCGACGTGCTTTTCTTCGTTCAACACGTTGTGGTGCTGTATCATAAAACCATTTTTCAACATCATCTTCTGGATATACTCCAGGTACATGTTTAGGCTTCCCATCATCATCTAACGCAACAAATGTTAAGTAACTTAATGCAGCTAAATCATGCTTGTTATTAAATACATCGTCAATTCTAATTTGAACGACCACTTCCATCGAACTTGTCCCAGCGTATGAAACCATCGCTACGTATTGTAATATGTCCCCTGTTTTAATCGGCTTTAAGAAATCTACTGAGTCTGTAGATGCAGTAACTACTTGCGCACCAGCATGTTTCATAGCTGTGATTGCTGCAATTTCATCAATATTAGCCATCAATGTACCACCAAACATTGTATGATGGTGATTCGTATCTTGAGGGAAAACTTGTCTATTTTTATAACATTTTGATTCTGACATAGATTTCATTGGTCTGTCCTGATTTGTCATTATTTTATCTCCCAATCTATACTTTAATCACGTATTTGACCTTTAAATACATGTTTCATTTCCTACTCAGCACCTCAAAATAACATTTATTAAAATGTTGATGCCCAATTTCCATTTTCAAATACTAGTTCTTTTGAACCATCTTCGAATATGCCATAAATAGTCAAATCACTACTACCAATCATGAAGTCGACATGTACGTTTGAATCATTTAATCCGCTTGCAATCTTTTCCTCAACAGTCATTTCCGTTCCACCTTCAATATTGAAGGCGTAAGCAGATCCAATCGCTAAATGACATGCTGCATTTTCATCAAATAAAGTATTGTAAAAAATGGTATTACGATTTGATATCGGTGAATCATCAGGTACTAACGCTACTTCACCTAATCTTCTTGAACCTTCATCGGTATTGATTAAATCTTTCAATACCGCTTCACCCTTTTCAGCTGAAAAATCAATAATTTCTCCATCTTTAAACATCAATTTAAATTGATCGATAATTGTGCCGTTATAACTTAAAGGCAATTTATTAGTAACATATCCATCTACTCTATTTCGATCCGGTGCTGTAAATACTTCTTCAGTTGGTATATTAGCAATAAAAGCTTGTTCCTTGCCGTTAACATAACTTGTAGCATCTTCCCAGATATGATTTTTCGCTAAACCTACTGTTAAATCAGTACCTTCAGATACATAATGTAACGCATGGTAGTTTTTTTGCTGTAACTTTTGAGCGTAAACACTTAAATTAGCGATGTGTTGACGCCAATTTTCAACTGGATCGTTACCATCAATTCGCACAATATCGAATACCTCGTCAATAAACTTAATATATGCTTCTTCTACAGATAGTTCAGGATATACTCTCTTCGCCCAAGCTTTAGATGGAAAAGCAGCTACGACCCATGGAAATTGATTTTTTTGTACACTTTCCATATATCCTTTAAATGCGCGTGCGTTTTGTTGTTGAAATGCTTGTAATTTTTGGCTATCGATACCATCCATTAAATCAGGATCCTCACTAATAAGTGCTAAATTAGCAGCGCCACGTTTAACGTAATCCATTCTCGCTTCAACATCATATGATTTTATCTCATGATTAGCAAAATGTTCCACGGATTCATTTTCAAATTTTAAGCGTTTTAAGGTTGGATCGCTATATACAACACGTACATCTGAAGCGCCACAATGATATGCTTCTTCTACAATTAAATGCGTTAATTCTAATGTTTCTACTGATGATCTAATAAATACTGGCTGTTTTGGTTGAACATTCATACCAACCTTAACTAATAGTTCAGCGTATTGTTGTAACTTTTCTTTGTAATTAGTCAAAATTCCCACTCCTAGTCGTGTCGCAATTGTCCTAAAGCGTCAGCAATAGCTGTCACTTCACTTGGCGATAATCTTTCTCTTGATTGAACAAAATCATATATATCTGTTAATTCTTCTTCATTTGCATTTTTATATTTTTCAGGATCTAATAATCCTTGATTAACAATATTTAACTTCTCTCTAATAGCTAATACTTTCTCTTCATTTGTCATAGCCACAATGTTCACCTCTAATAATAGTTATGTTATCAAAGTATCACAATTTAATAAACTTTAATAGAATTTTATATAATCTGCTTTCTTATTGTTTAAAGTCGCTATAAAATGGGGATATAACTACATAGTTTGGAGGAATCAAAATGGTAGATGTAGCATTTGTCTGTCTTGGCAATATATGTCGTTCTCCAATGGCAGAAGCAATCATGCGACAAAGACTTAAAGACAGAAATATTCATGATATAAAAGTACATTCAAGAGGTACTGGTAGCTGGAATTTAGGAGAGCCGCCTCATGAAGGTACACAAAAAATTCTCAACAAACACAATATTCCATTTGATGGCATGATTAGTGAATTATTCGAAGCCACAGATGATTTTGATTACATTGTGGCTATGGATCAAAGTAACGTTGATAATATTAAATCTATCAATCCTAATCTTAAGGGACAATTGTTCAAACTGTTAGAATTTAGTAATATGGAAGAGAGTGATGTACCAGATCCATACTACACGAATAATTTTGAAGGTGTATACGACATGGTATTATCATCTTGTGATAATTTAATAGACTACATCGTAAAAGATGCAAATTTGAAAGAGGGGTAGTTTTTTATGGAAAATAAATTTGTTCCTGGTATTTTAATTGGTGCCGTAATTGGTGGCGCAATTAGTTTAGCTGATAAATCTACACGTCAAGCTTTAGTTCAATCAGTTAAAGATGCAAAAAATGGTAACCGCACTCGTAAGCCTTCTAAAGTCAGCAAGATTAAAGACGAAGTTTTATACTGGAAAGATGTTGTTGAAGAAATTCGTCGTAATAATCCTGAATTAGAACGTTCATTAAAGGATGCGAAAGAAACATTTGTTAATAGAAAAAATCAACGCTAAGATGATTTTGTTTTTATAAGGCAATACTTAACAATTTGGTGTACGCCTTTCATAGTTATCATTATTAAATGATAATACAATGATTGGCCAAACTGCATTGTTTCAGTATTGCCTTTGTTTTAATTTTAAATCAAAATAGCCTATGAAAGATTTAAATCAATTAATTTCTATAATATTATCATTTTTAAAGCATATCATTGTTTAGTTTTTTTATAATTGGATAAATACTAATAGTTACTTTATAAAACATTACATAGAGAAAGGTTAAGGAGTGCACATGTCGAAAAAGGATCACTCTTCTTCAAAATACCTTAATTCTGTTAAGGAAGCGCAAGAGGAGTCAAAAAAGAAAAATAAAAGTAATCCCAAAATTGATGTTGATCGTACATATATTGAACCTCAACAATTCCAATCTAAGAAACCTAAAAAAGAGGATCAGGTTTTCTTCTTATCAAGATTAAATAAACCTGCAAAATATAAGAAAGACTCTAATTTCTTATCATATCTCATCTATCGCATAGGAAAAGATGATGCCTCAGGATTAGCAGCGCAAATGACTTACCATTTCGTACTTGCTATGTTCCCTATGTTGCTTTTCCTATTAACACTATTACCATTTTTCAATATTAAGCAGAGTCAAATTACTAATATGTTAAGTAATGCACCCGCTGAAACATCTACTCTAATTAAGAGTGTAATTGGTGATATAACTCAAAACTCCAGTGGTGGCTTATTATCTATCGGTTTGATTTTAGCAATTTGGTCAGCTTCAAATGGAATGACTGCAATTATGAATTCTTTCAATGTTGCTTACGATGTAGAAGATAGCCGTAATGGAATCGTATTAAAACTACTAAGTGTTGTCTTCACTGTAGTTATGGGCGTTGTGTTTGTAGTTGCTCTAGCATTACCAACGCTTGGTTCTGTAATTAGTCATTTCCTATTCGGTCCACTTGGATTTGACGAACAAGTGAAATGGATTTTTAATCTTATTAGAATTGTGTTACCAATCATTATTATATTTATCGTGTTTATCGTGTTATATTCGGTTGCACCTAACGTTAAAACAAAACTTAAATCGGTATTACCAGGTGCAGTATTTACTTCAATTATTTGGTTAGCTGGTTCATTTGGTTTTGGTTGGTATATTTCAAATTTTGGTAACTATTCTAAAACATATGGCAGTATCGCGGGTATCATCATTTTGTTACTATGGTTATATATCACAAGTTTTATTATAATTGTCGGTGCTGAAATCAATGCAATCATTCATCAGCGTAGTGTAATTAAAGGTAAAACACCTGAAGAAGCAGCATTAGAACATGATGACAATAATAAAAATCATTATAATGAGAACACTAGGTACGAATATGCTGAAGATACTAATGCAACACATCAACGTACGTATCATGTTGATGAACATCCTAGTGATACCTATCCAGAAGATGATAAAAATATAAAAGACAAAATCGTTGATAAGCTAAAAAAAGACTAAACATCAACAAAACAGAGGTTTTCGCTAATGATTGCGAAGACCTCTGTTTTTTGGTGTCTATTTGATGTTATATTGTGATTGGCGTAAGTAACTTTTCTTAATTCGATATGAACTATTGAATTAAATTATGTTGGAATGCATAGATAACAGCTTGTGTTCTATCTTGCACTTCTAACTTACTTAAAATGTTACTCACATGTGTCTTAACCGTTTTAATAGTAATATGCGATGCACTAGCAATTTCTTGATTTGAGTAACCTTTCGCAATCAATAATAATATTTCCATTTCTCGTTCTGTAAGCATTTCATATAACTCTGCGCGCTTTTTCATACGGTTACGCATTTTCACTAAAACTTCCGGTTCAAAAACAGACTCTCCTCTAGAAGTTTTACGAACTGCATCGGCGATATCTTTTGCACTTGTTGTTTTTAAAATGTAACTATCGACACCTGCATCTAATGCACGATATACCTCTTTATCTTCAATAAAACTAGTTAACATTAATACTTTAATTTGCGGTAAATCTTTTTTAATCTGAGTCGTCGCTTCTACACCATCCATGTCTTCCATAAGTAAATCCATTAAAATTAAATCTGGCTTCAACTCATGGGCTTTGGCAATTGCTTCTTTACCAGAAGCGCCTTCACCAACTACTTCAATATCCCTTTGCGTTGATAGATAACTTGAAATTCCTATACGTACCATTTCATGATCATCCACAAACAATACTTTAATCGTCATACGAATCCTCCTTATTTAAAGGTGCTTTCACCTCGATACGTGTACCTGAATCTGGCAATGATACAATATGGAACGTTGCACCAATTTCCAAAGCTCTTTCACGCATATTTTTAAGTCCATAACTTTGTTCTAATTTTTCATCAACATTAAAACCTTTACCATTGTCTTGAATTCTCAACAATAAATAATCGTCTTTATTAAACAATTCTACTGTCACTTTTGTACCGTTTGAATGACGCAATGTATTCGAAATTGCTTCCTGTGTAATTCTGAACAAATGATCTTCAATACCTTTAGGCACTTTAAAATCTTGTATTTCATGCACAACTTTCATTGGCACTTTTTTTTGTAAATCAATAACTAAATCTTTAATACCCTCACCTAAAGATTTGTCTTTTAAACCAAGCGGTCTTAAATGTAACAGCAAAGCACGCATTTCTAACTGCGAATCTTGAACCATTTTCTCTAAAATCGGAATTTGTTGATCTAATGGTGGTTCTAACTTCGTTTCTTTGATAGCAGATAGCATCATACTTGCCGCAAAAAGTTGCTGACTAACAGAATCGTGAAGTTCTCGTGCTAGTCGTTGACGTTCATCTTCAATAATCTTTTTAACTTTCACATCATTAATATTATAATTTTCATTGGTTAAGTTTTGAGTTTTAAGTCGCAACTTATGCAATTCTTGATTTAAAGGTACGAGTGTATGGTATAAATCTAACGTTTCACTATATATTTCTATATTTTGATCATTAATACCAACTGTTTCGCCTTCCATTGAACGCTCAATTTGCGTCTTAATCCAATCATTTTGCTGATTGATTTTGTAAGCGAGTACCGAACCAACAATAATACACAATAATATGATGATGAGATTTAAAAATAAAAAAACTGGTATTCCGAATATTTGTGTATAAAACATACCTTGAAAATAGATGATATTTACAAAAACTTTATCGATGAACAGAAATGCAGCTAGCATGCTATATACTAAGATGAGCATTGAACCAATTGTTCTAATGTAGTGGTTCATCGATAAATCACCTCTACGTCTCCGATAAACGTTGATACGTAGATATTAACTGTATAGTTATCCGGTTTCATCATTTCTTCAATATGAATATTGTTATTTTCAACTTTATATGATTTTTCATTCACATAAGTACTTCCATAAAAAGCAGCTACATGTAAATTAATATTGTAATTAACCGGCAATATAACCTGCACTTTACCTAAAATGTGTCTAACAACAATGGTATTATTTTCCTTAATATTTGCAGCTTTTGTTAAGTCAATATGTAGGTCGCCAATTCCATGTTGAATTTGGACATCTTCCCACTTATATACATAAACTGGTGTGCGTTGCTCACCAAACCACTTTTGTTTAATAAAAGATGGTGAAGTCATAACCTCATCCGTCGCAACTACTTTTTTTGGTTTAAATTTGTGTATTAAATAACGCACAATAAGTAGTAATAAAAAGACGAACAAGATGATGATTGTATACTTATTAGACAATAATGTGAATGCAATTAATAGCGCGCCTATCCAAAACGCCAAAAGGCCACGTATTTTATGAAAATAAAGATATCCTACATAAACTAATACACATCCCAATAATAGAACGAGTAAAAAGCCAATTTTTTCAAAAAATATGTAGTAAAAATTGGCAATAATCATTAATGCAGTAAAAATGATCAACATTTGCGTTGATATATATTTGTGTGTCATGTTTCGCCGCCTTTCTATGCCACAGCGTTCATATAATTTATTAGATACGATGTTTTTTCTGTTGCTATTTTTTCAGTTGAAGTTTGTTGAATTTGAGTTTCAATTTGTGCATAATATGCTTCAACTTTATTCAACTCTGATTTAATATTTTCAATTTCTTGATTATTGATTTCTCTTGCACATTGAATTTGAAATGCTTCAGCAATATCAATATATTTATTTTCTAATGTTAGCATTAGACTGTCAATTAACTTGCTAAGTTGTTCTTTTTTAGTAATTAAATAACGCATATAATCATCTAAATTTTTCATTTTTTCATCTAACATTAAAAGGTAGTGCTTGATATTATTTCTTACTGTTGCTCTCAAAAACTGTTCAATATAACGTTCAACATAGTTCATAACTATCACCTTTTATAATAAGTTTTAAAATACCAAATGCGCTATGTATCTTCGTTGATGTCGATGATATGTTTGCTTAAAAACTACTTTATTACAACATATTTTTGAAATGACGCATTGATTGTGTTCTTAATTATTATAAAACAGTTCCGAAACCAATATGAATAGGCTCCGGAACTAAATGATGTTCATACTTTAGTCTTAGTATATGTTGAACTATTCTTCTTCAATCTTTGTCGTTAAAATCGGACCATCCTTAGTCACGATAACCGTATGCTCAATTTGAGCGACAAAACTTTTATCGCTCGTTTCAAAAGCCCATTCATTTTTACCTTCTGTAACAAATGATGCATTTGATGAGATAAACGGTTCAATAGCTAATACCATACCTTCAGTTAATAATGTTTTATCTTTTGGATCAAAGTAATTAAGTACATGTGCTGGCGCTTCATGTAATGATAAACCAACACCATGACCTGTTAAGTTTTTAATGACTTTCAAATCATTTTGTCTAGCTGTATTATGCACCGCTTTACCAATGTTACTTAACTTAGTACCCGGTTTTACTTTTGCAATTGCATTCTCAAATGCCATCGTTGCTACGTCACATACTTTTTGTTTCATTGGATCGTCTGATTCTCCAACGACAAATGAAATGCCTGTATCTGCATAATAGCCATTCTTCAATGCCGATACATCAATATTTACTAAATCTCCTTCACGAATGACACGCTTACTTGGAATCCCATGTGCCACCTCTTCATTCACACTAATACACGTTTGACCAGGAAAATTTTCATCATGAATTGGCGCAGAAATAGCACCGTATTCTTCAAATAACTCTTTCGCAATATTATCAAGCTCTTTCGTAGTGATACCTGGTTTGGTTGCAGCTTGCATTGTATTGCGCACTTTAGCGCATATGTATCCAATTTCTTTTAACGCTTGTAATTCTTCTTCTGTTTTTACAATCATTTTATCCCGTTCCTTTTTTATATAATTATAACTTATTATAGCAAAAATTCTTTGATATACTAAAGATGTTACTTTAGTATTTTGGAAAGTGAGTGGGACATAGTGTGATAAAGAAAAAATATTTCTTTATCGTTGTACCCCAACTTGCACATTATCGTAAGCTGACTTTTCGTCAGCTTCTGTGTTGGGGCCCCGCCAACCTGCATTACCTGTAGAATTTCTTTTTTCGAAATTCTCTATGTTGGGGCCCCGCCAACTTGCATTGTCTGTAGAAATTGGTATTCCAATTTCTCTATGTTGAGGCCCCGGACTAGAATTGAAAAATGCTTGTTACAAGTGCATTTTATTTCAGTCAACTACTAACAATATAACATTGTGGAGCCCAGAACTTTGATTAATGTATATGAAAATCAAAGTAATGCTTAAGCATGATTATTTCAAATATTTTACATACATGAACTTTTCCAATGTACGATACTATTATTATAAAGCGCTCGCTAAGATTTTACGATGATTAGAGGTTAAAAAATGAACGATCAATGGTATAAACATTTAATTGGTGCCAGAACAATTAAGACTGGTATTGCCATTTTTTTAACAGCTGTCTTTTGTATGGCACTAGATTTAACTCCCATCTATGCCATTTTAACGGCTGTAGTCACAATTGAACCAACTGCCAAGGCATCACTTATTAAAGGTTACCGTAGATTACCTGCTACGGTAATTGGTGCAGGCTTTGCAGTATTATTTACATATTTATTCGGCGATCAATCACCTTTTACATATGCATTGAGTGCGACGTTCACGATTTTATTCTGTACAAAACTCAAATTGCAAGTTGGTACGAATGTTGCTGTACTAACATCATTAGCTATGATTCCAGGTATTCATGATGCCTACATATTCAACTTCTTGTCTCGAACATTGACAGCGATTATTGGACTCGTGACATCAGGTTTAATTAACTTCATGGTGTTTCCACCTAAGTATTATGGTCAGGTCGAAGAAAAATTAAGTAAGACAGATGCCTTGATGTATAAATTATTTTACGATCGCTGCCAAGAACTTATCTTATCAAGACTGCAATCTGATAAAAGCGAAAAAGCATATAAAAATATTTTCAATTTAAACAATCAAGTTGAAACGTTAATAAGTTATCAACGTGATGAATTAAGCTATCATAAGAAAAAAGAATGTGATTGGAAATTACTCAACCAATTAACTAAACGTGCATATACGAATCGTTTGTTTATCACTCATTTATCAAATATCATTTACTTGCCTAAAAATACTCGTGTTAACTTTTCAGGTGACGAAAAAATGGCATTACTAAAAATTAGTAGTAGCATCAAAGATATATTTTATGATGGTTCTTTTAAGAGAGAAGATGATTCTGTAGAAACTTTACGTTCGACAATAAAAGCACATGAAATTAGTGGTGAAAATCAAATTAAAAGTCATATACTATACGAAGTTCTAATGATTTATCGACTGCTAGACAGCAGATATGCTTAATTTAAGTACCTCATGCTAATTGGCACCATGGGAGTGGGACAGAAATGATATTTTCGCAAAATTTATTTCGTCGTCCCACCCCAACTTGCA
>OKLI01000003.1_pt1 | contig 101720 bp, 88 predicted proteins | sample 1612671 | NCBI WGS metagenome assembly OKLI01 (sample SAMN04436812, study PRJEB24849) | human gut metagenome | biome: human gut; feature: NICU; material: stool | host: Homo sapiens | place: USA: Saint Louis, MO | collected 2011-05-02 | reverse complement strand
GCAAACAACGGTATATTTCTGTCCATTTGGAAGATTATTTAGTCCAATTATTTGGAGAAAGAGGCTAAGCAGATCATTGATTTAAAAAGGAATCTTTTCAAAATTGATGTCCGGGCACAAAAGGATGAAGAGAAAGTTTTCATGCGTACGGCGTGATTAAGTAAGGTGGTAGCTATAAAAAATCGTAATAATATGATATAATAAAGGGTATGAATTATCATGATTATATTTGGGATTTGGGTGGTACACTACTTGATAATTACGAAAGTTCCACACGTGCTTTTGTAGAGACTTTGAAAGAATTTGGATATCAAGCAGACCACGATAGTGTGTATCAAAAATTAAAAGAGTCAACAGCAGATGCAATTGCATATTTTATCCCTGAAGAAGCTGATTTTTTAAAAGAGTATAAGGCTAATGAAGCTAAGGTTTTGGAAACACCAATTCTATTCCAAGGGGCAAAAGAACTTTTAGCGAAAATTCAAAGACAAGGTAGTCGTAATTTTTTGGTGTCTCATCGTGATAATCAAGTTATAGTTATTCTGGAAAAAACAGAAATTATTGACTATTTTACAGAAGTAGTGACTGCTGATAACGGCTTTTCAAGGAAACCTAGTCCCGAGAGTATGCTTTATTTGAAAGAAAAATACCAAATTGATAATTGTTTAGTAATAGGCGATCGTGATATAGATAAGCAAGCAGGAGAATCGGCTGGTTTTGATACCTTATTAGTCGATGGGTCAAAATCATTGATGGAGATAATAGAGTAAATGACAGAAGAAACAAAGAATATGGAACAACGTGCTCAAGAATATGACGCAAGTCAGATTCAAGTATTAGAAGGTTTAGAAGCTGTTCGCATGCGTCCAGGCATGTATATCGGTTCGACTTCGAAAGAAGGGCTTCATCACCTTGTATGGGAAATTGTTGATAACTCAATTGATGAAGCCTTAGCTGGATTTGCAGGACATATTAAAGTTTACATTGAACCAGATAATTCTATTACAGTTGTTGATGATGGTCGCGGTATTCCGGTAGATATCCAAGAAAAAACTGGAAGACCAGCTGTAGAGACAGTTTTTACAGTTCTCCATGCCGGTGGTAAATTTGGTGGTGGCGGATACAAGGTTTCTGGTGGCTTACATGGTGTAGGGTCATCTGTTGTTAATGCATTGTCAACACAATTAGATGTCAAGGTTTATAAAAATGGCAAGATTCATTATCAAGAATACCAACGCGGTGTTGTTGTTAATGATCTTGAAATTATCGGTGATACTGACTTATCAGGAACAACAGTTCACTTTACGCCTGACCCAGAAATTTTCACTGAAACCACTGTATTTGATTTTGATAAATTAGCCAAACGTATTCAGGAATTAGCTTTTTTAAATCGTGGACTAAGAATCTCCATTTCAGACAAGCGAGAAGGTCAAGAAGTTGAAAAAGAATATCACTATGAAGGTGGTATAGGTTCATACGTTGAGTTTATCAATGAGAACAAAGAAGTGATTTTTGAAAATCCTATTTATACTGACGGTGAATTAGATGGTATTTCAGTTGAAGTAGCAATGCAGTATACTACTGGATATCAAGAGACTGTTATGAGTTTTGCAAATAACATCCACACTCATGAAGGAGGAACGCACGAACAAGGATTTCGTACTGCCTTGACACGTGTGATTAATGATTACGCTAAAAAGAATAAGATTCTCAAAGAAAATGAAGATAATTTAACTGGAGAAGATGTTCGTGAAGGTTTAACAGCAGTTATATCTGTTAAACATCCAAATCCACAATTTGAAGGACAAACTAAAACAAAACTTGGAAATTCTGAAGTTGTTAAAATTACAAATCGTCTCTTTAGCGAAGCATTCAATCGATTCCTATTAGAAAATCCACAAGTAGCTAAGAAGATTGTTGAAAAAGGAATTTTGGCATCTAAAGCCCGTATTGCAGCAAAACGGGCGCGTGAAGTAACACGTAAAAAGTCAGGCTTAGAGATTTCAAACTTACCTGGGAAACTGGCTGATTGCTCATCTAATAATGCTGAGATGAATGAACTTTTTATAGTGGAGGGAGATTCTGCGGGAGGGTCTGCAAAATCAGGACGTAATCGTGAGTTTCAAGCAATTTTACCGATTAGGGGTAAGATTCTAAACGTTGAAAAAGCTACAATGGATAAAATTTTAGCAAACGAAGAAATCCGAAGTCTCTTCACAGCTATGGGAACTGGATTTGGTGCAGATTTTGATGTATCAAAAGTCAGATATCAAAAATTAGTCATTATGACTGATGCCGATGTTGATGGAGCTCACATCAGAACTTTACTTTTAACTCTGATTTATCGTTTTATGCGACCTGTTTTGGAAGCAGGATATGTTTATATCGCTCAACCACCAATCTATGGTGTCAAAGTAGGAAGTGAGATTAAAGCTTATATTCAGCCAGGGGTCAATCAAGAAGAGGAATTACGTCAAGCTCTAGATACCTATAGTTCAGGACGTTCAAAACCTACTGTACAACGTTACAAAGGTCTAGGTGAGATGGATGACCATCAACTTTGGGAAACAACAATGGATCCTGAAAACCGCTTGATGGCACGTGTCTCAGTTGATGATGCAGCAGAAGCAGATAAGATTTTCGATATGCTAATGGGAGATCGAGTAGAACCACGACGTGAATTCATTGAAGCTAATGCTGTTTATAGTAACTTAGATATCTAGTCCAAAGATAGCTTTGAAAAACAGTTCAAGTATGCTATAATCTTAACGTTATAGTAGATTTTTAGAAAATTAGACCATTATAAGGAGAGTTGAATGTCGAGCGGAATCATATTGCTGCTTGTGGCTATAGTCCTGCTTGTGATTATTGCCTACGTAGTCGGCGTCGTAATAAGAAAACGTAATGATACATTAATTGCAAACTTAGAAACTAGAAAACAAGAGTTAGTTGACCTTCCTGTGCAAGAGGAGATTGAGCAAGTCAAATTGCTTCATTTGATTGGCCAAAGTCAATCAACTTTTAGAGAATGGAACCAAAAATGGACTGATTTATCAACTAATTCATTTAAAGATATTGATTTTCATTTAGTTGAAGCTGAAAATCTTAATGATTCATTTAATTTTGTGCGTGCTAAGCACGAGATTGATAATGTTGATAGTCAGCTAACTATTATAGAAGAAGATATTGTTTCGATTCGTGAAGCTTTAGAAGTTTTAAAAGAGCAAGAAGAGAAAAATAGTGCCCGTGTAACACATGCTTTGGACCTATACGAAACACTTCAAAAATCAATTTCTGAAAAAGAAGATAATTACGGGACAACCATGCCAGAAATTGAAAAGCAGTTGAAAAATATCGAGGCTGAATTTTCACATTTTGTGACCTTAAACTCAACTGGTGACCCGATTGAAGCTTCTGAAGTTTTGAATAAAGCAGAGGAGCATACGATTGCTTTAGGGCAAATTACAGAACAAATTCCAGCTATTGTTGCTAAATTAGAAGACGATTTTCCAGATCAGTTAGATGATTTGGAGACAGGATATCGTCGTCTTTTAGAGGAAAACTACCATTTCCCTGAAAAGGATATTGAACAACGTTTTCAAGAAGTTCGTGAGGCTATTCGTTCGAATTCAGATGGTTTAGTTAGTTTGGATCTAGATCGTGCTCGCGATGAAAATGAACATATTCAAGAAAAAATTGATAAACTTTATGATATTTTTGAACGTGAGATTGCTGCTTATAAAGTAGCTCATAAGGATAGTAAAATTATTCCTCAATTCCTTGCTCATGCAAAATCTAACAATGAACAACTGGGGCATGAAATCAAACGATTATCTGCTAAATATATCTTAAATGAAAATGAAAGCTTAAGTTTACGTTCCTTCACAAATGATTTGGAAGAAATTGAAACAAAGGTTTTACCTTCTGTAGAAAATTTTGGTCAAGAAGCTTCACCTTATACTCATCTACAAATTTTATTTGAGCGTACGTTGAAAACATTGACTACTGTTGAAGAAAATCAAATGGAAGTTTTTGAAGCCGTTAAAACTATTGAAAGCGTTGAGACACGAGCACGCCAAAATATGGATAAGTATGTTAACAAGCTCCATATGATTAAACGTTTCATGGAAAAACGCAATCTTCCAGGAATCCCGCAAGACTTCTTAAGCACTTTCTTTACAACAAGTTCTCAAATTGAGGCACTTATTAATGAACTCAGTCGCGGTCGTATTGATATTGAGGCTGTTTCACGTTTAAATGATGTGACTACAAATGCTATCGCTAATTTAGAGCAAGCTACATATCTAGTTGTTCAAGATGCGACTCTCACAGAGCAGTTACTACAGTATTCAAACCGTTATCGTAGTTTTGAACAAAATGTGCAAAAGAGCTTTGAACAAGCTTTGTACTTATTTGAAGTTGAACATAACTATAAAGCATCTTTCGATGAAATTTCATACGCACTTGAGACTGTGGAACCAGGTGTAACTGACCGTTTTGTGACGTCTTATGAAAAGACACAAGAACGTATTCGTTTCTAAAAAAGAAGAGTTAGTACTCTTCTTTTTTTAATTGCTATCTATGAAAGGTGCTAATTTTAAGGTACAATAGTAAAAAAGTTTTGGAGGTTTTAAATGATTAAAGGTTTGTTAGTCATGGACGTTGATTCAACCTTAATAATGGAAGAAGCTATTGATTTATTAGCTATTGAAGCAGGGGTGGGGAAACAGGTTGCTGCACTGACTGACGCTGCAATGCGTGGCGAGTTAGATTTTGAAGAAGCTTTGAAGAAAAGAGTAGCGCTACTTAAAGGTTTGCCTGTTACTATTTTGACAGATATATTATCCTCAATACATTTTACTCCAGGGGCTTATGAATTGATTAAAGAGTGTCACAAGCGTCAGATGAAAGTTGGTCTTGTATCAGGAGGTTTTCACGAGACGATTGATATCTTAGCTAAGCAATTACAAGTTGATTATGTCAAAGCGAATCGTCTTGGTGTCAAAGGTGGTTTTCTCACTGGCGAAGTTGAGGGAGAGATTGTCACTAAAGAAGTGAAAAAAATAAAGTTAAAAGAGTGGGCTTCTGAAAATCACTTAGACCTTTCACAAACCATCGCAATGGGAGATGGTGCCAATGATTTACCAATGATCAAATCCGCTGGGGTAGGAATTGCTTTTTGTGCAAAACCAATTGTCAGAGAAGAAGCTGCGTATCAGATTAATGAAAAAAATTTGCTTAAGGTATTTGATATTATTGATGCAAATGAAAACTAGGCCTTTATTAAGCCTAGTTTTTAGATTAAGGATTTTAAGAGTTTTATTTGAGAGGGTATTAATTTGTTTTTAGATAAAAATAAATCAATATATTCTGGTTTTAACCAGATATAGTCAACGGTCTCTCCTTCTTGCAATGTAATTATATCTTTTGCACCATTGTATTTTGCGATAAAATGGTCTACAAAGTAAGAACGCTCAGAGAACCACTCTCTATTAAGAAAGGTTAGACATTGAGGAACGATACCAGTTTCTTCTTTGAGTTCCCTTAGAATAGCTTGCTTAGCATTTTCTCCTTTAAGGGCAGATCCGCCAGCGGTGGCTTCGAAATAAGCAGGAAAAGCTTTCTTTTTAGGGTGCCGTTTCATCATCAATACGTCACCATCCTCATGAAAAAGGATAACATCAACAACTAAGTGGAATAAGCCTTGTGGGATATTTTGATCCCTATTAAGTGTAAGACCTGTAATGAACCCATATTGGTCATAAGCATCCCAAATTTCCATTAGACCTCCTTGTTATTTTTGACTAAAGAAATGTTGCCATAGACTTTTTTTAGGAGACTCCTCTTTTTTTGGTGAATTGAATAAATCAGGGAATTGTGTCTCAAAATCGTTCCATTCAACGTTTTCAGCCTTATCACTATGTATAATAATACCAAATGGAGAATTGGCATTTGCTTCATTAACAATCGTAGCAGCTAGTGATAGACGGTTAGCTAACTTCATGTAGAACATTTGAACATCAGTAGGGAGATTTGGTGATAATTTTAAACTAAGATTAGGATATTCAAGTATCAGATTATTAAGAGCAGATGTTATAGCAAGTTGAAACTTTTCTTCTTGTGCCTCTTTTAAACTTAAGTGGAGCACAACTCTTTCTTTATAAGTACCAAGGTAGTAACGTTGTTGATCAGGATCAAGACGATTTTCACCGCTTGCTTTTTGTAGGATTTTATTGTCAAGTTCAGTCATAATTTCTCCTTGAATTTGCTAATTTTATTATAACCTAAATGGGTTGCATTAGCACAGGTAAACTTGAAAAGAATTAGTGATTTTTTTATCAAAAACCACGTAATAAAGCGGTTTCACTGGGTTTTTCCTTGTTATTAACTAAAGATTATGATATTATGAATATGTAAAAAATTAAAACTCATAAGGAGAGTATTGTAATGTCAATTATTACTGATGTTTACGCACGCGAAGTCCTTGACTCACGCGGTAACCCAACACTTGAAGTAGAAGTTTATACAGAATCAGGTGCTTTCGGACGTGGTATGGTTCCTTCAGGAGCTTCTACTGGTGAACACGAAGCAGTTGAACTTCGCGACGGCGACAAGTCTCGTTACAGTGGTCTTGGAACACAAAAAGCTGTTGACAATGTAAATAACGTTATTGCAGAAGCAATCATTGGTTATGATGTACGCGACCAACAAGCTATCGACCGTGCTATGATCGCTCTTGACGGAACTCCTAATAAAGGTAAATTAGGTGCAAATGCTATTCTTGGTGTTTCTATTGCCGTAGCACGTGCTGCAGCTGATTACCTTGAAGTACCACTTTACAGCTACCTTGGTGGATTCAACACTAAAGTTCTTCCAACTCCAATGATGAACATCATCAATGGTGGTTCTCACTCAGACGCTCCAATCGCATTCCAAGAATTCATGATTATGCCAGTTGGTGCACCAACTTTCAAAGAAGCACTTCGTTGGGGTGCTGAAGTATTCCATGCTCTTAAGAAAATCCTTAAAGAACGTGGTCTTGAAACAGCTGTTGGTGATGAAGGTGGATTTGCACCTAAATTTGAAGGTACTGAAGATGGCGTAGAAACTATTCTTAAAGCTATTGAAGCAGTTGGTTACGAAGCTGGCGAAAACGGAATCATGATTGGTTTTGACTGTGCTTCATCAGAGTTCTACGATGCAGAACGTAAAGTATACGACTACAGTAAATTCGAAGGTGAAGGTGGAGCAGTTCGTACTGCTGCAGAACAAATCGATTACCTTGAAGAGTTGGTTAACAAATACCCAATCATCACTATTGAAGATGGTATGGATGAAAACGACTGGGATGGTTGGAAAGCTCTTACAGAACGCCTTGGTGGACGTGTACAATTAGTTGGTGACGATTTCTTCGTTACAAATACTGATTACTTAGCACGTGGTATCAAAGAAGAAGCTGCTAACTCAATCCTTATCAAAGTTAACCAAATTGGTACTTTGACAGAAACTTTCGAAGCTATTGAAATGGCTAAAGAAGCTGGTTACACTGCAGTTGTATCACACCGTTCAGGTGAAACTGAAGATTCAACAATCGCTGATATCGCAGTTGCAACTAACGCTGGTCAAATTAAAACAGGTTCATTATCACGTACTGACCGTATTGCTAAATACAACCAATTACTTCGTATCGAAGACCAACTTGGTGAAGTTGCTCAATACAAAGGTATCAAATCATTCTACAACTTAAAAAAATAGTCTCAGATTATTAAACAGTTGAAAATATAATAAAAACCATCTTGCATATGCAAGATGGTTTTTATGTACACATTATAATAATAGAATTGATTTGATAATAAACAGTTCTACCATTGCAATCCAGCAGCAGCGATTTCTGCTTTTGAAGCGTATTGTCCATTTGGACGATGCCACCTTCCTCTATAGTCACGTTTGTAGCCTTGACTAGTTTGTTCTTGTACTAGAGTTTCTTGTTTTTTCTGAGTTTCAGCTGCGAGCCTTGCTTGCTCCTCTTTTTGCTTCCTTTGAGCTTCAGCAGCAAGCCTTGCTTGTTCTTCTTCCAGTTTTTTCTGAGTTTCAGCAGCAGCTTTTTCCTCTTCAACTTTCTTTTCTGCAAGTCGTTTTTCTTCTTCGTGCTTAGCGATAAGTTTTCTTTGTTCTTTAGCTGATAAGACAGTATTTTGAGCCTTTCCGCTGAGGTAGTCAATGGTAGCATTTGGTGAGGTATTCTCTAAGGTAACAGTGCTGATGCCGAATTGATCTTGAGTGGATTTGTTTCCGATAAAAATAGGTAATAATTTCCCAGTCTTATCAATACCAACATATTTTAATTCAATTTTTCTTGGAATTAGTTCATTATTTTGATAAATTGGTGTTACTTTATAATCTAAGTAGTAGTTTTTATGAGTCGAAAGCCAAGTCTTTAGTTGTTTTTCATAGAATAGCATGCTCTCAGGGTTAGATGAATTCGTGCTATTGTAGTTTCCAGTATTTAGCCAATTCGTCATTGGAACTAAATTCTTTCTTTCATTGTTTAGTCCACTAAATTGGTGGCAAATAAGACGGCCTCGGCTCATTAGCCAAGCTTTTTGAGTACCATCATTATAATAGAATTTAAAATTGTGCCATCCAACAGGGGTTGTTTTTAAACGTTTTACTCTCTTTTTCTTGGGTTCATCTTTAACTTTTAGCTGAATATGTGCGAATGTGGCACGACCTTTGTCATCCAACTCTCCTAAAACCAATTGTCGTTTGTGTTTAAAAGGTAAAGTACCATTCTCTTTTGTTTTATACTCTTGAGCAGTAACAATATTTTCTGTGGTATGATTTGTAGCTAGGTTTATTGGTGTGTAAAGCGAAATAACCGTTAGTAAGGTTGCAATTCCTAATTTTATAAACTGTTTTCTTTTCATCTGTTAACCTCTAAAATAACATAAAATAGTAGCTGTTTATTTTTAAATGCATTCTGAAAATTAAAATGTGATTTTTGTAACAATATTATAACATAATGATGTATGACATGTGAAGTTAATTTATAAAAGATGTTACAGCTATATAGAGGAGCTATAGTATAAATAAAAAATTCAAAATATAGTATATATTATGATACAATAATAGCAAAATAGATTTTGGGAGTTATCATGAAATTACTGACTAATGCAAATACTCTCAAGGGAACCATCCGTGTTCCTGGCGATAAATCAATAAGTCACAGGGCTATTATTTTTGGGAGTATATCTCAGGGAGTTACCCGAATTGTTGATGTCTTAAGAGGCGAGGATGTTTTATCAACTATAGAGGCTTTTAAACAAATGGGGGTTCTAATTGAAGACGATGGCGAGATAATCACTATCTATGGCAAAGGATTTGCAGGTTTAACACAACCGAATAATCTCTTAGACATGGGAAACTCTGGTACTTCAATGCGTCTGATAGCAGGTGTGTTAGCTGGTCAAGAGTTTGAAGTGACGATGGTTGGAGACAATAGTTTGTCAAAGAGACCTATGGATCGTATAGCATTGCCTTTAAGCAAAATGGGAGCTAGAATTTCGGGAGTAACTAACCGTGATTTACCACCATTAAAACTTCAAGGTACAAAAAAATTAAAACCTATTTTTTACCATTTACCCGTAGCTTCTGCACAAGTAAAATCAGCTTTAATTTTTGCGGCTTTACAAACTAAGGGAGAATCTCTCATTGTAGAAAAAGAGCAAACAAGGAATCATACTGAGGACATGATTCGGCAATTTGGTGGACATTTGGATATTAAAGATAAAGAAATTCGACTCAATGGCGGTCAGAGCTTAGTAGGACAAGATATAAGAGTTCCTGGTGATATTTCGAGTGCTGCCTTTTGGATAGTAGCGGGTCTTATTATTCCTAACAGTCATATTATTTTAGAAAACGTAGGTATAAACGAGACACGAACTGGAATCCTTGATGTCGTCAGTAAAATGGGTGGAAAAATTAAGTTATCTTCGGTTGATAATCAAGTAAAATCAGCAACCCTTACAGTTGATTACTCTCATCTACAAGCTACTCATATTTCTGGGGCTATGATTCCACGTCTGATTGATGAATTACCTATTATTGCTCTTTTAGCAACACAAGCTCAAGGCACCACAGTCATAGCAGATGCTCAGGAATTAAAGGTGAAAGAGACAGATCGGATTCAGGTCGTTGTCGAATCGCTAAAACAGATGGGTGCTGATATTACTGCTACAGCAGATGGTATGATTATACGTGGTAATACCCCCCTTCACGCTGCTTCACTTGATTGTCATGGAGATCATAGAATAGGAATGATGATAGCTATTGCTGCTCTCTTGGTCAAAGAAGGCGAAGTAGATTTATCTGGTGAAGAAGCTATTAATACAAGCTATCCTAACTTTTTAGAACATTTGGAGGGATTAGTTAATGCCTAAGGTATTATTGGGATTCATGGGAGTTGGCAAGACTAGTGTTGCCAACTGCTTAGAAAATGAAGTAATTGATATGGATAGTCTGATTGAAAAACATATTGGTATGTCAATTTCCCGATTTTTTACAGAAGAAGGAGAAGCCTCCTTTCGTGCTTTAGAATCTCAATTTTTAAACGAACTTTTAAAGAAAAAAAATGAAGGACTTGTGATAGCTAGTGGAGGAGGTATTGTACTCCTTGAAGAAAATCGTCGTCTTTTAACTTTAAATCGTCATAATAATATTCTTTTAACAGGAAGTTTTGAAGTCTTATATCATCGTATAAAAAAAGATGAGAAGAATAGAAGACCATTATTTTTAAACCATTCAAAAGAAGAATTTTATGATATTTATCAAAAACGCATGTTACTCTATAGTGGTTTGTCTGATATGATTATTGATACCGATTATCTTACACCACAAAAAATAGCTACTGTAATTGGAGAGTCACTGGTTAATTTATCTAACTAAGTTATCACAGTTTGGTAGTATGAACTATTATTATTGAAAGTAAATCACCTGAAAATATGTCAAGAAATAATTACGGTCAGCTAAATCATCATGAAGAGCTACGATATAACTATCTTTTAAAAAACATCCATTATCTTAATGAACGTGAAAAGATGGAATTTCAGTACCTTCATTATAAAAAAACAGCAGTACGACCACAGAGAAGGACAGAAAGTCCACCAACTAATTCTTATTATGAGGAACCTTATTCTGATTCTTATTATCAAGATGACGATTTTTACTCAGAGCCTCAGCTAACCTCACAAGGTTTACCAATTTATCAAGAAGAGAGAGCTCCGAAGAAGAAAAAACAAAGGGCCAGAAAAGAAAAACAGAGGGTGAAGGTTATGGCGCCTTTCCCTCCAAAGGCTATAACCCCCCCTAGAAAGAAAAAAAAATTTAAGGGTTTCCTAAAGTTCATAGGTATTATATTACTAATTGTTTTATCAGGTATGGTTTTCATGTTTGTTAAAGGAATGCGTGATGTGAATAATGGGAAGTCACATTATAGCCCTGCAATTATTGAAGATTTTAAGGGAAAAGATGCTGTTGATGGGACTAATATCTTAATTTTAGGTAGTGATAAACGTATCAGCGAGAGATCTACTGATGCGAGAACAGATACCATAATGGTTGCTAATGTTGGTAACAAGGATAATAAGGTTAAGATGGTGAGTTTTATGCGAGATCTCTTAGTCAATATTCCTAATTATAGTACGGAAGGTTACTATGATATGAAATTAAATGCGTCTTTTAATTTGGGAGAACAAGATAATCATAAAGGAGCAGAGTATGTTCGACAAACGTTGAAAAATCATTTTGATATTGATATAAAATATTATGTTATGGTTGACTTTGAGACATTTGCAGATGCTATTGATACACTGTTTCCTAATGGTGTCAAGATTAATGCTAAATTTGGACTTGTCGGTGGACAATCTGCTGATTCAGTTAAAGTTCCTGATGATTTAAGGATGAAAAATGGCGTTGTACCTAGCCAAAAAATTAAGGTTGGGATTCAGTATATGGATGGAAGGACCCTTCTAAATTATGCTCGTTTCAGAAAAGACGATGATGGGGACTTTGGTCGAACACAACGTCAACAACAAGTTATGAGAGCTATTGTCTCTCAAATAAAAGACCCACGTCGTCTCTTTACAGGTTCTGCTGCTATCGGTAAAGCCTATGCTTTAACTTCAAGTAATTTATCTTATAGCTTTGTCCTAACAGATGGCATTCCAATTTTATCAGATGCTAAAAATGGTATTAAGCAAATGACAATTCCAAGAGAAGGAGATTGGGTAGATGATTATGACCAGTATGGTGGTCAAGGGTTAACAATTGATTTTGCTAAGTACAAAAAGATCCTAAAGAAAATGGGACTGCGTTAACATTTTTAATTATGATATAATAGAGTGATTTATTGTCACTCTATTTTTATCTTTAGTGTATAAACTAAAGACTTCAAATGATAGATATAAAAGGAAAATTATGTTACATAAAAATGATATTATTGAAACTGAAATTAGCGACATTAGCCATGAGGGAATGGGTATTGCCAAAGTAGATGGCTTTGTTTTCTTTGTTGAAAATGCTCTTCCAGGTGAGATTATTCAGATGCGCGTCTTGAAATTACGTAAGCGTATAGGATATGGAAAAGTTGAGGAATATTTAACGACTTCTCCTCACCGAAATGAAGGATTAGACTATACCTATTTACGTACAGGGATTGCTGATTTGGGACATCTTACTTATGAACAACAGCTGTTATTTAAACAAAAACAAGTAGCTGATAACCTTTATAAAATTGCTCATATATCTGATGTTTTAGTAGAACCTACTCTTGGTATGACAATCCCTTTGGCATATCGAAATAAAGCTCAGGTACCAGTTCGTCGTGTTGATGGACAGCTAGAGACAGGTTTTTTCAGAAAAAATTCACATACTCTGGTATCCATTGAAGATTATTTAATTCAGGAAAAAGAGATTGATGCTCTGATTAATTTTACACGAGATTTATTAAGAAAATTTGATGTTAAACCATATGACGAAGAGCAGCAATCTGGTTTAATTAGAAATCTCGTTGTTCGTCGAGGACATTATACAGGGCAATTAATGTTGGTTTTGGTGACAACACGTCCTAAAATATTCCGCATTGACCAAATGATTGAAAAGTTGGTGTCTGCCTTTCCTTCTGTTGTTTCAATTATGCAAAATATTAATGATCGTAATAGCAACGTTATTTTTGGGAAAGAATTTCGTACTCTATATGGTTCTGATACTATTGAGGACCAAATGTTAGGAAATACTTACGCTATATCAGCCCAATCTTTTTACCAAGTTAATACTGAAATGGCTGAAAAACTGTACCAAAAAGCAATCGATTTTTCAGATTTAAACTCAGAGGATATCGTTATTGATGCCTATTCAGGTATAGGAACAATTGGCTTATCTGTTGCTAAACAAGTAAAACATGTTTATGGTGTTGAAGTTGTTGAAAAAGCAGTAAGTGATGCCAAAGAAAATGCTACTCGAAATGGGATAACTAACAGTACCTATGTTGCTGATTCGGCTGAAAATGCAATGGCAAAGTGGCTTAAAGAAGGTATAAAACCAACTGTTATAATGGTTGATCCACCACGAAAAGGATTAACGGAGAGTTTTGTATATTCTGCTGCCCAAACAAAAGCAGACAAAATCACTTATATTTCTTGTAATTCAGCGACAATGGCGCGTGATATCAAACTATTTGAAGAATTAGGGTATCATTTAGTAAAAATTCAACCAGTAGACTTATTCCCAATGACACATCATGTGGAGACGGTAGCATTATTGTCCAAACTTAATGTCGATAAGCATATAAGTGTTGAAGTAGAGCTGGATGAGCTGGATTTGACAAGTGCTGAGAGCAAGGCTACTTATGAGCAAATTAAAGAGTATATCTTGAATAAATTTGGGCTGAAAGTTTCAGCACTCTATATTGCCCAGATTAAAAAGAAATGTGGAATAGAGTTGAGAGAAAATTATAATAAGTCAAAAAAAGAAAAACAAGTTATTCCACAATGTACACCTGAGAAAGAAGAAGCTATCATGGATGCCTTGAGATACTTCAAAATGATTTAAGAGAAAGGTTGGGTATTCTATGAGATGGGTAATAAAAATAATATTGTTTCCAATAATATTACTTCTATCAATACTAATTTCTTTTCTAAAATTCATAATTAGTGTTAGTGGAATGATTTTAGGGATATTATCATTCTTAGTGGTGTTAGGTTCGATTGCAGCACTTATACAAAAAGATACAACTACCTTTATTCAGGCATTGATAATAGCATTTTTGATAAGTCCTTATGGACTACCTAAAATAGCATTATGGATTACAGCATATATTGGATTTGCAAGAGATAGATTGAAAGAAATATAAAGAAACTATTGAGGCGATAGAGAAAAATACTATCGTCTTTTTTCATGCCAAAAATTGAAAAGAAAGGAGGGGACGATGTGAGTATGTATTTATTTGATGAACAGCCTATTGTTGCAAATAAAGCATTGGCAAGAACGCTAGGGTTAAATGAAGCCTTAATATTGCAACAAATAAATTATTGGATTGAGATAAATAAGAAGTCCGGTAAAAACTATCATGACGGGAAATATTGGACATACAATTCTATAAGGGCATGGCAAGAAAAAGACTTCGACTATATGAGTGTTGATACAGTAAAAAGAACTTTTGCTAAGCTCGAAAAGGCGGGTTATCTTTTGGTAGGAAACTATAATAAAGATCCAAGAGATAAAACAAAATGGTATACGATAAATGATGAAAGATTAGAAGAATTATATCTTGAATTGAACAGGAAAAAACTGGAGCATGAAAGAAAAATTTTAGAGAAAGAAAGTCAAAACGCTATGCACAATGCATTAGGGCAAAATGCCCCAATGGAAGAGTGCAAAATTCACCAATGCAATGACGCATATAGCATTGATGCATTTGATGAAAATCCACCAATGCATTATGGCAGCTTGCATGAACCATTACCAGAGATTACTACAAATAATTCATCAGAGAATACTTCATATATTTCATCAGAGAATTCCTCCCACCTACCCATCCATAAATATGAGGACTTGTATATGAGGGACGGATTGGAGGGAGGGACTAAAAAAATAAAATCATATAAATCCTGTTTAGAAGAACTTAGAGAAAGTACAGGGTATAACGAACACATGGAATTAGGAAATAAGATTATTGCAAAAACATACGATGAAATTATTAGAGTTTTAGCCGATGTAATGATATTAAATGCAGATGATACAGTTACTATCAATCAAACAAAATTACCTGCATATATAGTTCAAGAGAGATTTAGAAGTTTAGATTCATCGCACATGGAGTATCTCGTAAATGCTTTATCAGAGAATGAAGCTAAAATAAGAAATGTCAGGGCATTTATTTTAACGGCGGCATATAATGCACCAAGCAATATGGATGCCTATTATACAGCACTTATTAGTTATGACATGAGGGAAGGAGGACTTTAATGATAAATGAAGAAATTGCAAATAGAGTAATAAGTATTGAAATAAATGTATTTAAAGCAACATATCAAGAGATATTAAATCATATCAATAAATTACATCAGCGATCAAAACAACATGGCAGTTTAGGGAAATTAGTTAAAGCTGAAGGTAGTGAAGTAAAGCTCAAGGATATGGTAAAGAAAGGTCAGCTTGAAGAAATTCCGGTTGAAGAAGCAGAGCTTAAGGAACTGAAAAAAGAACTTAATCGGTATGGTGTTAAGTTTTCAGTGATGAAGGATAAGGAAACAGGAAAATACTCTGTATTCTTTCAAGCCAAAGATATGAAAGTGATGGATAAAGCCTTTAAGCACGCATTAGCACAGTCTGAAAAGAAAACGGAAAGGAAAGAATCTATTCACAAGAATATTGAGAAGTTTAAGGAAATGGCTAAGAACTCTGTTTCCAAAGATAAAGTCAAGAATAAACAAAAGGAGCAGAGCCTATGATAGATAAAATATTAAAAGACATCAAAGGCTTATTTAAGGTGCAGGATAAGGCAAAGCTTCTAAAGCAAAACATTCCCTATCTTGCATTTTTCTATTTAGGAAACATCTTTGCCCATCATGTGAGAAGCTATACCGGTGGTGATGTCATAGATAAAGTCTTTCAAGGGATATTGGAGATCAACACGATGAGTTTTCTTCCAAGTATTCATCCGGTGGATATTTTAATGGGCATAGGAGTGGCTGCTTTAATTAAATTTATTGTCTATACCAAAGGTAAAAATGCTAAAAAGTTTAGACAGGGGAAAGAGTATGGCTCAGCAAGATGGGGAAATAAGAAAGATATTGAGCCATACATGGATGAAAAGTTTCAAAACAATATCTTGCTTACCCAGACAGAACGCCTAACTATGAATGGTAGACCGGCTAATCCAAAGTATGCTCGTAACAAGAATGTACTTGTAATCGGTGGATCAGGAAGTGGTAAGACAAGATTTTATGTAAAACCGAACTTAATGCAAATGCACTCATCATATTGTATAACCGATCCGAAAGGAACGATAGTCATTGAATGTGGCAAGATGCTTGAAGACAATGGATATGAGATAAAAATTCTAAATACCATAAACTTCAAAAAGAGCATGAAATACAATCCTTTTGCCTATATCCGTTCTGAGAAAGATATACTCAAATTAGTGCAGACAATCATTGCAAATACAAAAGGTGAGGGAGAAAAAGCGGGTGAAGATTTTTGGGTCAAAGCGGAAAAACTCTACTACACAGCACTTATCGGATATATCTTCTATGAAGCTCCAAGAGAAGAAAAGAACTTTGCAACGCTCCTTGATATGATAGACGCTTCAGAAGTAAGAGAAGATGATGAAACCTATATGAATCCAATAGACAGACTCTTTGAAGCACTTGAGAAAAAGGAGTCTACGCACTTTGCGGTCAAGCAATATAAAAAATATAAATTGGCTGCGGGAAAGACAGCAAAATCTATTCTTATATCTTGTGGTGCAAGGCTTGCTCCATTTGATATTCAGGAACTTAGAGATTTGATGAGTGAAGACGAACTTGAGCTTGATACACTGGGGGATAGAAAGACAGCACTCTTTGTTATTATCTCCGATACCGATGATACCTTTAACTTTGTAGTGTCTATTATGTATTCACAGTTATTTAATCTACTTTGCGATAAGGCGGATGATGTATATGGTGGCAGACTTCCTGTTCATGTAAGATGCTTACTTGATGAGTTTGCAAATATCGGCTTAATTCCAAAGTTTGAGAAGCTCATAGCCACAATTAGAAGTAGAGAAATTTCAGCGAGTATTATCTTACAGGCACAATCTCAGCTAAAGGCGATATATAAGGATAATGCTGATACCATTGTGGGTAACTGTGATAGTACCTTATTCTTAGGTGGAAAGGAAAAAACAACACTAAAAGAGCTGTCCGAAACGCTTGGTAAAGAAACTATCGACCTTTACAACACATCGGAAACAAGGTCAAACCAAAAGAGCTTTGGACTTAACTATCAAAAAACAGGCAAGGAACTGATGAGCCAAGATGAGATTACGGTCATGGATGGTGGAAAATGTATCTTTCAGCTTAGAGGTGTCAGACCTTTTCTTTCAGATAAGTACGATATTACAAAGCACAAGAACTATAAGCTGCTTGAGGACTATGATAAGAAGAATTTATTTGATATAGAAAGCTACATGAAACGGAAAGGAAAAGCAAAGCTGAATAGGGAAACAGTTATTACAAGAATGCAGTAAGTCTAAAAATAGATTTGCTGCTTTTTTATGCAAAAGTAAGGAGGCAAGATGATAAGGATCAGAAGTCCCACTGAGTAAAAAACTAAATAGTATGAGTATAGCGATTGGAAAAGTAATACTTCCGGTAGCTTTTTTTATTGAAATGAAAAGGAGAAATTTTTAATGAAGCAAGAAATGATTAACATCAATGCCAACTTAGTGGCAGAACCTACTTTCTCAAGTTTTGAAAAAGAGGGTGAAGAAGTAGAAGTTGTAAACTTTACGCTTGTAAAGAAGTACGGTAAAGGCAAGGAGTACATCAATTGTGCAGCCTATGGAGAAAAAGTGGATAAAGCAAAGGACTTTGAAAATGGCGATTTGATTCATGTATTCGGCTACTTTAAGAAGCGTGAAAAAGAGGGAAAGACTTACAAAAATTTTGTAGTGAAGTCATACAACAAGATTGAAAAGAAAGAAGAAAATGAGGAGGAATAAATTATGGAATTTTTCGCACAGGCAGTAAATGTATTAAAGATTTTAGTTATGGCAGTAGGTGCAGGACTTGGAGCATGGGGCGTTATTAACCTGATGGAAGGTTATGGTAACGATAATCCGGGTGCCAAGAGTCAGGGCATAAAGCAGTTGATGGCGGGAGGAGGTATTGTTCTTATCGGACTTAAGCTGATTCCGCTTCTTGCAAATGTACTCAAGTAAGAAGAAAAGGAGAGCTTAGATGTTTGGAATATTCGACAAGATAGAAGAATTCTTTAAGGAGCTTCTACTGGGCGGTATCCAAGCAAACTTAGAGTCCATGTTTCTTGACATCAACGACAAGGTTGGTGCAGTTGCAACAGATGTAGGAAAAACGCCTATGGGGTGGAACGGAGATGTATTTGCCTTTATCAAGAGCATTAACGATTCGGTCATTATTCCCATAGCGGGACTAATTATCACAGCAGTCCTTTGTATCGAGCTTATCAATATGGTTATACAGAAAAATAACCTACATGATAATACGGATACCTTTGAATTTTTCAAGTACATCATCAAGATGTGGATTGCTGTATGGTTGGTATCTCACGCTTTTGAATTTTCAATGGCGGTCTTTGATGTAGCACAGCATATAGTAAATAAGGCGGCAGGGGTGATAAACACCTCTGCCACCGTTTCCGGAGATCAGATAGTGGCGATGATGGATACCCTAAAAGAAAAGGGACTTGGAGAGCTTGTCATGATTCTCTTTGAAACCTCGCTCATTAAAGTTGCCATACAGGCAATTTCCATAGTGATTATGCTTGTGGTTTACGGAAGGATGTTTGAGATTTATGTTTATTCATCGGTTTCAGCCATTCCATTTGCCACGATGGGAAACAAAGAATGGGGGCAAATTGGCACAAATTACATCAAAGGACTATTTGCACTTGGACTACAAGGACTCTTTTTAATGGTTTGTCTTGGAATATATGCAGTATTAGTTAAGACGATTGAAATAACAGATATACACACAAGTACCATGACGATACTTGGATATGCGGTTTTGCTGGGGTTAATGATGCTAAAGAGCGGAACACTGGCCAAAAGCGTATTAAATGCACACTAAAAAAGAAAGGAAAGATAGTATGAATAAAAGAAAAACAGTATTTACAGCAGTAGTAATGGTCGCAGGCATTATGGCGGTAATTGATAGAATCAGGCTTCATAACAAAGCTGCCGAATTAGAAGAAAGAACACAGGACATCGGTCGCTGCCATAATGATTTTTACTTAATGCAGCAAAGATATAACAAGAATACAGATGAACAGCTTGCAATTATTCAGGATGAAATCGGATCTGTATATGAACACTTTGAGGAGCTGTCAAAGGACAAAGAAGATGGGAGGTAAGTTATGGCGTATGTACCAATTCCCAAAGATCTCAAGAAGGTAAAGACAAAGGTAGCATTTAACTTAACGAAAAGGCAGCTTATCGGATTTACCATTGCAGGACTTGTTGGAATACCGGTCTATTTATTTATGAGAAAGGTAGTACCAAATGATATAGCCGTCATATTTCTGATTGTGTCAACGCTTCCTATCTTTTTCATCACACTTTTTGAAAAGGACGGACTGACTTTTGAGAAATATTTTAAGCATATCTACCTTCATAAGTTTTATCAGCCAAAAAAGAGAGTGAGAAAGGAGGTTTATCTTGAACAAGAAAAGAAAAATTCAGCAGCTAAAGTTAGAAGAAAACAAAAAAGCATTAAAAAGGGAGAGAAAGGACTTAAAGCAAAGTAAGAGAAAGGCAAAAAAAGAAAAGAGCGGACTACTTGATCTTATCTTTAGAAAAGAGCAAAAACGCTATACGGTAGAAGATACCATTCCCTATCTTAGACTCTTAAAAAGCGGGATATGCCAGCTCGATGAAAAGCACTTCAGTAAAAGCATAGCCTTTCAGGACATTAACTATCAGCTTGCTTTAGATGAAGATAGGGATTTGATTTTTAATCAGTTTGCAAACTTTCTAAATTCCTTTGATCCAAGCATAGCGATTGAGTTTTCCTACATCAATCAGCTTGGACGAAACGAAGAAATGAAATCGGCAATTCAGATACCGGATAAAGGGGACGGATTTGACGATATACGACTTGAGTTTAGAGAGATGCTAAAAAGTCAGATTGTAAAGGGAAATAACGGACTGAAAAAATCAAAGTATGTAACCTTTACAGTAGAAGCGGATAATTTAGAGCAGGCTACATCAAAACTTGAAAGACTGGAGATAGATATATTATCTAATCTCAAAAGCATGGGGGTAAGAGCTGAAAGTCTTACAGGAGAGGAAAGGCTAAAGATTCTTCACGATATATTAAATCCGAATAAGACCTTTGAGTTTTCTTACAAAGACCTGAAGAAAAAGGAAAGTACCAAAACATATATCGTGCCTGATGAATTTAACTTTATGCCAAGCAGGTATTTCAAGTTTGGGAAGTTTATCGGAGCAACAAGTCATTTTCAAATCCTTGCAAGTGAGCTTTCAGACCGTATGTTATCGGAGTTTTTGGATATTGATGATAACATCAATATATCTTTTCATATTAAGGCGATTGACCAGTCAGAAGCCATCAAGATGGTAAAACGAAAAAACACCGATATTGATAAGATGCGAATTGAGGAAAACAAGAAAGCTGTAAGGTCAGGCTATGACATGGACATTCTTCCAAGTGATTTAATAACCTATGGAGAAGATGTAAAGAGCCTATTAAAAGATTTGCAGACAAGAGATGAGCGTATGTTTGTTGTAAGTATTGTCTTTATGAACTTTGCAAGAACAGTGCAAAAGCTCGATAACACCATCACTCAGATAAGCTCTATTGCCAATAAGCATAACTGTAAATTGAAAAGACTTGACCATACGCAGGAACAAGGCTTAGTGAGTGTGCTGCCTCTTGGTGTAAATAAGATCGAAATAGATAGAGGACTTACAAGCTCATCAACAGCGGTCTTTATGCCATTTACCACAGAGGAACTTTTTATCAACTCAAGTAACAGTCTGTACTATGGACTAAATGCTTTAAGTCATAACCTGATTATGGCGGACAGGAAGAAATTAAAGAACCCGAACGGCTTAATTTTAGGGACTCCCGGAAGTGGTAAATCCTTTAGTGCTAAAAGGGAGATGGCAAATGCGATTTTAGTAACGGACGATGATGTGATTATTTGCGATCCGGAGGGAGAGTATGGAAACCTTGTAAGACAGTTTAAGGGAGAAGTGATAAAGGTCAGCAGTAAGTCAAAAGACTACTTAAATCCCCTTGATATAAATATGAACTATGGCGATGGGGATGCACCTCTTAAAGACAAGGCAAATTTCATTATGTCTATGCTTGAACTTGTAGTTGGAGGAAGTGGACTTACGGCAGAAGAAAAGTCGGTTATAGACAGGTGCTTACCTAAAATTTATGAAAAGTATTTTGAAAATCCGACTCCTGACAATATGCCTATACTTCAAGACCTATACGATATGTTAAAAGGGCAGGAAGAAAAGGTTGGTAAGAAGCTGGCAACGGAGATGGAGATCTATGTATCAGGCTCACTTAATGTCTTTAATCACAGGTCAAATGTGGACTTAAATAAGAAGCTGCTTTGCTTTGATATTAAGGAGCTTGGAAGTCAGTTAAAGAAAATCGGTATGCTTGTTATTCAGGATCAGGTGTGGAACAAGGTATCGCAAAATAGAGGAAGCAAGGCTACAAGGTACTATATCGACGAATTTCACCTGCTGTTAAAAGATGAGCAGACAGCTTCCTATTCGGTAGAGATATGGAAGCGTTTCAGAAAATGGGGAGGTATCCCGACAGGCATTACTCAAAATGTAAAAGACCTGCTTATGAGTAAGGAAATAGAAAATATCTTTGATAATACGGACTTTGTCTTAATGCTAAATCAAGCATCAGGAGATAGAGAAATCTTAGCAAGAAAACTTAAAATCTCACTTCCACAGCTTCGGTATGTAACCAACTCTAATGAGGGTGAGGGACTTTTGTTCTTTGGAAATACCATTGTGCCTTTCCTTGATAAGTTTCCGAAAGACACCATTCTTTATCAAAAGATGACTACCAAACCTGAAGAAGTGAGGTAGCTTATGGATAGGAAGCTGAAAAAGGATTTTAGAGAAAGGCATAAGGCAAGCCTTGAAAGAGCGATGCTAAAAACTGAAACAAGTTCCGTACTTGAAGAAAGTAAGCTAAAGCATAGCGATGATTACAGAGGAAAAATCGTCCATGACAAAGAAAGATTTCAGGAAAAGGTTCATGAGAAGATAAGTAAGGTAAGCTCTGATAAGGAGAAGATGGAGGGAACTTCCAAAAGAAATGCAAAGTATAGAGCTTCCGATAAAGGCAGTGTAAATCAGATAAATGAAACAGGAAAAACTGACTATGATACTGAGGTTAAAAATGGCAAAATCTATGATCCTTTAGGACAAGACCTTGATAATGACGGAATCATAGACAGATATGATAATGACTTTAGGGACAGTGACTACTTTGAATCAACCTATGATGTAGAGGATAATCTACCTCAAAAAGAAAAATCATTAGACAATCACTCTAAAAATCATAAGGCTCAAAAGAATAAGTATAAGAGGAAAAACTATTCCGAAAGCCTCTATACAAGAAAAAAGGACGATGTAGCAAAAGAGAATAAGCCTGAAGGTAAAAAGACAGGGAAAGATGCTATAAGCGAAAAAGAACATAGCAGTCTTTCAAAAGACCAAAAGAAAAAGGTAAAGAAAGATATGGTAAAAGTATCTGCCCTGTCAGGACTTGCTAAAGGAAGTGAAACCGTAAGAGATTACCTTTCTCATGGAAGCGATGAAAATCAAGGCGTAGAAGCAGGAGAAAAGACGGCGGACGCAAGTTCCAAGCTCATTCATGGTATTAAGAGATACTCAGATAAGAAAAGAGCTAAAAAAGGATATGACCTTACAAATAAGGACTATAAAATCAGAAAGCGTAAATCAAAGTTAGAGTTTCGTGATGCCAAAGAGGAACTGAAAAAGACAGATGAGTATAAAAGAGCAAGTGTCTATAAAAGATTTCAAAAGAAAAATCAGGTAAAGGCAGCGATTTCTCGTGAGAATAAGTCAAGACTTAGAGATCGAATCAAAGAAGGTCTAATTGGAACGCTTAAAGGCTCAAAGGATATGATTATCCGAAAAGCAAAAGGACTTATGCTTATCTTCATAGGTATCATTATCTTGGGAACTTTTGTGATTAACTTTGCAGGAACAAGCATGACAGGCTTTATGAACTCAACAAGCTCTGTGCTTACAACAAGCTATTTATCAAAGCCAAATGTCCTAAGTGAAATCAATCAGAAGTTTTCTGCTATGGAGAGTGAGCTTCAAAGTGAAGTTGATCATGTAGAAGAAAATTATCCCGGATATGATGAATACATCTTAAATAACACAGAGTACATTGGTCATAATGTCCATGAGCTTTTATCCTACATTACATCAAGGTGCGGAGAGGTAAAGAGTGTATCGGAAGTAGAAACCATATTAAAAGAATTGTTTGAGTCCATGTATGACCTTGAATACAGGGAAGAAATTGAAATCAGATACAGGACAGTTACAGAAACCTATACCGATGAAGATGGCAATGAATATACCGAAAGCCACGAGGAACCGTATGAGTACAAAAAACTCATTGTAACTCTTCATAAAAAAGAGATGGATAGCATTATCCGACAGGTCTTTGCAAACTATCCAGATAATCTAAAGCATTATGAATCCTTATTCCTTGCTCAAGGAAATATGGGAGAAGCCTTTGGAAATTCTGACCTTATTAGTTCAAATGGAGGTATCGGCGGTGGAAAAGAGTATGAGGCATCTACGGAGGTTCAAAAGAAGATTGTTAATGCTGCATATATTACACCATCTCCGGGTGCAGGCTGGTGTGCCATGTGGGTATCGCAAGTTTACCAAAATGCAGGACTTGGATATATTGGAGGAAACGCTAATGATATGTATCGAAACTATACCTTTACATCCGACAGATCAAAGCTCAAGGTAGGAATGCTTGTAGCGGTAGAAAGCAGCAGTAGCGGAAGCACAGCAGGACTTACTTATGGTCATGTCGGAATCTACATCGGGGACGGTAAGGTTATTGATAACATCGGTTATATAAGAGTAACTACCTTAGATGATTGGATTGCAACTTTTTGTAAACACCATCCGGTAGGCTTTGGTTTTCCGCCAAATGTAAACAGATAAGGAGGGAACAATGTGAAAAAAGAACTAACAGCAGTAAAAAACAGAATAAAGAAGTTAAAGGATAAAAAGGCTCTGATTGATGAAGAATTGGAGCCTTTATTTATTCGTGAAGAAGAACTTGAAAATGAGGAAATCATAGCAATTTGCAGAAAGAACAATATCACAATCAGTGATTTGATGGCAAAGGTAAACAGAGAAAAAGCAGAACTGAAAAAGGAGAGGACAAATGAAAACCAGTTTGAAAAAGAATAATAAGTTTTGGACAGCAGCACTTGCAGTAATTGTAAGTATTAGCTGCATTTTAGGACTTTGGACGGTTGTTTACGCTCAGGAGCAAAGATCTGAAGCTCCCACAAAAAACGAAGCTGTTCAAACGGAAGTGGAAGTAAATGTAAAGTATATCTTTGAAGATGAAAAGCTCTACAAGGAGGAAAAGATAAAGGCAGAGAAAGGACAGCTTCTTGATAGTGGCGATCTTCCAATGCTCCCTGATGATATGAAATTCATGGATGAATTCCTGTTTTATGAAGTAAAGGGAGATGGAAATGATGAAATTATCCGTAAGGTAGCAAAGATAGAGGTTAAGGATAAAGAAACTAAGACGGAAGAAAAGCCAAAGCAGGATGAAAGCACACAGACAGAAGATAAAAAGACGGAAAATAAGGGAACACAGACGGAGCTTTCTAAAGACGATATTTCTAAGATGGAAAAAGAGGCTAAAGAGCTTCAGGAAAAATTTGATAAGTTAAATGGTGAGCTTAAAGACAAGGATAAGTTGAGTGATAAACAGAAAGAAAAAATCAAAGACCTTGAAGATGAGATTGAAAGCCTGAAAGAGAAAATGAAAAAAGATAAGGGAAATAAAGACTTATCAGAAGATATGAAAAAGGAAATAGATAAGCTGACGGAAAAGGTTAAAGAGCTTGAGAAAAAGGCTACGGAAACAAATAAAGCTCCTGTAACATCACAGTCAATTACACCGATTAGTCCTATTTCAGGGATTAAGACAAGCTCAGGCATTTCTCCTCAAATGCCACAAACTTCTGTAAGTAATTCCGGTAAAGGCTCATCTGATACAGTAAGCTCCGGCAATACTACAAAAGATACAGGTAAAACAGAAGTAAAGGAGAAAGAAAAGGAAGTTCGCTATCCTAATAAATTGACAGCAAAAGCACCTGCTAATAACAGCAGTCAAGATTCGTCAATGGAGGGGGCAAGTAGTAATGTAAATACCAATAAGGGAGTAGCTTCCGCTCCGTCAAAGGCAAGAGGAACTGTTACAGAAAATAAGGACAATGCGAATAAGGATTATCCGATTCATCATGGAGATAGCAGCGATAACAAGGAAACGGATATGTATTCAGCAGATGCAAGACAGTTTATTACCTTTCAGACGAAAAACGGTAAGACCTTTCATCTCATCATTAACCACGATGAGAATAGTGAGAATGTTATGCTTCTTACAGAAGTATCCGAAGATGATTTACTTAACATGGTAGAGAAAAAAGAAACTTCAAAACAGGAAGTAGTAAAAGAAGAACCTGTAAAGGAAGAAGTAAAGTCTGAGAAAAAAGAAGAAAAGAGTAATTTAGGAGCATATATTATTCTTTTACTTGTTGTAGGCGGAGCATTGGGAGCAGGATACTACTTTAAGGTTGTAAAAAAGAAAGAAGATAAGGAGCTTGAAGCCTTAGAGGAAGAAGATGATGATTTCTTTTCTGAAGCTGAAAGCGAAGAAGAAACAAATGATACAGATGAAGTAGAAGCAGAAGATGAGCAGTAATGCTGCACCAAAAAAATACAGTATTTGGTGCAAAATCAAGGGCGGGAGAATAAAATCTTTCGCCCTCTTATATTGAAAAACAGGAGGAAGTACAGAAATGAAATTAGTCATTGCAGAAAAGCCAAGTGTTGCAATCTCCATTACAAAGGTTATTGGAGCAAATAAAAAGAAAGATGGATATTATGAAGGAAATGGATATAGGGTTTCTTGGTGTGTTGGTCATTTAATTCAGATGGCAAATCCGGATGCTTACGATGAAAAGTATGCCAAGTGGAATATGGCTGATTTACCGATTATCCTCAAGGACTATAAGTATGAAGTGGCAAAGTCAACCAAGAAGCAGTTTAACATCCTTAAAAAGCTGATGAACGACAAAGAGGTTGATACAGTTATCAATGCGTGCGACTCAGGTAGAGAAGGAGAGAGTATTTTTAGACTTGTATATAATCAGGCAAATTGCAAAAAGAAGATGAAACGCCTTTGGATTTCATCTATGGAAGATAGTGCTATTAAAGATGGCTTTGATCATCTAAAAGATGGAGAGGAATATGATAATCTCTTTGAGTCGGCACAGGCAAGAGCTATCGCTGACTGGCTTGTCGGAATGAATATCAGCAGGCTCTATTCTTGTCTGTATAAGCAAAATTACAGTGTTGGCAGAGTACAAACACCGACTCTTGCTATGATCGTAAAAAGAGATGATGAGATAGCAAACTTTAAAAAAGAGAAATATTATACAGTAGATCTTTCTACAAATGGATTTACACTTTCAACAGATAGAATTGATGATGAAATAGCAGCAGAGCAGCTCTTAACTTTAGTGGGCAATAAGATTGAAATAACCGATGTCATTCAGAAAGAAAAGATTACTAAACCTGATTTACCATTTGATCTGACAACGCTCCAAAGAGAGTGCAATAAATATTTCGGATATAGTGCCAAGCAGACACTTGATTATGCTCAAAGTCTTTATGAGAAAAAGCTCATAACTTACCCAAGAACGGATAGCAGATGTTTAACGGAAGATATGATTGTAAGTACGGTCAACAATATTTTGGGCAAGAATGACTTTGATACAGAGCGTATTAAGACTGTGTTTAACTCTAAAAAAGTTACAGACCATCATGCTATTATTCCGACAGTAAGCTCACTGAGTGAAGATTTATCAGGCATTCCTGAGGGTGAAGCAAAGGTATATAGGCTTATATCCGATAAATTTCATGCAAGCGTAGGGTATCCGTTAATTGAGAACACTACAAAAATTGTAGCTGTATTTGACGGTTTTGAATTTACAAGTTCAGGAAAAGTAATTAAGGATGAAGGCTTTACAAAGTACCTTAAAGAATACAAATCAAAAAAGAGTGAAGATGCTGTACTGCCCGATGTAAGTGTTGGTGATGTTTTAAGCATTGAAAATAAAGAGATTAAAGAAAAATATACCCAACCTCCGAAACACTTTACTGAAGATACTCTCTTAAAGTCTATGGAGATTGCAGGAAATGAAGCCTTGGAAAAAGGTGTAGAGGTGGAAAGAAAAGGACTTGGCACTCCGGCAACAAGGGCAGGAATTATTGAAAATCTAATCTTTAAAGGATTTGTAGAAAGAGATAAGAAAAATCTTATAGCCATGCATAAAGGAATCAGTCTCGTAACGATTGTAGCTGATAACTTTAAGTCGGCAGAAACTACCGCAAAGTGGGAAATGGAATTATCCGATATTGCTCAGGGTAAATCTTCAAAGGAAGAATTTTTAGAAGCGATTGAAAATGAGATAAAAGAAGCGGTTTCAACTTATAGTAAGTAAGATGACACTAATTTCAGAGTGGAAAAAATATCCTAAAAGTGCTATAATATATTGAAATATTTTTTGGAAAAGGAGGTATTATGCAGCTTTTAGACATAAAGAGAATGGCTCACAGCATTCTTGAAAATCAAAACATAGAAAGCAGTTTTATCGAATATAAAAAGTCGGCAAATTTTAAAGATAAAATTCTAAAAACTGCTTGTGCCTTTGCCAATAACTATATGAACAATGAGATTGGATTGTTGTTTGTTGGAATTGAAGAAGTTGACGATAAAGAAACGGGAGAAAAGGCAATTCCCAAAAGACCGATAGAGGGGATAAAAGAGTCCAAAGTTGAAGGGATTGAAAATGAATTAAAATCTCTGCTTTCCAATATCCATCCTAGAATAAACTACCATATTATTACGGACAAAATTGATGATGAATATTATATTGTCGTTGCGGTAGAGAGTGGTAGTAACGGTCCGTTTCAAACAAGTGAAAGAGCAGAAAAAGATAAAGATATTAGGTTAAAGGCAGGAAGATACATTAGAGTCGGTAGAGATTCAAGACTGCCAAATCCAACTGAAGAATTTGAGCTTTTGAAGAAATTTGCAAATTTTTCTTTTAGCTCCAATTTGAACGATACAGCTACCATAGATGATTTAAGCTATGAATACATGAAAGAATATCTGCTTCAGACAGGAGCAAAGAAAGATATTAGAGAAATGTCTAAGTTGGATATGGCAAAGAGTATGGGACTTGTCAGTGAAAGTGAGTATGGTGGTTATAGAGCTAAAAATTTTGCTGTGTTGATGTTTGCGGAAACACCGAATAAATTTATTCCAAATGCCCATGTTGAAATCATAAGAGAAATTGATGGAACGGATAAAATGGAATCAAAAAGATTTGATGGGCCGGTTTGGATACAGGCAAAACAAGTCAGCAAGTATTTTGAAGATAATATTATGGCTTCATACACCATAAGGGAAGCTGATAAAATTGAGCATAAGATTATCTATAACTATCCTCTTACGGCATTTGAGGAACTTGCTACCAATGCTATTTTGCATAAAGAATATGATACTCCTGAATATGTAGGAATATATATTTACAAGGATAGAATTTCTTTTGTAAACCATAACAGACCACTTCCTCCTGTAACTATTGAAGCTCTTAATAGAGATAGAAGTTTTGATAGAAGGCAGTATCTTAATAAAGAGCTTAAGGATATGTTCTTTTCATTGAACTTGATAGAGTCTTACGGATCGGGCATAAGGCGTGCAAAAGATGCACTATTAGAAAATGGTTCTCCTGAGCTTAAGTTTTATCCGGATAATGAAGAAGATAACTATACCAATGCAGTGATGGGAGTGAATGAAGAATTTTTGAAAGAGTTTAATGGTAGTACTACCAAAGAAACTACCAAAGAAACTACCAAAGAAAAAAACAGCATCCAAGAACAGATAGTGCTTCTTATGAAAGACAATCCAAGTATTACTGCGGAACAGATAGCAAATGAGATTAAAGAAATAACAGCAGATGGGGTACGATACCATATAAGGAATCTTAAATCTCATGGAGTTATTAAAAGAGAAGGCTCTACCAAATCAGGTAAATGGGTAGTGATGAAATAAACAAAATTACAGAATCAAAAGGTGATTAGAGTAAAATCTAACCGCCTTTTTTGTTTGGAAAAAGAAGGAGGTAAAAATGCGAATAAATGATTTTCATAACATTTTGGAGCTTGTAAAACAAGATGTGCTTCATAGTGAAGCAGAATACCTGAAGCTCCTAAAGGTTGTAGGAAACAATCAGAGATACGACTTTAGAAGTCAGTTAAGTATCTATGATAGAAATCCTGAAGCGACAGCCTGTGCCAAGTTTGATTATTGGAGGGAACGATTTAACCGTACCGTTATGAGAGGTCAAAAGGGTATCCCCATTTTAGAGGACTATGGCACATACAAAAAAGTGGACTATATCTTTGATATAAGCCAGACAGTTTCAAGAAATAGAGATGTCAATGAGGTCAATCTTTGGCGATTTGATAAGGAAGCTCATAGGGATGTCTTAAAGGAAATGATAGCAAGTGAAGGATATGAGGAAAGTGAAAGTACCTTAGAAAATATCTTTTCTTTGAGCAGACTTTACGGCGATGAAAAGATAGACAGTCTTATGAATGAGCTTAGAATAGCTGATGAAGATAGAATATCCTTTACTAAATTTGTGAGGGACTCAGTGAGTTATGCAGTGGCATCAAGATTTAAGGTAGATTATCCTATGGCTAATGAGCTTCTAAAGGAAAACTTTGTAATGCTTGATAGCATTTCCCTTATGAGCTTAGGCGAAATCGTATCGGATATTAGCGGAAAGATTATTGATGAAACTATTCAAAAAAGCAAAGAACTGGAGCTTCAAAAAGAAGTTTTAAGAGGTAAAGAAGCAGGATATAATAGGATTAGAGAAGAATTAGAGGAGGTAGAAGAAAATGTACTTCGACGAGATGATCAGGAAAGAATTAGTGAAACCGAGCGAATTTTCCGAAATGGAGAGTACGGACGAGATAATAGAGAAAATCAGAGAGAACACACTAAACAGTTTGGAGGAACAGACGGACTTTATAAGGGAGTATCCGAATCCGACCTACGCAGTGATGAGGCTCGCTTACCTTTCAGAGAGCGAGGAGCAGAGCCACTTCGAGATGTTGGTGGATCTATACAAGGAGAGGAAGCTAACAGGACACTTGATGGATATTCAGAAACAAGCGATAGAATTTATGAGAACGGAGAAGCCAAAATTGATGGCAGCTTGGAAGATAAAGGACGAGAACGATCCGCAGTATGGGGCGATGATTTCAGCTCTGAAGGAAATGACAATCAAGGAAGTAGTGGAAATTTAAAAGATAATACTAATGTAGAGTTAAAAGAAGCTGAAAAGGCTTCTTTTTCTTTACCCGAAAATTCGTATGGACAGATGAGGCTCACCATTCCATTAACTCAGAGGGATATAGATACTGTCCTTATTAACGGAGGAAATCATGATGGAAGTAGACTTCCCCTTATCGCTGAGTTTTCCAAAGGAAAGAGCAATGAAGAATTGGGAGAATACCTCAAAGATACCTTTAAAGGCGGAAACGGGTTTTACATTGATGAAAAAGAAGTATCTTCCTGGTATTCGGATAAAGGAATTCATTTAGCTTACGGAACATCGGCAAGAGAAGATGATACGCAGGTTTTAAGTTGGAGTGATGCTGCAAAGAGGATAAACGAACTTCTTAATAACGGAGGGTTTGCCACAAATGTAGAGATTTCTGAAGCTCTTGATTATGAAAGAAATCGCATTTCAGAATCTCTATGGTATTTATCTCATGATTTAAGTGAAGGAGGAAAAGAGCAAGGATATTTTGAACTTTTTGAAAGAGGTGGGGGCTTTCCGGAAGAAACAAAAAGACTCTCTGAGGCATTAAAAAATCTTGAATACCTAAAACAAATAATCAAAGAATACAGCAGATTTTTAGCAGGATACAAAGAAAATAGGAATGTACTAAGATTTCACTATCACAAGGTAGATAGCCTTTATCAGAAATTACAAGAACTTGAGCTACCACGAAAGGAATATAGCACCAATTTGGCAGAACTTCCGAAGGTAAAGTCCTTTATTACAGAAGATGAAGTCCTTGAAAGCCTTTCAAGAGGAAGTGGCGTTGATAGAGGAAAAGAACGAATCACCAAGTTTTTTAAAGAAAATCATACGCTTCAAGAAAAAGCGAATTTCCTAAAAGACGAATATGGAATTGGAGGACATTCCCATGCTGTTTCCGGAGAAATGGGAAGTGATGAATGGCACGATGCAAAGGGACTTAAATTACAGAAACATGATTGTAATGATGTGTTTCTTACTTGGACAAGTGTTGCAAAGCATATCGACGAGCTGTTTTCTAAAAATCTTTATCTTGAAGAAAAGGAAACAGAAAACAAGTCAGAGATTGAAGAACCGCAATATTATTCCAAAGATGATCCTGAAAACTTAATGACCGATGAAATGCTTGAAAGAGTGCCGGAGCTTTACGCACAGGAGGATGTAGCTTTAGCGGATAAAGAGGTTCATGCAGCATATATCATTCCTTTACGTTCTAACTGGACTTGGTATATGACGGAGTATGACAGGGAAAGCGGTGATGCCTTTGGACTTGTGCTTGGGATTGAGCCTGAATGGGGATATTTTAATCTTGAGGAGCTGAAAGAACTAAACGCCCAAAGGCTTATTTTAGAGGATTTCCCAAAGACCTTTAGAGAGCTTAAAGACAGTGAACTTAAAAAGCAGATGGATGAGCAGGAGCTTCAGTCTGTCTTTAACGGAGAACTTAGCTTTGTAGAAGAAGAACTTGAAGCACCTGAAGAAACAGAAAAAGTTAGAAGGGCTGACACAGTTCAAGCTACCTTATTTGATTACCTAAAGGATAGAGAAGAAGTAGAACTCAATGAAAAAGAGGGAAACCGTTTAGACGATTTTGCAGTTAAAGAGGGTAATACCGTCTATTTCAACCACGAAGAATATACTATAAGGGAGATTTCTAAAAATGAAATCACAGGAAGAAATGACTTATGGCTTGATCCGGTAAGAAGTGGTAATCATCAAATACCGATTGTAACATTTGATGATAATGAGGACTTATTAGAGCAGGTAAGCCTTGAAAGACCAAACTTTATCGTTGGAGATGAAATCAGATACAAGGATAAAGACTATACCATTACACGCTTTGATGATATGGAAAATAATCTAAAGGCGGTAACGGTTAAGGACAATACAGAATATCTTGGCGGTATGATAACAGGCTCCGATGTGATTCCTTATCGTCTTGAAAGCGACCTTGAGAGGATATTTGAAAATCTGACATATCAGAGTCCTGAAAAGACAACTGAAGAAATTGAAATAAAGAAAGCTGAGGCTCATAACTTCCAAATTAAAGAAGAAACGCTACCTGACAAGTTATCTCCAAGTGAGAGATTAAACAATAACCTTGAAGCAATCTCGATGTTAAATCGAATTGAAAGAGGTGAGAGAGATTTAGATATTACCGCTCAGGAAGTTTTAGCAAGGTATGTAGGCTGGGGAGGACTTGCTGATGTATTCGATGAAGAAAAAGGCGGACAGTGGAAAGAAGCGAGGAGCTTTCTAAAAGAGAACTTATCTCAGGCAGAATATGAAGCTGCAAGAGAATCTACTTTAACGAGCTTTTATACACCGAAAACAGTGATTGACGGAGTGTATAAGACGCTTTCGGATATGGGATTTAAACAGGGAAACATTTTAGAGCCAAGTATGGGAATAGGGAACTTTATAGGCAATATCCCTGATGAAATGAATAAGTCTAAGTTTTATGGTGTAGAGCTTGACTCTGTAAGCGGTCGAATTGGAAAGCTGTTATACCCTGAAAGTGATATACAGATTAAGGGGCTTGAAGAAACTTCTTTCTCAAATAACTTCTTTGATGCGATTATCGGCAATGTACCCTTTGGAGAATACAAGGTAAATGACAGGGAGTATAACAAAAATAACTTCCTTATCCATGATTATTTCTTTGCCAAGTCCATTGATAAAGTAAGAAACGGCGGTATTATTGCCTTTATTACATCAAGCGGAACGATGGATAAAAAGGACGAAAGTGTAAGACGCTACCTTGCAGCAAGAGCAGAGTTTTTAGGAGCGATAAGACTTCCGAACGATACCTTTAAGGGCGTAGCAGGAACAGAAGTAACCTCAGATATTATCTTCCTAAAGAAAAGGGACAGTATCAGAGAAAGGGATGAGGACTGGATTCACCTTGCTGAAGATGAAAACGGGCTTTTATATAACAAATACTTTGTTGATCATCCTGAACAGGTGCTTGGTTCTATGGAAGAAATATCCGGAAGATTTGGGAATACAATAGCTTGCCTGCCAAAAGAAAACACAGACTTAAAGGAGCTACTGACAAAAGCAAGCGAAGAAATCGCTAAAAATGGTAATTATGAAGAAATAGAGCTACTTGATGATGAAATCAGCACAATACCCGCAACGGACGATGTCAAGAATTTCTCCTACACCATTATTGACGATGAAGTTTATTACAGAGAAAACTCCCTGTTTGTAAAGAAAGAAGTAACGGATAAAAACAAGGAAAAGATTAAGGACTATCTTGAGTTAAATGCTGCCTTAAAGGACGTTATTTATAAACAGAAAGAAGATTTTTCAGATGATGAAGTAAAGAAAGCTCAGGAAAAACTAAATGAAATTTATGACAGCTTTTCTAAGCAGCATGGATATGTCAATAACCTTTCTAATACCAGAGCCTTAAAAGAGGATAGTAACTTCCCGCTTGTTTCTTCCATTGAAATCCTTGATGAAGAAGAAAACTTCAAAGCAAAGGGAGATATTTTCTCCAAGCGAACAATCACAAAGGCGAAGGTTATCGACCATGTAGACACTTCCCTTGAAGCTCTTGTTTTATCGGTATCTGAAAAAGGATATGTGGATTTTGAGTATATGGGAAGCCTTACAGATAAAGACAGACCGACTTTGATAGAAGAACTTAGAGGAGAAATCTATCTAAACATCAGAGAAGAACAAAACTTTTATAGACCATTATCTTTTAACCTTGAAGATGGAGATCTACCTTTTGCTTGTGCAAACGGCAGTAATTCATACAAATACGGTTATGTAACAAAGGATGAGTACCTAAGCGGAAATATCAGGGACAAAATTGCCATAGTAGACAGTTACCTTGCAAAGTTAAGACAAACGGAAAGAGAGTTACCTCATCTTGGCTATGCGGAAGATGGCAAAGAAAAAGAGCTGATAAGCTATGAGATGAACCGTTTGGAATACCAAAAGGCAGAGCTTACAAAAGTTCTTCCAAAAGAGCTTGAAGCAAGTGAAATCAACGTAAGACTCGGAGCTACTTGGATACCGAATAAGGATATTGAAAAATTCACCTTTGAAACGCTTAAAACTCCGGGATATGCCAAATGGGATATTAAGGTTAAGTTTTCAAACCTCACAAGTGAATGGAATATTGAAGGAAAAAGCAAAGACAGAGGAAATGACCTTGCAGAGATGACCTACGGCACCTCAAGGGTAAATGCCTATAAGCTGATTGAAGATGCACTGAACTTAAAAGAAACAAAGGTATTTGACCAGATTGTAAATCCGGACGGCTCGAAAACTTCTGTATTAAATAAAAAGGAAACGCTTCTTGCAGGACAGAAACAGGAGCTTATAAAGGAAGAATTTAAGAACTGGATATTTAGCGACCAAGAACGAAGAAACAGGCTTGTAAAGTTATATAACGAGCGTTTTAACTCTATCCGTAACAGAGAATATGACGGCAGCAACCTTTCTTTTGAGGGAATGACCACAGAAATTGATTTAAGACCTCATCAAAGAAATGCCATAGCAAGAAGCCTTTATGGAGGAAATACCCTTCTTGCCCATGTAGTAGGTAGTGGTAAGACCTTTGAAATGGTGGCGTCTGCGATGGAAAGTAAAAGGCTTGGAATGTGCAGTAAGTCCTTGTTTGTTGTCCCCAATCACTTAACAGGTCAAATCGGTCGTGAGTTTATGCAGCTATATCCGTCAGCTAACATTATGGTTGCAGATAAGAAAGACTTTGAGCCGAAAAATAGAAAAAGATTTATCGGTCGAATTGCAACAGGAGAATATGATGCGGTTGTAATCGGGCATACGCAGTTTGAAAAAATCCCTATGTCAAAGGAATATCAGGAGAAACACATTCAGGATCAGATTGATGAAATCATAAACTATGTAGAAGAATATAAGCATGACAGAAATCAGAACTTTACGGTAAAGCAGCTTGAAAAAACAAAAAAGAAGCTGGAAACAAGGCTTGAGAAATTAAACGATGATTTCAAGAAAGATGATGTCATTACCTTTGAGGAATTAGGAGTTGATAAGCTCTTTGTTGATGAAGCACACAACTACAAAAATCTCTATCTTTATACAAAAATGCGTAATGTTGCAGGAATCGGTCAAAGTGAAGCCTTTAAGTCCTCCGATATGTTTATGAAGTGTCGCTATATGGATGAAATGACAAATGGAAAAGGTATTGTATTTGCCACAGGAACGCCTGTATCAAACTCCATGACTGAGCTTTACACTATGCAGCGTTATCTTCAGTATGAAAGCCTTAAAAAGAATAATTTGGAGCATTTTGATAGCTGGGCTTCTACCTTTGGGGAAACGCAGTCTGCTTTTGAGCTTTCTCCGGAGGGAACAGGATACAGAGTAAAGACAAGATTTTCCAAGTTCTATAACCTTCCTGAACTAATGTCTATGTTTAAGGAAGTCGCTGACATTCAAACAGCGGATAAGTTAAATCTTCCAACACCTGAGGCACATTATGAAGTAATTAAGACCTTGCCAAGTGAGGAGCAAAAGGAAATTCTAAAGAGCCTTTCTGAAAGAGCAGATGATGTGAGAAATAGGGTGGTAGAGCCTGACGAAGATAATATGCTAAAAATTACTAATGACGGTAAAAAACTTGCCTTAGATCAGCGTTTAATCAATCCTCTGCTACCTGATAATCCTGACAGCAAGGTCAATGTCTGTGTGAAAAATGTGTTTAGTATATGGGATAAGACAAAAGAAGATAGGTCAACACAGCTATTATTTTCCGATATGTCCACACCGAAAGGTGATGGAGAGTTTAATATTTATGATGATATACGGGATAAACTTGTAGCAATGGGAATACCAAAAGAAGAAATTGCTTTTATCCATGAAGCCAACTCAGACAAGCAAAAGGATGAACTCTTTGCAAAGGTAAGAAAGGGAGATGTGAGGATATTACTTGGTTCTACTCAGAAAATGGGAGCCGGCACAAATGTCCAAAATAAGCTGATTGCACTTCATGACCTCGATGTTCCTTGGCGTCCTGCCGATTTAGAGCAGCGTGCGGGCAGAATTGTAAGACAGGGAAATGAGAATAAGGAGGTAAATATCTATCGTTATGTTACGGAGAATACCTTTGATGCGTATTTGTGGCAGACCATAGAGAATAAACAGAAGTTCATTTCTCAGATTATGACAAGTAAAACACCTGTCAGAGTGGCAGAAGATGTGGATGAAAGTTCACTTAACTATGCAGAAATTAAAGCCCTTGCCACAGGTGATCCGAAGATTAAAGAAAAGATGGATTTGGATAATGAGGTTACGAAACTTAAAATGCTGGAAGCAAACTATAAGTCCAATCGTTACAGATTAGAGGATAAGGTCGCTAAAAACTACCCGGAAGAAATTGCAAGAACAGAAAAGCTAATAGAAGCTGTAAAGAAAGATATATCGGAAGTTGAACCTAAAGCGGAAGGTGAGGAAAAGTTTACTTCCATTACCCTTTTCGGAGAAAAGATTACTGATAAGAAGTTAGCTGGAGAAAAGCTGCTTGAAGCAATTTCAAAAGTGAAAATCAATGAAAGCAAGATAATCGGTAAGTACAGGAATATGGATTTAGAGGTAAGCTACAATTTCTTTACCAATGCCCATAACTTTAGCTTAAATGGTGCTGCAAAGCATTCAGGAGAGCTTGGCACAAGTGCTGACGGTAATATTACAAGACTTGATAATGCACTTGAGAAAATGCCTGAGAAATTAAAGAGGTTTGAAGAAAAACTCATCAGCACCAAAGAACAGCTTGAAAATGCCAAAGAGGAATTAAAAAAGCCGTTTGAAAAAGCAGATGAATTAAAGAGTAAGGTGCTTCGCTTGGCAGAACTGAATAAGCTCCTTGATATGGGTGATGTTGAAGAAAAAAGAAATGATAATCCCCTTGTGGAAGATGTAAAAAGGGCAATCATTGATTTCTGTAACAGAGAATATGAGGAAAATCATAGTTATGATGAGTTTGATACTCTATATCCTGACTTAAAGCATATAGGAATTGCCTATACCAATACGCCTGATGAAAGACACAGTATCCAATATGAGCTTAATTTAGAGGATAAGACATGGACACAGTATATTGAAGATATACCGATTAAAACAGAGAGTTTTGATTACGAAAACAAGGGAGAAAATGAAGCTCTAAGAAATATGAAAAATGAAATTGAGCTATCTTCCTTCAGTGATTTAGTTTATGTTGATTCGGAAGATTTAAGGGCAGCGCTTGGACTTGAAATTGATAATGAAGGTAACTTCTATGATTCACTTTCTAAAGACCTTGATAATGACGGAATTGCTGACAGATATGACAATGACTTTAAGGACAGCGACTATTTTGAGTCAACTTATGATGTGGAGGATAATATTCATAGTAAAGAAGATGCCATACAGAAAACAGAGGATAAGCCGTCTATTTTAGGACAGATAAGAGCCTATCAGGAAGAAAATAAAACAGAAGAAAAACAAATCACAAAAGAACAGGAATTTTTAAGATAAGGGGAGGGCAACCTCCCTTTTACCATGAAAGGAGATAAAAAACATGGATTACAAAACAATGAGAGATAGAATTGAAGATATGGTAAATGATAATCACAAGGACTTTGTTAAGGCGGTTATCAGCATGGAAAAAGGCGTTAACGATGAAAGTGCTTTAGACAAGCTCTATGACGCTTATATGGACAATGACACCGTCAATTTACTGCATGAGGAATTTGACTATATGATTGAGGATTTAAGAGAACAAGGACAGATAAAAGACCTGCCTTATGTTCAAGAAGAACAAGATAACCTTATAAATATTGTCGGGAATATTGTAGGAAAGGTAGATGTTATCGAGAGAGAAAGCAAAAACGGAGAAGCCTTTAAGGTGGCAAATTTTTCTGTTGTATCCAAAAATGATGAGGGGGATAAGGTGTATCATAATTGCTCCGCATACGGAGAAAAGAGTGATATTCCAAAAGACTTTAAGCAGGGAGATTTTGTAAAGCTCTTTGGACAAATCAGAACTTCCATTGATGATAATGGCAAGGAGCATAGCAATGTAAGGATACTATCTTCAAAGCTCTTAAAGGCAAAGGAACAAATGAAAGGACAAGAAGAAAAGAAAGAATCTGTACTTGGAGCTATCAAGAAATATCAGGCTGAAGAAAAGGAAAAGCCTAAAGAAAAGAAAGAGACATCAAAAGAAGCTGAGAGATAACTATACGGTCGGTGTGGTCTTAGGACTGCACCGGCTCTTTTTTTATTCGCAAGAGTTCGATTAAAGAGAATATATTTATGAAAAAAGTATATTTTATGGTATAATATACTAAATATAGTTTTCTTGAACGGAGGATAAGAATGAGGTTTTTTAGTTATAAAAGATTGTTCAAAAAACTCATTGATTTAGATATGACAAATAATGAATTGATGGAAAAGGCAAAAGTGAGTAAAAGTACATTTTATAAAATGAAGAATGGACAAAATGTGACTACGGATGTTTTGCTTAGAATTTGTAATGCTTTGGATTGCGATATTGAGGAAATAGTAGAATGTGTGAAAATCTAATATGAGGAGATTATGCTTTGAATAAAATTACAGGTGTTACAAGACGAGATATTTTTGACTTATTCAGAAAGGAATAACAGAAGATAATTGGTTAATAACAGAAAATATATTTTACCCTTATTATGGTCGATTTGATATTGTTGAATTTTTGAAAAGATTGTATAACTTAGCAGATTGGGAAAGTAGAGATTCAAGAGTTGATAATGCAGAAGAAGAAATTATAATGCATATACATAATGGCGATTATCCAGACGATTGGATATTCGAGGACGAAAGATTTCAACTGTTTGATGGTGAAGATAATATTTTACTTAATTTTATTTGCGAAGTATTTCATCCAGAAGTGAGGGATGAAAATGGAGTTTGGGAAAGATATTTAGAAAGAATAAATGCGTTACTAAAAGAAGATGGGTATGAGATAGTTGCCACAAGCAAATTGTCAGGAAGAGATGTGTTTAGCTGGAGAACATATATTAAGAAACCAAGTATGTATATTCCTTTTTCAGAAAGAAACAAGTCATTAATAACTGGCAAAAAAAACAGTATTAAGCTTCCTAATGCAGCGAGACATCAACTTTTTAAGGTAATGAATGAATATAACGAAACATTTATGTTTACATCTGAAACCAATTTTAATTATTACAAATCAATAAATGACTTAGTTTTAGAGGATATTACTAAGTTTTATATTCCAAAACATTATGTAGGAAGCGAACTTGTAGAAATAAATGAATTTAGTGATTTTAAAGAAGGTACTCGACCATTCACTGTGTTTGATGTTATTGAAAGTTTTAATAGGCACACTACAAAATCTTCACAATTTAGAAATGAGATAAATGCCATTTTTAAATTAAATAATATTAATGTAGAGCTCAGAAATGGAGAAGTACATTCTACAAGCAATAAAGCAATCGGACTCGATGATTCAACAAATATTAATGAAGCTGGTCTTGAAGAGTTAATAAGGACAGCTGAAGTTTCATACAATAAAGGTGAATATTCCTATGCGGTTGAAAAAATCTGGGATGCGTTTGAAAGAATTAAGACTTATTATCCTACTTTGGATAAGAAAAAATCAGCAGAAAAAATCATTAATGATATAAGTTACGGGAATGAACATATCAAAAAAATGTTTGATAATGAATTTAAAGTATTGACGGATACAGGGAACTCATATCGAATAAGGCATCATGAAATTAATAAAATAGATATCAGCAAGGAATTGCATTATAAGTATTTCTATAAGAGATGTTTGGCATTAATTTCTGTAATAGTAGAAAATTTACAGTAAGGGGGGGATAAATTTGTTTTTTGATAATGGTAAATATTTTGTATTTGACAAATCTATTCCTTATTCAAGTGGAAAAGAAATACAGGTATATAAACTTAATAATGAATTATTAGCTGATAGTATTTTGAATAGTTGGGCATCCGGATTAAGAAATAATTATGTTGAAGAGATTCTGTTAGAGCCGCTAATTAAAGGAACAGGATTAACAAAACAAGAATTTTTGGAGAAGAATATATTTCCTAGCCATCAAAATAGCATAGGGGCTTCAACTATGTCTGGTGAATTTGGAGAAATACTGGTATATGACTATATAAATTTCACTTTAAAACATTATGTCACCAGGACTAGATATTTGGAAAAAGTCAATCCAGATATGCCGGTATCTGGAAGCGATGTTATAGGTTATCAAGTGAAAAATATTGATAAGCCAAGCAAGACGGATCACTTAATAGTTGCTGAAGTAAAAACTCGTTCAAGTAAATCTGGAAATAAAAAAAGTTTGTGTGAAAAGACTGTTAAAGATGCTATAAAACACTCTGTTAAAGACAGAGTTAGACTAGGAGAGTCTCTAAATGCTGAAAAAAGAAGATTGTTTAATCGCTTGAGAATTGAAGAGGCTAAAATAGTAGAAAGGTTTCAAAATAAAACAGATAATCCGTTCATAATTGACTTTTTTGCAGTTGCTGTATTGGATAGTGATTTGTATTCAGACCAGGTAGTTTTGGATGTGGTTAATAGTCAGCATGAAAATGTAAAATCCACAAGTATATTGATAATTCATTCCAAAGAATTGCTGCTCTTCTTAAGAGATTTATATAGGAGGGCTTGCTCATGTTGATAGAAAGTGCTTCAAAATACTATTTGAAAAAAGTTCGAGCAAAAGCAAAAATGTATGAGTATGGCGTACCAGAAAATCTTCATATAGAAGTTGAAGAACAAGCAAATGACCTTATATTGCTTAGCATTGGGGTTGTTGGTGACATTTCTAATGAAATATGGAAAATGAAACAAGCTCCTATAATTCTTTCGAAGGAAAAGGAAGAAGAATTGTATTTTGTATCAAGGTTTTTTGATGCTTATTTTCAGTCTGAAATGAGTATTGACTTGAATCCATATTATATATTGATGGGAGCGGTTACTTATTATTTCTGCAATATGAATGGCAGTTCAAAAGTAATGATGAGTATTATGCATAATTTGAATAATTTTAAATTTTCTGCTTCTGGATTAGAAAATGTAATAATATGGTTGTTAGATGGCAACTATAAGTTTGATGTTTCCGATATAGATGAAAAATACAGAAGCTATATTATGCAACTAATTAATTATCACAACAGGTTTTTTGATAGTGAGAATTTAGAAAAAGTTCAATTTGAAGAATTTAGAAACTATGTTTATCATTTTGGGAATGATAGAGAAATATTATTTACAGATATTATTTTAGCAATATTAAAAAAGAAAATTTATAATTCATGTATTAATCTAATGCCATTGTATTCTGAAATTGATAAGAATGAGTGGATTGCAACATTTAAAAGTAATGTGCTGATGAAAGAAATGTGGGCATCCCAGATCTTATTGGGGGAAAAAGGGATTTTCAAAGGAAAATCAGGCGTTATTCAAATGCCGACAAGTTCAGGAAAAACCACATCAGTTTCCCTTGCTATACAATCTGCCTTTTTATCTAAAAGAACATCTATTGTAATTGTAGTAGCTCCATTTAGGGCATTATGTAAAGAAATATTGTTTGATATGGAGAAGTTTTTTGCATTTGATGAAAATATAACTATAACTGAATTTTCTGATATTCCTGAACCTAGTGAAATAGAATTAGTCACATCTGAGTCAATTGTCAAAAAAGTATTTGTTATGACTCCAGAAAAGTTGGCTTATATTTTAAAACACAATACGGAAATAATTGAAAGTATTAACATGATTGTTTTTGATGAGGCTCATTTGTTTGATGATGAAGCAAGAGGGACGGATTATGAACTTTTATTAACAACTATTAATAGTTATCTTAAACCAGATGCACAGAAAATATTAGTTTCAGCAGTAATTTCGAATGCTGAACAGCTAAACACATGGATTAACAAAGATGGTATTGTAATAAGGAATAATACTATTAAGACATCAGAAAAAACGGTAGCATTTAATACATTTACTTCCACTAATATCAATAATGCTTATAGTAATCTTTATTTTGTAGAACCTAATAAAAATTTAGAGGAAGAATTTTATGTACCTAGAGTAGTTCAAACAAAAAAACTAAAGAAGATAGATGGAGAGAGAAAGTTAAGATATTTTCCTGATTTTAAGAATAATAAGCAAGATGTAGGTATTTACTATGCAATTAAATTGATTGCAAATGGGAATATAGCTATTTTTTGTTCAAAAAAAGGTACTGTAAATAATATTCTAAAGAGATTTATTGATTTGAAAGAAAGGGGCATCTCGTTAGAGGATTTTTCTACCTTATCAGATGAAACTGAATGTTTAAAAATTGCATATCTAATAAAAGAACACCTTGGTGAAAACAATTTATATATAGCAGCATTAAATGGTATTGTAGGGCATCATTCGGGCGTGCCTAACGGGGTAAGAATTGCTGAAGAATATGCATTGAAAAAATCCTTAATCCGTTGTGTAGTATGTACTTCTACGCTGGCACAGGGTGTAAATCTACCTATTAAATATTTAATTGTATCTAGTATTTATCAATCAAAGCAGATAATTAAGGTTAGGGATTTTCATAATTTGATTGGAAGAACTGCAAGAGCAGGAAAAGAAACAGAAGGGACAATCATTTTAACAGAAGATATTTATAAAAATAGTAAAGAGGCTTATAAATTAAATAATTATAAACGATTACTTAATGCTGATAATTCTGAGGAGTGTTATAGCAACCTTTTGAAATTGGTTAGAGAAGTTGATTTGGGAAATAATAGAGTAATTCCTTTTGACTTTTTGAAAAAATATATTGAGTCCAGATATTCTAATAAAGCGGAATATGCTGAAACAAAAAAAGACATTCTTGTATATAAAGAACAAGAGAAAGAATATGGTGAACACATTTTCTATAAAATGAATGAAATAGAACATATTCTAGTGTCATTGGAGAATTTTATACTTGGATTTGCAGATATAGAAGATGAGAGTTTTGAAATTATAAAATCCACATATGGTTACTATTTGGCAAATGAAGATGAAAAGGAAGAACTAAAAAACATTTATAATCTCATTAGAAGCAATATTGAAAGTCTTGAAGTTGCTGACAGGTTGCTTTATAGAAAAAGTATGTTAGGTATATTGACAATGAAAGAATTATATAGATTCGTAGATGAGAATTTATATGAAATAGCAAATGCGGATTTTGATACATTAATTAATTTGGTTGCTAATAAATTAAAAGAATCTAAAAATTGTAAGCTTATACCTAAGTTGATTGATGATAGCCATATTTATGAGCTATTGAAAATGTGGATTAATGGTAAAAGCTATATTCAAATCTGGGACTATTCAAAGTCAGTGAATTTGCTAATTAAATGGGGGAAAAAGAGTAGGAAAATCTCTTTGGAGGATATAATAACATTGTGTGATTCAGACTTTGGATTTGCCTCATTAACGATAATACAGGCTATTGTAGAGATTCTAAATACTAAAGATTGCAGTGAAAACATACAGGAAGCTTTAAATGATATAATTTATAGAATAAGATATGGCTTACCGAATAAAGAGTCAGTATGTGTATATGAACTTGGCTTTGCAGATAGAATTATTTCACAAAAAATTGTTAATGAAATAAGAGGTTATGATTGTAGCACAAAAAAGAAAACAAAATCTGCAATAAAAAATAATAGAGAAAAACTACGAGAATTATTGGCAAATTATCCATCATATTTCATGGATAGACTAGAAAAGCTACGATAAGATTGTAAGGAGATGGTTATCTCTCCATCTCCTTCCCCATATATTTCTCGTAGTTTTTCCTGATTTGATACAGTTCGGTCATCTCGGATTTTGACGAAGAATACTCTTGCATAAGGGTATTCTTTTTTTCTTGTAATTTATCAAGCTCAGCTAAAATATCCTTTGAATTTGGGAGCTTGGAATAGGATTTTTTAAGCTCAGAGAGAGCATTTTCATATAGGGTAATCTGAGCTTTGTACTCTTCAAAAAATGCCTTGTCAGATGGATCGGCCTTATATTCCTTGTAGCAAGCTCTGTGTTTTTTAACGGTATGAACTTGTTCCATAGTGGTAGAAAGCTTCTGCATTTCCTTATCAATAGCCTTGATTTTCTCTTGTATATTTTGCCTTTCATCGGCTGCTTTTTGAATATACTCGTCAAGCTGTTTAACGGATTTAATGCCATGTTCTCTGATATAAATAACAGACTCAGCCATTGTATGAAGGTTATGTTTGGTTGCCCAATATTCGTAGCCTTTGCTTTCCTTTACCTTTGCATTGGTGTTCATGTCAATAACATTGCCGATGCGTTTTTCGACGGTAGGAGTCTTGATAAACTCTCTTTCTGCAATTCGTTCTTTTAATCTTTCTTTGGTATAATCTTCTCCGATTGTTTTAGCCCTTGTAAATCTCGCCTTACCTTTTGGCTTAAAAGCGATGTGCTTGCCGTATTTGATTTCATAGCCAAGATCAATCATCTTCTTTAAAAATTCGTCCCAGTCCTTTGACTGTTTTATTATTCTATCAATGTCAAATTGAAGCTTACTTTTCCAAGAAGTGCCATGTTTTGCCTGTTCGTTTTCATACCAAGATTTACCGCTAATCTTATATTTTTTCTTATAGCGTTCGTAAAACTCGTCAATGACAGATAGGTTATTTTCTTTGCAGAGTTTATCGCTCTGATAACGGATTTGATGGTAGCTTTTCTTGTTAGACTGGTAGCACCTACCTGTTACCATATTTACATTATTGAAGATGATGTGATTGTGGATATGCCCCTTATCTACATGAGTAGATAAGACAAATTCGTACTCATCTTTGAGTATCTTTTTACACAGCTCCATACCAATCTGGTGAGCCAATTCAGGACTTGTTTCTCCCGGTAAAAAGGATTGAATGAGATGTCTTGCAAGAACAGTTCCTTTTGTTCCTGCGTCATTTCGTGTCCTTAAAAACTGAGTGTGAGCAGTTGATTCGTGGCATTTATGAGTGCTGACTAAAAGCTGTTCATCTGTTTTATCTCCATTAACAATGTAGTCGATAGCAAGATTAAGAGTCGATTTTATTGGGTGTATTTTTGTAATAGCCATTATTATTCACCTTCCGTTTCAGATGTTCTTTTCAGAAGTAGTGAATGAATTTGCCACAGCTCTTTTGAGAAATGTTCAATCTCTTTTTTTATATCACCGATGTCCTCTTTGTAGATTACACCTGTCGAATTTACTCGCTTTGCAATCTGATTGATGTTGTTTGTTGCATTAGAAAGTAAGCCTTGTAAATCTCTGAAAGGCTCTAAATCCACTTGATAAATTTCCTTTTCCAAAACGCATTTGCGGATGAAATGGCTCATGTTTCTACACTTCGCAAGTCTTTTTTTCTCTTCAAAAAGAGCCTTTTCTTCTTCAGTTAGTTTAATTTCAAGTCTTTCGTTTCTTATTCTATTTGCCATAGTTAGTTCCTCCTTTGAATGTATTTCGGGGTCTTAGGGTTCTCCCTAACAAGCTAAAATTTGATAAAAAAAGAAGCAGATCCCCAAGGGCTGCTTCGTCAATTTTTCCGTAAGTGTCCGTACACTTACTGTGCTTGCTACAAAAGAATGATTAGTGTAGTAAGCATTAAGCGTCTATTTGATTTATTTCTTGATTATATCAAAATAGAGAAATAAAGTCAGCGTGATTTATAAACTATTTATAAAAACTTTTAATTCTTATTAAGATGAGAAATAAGATATTAAAAGTTTAGAGAATAATTAAAATTAAGCTAAAGATAAGCGTTGGAGGCAAAGTAGAATTTTTCTGTCTTATTTTATGATAATAATTATCAAAAAGACTTGTTAGACGAGGATAACTGGTATATAATATAAATTACCGACGATTACGTCGTTAAGGAGGTAGGAAAAATGTGTGCCGCTAAAAGATTGAGCGAAATGGAAAGAAAAAAAGAAATTATGAATTCAGCGACTAAGGTTATCCTAGAAAAAGGCTTTGAAAAGACAACTATGGAAGACATTATTGCTGGTACAAGTTTATCTAAAGGGGGAGTTTACCACTATTATGGAAGTGTCATTGAAATTTTTAAAGATATTATGATTTTTGGTAATGAGTATAGAAGTGAAATTATCAAAGAACATATTGGAATAAAAAAACAAATTGCTAGTGTAGAGTTTATAGCAAAAGAATTGGTGGATAAAGTGATTGATGAAAATCCTTATATGCCGCTTTACATTGAGTTTTTAATTGCAAAAAAAAGAAAGCCTGAACTTAATGAAATTTTTGTTGAGTTGCAAGAGCAAGCAAAAGAAAGTTTAAAGAAAATTTTTGGAGATACTCCAAATTGGTTAACTAATTGCGATACATTTCAATTTATAACAGATTTTGTTAATGCAATGATTCTTGGCTCTGATGTTCTTGAAGCTAGAGAAAATTTTAAAAAAAATAGAAAAATTTTAGAAAAAATGTTTATTTGCATATTAGAAAATGGAGAGGGATATAATAAGGTTTTATAAAATTATTGATATTTCTATGTAAGTCCAGTTAAGATGCTCATTTTTAGCTATGATATGACCAATAGAATTTTTTATAGTCAATGGTTAGTGATTGCTAACTGAAAGGAGATAGGTTAATGAAGAAAAAACATAATAATGAATTGCTTGATTCTACTCCGGGAATCAAGCAGTCTAAGGGAAATGAAAATTTAGTAAAAGAAATAGAAAGTCTAAATCTTGATGTTCCTAGTGAGATTATGCAACGAATTGAAAGTGATGTTGAACAAAGTGAAAAACAACCCAAAATAAGTATAGGTGAATTAAATAAAGCGCTTATGAGTGTAGCTCCGGAGTATAAGAATAGGATGCGACTTTCTGTTATTTTTGCTTGTATTGGAGAGCTTTTTAGTTTTTCTACTTATTTCTTCAGTGCGTATGCGGCAGGGTGGTTAATAAAAAATTCAGGAGATAATCCTGTAGATTTTGATGTACTTCTTAAATATGCTCTTTTGGCAGTAGGTTCATTGCTGCTTTATTTTATATTTACAGGATTTAGTACAATCATTTCACATAAAATATCATTTTCTATACTTGCAAAACTTAGACAGACTCTATTTGAAAAATTGAAGGTAATTCCAATGGGTTACTTGGTCGACAATCCTGTTGGCAAAATTAAGGTGATTATCATGGATAGAGTAGCGGATATGGAAGATTGGGTAGCGCATATTATGCCAGAGTTACCTAGCAAACTTTTACATCCGATACTTTGTATAATAATTTTATTTTTATTAGATTGGCGTATAGGATTATCAATATTTGTGCCATTGCCAATTGCTTTTATCGGAATGGCTACTATGATGTACAAGTATCGTAGCAGGATGGCTGTGTGGTTATCAAGTTATGCTAATGTTGCGGACAGAAGTGCTGAATATGTTCGTGGGATTCCTGTAATCAAAGCTTTTGCACAAGATAAAGTTTCTTATGGAAAATTTGCAGACGCAGTAAAATTCTATCATTTCTCTACTATGAAGTGGTGGAAACAAAGTTGGTTTGGCAAAGCACTGATGACTGCGGCAATGATGACACCGCAGATAGTTAGTATGCCTTTAGCTTTTTATTTATATGGGAACGGACAAATAGGTATAGAAACTCTGATTTTATCACTTATATTGCCTATTAGTATTCTTCCACAGACTTTTGCAATCATGATGAGCTTTGAACTCTTCCAAATGGCTTCCAATACTTGGATATCCATACAAGAACTCATTGATATGCCTGTTCAAAAACGCCCTGATTCAAAAAATAAAGTTGATATAGACAAGAATAAGGGAATTACGTTTGATAATGTAAGTTTTTCTTATCATGATGGAACTGAGGTATTGCATAACATTTCTTTTGAAACAAAACCTGGAGAAGTAACTGCACTTGTAGGACCTTCAGGAGGAGGAAAATCCACCATTGCAAAGCTTTTAGCAGGTTTTTGGGATCAGTCATCGGGGACAATTTCTATTGGCGGTGTGGATACAAATAAAATCTCATTTAAACAGCTTGCAGAAGAAATTTCTTTTGTATCACAAGATAATTTTTTATTCGACGTGAGTATTAGGGATAATATAAGGCTTGGCAAACCTCAAGCGAGTGAGGATGAAATTATTGCGGCGGCAAGAGCTGCGCATTGTCATAATTTTATTATGGAACTTCCCGAAGGGTATGACACTAAAGCAGGGGAAGCAGGTGGAGCGATGTCAGGTGGTGAGAGGCAACGAATAACTCTTGCCAGAGCAATTTTGAAGCCTGCATCAACAATCGTCTTAGATGAGGCAACAGCATATGCCGATCCAGAAAATGAAGCGCTAATTCAAGAAGCGTTATCTCATCTTGTAAAGGGAAAAAATCTTGTTATGGTTGCTCATAGATTAAATACAATTAAGCAGGCGCATCAAATAATCTTAATTGACAAAGGTAAAATTATAGCTAAGGGTAAACACGATGAACTTATGAAAGAACCACTCTATGCAAGCCTTTGGAAACAATATTTAGGAAAGGAGTAGAATATGAAGTTTATAAAATTATCATTTAAATTAGCGGGACAGTATAAAAATCGACTTAAAGCGGGAATGTTACTTATTTTTCTTCAAAACGCTTCTGTGTTGTTTGGATTTTTTGCTTTATTCCTTGCATTTGGCTGGATGAATGAAATTACTGTAGGACATATTTGGACGATTTTTGGAGTATTATTTGCATCTTTTCTTTTCAATTTTCTCACAGGTTGGGCAAAGAGTGGCCTTAGTGACGGTGTTTTCTTCGGAATTTTCAAAGATTACAGACTTGCTGTCGGAGAAAAACTTAAAAAAGCACCTATGGGATATTTTGCAGAACAAAGTTTATCAAGAATTATGGCAGCATTTACAAATGTTATGAAGAGTCTTGAAAACTACTCTGCAATGAGCATAGACTTTGCTGTTTCCGGAATTTCAATATCATTTTTCCTATTGATTGGAATGCTCGGTGTAAATATTAAAATCGGAATTTTAACTTTGATTTGCTTAATTTTTATTTGGCTTTGCGTATTACTTATGACTAATCAAGCAAAAAAAGAAATTGCACGTGAACATACTGCCATTACCAAGTTGGGAGATGCTTTAGTCGACAGTATCAGCGGTATTCCTGTGCTTCGCAGTTTTCCTCTTGTGAATGAGAGTGTGGAGGAGAAAATACACTCTAAATTGAAGAATGCTTCTGAGGAGCTTAGACTTACTCAAGTACATTTTGAAATGGTCTTTGTTATTTATGCCAGAATTTTTTCTACTATTATCAATCTTTCGAGCCTCCTTGTTACACTATTTTCTTGTTATCTCTATACTAAAGGAGAGGTTTTATTACCACAAGCACTCACTGTTTCGGCTGCCGGTTTTATGATTTTTGGTGGCTTAAAACAACTTGAGAACGCAGCTATTCTGATGGTTAAAAATCCTGCCAATATGCAGTATTTGGAGGAAGTTTTAGATATTCCTGAAATAAGTGACGGGACTTTAGAAGTTATGAAAAACAATGATATTGTATTTGACAAGGTGAATTTTGCTTATGATAAGAGAAATCCTGTCTTAAAAGACCTTTCATTTACGATTTCGCAAGGTTCGAGGACAGCTATTGTAGGCCCTTCCGGTTCAGGAAAAACTACAATTATCAATTTAATATCTCGTTTTTATGATGTTGACAGCGGGGAAATAAGATTGGGAAATAAGGATATACGAGATTATAAAGTAGAAAGTTTACTGAAAAATCTTTCCCTTGTTTTTCAAGATGTGTATCTTTTCCGAGATACCATAGAAAACAATATTCGATTTGCAAATCCTGATGCAAGTCATGAAGAAGTAGTGGAAGCTGCTAAAAAGGCTCGTTGTCATAATTTTATTATGGAACTTCCTGATGGTTATAACACTATGGTAGGCGAAGGGGGAAGCTCTCTTTCCGGGGGAGAAAAACAGAGAATTTCTATTGCGAGAGCTCTTTTGAAAAATGCACCGATTATTCTTTTAGATGAGGCGACCAGTTCTGTTGATCCTGAAAATGAATATGAGATTTTAGCAGCTATTGAAGAGTTATCCAAGGGTCATACTGTTATTTCTATAGCACACAGGCTTTCTACAGTGAAAAAAGCGGATCAAATATTAGTAATTGATAGAGGTACATTGGTGCAAGCAGGAAATCACAGTGACTTGATTTGCAAGGAAGGAATTTACTCATCGTTTATACAGGCACGAGAACGTGCAGCCAATTGGACATTATAGAAATTAGAAAAATTTATTAGGAGGAAGAAAATGAGAGAAAATAAACTAAAGATCAAAGATTTAGTAACCATTGGTGTATTTGCAGTTATCTATTTTGTAGTAATGTTCGGTGTGGGAATGATAGGAATGGTACCTATTTTATTCTTAGTATATCCAACTCTTCTTGGAATTGTTACAGGTACAATCCTTATGTTATTTATGTCGAAGGTACAAAAACCTTGGGCGTTATTTATACTTGGTATGCTTTCACCATTATTAATGTTTGCTATGGGGCACACCTATGTAATAGCTGTCCATGCTCTTGTTATTATGATTATTGCTGAAATGATTCGAAGGGCAGGTGGATACAATTCTTTTAAATATAATATGTTTGCTTTTGCAATCTTTAATACCTGGATTTGTGGCTCACTTATGCAAATGCTATGGGCAAAAGAAAAATATATTGAATTATCAATGATGATGGGAAAAGAATATGTGGATGCTTTAGAAAAGCTAATCACCTATCCACATATGGCAATAGTTTATATTGGTGCTCTTGTTGGTGGAATAATTGGAGCATATATTGGAAAGGCACTTCTTAAGAAGCACTTTAACAAAGCGGGTATCGTTTAATGTGGTCTGTGAAGAAAAATAGCCTAAACCCAAATCCCATAACGAAGTTTTTCGTTGTGGGATTGTTGGGATTGACTGTTGTACATTCAATTCATCCTGTTTTGGAGTGGATGGTTATATTTGTAATTTCTATCATGTATTTGATGAATGGATTAAAAAAAGAAGCGTTAAAAAATGTCATTATATTCGGAGTTTTATTTCTTGCTCCTAATTTTAAAATATTAGCTCAATTACCATTTTTTATAAAAATGTTTTTTTCTTTAATTTTTGTGCTTCGTATGTTTTATATTCCATATGCAGCAGGTAAATTTTTGATTAAAACATCAGATGTTGGAAGTATTATTTCATCTATGGATGTTTTAAAAATACCGAGTGCTATATCCATACCTGTTGCAGTTATGTTTCGCTTTTTTCCGTCTTTTGTTGAAGAAAAGAATCATATAAAAATGGCAATGAAAATAAGAGGGATAGAGACAAAAAATCCTTTGAAATACTTAGAGTATGTAGCTGTACCTCTTTTAATTATTTCGTCAAATATTGCAGATGATATATCAAAGGCGGCAGAAACAAAATGTATTGCCAACCCTATAAAAAAGACAAGATATATTAGAGTAGGAGTTGGTGTAATTGATTTTATTTATGCTATGACGATGACAATAATAGTTATAGGAGGGTGGTTATGCTTGAAATAAAAAATCTTTCGTTATCCTATGAGGGAAACAAAAAAGTGTTAGATGACATTTCTCTAATCGCTCATGAAGGGGAATGTATTTTAATTACTGGTGAAAGTGGTAGTGGTAAATCTTCTATTATAAATTCAATCAATGGATTAGCTTTTGCCTTTGAAAATGCTAGTATTGAAGGAAACATTAAGGTAAATAATAAAGAAATAAAAGATTTAGAACTATATGAAATATCTTTAATTATAGCGAGTGTTTTTCAGAATCCAAAAACTCATTTTTTCAATGTAAATACAACACTTGAGCTACTATTTTATTTAGAAAATATTGGAGTATCACCAGAAGAAATGGATGTTCGTATGAAAGAAATGTTAAAAATTTTTCCTATAGAACATTTACTTGGAAGAAATATTTTTGAATTATCTGGAGGTGAAAAGCAAATTTTATGTGTTGCTTCTTGCTATATTTCAGGGTGTAAAATTATAGTTCTTGATGAACCATCCTCAAATTTAGATGATAAGCATATTGATGTTCTTACAAAAATGTTGGAGATATTAAAAGAAAAAAAGGTAACACTTATTCTATCAGAGCATAGAATTTATTATTTAATGAATTTGATAGATCGTGTTTATTTGATTAAGCAAGGGAAAATAAAAGAGACCTTTAACAAAGAAGATTTTTTATCTTTGCCAAGTGAATATTTGATTAAGTGTGGACTTCGATCAAAGGAAAAAACAACTTTAACTAAAAGTCAAAGACCAAGCGGCAAGGATTTTATAATTCAAACAATGAATATTGATTTTGAAGATAAATGCCAGCTTAGGCTTGATAACGTATCTTTCAATTTGGGCAAGATTTACGGGATTGTTGGAAGAAACGGGTGTGGCAAATCAACTTTTTTGCGTTCAATAACAGGGTTAAATAAAAAAGATAAAAGTGAAATTACTTTTGAATGTCAAAAATTAAGTGAAAAAGAAAGAATAAAAAACTCCAGTTTAGTTATGCAAGATGTTAATCATCAGCTTTTTACAGAATCTGTAGAGGAAGAATTACAACTAGGGGTTAAGGATTTAAGTAAAGAAAAAATAAACAGAATTCTTTTAGGTTTAGGACTCAATGAGTTAAAGTCTAGACATCCTATGAGTTTATCAGGTGGACAAAAACAAAGAGTGGCAATTGCTTCTGTTATTTGCAAAAATTCTTCCTTCGTGTACTTCGATGAGCCAACGAGTGGAATGGATTATAACAATATGATAAAAATTGCAAATCTGATTAAAGAAATAAGTAATGAAAAAAACATCATATTCATAGTATCTCATGACACTGAATTTTTAAATGAGGTGGCGGATGCAATACTTAATTTAGAAGAATTTGAGGTAATAGATAATGCTAATAAGCGTGATAATTAATAAAGAAGTAATAATCATTAGAGAGGGAGGTTACTTATGAAACAAGATATGAAAGAACAATTATTAACCAAAAAACCAATAGATTTACTCTTTCAGCTATCAATTCCTGCTGTTATTGGGATGATAGTAATTGGTCTATATCCTTTGATGGACGGAATATTTGCAGGAAAAATTATAGGACAGAAAGCCATGACTGCTTGCGGTGTTGCTATGCCACTTACATTCTTTAATAGTGGAGTTTCAACTTTGCTGGGAGTAGGTTCTGCTTCTGTTCTATCTAGAGCAATAGGGAAAGGAGATCAGAGAACCGTAGATAAAATCATGGGCAACCTGATTTTTTGGGTGATTTTATTTTCTGTAATCATAGCGTTGGGTGGAATACTATTTGCGCCACATTTTTTAGATATGGTAGGTGCGACAGGAGAAATTAAAGCTTATGGTATTAGATACCTTAGAGTGATTTTCATTGGCTCATTATTTGTAAACTTCACACAATCAGCCAATATGGTTATGCGTGGTGAAGGATTGATGAAAAAAGCTATGATGATTATGGGACTTGGGGCTTTACTAAATATTATCCTTGATCCTATTTTAATGACAGTTATGGGCGAATATGCCATTGAAGGCGCTGCCCTTGCAACTGTTATAGCACAGTTTGTTCAAACTGTTATAACACTTCATTATTTTTTGAAAAAGAGTAAAGTAGTTAAAATCCATAAGATAAAATCTGATTCGGAAATAAAAAAAGAAATGTTCGGAGTAGGTTCATCAGCTATGATGATGCAGATTTTATTTATGATTCAACAAACGATGCTATATAAGATGGCGTTCAAATATGGTGGGGATTCAAATGGAATTTTGATGGCAGCCTCACTAAGAATGTATGCTTTCTCGTTTATCCCTCTTTGGGGAATGAGTCAGGGGTTACAGCCTGTTGTCGGAACAAACTTTGGAGCGAAACAATATCATAGAGTAAGAGAAGCAATGAAAGTTTTTTCTATTGGAGGACTTATTCTTGCGGCCATATTTTGGATTCCGTCTTTATTATTTTCAAGTCAAATACTATCCTTGTTTGGTGTAGAATCAAATATTATTTCTCAAGGTGTTGGGAATTTTAGATTATTTTATTCCGTATTTATTTTGTATGGTGTAATGGTTATGAGTATAACATTCTTCCAATCCATCGGAAATGGAAAGAAAGCTGGGATTATTGTCATGCTTAGGCAACTGATATTATTTGTTCCTGCAATGATTATTTTACCAATGATATTTGGAGTAAAAGCAGTCTGGTTCACTCAGCCTTTATTAGATTTTATAATGATTGTTGTTGGTTTATGTATGATGCTTGGGGAACTTAAGAAGATGAGCAATACAGTAATAAAGGCTTAGAAAAATAGAATTTATTTTATTTAACCATTAAATATGGGGGAAATGTGTATGGAAAGATATTTATTATTAAGTATGTATTTTAATAATATAAATTTACATTTACCTCATACTATGGGTTTGTTCGGATGCACATGTATTCCCTAAGGAACAATTAAATAAGAATAAAAAAATCGGGTTTCTTCAATTCAGAGGACGAACTACGTTTAGATGTAGGAGTCCTCCTTTTTTGTCTGGAAAACAAACAGACAAAAAAGAAATGGAGGAAACTTTATGTCAAAAGAATATTACCTTTATGTCAACGGACAAAGGGTTAAAGTCAGCGAGCAAATATATAAAGTCTACTGGCGAGAAAAAGAACACGAAAAGTATTTAGAGCAGGTGGACAAGAAAAACCACTTGCTCTTTTTTTCATCATTGGATCATGACGGACACTTTGTAGATAATATTGTTGATGAAAGTGTTGATGTAGAAAAGATTGTTGAAACACAGATGATGATTGAAGTAGTCAGAAATGCTATATCAAGGCTCAATGCAGAAGAAAAAGATATTATCGAACGCTTGTATTTCAATGATGAAACGGTTCGTTCAGTGGCAAAGCTCAAAAGTATTACGCATCCGGCTTTAATCAAAAGAAGAAACAAAATTCTTGAAAAGCTGAAAAAATTCATCGAAGAACTTTAAAACTTCGGTAACCAAAGGGGTCAAATTTTCCTTATGTAAAGTGAAGGGGAGTTTGACCTCCTTTACTTTTTGAGTAAGAGATACATCTGTTTATGGCAAATAGGAAAATGTAAAGAAAACAATCCCTTTCAAATATTGCTCTTTGACAACTGAATAGACCAAGGTAGGACTTTATCCACTTGCTGAGAATTATGACCTACGCCAAGACTTTTCTGCTGATGAAAATCGGTTCAAATGAATACCGGAGCTAAGTCGAGGATAGAAGAAAACGAGCGACAGATAGGAATACATAAAAGATAAGTATGGCAACTTATTTCGATGATGCAAGTGGTGATAATGATACTTCAATAGTTTAAGCCGGCTCGTCTGAAACAAGGGGTGGAGGTGAGATTCCTATGTAGCAGCCAATGCACCTACCAATGTCATAAAACTTAGTAAGAAAAATAATACTTGATTATAAAGAATTTAAAGCGGGAGGAGGTGTATTAGTGGATAATGACTGGAATGGACTGGCTGATTTGATAGCAAATCTGATTACAAAGTATGCTGGAGTTTTAGATTTAGATAATCTTCCAAATCCAACTCCAGTAAAAAATATTGAAGATAAAAATAAATTTGACATGGCAAAAACTCAGATTGAGAACAAGTGATAAAAGTGCTATAATGTAATTGATATATTAGTCCAAACCATAAGTGGTAAAAATTTTAAGATATAGAAAAAGAATATTGAGGTTAATGCTATGTCAAAAGAAAAAATAAAAGTATACCTCTATACAAGAGTATCTACATCAATACAGATAGATGGCTATTCTTTAGAGGCACAAAAATCAAGAATGAAGGCGTTCGCCCTTTATAATGATTATGAAATTGTAGGAGAATATGAAGATGCGGGCAAGTCTGGAAAATCTATTGAGGGAAGAATACAGTTTACTCGCATGATGGAAGATATAAAATCCGGAAAGGATGGAGTATCTTTTGTTCTTGTGTTTAAGCTGTCAAGATTTGCAAGAAATGCTGCTGATGTTTTATCAACTCTACAAACAATGCAAGATTTTGGAGTCAATTTGATTTGTGTTGAGGATGGGATTGATTCATCCAAAGATGCAGGTAAATTGATGATTTCTGTTTTATCAGCAGTGGCTGAAATAGAAAGAGAAAACATTCGTGTCCAAACAATGGAAGGTCGTATTCAAAAGGCAAGAGAGGGTAAATGGAATGGTGGATTTGCTCCGTATGGCTATCAACTGATTGATGGAAAGTTGTTAATAAATGAAGAAGAAGCAATTGCAATAAGAACTATATTTGATCAGTATGTAAACACAAGTATTGGAGCTAATGGTCTTTCTAAGTATTTAGAAAATCATGGTATAAGAAAAATACCAAGACAAAATGGAAAAAATCCATTGTTTGACGCAGGTCTTATAAGAAAGATATTAAAGAATCCTGTATATAATGGGAAAATAGCGTTTGGAAGAAGAACATTAGAAAAAGTTCATGGTACAAGGAATGAATATAGACAAGTAGATCAGGACGATTATATAGTAGCAGAAGGAATTCATGAAGCAATAATTCCGGATGAATTATGGCAGGCTGCACAAGTAAAACTGAAAGCACAAGCTAAAAAGTATGAACATGTAAATAAGGGCAAAAACATGCGGACGCATTTATTATCTGGAATAGTAAAGTGTCCAATATGTGGGGCTGGAATGTTTGGAAACAAATCCATCAAATATAAAAAAGATGGGACGAAGTATAAAGACTTCTATTACTATGGTTGCAAGCATAGACTTATGAATAGAGGTCATAAATGCACCTACAACAAACAAATTAGAGAAGAATTGTTAGACGATGCTGTCGCTGAGGTAATAATCAAGTTAGTTAGCAATCCTAAATTTGCATCTATGATGCAGGAAAAAATTAACATGAAAGTTGATACATCAGCGATTGAAAATGAGATAGATAATTATCAAAAAGAGCTAAGGAAAAGTCATTCTACAAAATTTAAGCTCATTGAAGAAATAGATAATTTAGATGTTGAGGATAAACACTACAAGAGAAGAAAGAATGATTTAGATGATAGACTTTATCGTATGTACGATAAAATTGAAGAATTAGAATCATTGTTAATTGATGCGAAAGCAAAAAAACAAACTATTGAAGCTGAAAAACTTACAGGAGATAATATATATAAAGTTCTGATCTATTTTGATAAACTCTACAAAGTAATGAATGATGTAGAGCGTAGACAGTTAATTACAGCTTTGATTTCTGAAATTCAAATTTACGAAGAAAAGCAACCGAATGGACAATGGCTAAAATCAATTACTTTTAAACTTCCTATCATTGATAAAGATTTGAATATAGGTTTGGACAATGATGAACAAGTTGAGTGCGTAGCGTTGCTACAACGAAGCAAAGGGTAAAAATCCTTTATTTTAAGCACTTTTTCAAGCATTTTGTCTTTATTGAAAAGAGTGATTTTAACATAAAAAAGGTATTAAAAAACATATTGACGTGACCGTTTGTTTTGAAGTGGCTTGCGTAGACAAAAAAATAGATACGTCAGATAAATTTCTGGCATTACGAGAACATTTTTAGAGTGTTCTCTTTTTTTAGTTTACGGAGGAAAAATATATATGGAAAAACAGGATTCACGAGTTCTCATCCATTGGGAGGGGAATTCTGGGGACAAGCTTATTGAACACCAAACCAGCGCAACGGGGTGGTACTACCAAGTCGATCGTAGCTTTAGTCAACCAAAAGGGGAACCGCCCAGAATGATCCAAAGGCACTAGAAAGTGTCCGTAATGATTCGATTTCGGGCGGTGATGATGTCATGGGTTATGCTTATAGCAAATGTACTTGGGGAGTTGCGGCACGAATTAATCAGTGGGACTGAAACTCAAAGGTTGAAATGGTGAGAAGATTACCATTACCAGTTCAATGGGAAATGGTCAGGATTGGGTTGGAACAGCCGAAAGACTAGATGGTGAAACTGATACAGTTCCAAAAGAAGGTACTATTCTCTCTTTTTAGGAAAGTAGTTATGGTTCGTATATAGGCTACGGAACTATATCTTTCGTCACATTACATCTACAGATAGTACCATGAATTTTGCTTATATGACCAAGTAAAGTGAGGATATACTAACAAATGAAATATTTATTATCGTATTTGTCCATTTTATCGAAAAGTTTGCATATTATCATTATGTTTGATAAGATGCAAATATAATGATAGTAGGAGCTAAATATGGATATTTAAAAAATCAAGAGTATCCTAAGTGCTTTCCATTTTGAAATTCAAATATAGCTAATAGTTCTAGAACTTCTAATTGTTTTTCGTCGACGATATGAATTTTCAATCTTAACTGTTAGGATTCCACCTCCCTTTGGTTAAAGAAAAAAGGTCAGGTCGTTTAGATAACTTTGTCAAACAAGCTCAAGCTATCTAAAAATAGTTTGAAATGGGCATTACTCTAGTTTTTAATAAGCTATCTGATGAGCAGAAGGAGAAGTTAATGCATGTTGGGAAGTCTTATTTTGACTATCAAGAAAATGCTCTTATCCCACAATTAGGTTTTCTATATTCTAAATTAACTAAAAAAATTGAACTTGATAATCGGTTGTCTCCGACTGAACAAAAGTTATTGATTACCTTATTATTACATACTAAAGGTTTAATCATTGATATGTAAGAAGTAAGTCAGCTAACCGATCTTTCTATTCTAAAACTTATATTGTTGCTTTAGAAATTTTAAAGAGCGTGGATGGCTTCATAATAAACAGAAATCTTACCAATTTGCGAAGCCAAAAAATATGATATTTGAAGAGTCCAAAGATCTAATAGATAGTCCAGTTAGAGAAGCGTTGATTATAAGTGATAAGGATTTTCAAAAATTAAAACAAGAGCTATTATTTTAACCGACTTATTTTAAAGACTTATCATATCTAGGCTTGCTTGATGATTCGGAAAAATACGGAGACTATACTATTTCAAGGAAAAGATACAAAAGTTTCGAATCAAGTCTTCAACTATACATCCTTCAAAGTCATCGGCTAGAGATTTGGAATTATGAACCAATCCCTTTGATTACTAGAAAAATAAATAGCTTGGAGAGGCTAACGTGACACTGGTTGATCCAATCTCGCTTTATTTAACACTAAGAATGATGAAGACCCTCGTATTGAAGAAGAAGTTGAGCAGCTAGAAGATAAGATTTTGAGAATATAATCGTTTTTTCGTGCTACACTAACTTGTCAGGGTTGCAACAGACAAAAAAATAATTTAGGAGGGATTCGTTATGCGTACAAAGTATATAGGATATGAAATTGTTTTAAGGGGTGGTTATTAATATGGATAAGAAAAAGGTTGTTTCAACTATCGTATCTACAGGGTTTCTTATAGTTTCAATATCAAATTTTTTTAGAGAGCTATCACCTATACTTTTTCTCTTGAATATTATTGGATTTTTCTGCTTCCTATTATTATTTTCTGCCAACATAAATAAATTGTTCTTAAAACGATAGCCGTTATATAGGATATGGTATGTATGCATTTGGTGAAATTATAGGTAAAACGAATGGAATAGTACTTACTCCTCAAAGCTATCGTGAGAGATATAAAAGGATATCGAGGAGTCACTAGATAGTTGGATCTCATTGAAAAAATTTGTTTAAAGTATCTCATATAAGCATAAAACGAGGAATCAATCAAAATTTCTTGATTGATTCCTTGTTTTTTGGCTCTTTGTCAACTGTAGTGGGTTGATGAAAAATTATATTCTGGAGAAAACCAAATTGGTTTTCTCCTTTTTGATATTCAAAGTGATATGAATTCTCTTTTTAAAATATTCAAAGTTTCTAAAGCTAAATGTTTGTGCTTGATGATTTTGATGAGATTATTGGTTGCTCAAGTTTGGTGTTTGAATAAGGCGATTCAAGGACATTGATAACCTTATCTCTGTCTTTAAAAAATGTCCTAAAAACAGTTTAAAAGATTGGAGTGACACTAGAGAAAGTGTTTTAAACAGGGTAAAGAAATGGTGAGCTTGCTTCTCTTGAAAGTAAAGCAGGAGGAGTTGATAGAGTTTCATAATGTTTTTTATAGAGAAGCGATATCTTCTTATCTTGAAACAGAAAATTTTGAGAAGGCTAAAGTGACTGAAGAGAATTACCAAGTTTTTTTAGGAATCCGTACTTATCAGAAGAGTTATAACTATCAAGATCATAGTGAGAATCTAAAAGGAAATATTGAGGTAGCAATGATAGGAGTTGAAAATAATATTAGCGACGAACATATTTTTTGCTAGAATATATAAAATGTCTTTGAAATAATTTAGCCCTGTGTTATGATATTAAGGAGGTTATTTATGGTACGTAAATTTTTAAAATCGCTCCTATCTCTCTTTCTTATAGCAGTAATCGCCACCGGTATTTCAGTGGCATGTTTCTTTTTTATTCCAGAAAATAAAGGGAATATTACACCGATTTTATTGCATCGCTTTATGCGAAAAAATAATGTTAATGGAATGATGATTGTTAGCGATAATACTGGTAAACCGATTACCATCTCGCATGGGATTAACCGTGGGGAAGTTGAAACGGATATTGAAAATAATAAATTATTTCCAATGGCTTCTCTCCAAAAACTCATGACAGGAATTATTATCCAAAGATTAATTGATCAAGATGTCTTGAGTGAAGACGACCGATTGTCTCAGTTCTTTCCCCAAGTAAAAGGTAGTAATAGTATTACCATCCACCAATTGTTGACCCATACGAGTGGGTTAAGAGAAAAAGGTGTTAAGGTGTCTCCTTATCTAAAAAATGAGAGAGAACAATTACAATTTTGCTTAAAACACTATAACTTTGTTAATAAGAAATCGTGGTATTATTCTAATATCAACTTTAGTTTCCTAACAGGTATAGCCACTCAAGTTACGGGAAGGACCTACGCTGAACTTGTTGATGATGTGATAAAAAATCCTTTGCGATTAGATGATACCCAAAGTTACCAATCAGTTGTTAATCATGACTTAGTTAGCCCAATGCGAAAGAACAGCAAGTTAAATAAAATTAATATCTTTAATCAAGTATCCACAGCATATGGAGCTGGAGATTTTTTCACAACTCCGCTGAACTTTTGGGTGTTGATGCGGTCTTTTTCTAAAGGGTACTTTTTCCCAACGGATGAATATACCAAACATCAAAATGATGCGATATCACATTATTATGGTGGGCTTTACATGCATGGTCGTATAGTTAATTCTAATGGAGCCTTTTTCCAGTATTCAAGTTTTGGTTATGCAGATCTAAAGACGCATGATACAATGGTGCTTTTTATGAATAACAAAGTCTATAGTGATGCTAGTCACGTGGCACCAAAAGCATTTGAATATTATCAAAAATTTATGTTCCTTAATAAGATTTTCCACTTAGTCTTTTACTTTGTATTTTCTTTCTTTTTAATGCTTTTAATACGTCATTCGTTTAGGAAAAGAAGGTATAAGAAACGTCACTAAATCACATGAATAAAAAAGAAGGCTAAGTTGGCCTTCTTTTTTATTCAATATTAAGCAGTAACACCATCTAAGAAAACGTTTGCATTGAATTTTTAATTGTGCTATAATAAATAGCTGTTAATCATTATTATAGTTTAATAATCTAACTGTCGAGCTGATTTAAGCTATAAAAATACTGTTGAGTAAAAGAGGTATTAATATGTCAATGATTGAAGTTTCTCACCTTCAGAAAAATTTTATAAAAACCGTTAAAGCACCAGGGTTAAAAGGAGCATTTCAATCATTTCTTCGTCCTGAAAAACACACCTTTGAAGCTGTTAAAGATTTAACATTTGATGTGCCTAAAGGACAAATTTTGGGATTTATTGGAGCGAACGGTGCAGGAAAATCTACAACAATTAAAATGTTAACTGGGATTTTAAAACCAACTTCGGGCTTTTGCCGTATTGATGGCAAATTGCCACAAGAAAACCGACAAAATTATGTTAAGGATATTGGAGTCGTTTTTGGGCAACGTACGCAGTTGTGGTGGGATTTAGCTCTACAAGAAACCTATACAGTGTTAAAAGAAATCTATGACGTTCCTGATAAAGAATTTCGCAAACGCATGGCTTTTTTAAATGAGGTTTTGGAACTAAATGACTTTATAAAGGATCCTGTTAGAACTTTGTCTCTCGGACAGCGTATGAGAGCGGATATCGCAGCTTCTTTATTACATAACCCAAAGGTTCTTTTCTTAGATGAACCCACCATTGGCTTGGACGTTTCAGTGAAAGATAATATCCGACGTGCAATCACACAAATTAATCAAGAAGAAGAGACAACGATTTTACTAACGACACATGACCTCAGTGATATTGAACAACTTTGTCATCGTATTTTTATGATTGATAGAGGACAAGAAATATTTGATGGCACAGTTTCTCAGCTAAAAGAGACATTTGGAAAGATGAAAACTCTTTCTTTTGATTTGCGCCCAGGACAAGAGCATATCAGCTCTAGTTTAATTGGAAAGTCGGAGATTAATATTAAACGTAATGACTTAGTTTTAGATATTCAGTATGATAGTTCTCGCTACCAAACTGCTGACATAATTCAGCAGACATTAGCAGATTTTTCTGTACGTGACCTTAAAATGACAGATGCGGATATTGAAGATATCATTCGTCGCTTCTATAGAAAGGAGCTATAAGGATGAACAGAATTTGGAGACGTTATAAACCTTTTATTAGTACAGGAATCCAAGGATTAATCACATATCGTGTTGATTTCATCCTTTATAGGATAGGTGATGTGATAGGAGCATTTGTTGCATTTTATCTATGGAAAGCAGTTTTCGATTCCTCAAGTCAATCCTTAATCCAAGGTTTTCAGCTGTCAGATATGATTCTCTATATTATTATGAGTTTTGTGACTAATTTATTAACAAGAACTGATAGTTCATTTATGATAGGTGACGAAGTAAAAGACGGTTCAATTATTATGCGACTCTTACGTCCAGTTCATTTTGCTGCTTCCTACCTTTTCATGGAGATTGGTTCTAGATGGCTCATCTTTTTAAGTATAGGGGTACCGTTTTTGCTTGTTATTACGGGGGTACGCCTCTTCTTGGGGACTGATTTGATTCAAGCTATAGTGTTAGTGGTATTTTATATTATTAGCATTATTTTAGCTTTTTTGATTAACTTCTTTTTTAATATTTGTTTTGGCTTCTCGGCATTTGTTTTTAAAAATTTATGGGGGTCAAACCTGTTAAAAAATTCGTTAGTCGCATTTATGTCGGGGAGCTTGATTCCTCTTACTTTTTTTCCGAAAATCGTTGCTGATATTTTAGGATTTTTACCATTTTCATCTTTAATTTACACACCAGTAATGATTATTATTGGTAAATATGATGGCAGTCAAATTGTGCAAGCCTTACTTTTACAAATATTTTGGCTAATAGTAATGGTAGCTTTATCTCAATTAATATGGAAAAAAGTACAGTCGTATATCACTATCCAAGGAGGTTGAGATGACAAAATATCAGCGAATGCACTTTATTTTTATTAAACAATACATGAAGCAAATCATGGAGTATAAAATAGACTTTTTTGTAGGCGTTTTAGGAGTATTTTTAACACAAGGGCTAAATCTTTTATTTCTGAATGTTCTTTTTCAACATATCCCTTCTTTAGAAGGATGGACTTTTCAGCAAATAGCTTTTATTTATGGTTTTTCTCTCCTCCCAAAAGGAATTGATCACCTTTTCTTTGATAACTTGTGGGCTCTTGGTCAAAGGCTTATTCGAAAAGGAGAATTTGATAAGTATTTAACCAGGCCTATCAGTCCTTTATTTCATGTCCTAGTTGAAACCTTTCAAGTAGATGCATTGGGGGAGTTATTGGTTGGTTTTATTCTGTTATCTACCACAGTATCTAGTATAAGCTGGACCGTGCCAAAAGTATTATTATTTATATTTATTATCCCCTTTGCAACTTTGATTTATACCTCCTTGAAGATTGCTACGTCAAGTATCGCTTTTTGGACCAAACAATCTGGTGCTGTTATCTATATTTTTTATATGTTTAATGACTTTGCTAAGTATCCTGTCGCAATATATAATAATCTATTGCGTTGGATCATTAGTTTTGTCATTCCATTTGCTTTTACAGCTTATTATCCCGCTGCTTACTTCTTACAAGATAGAAATGTCTATTTTAATATTGGTGGGGTTATCTTGATTTCCTTGATTTCTTTTATGGTATCACTAATACTTTGGCATAAAGGAGTAGAAGTATATGAGAGTGCGGGTTCTTGATTAGTAAGGCAAGCCATTAATTTTTTTGAGTGTTTAGAAGTTTTAGGCTTACTAACTTAGCTTTGTTAGTGATGATATACTCCCCTTATAGTGTCTAGTGAATTTTTGTTTTTTTACTGTCCACTATAAGGGGAGTATATCAGGTGAAGAGGGACTATTAGTGTTGAGAATAATGTCCCTCATAGAACAATAATTACCATATCTTTACCAAAATAAAGTTAAAAATGCTCTTAGATGTGCTTTCTAAGAGCGTTTTTTGGTCTATAAAAGGTAAGCAAAAAGCAGATGTCATTTATGAAAGTGTTGACAAAGATGAAATACTTTGTTACTATTTTAACATAATAATGATATTTTAATTAGAGTGTGAATTTATAATTAATTTTTATAATGTTTATTTTAAATTTAAACTAATGTTTATAGCAGTGTTTTACTCATGATTTTGTGAATTCAACACTTAAGTCATGACCTCATTTTAAAGAGTTTCAGACGACACAGAAAGGAAGAAAACATAAGAAAGGCAATGCACGGCTTGTCCATAGTAGTGTTTGAAGTAGATGTTTAGAAATATTTTATTTTCCAACAGTACTGATATCAGAGCGAAGATGATTAGTTGAAGGTGATAATATGGGACGTTCTAATATTTTGAGTAGGTGTGAACAATGTTCTGATAATCAATGTGGCTTGTATAAAACGCGGCTTAAAGACAAGTTACTATTAGTAGTCCAACTGGTTGGAAATATTAGGTATTCTGAGTTTCTTACGGAAGGTGGTGTATATCATAAGGGAGAAACCTTGTTGGAAGTTATAACCTTAGGAATTTCTTATGAATATAAAAGTTATGGGGATATCAAAGTAATCAAGAAGTACTGTGCTGATGGCAGTGTCGTTGATTATAACATGCCAATACTATTAATGGAAAGGATTGAATAATGAAAACAGTAATAATATATGGAGGACAGGGTAATGTTCAGTCAAAACACCTTTGTCAACTAGTTAAAACTCCAAAAGGTGAAATTCTTTTTTCAAAGTTACAAGCAACTGATTTAGAATCATATCAGTTAATGATGGATGTCATTAACCACAAGGTAAGTTTAGACAATGTTCATGCGTCTATGTTAGCAAATTTTTTATATAATGATTGGCTAACAAACGATGAAAAAATAGTATCTGGGATAGGATTTTCAGCTCATAGCGCCGGTATTTTCAATGTGTTATATGCTAGTGGTAGTACTAGTTTTGAAAACATTATTCACTTTATTAAACGTCGTGCCCAACTTATAGAAAATTGTCATGTGTCTGAAGAGCTTTGGCTTTTGATGGTTGAAAACATTGATATGTTTAGTAAGGATGTTTTAAAAGAACAGTCTGAGAAAGTAAAATTAGCTATTATTACTGATGATAGAGCTGGTGTAATTGCTATGGATCAAGTCAACCGTTCTTTCTTTGATGACGTGATGACTAACAAAGGTTATTTTTATAAATTAAAGCAGTTAGGCGTAAAAGCACCATATCATACTGATTTTTTAAATGAATCTAAAGAGCAGTATAAACAATTGATTGAAAGCCTAGATATTTCGCAAAATGATGACTATGACTATATTTTTCATTGTGATCAATTGGTAGATGAAATTTTATATCAGTGGACCAATCTCTTTAACTGGCGTGCGATTAAGGAAACTATCATAGAAAAGGATGCGGAGATTATTGATATTTCTCCTAATAGGTTTATTTCTAGTCAGTTGCAAAAAATGAAAAAGAGGGGGAGGAAACAGTTATGAAAGTAGCAATAGTTACTGGTGGTACCAGAGGAATTGGAAGGGCTATTACAAAAGAGTTATACAAAGAAGGTTACAAAGTCATTGCTATTTATAATAGCAATGATGCTAAGGCAAGAGCTTTACAAGAGGAGTTACCAAAATTAGACGTTTATAAATGCAATATTTCAGATGCAAAAGCAGTACAAAAATTGGTGACTAAAATTTTTAGAGAATATGGCGGTATTGATTGTTTAGTTAATAATGCTGGTATTGTTAGAGATGGCTTTTTCTTGATGATGTCTGAGGAAAAATGGATGGATGTCATTAACATAAATATTATGGGGCTAGTTAACATGAGTAAAGCCGTGTTAAAAATCATGAAGGCTAAGCGTATACAGGGAAAGGTTATCAATATTTCTTCAACTAGTGGTATAGCAGGGCAGATAGGGCAAGCGAACTATTCAGCAACGAAAGGCGCTATCATTTCCATTACTAAAACTCTAGCGAAAGAATTTGCATCAGATGGTATTACGATTAATTGTGTAAGTCCAGGATTCATTGAAACAGATATGACAAATGAATTGCAAAATAAAGAAGAGCTAAAAGAGCATCTTATTCCTCTAAAAAGGTTTGGACAACCTGAAGAGGTGGCTTGGCTCGTAAGCTTTTTAGCAAGTGAGAAGGCAAACTATATTACAGGAAAAAATATTGTGATTGATGGAGGAATGATTAATGATTAATTGGGCTGAAGAACGTAAAATAATAAAAACACGTCAAGAAGTAGTTGATGAAATTAAAGGTATTTTGATTGACTCTTTAATGTTGGATATTGATAAAGATCTGATTATGAATGATCAACCATTATTTGGTCGTGGATTAGAGCTAGACTCTATTGATGCCCTAGAACTGTCAATAGGGATTTCAACAACGTTTGGTGTTGAACTAAATGATGATGATATTTCAATATTATCATCAGTAAATAGACTAGCAGATTTTGTGATTGAAAATAGTGAGGATATAGATGACCAAGCTAAGTAGTGAAGAAATTATAAAAATGTTACCTCATCGCTATCCGTTTCTAATGGTGGATAGAGTGCAGAGTTATAAAAAAGGTATCATTGAATGTCGTAAGAATATTACTATCAACGAACCTTACTTTCAAGGACATTTTCCACAACGTCCTATAGTTCCGGGTGTTTTGATGATTGAGATGGCAGCTCAATCTGCAGCTTTACTTTATATTTTAGATGCACTTGATGGTAGCCTCCCCTCTCTTGATGAATTAACAGCAGAGAAAATAGCAGAAAAAGTAGGTTATTTAGCCAGTGTGAAGAATTTCAAATTCAAGAAAATTGTTACTCCAGGAGACCAGCTAAACATTACATGTAAATCTCAATCAAAATTGGGGCATCTTTTAGAAATTCAAGTCGTTATTAGAGATGAGAATAAAAAAGAGGTTGCCTCAGGAAGGATGTTGGTATCAGAAAATGGAAATTAAACTCAAAAATATTGGAAAAAAATATGGTTCTTTTGAAGCATTGAGAGACATTAATCTCATCTTTGAAGAGGGAAAATTTTATGGCCTTCTTGGACCTAATGGAGCTGGTAAAACAACTTTATTTAACCTTTTAATTCAAAATTTTAAGCAAACGTCAGGCGATATTAAGTGGGAGGTGGATGGAAAACCTCTATCTATTAAAGATTTTTATCGTCACATTGGTATTGTCTTCCAAAGTAATCGCTTAGATGATAATTTAACGGTTGAGGAAAATCTAATTTCTAGAGGTGCTTTGTACGGTTTATCTAAATCACAAGTACGTAATCGCCTTAAAGATCTTCAAACGTATCTAGATATCACAGCAATAAAAAAACAAAAATATGGCAGTTTATCAGGAGGTCAAAAACGAAAAGTTGATATTGCACGCGCCTTGCTGCCACAACCTTCTCTATTATTATTAGATGAACCAACGACTGGTTTAGACCCTCAATCTCGTCGCGATTTATGGGATGCTATCGCACAACTAAATCAACAATCGCAGATGACAGTTGTACTAATTACTCATTATCTTGAAGAAATGTCTGCTTGTGATGTTTTAAATGTTCTTATTGAAGGAAACATTTATTATTCGGGAGATATTAAAAGCTTTATTGAGCAACATTCCACAACAAACTTGAATGTGGTATTGAAACCAGAGAAGTCATTAGACCAACTTTCGATAGCTGATTTTGTTAATAAATGTCAAGTCCTTTCAGAAAGGGAGATAGTATTTAAGGATATTTCTGTTGAGGAAATGATGCAGGTTATCTCAGACAATCAAGATAAATCTATTATTGAGACATTTAATGTTGAATATTCGAACTTAGAGGCGGCGTATCTCAACTTGCTTAGAGAAAAAGAAAGGAAAAACAATGTTTGAACTAATTTCTAGAAATCGTAAAGTTTACACGCGAGATCGGTTAGCGTTTTTCATGTCTTTTTTATCAGTTATTATCTTAATTTTGGTCTATCAGATTTTCTTGGGAAAAATTCAATTAGATGCTATAAAAGCAGCATTGAGGAGTAATACAGTATCCAGTGATACTATTCACATGGTTAATTATTGGCTCATTGCAGGTTTGACGACTATTATTTCAATGACTAGTACATTAGGTGCCTTTGGAGTTATGGTGTCCGACAAAGAAAAAAAATTAAATGAAGATTTTAAGGTCAGTCCTATATCAAATATCAAAATTGAATTGTCCTATGCTATATTTGCCGTTTTATTTGGTATTGTCATGACGATGTTCTCTTGCATCTTTGCTATCGGTATTTTTAACGGCTTTAATTCCTTGCTAGAGTATTCAGCTATGGATTATTTAACTATTTTAGGGATCGTTTCCTTAGGGACTGTTTTATCTGCGGCGATGATTTTACCTATTTTAGCCTTTATTCATACTAGTTCAGCTTTTACGACTCTTAGCACAATTGTAGGGACTTTTATTGGTTTTATTTCAGGAGTATATCTCTCAATTGGCTCGGTAGGAAAAGCATTACAACAGGTTATGACATGGTTTCCATTGACTCAAATCAATTCTCTTTTGAAACAGGTCTTAATGAAGGGTTCTATTGCGAAGGTATTTGACAAAGCCAACGAAGCCACTGTCTCTAACTATAAAGAATCATATGGTGTTGTTTTGCGTAATGCTGATGGAGAAAGGCTGAGTAATCACTTTATGTTGATTTATGTCATTGCCCTCATTCTTATTTTATTGGCAATTCATTTTATTATTAAAAAGGTTAAAAAATGAAAGATGATAATAAATTAAAGATTTCTGAAGCTTCCTTAGAAGATTATTCTGAAGTGGTTCATTTATTTAATAGGAATCATGTTTATCAATTTCCAGACGGTAGGCCTTTAACTGTTGATGACCTTGATTTAACGTTAAAAGTTAAAGAAGTGACACATTTATTTTTACTGAAAAATCATGGTGTTTTGATTGGAACATCAGCTTTCTTTAAATTTATTACCTATGGTTGTTTAGATTGGAATAGTAGCTTTAGTGGTTTTCTTTTAATTGATTCGAAAAGTCGTAGTGGACAGGCAATCACTTATCTATATAAAACTATCTTAAAGAAGATAACAAAACTGAAGTTTTCTAATATCTATACCGAAATCAGTAACTACAATAAACCCTCCTTAGCTTTATCAAAATTGAATGGCTTCAAAGAGTATGATAAGACATATGAAGACATACTGCATTGTCGATCATTGCGTAGTCACCTCCCTAAGATATTGAATACGTTTCGTATTTCGAATTATTATGGTAAAACATACGACATATCAACTTTTCAAATTATGGAGGAAATTGAAAATCCCTTGGAAGAGGAGACAGAAATTAGGACCAAAGTCTCTGATGAAGAAATATTATTTAAAGCAGAAGATAGTGCTTCACTTCCTTATTATTTAAAAATGAGCTTGTTTCAAATGGAAATTGCTAGGTTAGATAACCGTTATGTTTTACAAGTTGACTTTTTATCGGAACAAGTAAAGAGGGTTCGGGTTAAAACTGGAAAATATCACTTGGCAAACTTAACGAGGGCTCACCCTAGCCTAACTTTAAGTCGTTTTGCCAATTATTATTACATTCAAGCAACTGTGGAAACCCTTTATGGTAATATCGATGTTCAACTGGAACGTCGAAAAAAGCATTATAGAGATGCAACTATTTGTCTTAAGAGAACTTTTCAAGGTTATGATTTACTTATCTCTCCAAATGGCAGCCTTATTTTTGAAAAGCAGAAAAGAAAGATACTTGAAGATAGTTTTTTGATTTTTAGCCAACCTTTGGACAAGAAATTAGTTGTAAAAGAAGAAGAAAATCACATTACAATCAAATGTTTCTATCAAGGTGCTTTAATTGAGAAAATCATGACATTTACAAGTGACGAAGAAATCTCTTGTGTTTATAAATGTAATCAAAAGGCTAAAGAGATGTTCCCAAAATTATTGAAACAGACTTTCAAGTTACACTGCCAAGAGCAGTTGATTAGAGATAGTGAAGGTTATCTTGTGAATGTTCCAGGAAGTTACCCGATTGAGCATGATGATTTTCTTCGAGCAGATAAGTTTGAAGATAGACAATTCCATTATTACCTCCCGAATGAAGATAAAATGATTTCCTATTCTCCTCCTGGCAAAGCCAGCAATCAAATGCAATTTAGACCCTTATGTCTTATTGATACAGATAGCCTTTCTTTTCCACTGACTTATCATTTTAGGATTTCACAAGCATCATCGGAGGAGGCGTTAATCAATCTAAAAAAACAGCCAATATGGGACAGCAACTACCAAGCGTCAGCAACTGACCTTTTAAAACATATCTCTAACCTAACATTAGAAGAAGAGAAGGATTATGGCATCAAGAGAATGATAGCTAACAGAAAGCATTATCCTAGTCACAAACTGGTTTTAGCCTATAATCAGATTGTTTTGCCTAAGAATGAAATTCCAAGAGACAGTGAATTATATTCTATTTCTTTTGATTATCGAATTAGAGGAAAGTTTGTCCAAATCCGCCAAGGGGAACATGTCAAATATGATAATAAATCCTATGTTTTGGAAAATAGTCAACAATTAGTATTGTATGTAGCTAGCGATGATAAATATATACTAATTTCTGCTAAAAATGGAATATTTTATTCTTACAAAGAGAACAATCATTTAAAAATAAGGTGCATGTTTAAAAGGAACTCACCTTATGCTACAAATGTGAGCATTACAGAATATAGAAAGTGTGAAGAAAAATGAATACTATTTATAATACATTGAGAACAGATAAAGGTTATAAAGTTTATGAGGGGTATTTATATGAAATTACTGGTGAAGAATGTGAAGAAGCCTTAGACCTTGTGATTCCTAAGAATATTGTATTTGCAGATACAGATACTTGTGGCTACACTTTTTTACTCAATGAAGATGGAACAGTTTATGATGATGTGACTTTCTACAAATTTGATGATAAATATTGGTTGGCTAGTCATAAAGCTTTGGATTCTTATTTAGACAACATCAATTTTGACTATACCGTAACAGATATTTCTGACGAGTATAAAATGCTGCAAATTGAAGGAAGATATTCGGGAGAAATTGCTCAGTCATTTTATGAATATGATATTTCAACACTTAATTTTCGTACTTTGATAGAGATGACTTATAAAGGTGAGAAAGGTTATCTTGCTAGATTTGGTTTTTCTGGAGAATTTGGCTATCAATTTTTCCTACCATCTTCTATTTTTGCTACTTTTGTTTCGGATGTCTGTGAAGGTATAGCAGAGTATGGGGATGAACTTGATAGATATTTAAGGTTTGAAGTGGGACAACCCATTACTGATATTTATCAACAAGAAGAATATTCTTTATATGAAATAGGTTATTCTTGGAATCTAGATTTCACAAAGGAAGAATTTAGAGGTCGCGATAGCTTGTTAGAGCACATCAGATCAGCAACAGTTAAAAGTGTTGGATTCTCAACGAAGGAAAAACTCGCTTCAGGAACACCAGTGCTATTTGATGACCAAATTGTTGGAAAGATTTTTTGGATAGCAGACGAGAAAGACTCTTCGGAAAATTACCTAGGTTTGATGATTGTTAACCAAACATATGCTCATTCAGGAGTTACTTTTGTAACAGAAGATGGCCAAATTTTGAAAACACAATCAAGCCCTTATTGTATCCCAGAAAGTTGGAACAAAGAATGAGCGTATATGTTAGTGGAATAGGAATTATTTCTTCTTTGGGAAAGAATTATAGCGAGCATAAACAGCATCTCTTCGACTTAAAAGAAGGAATTTCTAAACATTTATATAAAAATCACGACTCTATTTTAGAATCTTATACAGGAAGCATAACTAGTGACCCAGAGGTTCCTGAGCAATACAAAGATGAGACACGTAATTTTAAATTTGCTTTTACCGCTTTTGAAGAGGCTCTTGCTTCTTCAGGTGTTAATTTAAAAGCTTATCATAATATTGCTGTGTGTTTAGGGACCTCACTTGGGGGAAAGAGTGCTGGTCAAAATGCCTTGTATCAATTTGAAGAAGGAGAGCGTCAAGTAGATGCTAGTTTATTAGAAAAAGCATCTGTTTACCATATTGCTGATGAATTGATGGCTTATCATGATATTGTGGGAGCTTCGTATGTTATTTCAACCGCCTGTTCTGCAAGTAATAATGCCGTAATATTAGGAACACAATTACTTCAAGATGGCGATTGTGATTTAGCTATTTGTGGTGGCTGTGATGAGTTAAGTGATATTTCTTTAGCAGGCTTCACATCACTAGGAGCTATTAATACAGAAATGGCATGTCAGCCCTATTCTTCTGGAAAAGGAATCAATTTGGGTGAGGGCGCTGGTTTTGTTGTTCTTGTCAAAGATCAGTCCTTAGCTAAATATGGAAAAATTATCGGTGGTCTTATTACTTCAGATGGTTATCATATAACAGCACCTAAGCCAACAGGTGAAGGGGCGGCACAGATTGCAAAGCAGCTAGTGACTCAAGCAGGTATTGACTACAGTGAGATTGACTATATTAACGGTCACGGTACAGGTACTCAAGCTAATGATAAAATGGAAAAAAATATGTATGGTAAGTTTTTCCCGACAACGACATTGATCAGCAGTACCAAGGGGCAAACGGGTCATACTCTAGGGGCTGCAGGTATTATCGAATTGATTAATTGTTTAGCGGCAATAGAGGAACAGACTGTACCAGCAACTAAAAATGAGATTGGGATAGAAGGTTTTCCAGAAAATTTTGTCTATCATCAAAAGAGAGAATACCCAATAAGAAATGCTTTAAATTTTTCGTTTGCTTTTGGTGGAAATAATAGTGGTATCTTATTGTCATCTTTAGATTCACCTCTAGAAACATTACCTGCTAGAGAAAATCTTAAAATGGCTATCTTATCATCTGTTGCTTCCATTTCTAAGAATGAATCACTTTCTATAACCTATGAAAAAGTTGCTAGTAATTTCAACGACTTTGAAGCATTACGCTTTAAAGGGGCTAGACCACCCAAAACTGTCAACCCAGCACAATTTAGGAAAATGGATGATTTTTCCAAAATGGTTGCCGTAACAACAGCTCAAGCACTAATAGAAAGCAATATTAATCTAAAAAAACAAGATACTTCAAAAGTAGGAATTGTATTTACAACACTTTCTGGACCAGTTGAGGTTGTTGAAGGTATTGAAAAGCAAATCACAACAGAAGGATATGCACATGTTTCTGCTTCACGATTCCCGTTTACAGTAATGAATGCAGCAGCTGGTATGCTTTCTATCATTTTTAAAATAACAGGTCCTTTATCTGTCATTTCGACAAATAGTGGAGCGCTTGATGGTATACAATATGCCAAGGAAATGATGCGTAACGATAATCTAGACTATGTGATTCTTGTTTCTGCTAATCAGTGGACAGACATGAGTTTTATGTGGTGGCAACAATTAAACTATGATAGTCAAATGTTTGTCGGTTCTGATTATTGTTCAGCACAAGTCCTCTCTCGTCAAGCATTGGATAATTCTCCTATAATATTAGGTAGTAAACAATTAAAATATAGCCATAAAACATTCACAGATGTGATGACTATTTTTGATGCTGCGCTTCAAAATTTATTATCAGACTTAGGACTAACCATAAAAGATATCAAAGGTTTCGTTTGGAATGAGCGGAAGAAGGCAGTTAGTTCAGATTATGATTTCTTAGCGAACTTGTCTGAGTATTATAATATGCCAAACCTTGCTTCTGGTCAGTTTGGATTTTCATCTAATGGTGCTGGTGAAGAACTGGACTATACTGTTAATGAAAGTATAGAAAAGGGCTATTATTTAGTCCTATCTTATTCGATCTTTGGTGGTATCTCTTTTGCTATTATTGAAAAAAGGTGATAAGATGAGTAAATTTTTATTTGCTCCTTTCATGATGAATTTAGGAGAGAGCCAAAGATTATCAAAACTGGCTAATTATTTATATGAACAAGGACATGATATTCATATCCTTGGAGACAATTATTATCCATTTTTATTTAATAATGATGCTTATCGTTATCACCACTGTGTAGAAGATAAATCTGTTTATAATAGTAAGCGATATGATGCTTTCTTTTCTCTTTCAACAGACTTTAATTTTTTATCAGAAGAAGAAATTGAACGCATCTGTTCTATTGAAAGAGACTTGTTACGCCAAGAAAAATTTGATGCTGTATTGACAGGTTACCGTCTATCTATTATTACAAGTTGTCGTTTAGAAAGCATACCATTAATTTGGATTATTTCAGGGGCAACACATATCAGTGAAATTGTTGAAAACTCAGAAGGAATATTGCCTAATGGGAAGATAAGTAAAGCTAGTAAGCCTCAAACAAAGGATTTTATCAAAAGAGTAATCACTACTTATTCAACAAATGTTAAAACGTGGAACAACTATATTAAAAAATATGGTGGCAAACCTTTTAATAATGCTTTAGAATTATTCACTGGTGATCTAAACTTGGTAACAGATTACTCTTTGTTTTATGAATTTGATAAAGATTCGTCCTATAAAACGATAGGACCTATTTTGATAGATAATGTAGGTTTTTCAAAATGCAGCCAAATTAAGCAAGACAATAAGACTGTACTGCTCAGCTTTGGTACTTCATTTAAACGAGATTGGGTGGAATCTTTTTTAAAGACATTACCAAGGCATTATCATTATTTACTGACAAGCTGTGGTGAGGCTATAAACATTCCAGGAAGTTATATTGAGGTAGTTGATTTTATTGATTTTAAAACCATAGATAAAGAGATTTATTTCGCTATTATACACGGTGGGCAAGGAACAGTTTATGCGATGGCAGCACAAGGTATTCCCTTTATAGGTATCCCTTTCTTTAACGAACAATTTTGGAATATTAAGAAGTTCAGTAAAGAAAAGTGCGCTTATTTGGTAAAGAAACCTGATGTAAGAGAGATACGTAAAGCAATTAGCTGTCTTGAAAGAGGCTATGATATCTATAAGAGTCATATGATAAGACTAAGCCGAGGGATTAAAGAAGAAGCAGAGGCATCTTTACAAAAAGCGGAGGCAGAAATTGAATCCTTTATCAGAAAAAGACAAAGTTAACTATATTATGATTTATAAAAATAGGCAGTCTACATTGGAGAATAATTTATCTGGCGATCGGTTGATGAGATATCAACAAGCAAATAGACAGGTAAGCAAAGATAAACTGTTAACAGGGAGTTATTTTGTGTACCAATGCTTAAAAAAGTTAGGTTTTACCAATGAGATTTGTCAGGAATCTTTTTCTAGTGTCAGTAGTTATTTAATTGGTTTGCCAAAGGGAAAAATTAGTTACTCTAATTCTGGTGACTATCATATTCTAACCTATGCTCCCAGTGGTTCAACTGGGGTTGATATTGAAAAATACAAAGATAGATCAGAACAAACCTACCAAACCTACCTAGGAGAATCAGTTAGTAGTGATATGGATTCTAAATTATTATTTTATAAGGCATGGTTACAAAAAGAAATTTCCTATAAATGTGGGAAATCTATAGATATTACCTATCAAACAATGATAGATGGCTATATTTATGGTTATGCTTTTGATAATACTTTTAAAGTAGAATTGGTTTACTTAAAAGAATTATTACCAGATAACTAACTCGCAACATGTTGTCCTACATATGCATCTATAAAAAGCACCTTGAAGTATTTCAAGGGCTTTTTATAATACCTTTGCAGGAATTTATGATGCGAATAGTGCTAAGTCTAAAAATACTTTTAATCCCAATATTGATAATACATTGATTGCTCAGGAAACATTGGTTAGGAAGATTAGTAAACAAAAAGGTTATCAGACGGTTGCAGTGCGCTTAAGTGATAAACGTTTAGTGGATACAGTTATCCAAAACATCAAACAATGGCCGTTTGATTTCGGGAAATTAGATGTTCAAACAGCTAAAGAGTTTTATGGAGATTCTTATCGTAATATCGAGACATTGCATCGTCTAGTGGGACGAATCATTCTTATTGTTAGTCTCGTGGCGATGGCAATATTAGTTGTCATGCTAACATTTTGGATTAATAACCGCATTAAAGAGACGGGAATTTTACTCGCTATCGGAAAAACTAAGTTTGAAATCATAGGTCATTATCTGATAGAAGTACTGTTAGTAGCAGGTGCTGCCTTCACACTATCTATTATTGGTGGTGTCTTTCTTGGAAAAACATTTGCAGCTGGCCTTTTATCACAAGTTAATGGTGGTGTGAGTTCACAAATTGTACAAAATAGTAGTCTAATTATTGATAGAATTGATAACCTCACTGTTTCTGTTGGAGTAATGGATGTCTTTAGACTCTATGCTCAGGGTGCTTTAATTTGCTTATTTGCAGTTGTATTATCTAGTTATTCTATTCTTAAACTACAACCAAAGCAAATATTGTCACGAATGTCATAGGAGGTTAATATGAATTTATTTAAACGTTCCTTTTTATATGTTATCCGTAAAAAGCGTAAGAGTATCACTTTATTCGTATGTTTATGGCTAGTTGCTTCTACATTAATTAGCGGTATTGCGGTAAAAAATGCTGGTCTTACTGCTAAGAAGACATTTTCAAGGCAAACTGGATCAATTTTGCATATTTCATCGGATAGTACTGACCTTGTTGGTGATGGTTACGGATCTGGAGAAATCCCTGAAAAAGCAATAGTTAACATAGCAAGTAATCCAAATGTTAAGCGCGTTAATAATAATTTGATGGCTTATGCTGGACTAACCTCGGAAAAAATGGTTACACGACCAAATGATAAAGAACAATATAAAGAACAAGTTTTACAAGTTCATGGTAATAGTTACTCCGATACAGATCCTAAATACACAGCGGGGATGATTTCTCTTAAGGAAGGGCGACATATCACGCCGAAAGATCAGCGAGTTATAATTGTTCATCAGGCTTTTGCGAAGACAAATCATCTTAAAGTTGGCGATAAGTTAATGTTTTCAAAAGACCCCGTTAGAAACAGTAAGGATAAAACATTAGTTGAAGCAACTATTGTTGGCATATATAAAGGTAAAACGGTACAAAAATCAAATTACCCTTATGAGATGCTAGAAAATACAGCCTTTTCAGATACGCAATTGATTAAGGATTTATACGGCTATTCTAAAGGTAAGGCCTTTTATCGCCAAACAACTGTATATCCTAAAAAGAAAGCTGATATAAAAGCTCTTAAAAGTTTTATCAAAAAACAATCTATTGATTGGAATAAATACCAACTGACAATTACAGCAACCTTGCTAACAAGTTATGCAAAAAGTATAGATGTCTTGAATCAATTAATTACTTCTCTACAAGGCGGCATGTTAGTAGTATCTATTATCCTAGTGATGATGGCTCTGCTATTCTGGATTGGTGGTAGAACCCATGAGACAGGTATTTTATTAGCTATTGGTAAGTCTAAAGCAATTATCATTGTCAGTACGCAGTAGAAGTACTAATGATTGCTATTCCAGCCTTTGCTTTATCAGTACTTAGCGGTCAATTTATTGGTCAAAAATTAGCAGACTCCTTAGTGTATCAGGCCTCTAGAACTGTCAGAGCAGACTTTATGAAAGGGTTTGGGAATATGCAGCTTGGGTCTGATAGTGATACAGATATGTTTATGCAAACGAAATGTACAAGTGAAGCCTGAGGAAGTCTGGTTAGTAATTCTAGTTGGTTTAGCAATCGTCTTATTTGCTATTATTACTACTAGTTTAATTATTGCTCGCTACAAACCAAGGGAAATCTTATCAAAACTGTCCTAAAGTGCCATAAGTATACCGACCAATAGTGACATCTATATTAACGGTTAAAATGAATATGCTCTGCTATTGAATACATAGCTCAAGAAAGGGAAATCTATGTTCGAATTAAAAAATATTGCTTATCGTTATAAGGGGAACGACAATAAAACATTAGAAAATATCAATTATAGTTTTCAGTCAGGGGTATTTTATACTATATTAGGGAATTCTGATTCAGGTAAAACAACCCTTCTATCCTTGATGGCAGGTCTTGATTCGCCCACTGAGGGACAAGTATTATTTAACAAAAAAGATATTAAAGAAGCAGGTTATGCTCAGCATCGCAAAAAGAATATAGCTTTGGTCTTTCAAAATTATAACCTTTTAGACTATCTAACCCCATTGGAAAATGTTCAGTTGGTAAAACCTACTGCAGATAAACAATTATTGTTGGATTTAGGTTTAAAAGAAGATATGTTAACGCGAAATATCTTGAGATTATCAGGAGGGCAACAACAACGTGTAGCTATTGCGAGGGCTTTGGTTGCAGGAACACCAGCTATTTTACTTGATGAACCTACGGGGAATTTAGATTTTGACATTGCACGTGATATTACGATGCGTCTTAAAGATTTTGCGCATAAAGAAAAACGATGTGTTATTATGGTGACACATAGTAGAGAAATCGCTCATATGGCTGATACTGCTTTACAATTGACAGGAGATAACTTAAAAGAATTATCAAAAGAAAGTATAGCACAGTCTATATTACAACAAAGGAATTTATAATAAAAAAATACCTCCCTTTCTTAAATAATAAAAGAGGAGGTATTTTTTAGAAATGGTTATTTATTATCAGAAAAGGCTCGCTCTGCCATTTGTTGAATTTTAATTGTAGAGTTATTCTGATAAACGACACCATTAACCAGTGCACCATGCGCATATAAACCTGGCATTGGACCATATTTTGGAGACAAAACTTGTGCATTTTCAGTTAAAATAGTAATCCCTCCTTGATCGTCAATTTGACAAAATTCTTGATTGATGAGCGATTTTAGGAGTGGATTGGCTTTTGTCCAGTTTTTAGTATTTAACTGGTAACCAGTAGCATTAATGACGCGATCGACAGATATATGATTTTGTTTTTCTTTTTCTATTGAAAATCCTTCGTCATTTTTTGCAATTGTCTTGACGTTATTGATCAGGGAAAAAGTCCCTTTTTGTGCAGTTTTCAAAATTACTTTAGCAGATTCATCAGGCATAGGATTTCGCAAGTTAATAATCGCTTTTCCATATAGTGCTTTATACTCTTTCTTATCTGATAATGACATGAGTGGCCAAAGGTCAGTTAACCAGACAGTGATTCGTGAAGCTAGTTGTTGTAATAGATAGAGTTGCTTAGGGTACTTAAAGGCTCGCTTGAGACCATCAATTCCTGGGGATAAAAAGGTTTCTGTTGTATTTTTCCAGTTTTTAAAGCCAAGATGCTCCAATTCACCAGACATCAAATCATTAAAATCGGCAATAGTGAAGGTTTTTGAAGGATGTGATAGAAATGCTTTAAGGTTATCATTGGTAAAAAAGTGCCAAGTAAGTGGTAAATCATTAACAATACGGACGCTAGGGAAGTAGTTGGTTCTTGAAAATGCTTTAACAGAAGATTGTGTATTGAGTAGCAACCATTTTATAACATCAATTGCAGCTAGACCAGTCCCGATGATAGCAACTGTTTTTCCCTTCCAATTTTCCTGAGCCAAGTGTTTGATAGGATAAGGGTCTTTGATATAATCAGTCTTCCCTTCCAAATGATAAGGGTCTATAACAGGCAGAGCACCACAAGCTAAATGTAATTCATCAAATGTGACAGGAAAAAGCTTATCTTGAATATAGACTTGCCATTGTTGCTTATCTGATAAATAGTTTAGTTTATCCACTCTTGTTTTAATAACCGTGACAGGGAGTTTATCTAAAAGTAATTTAGTTCTTTCTGAAAGGTATTGTCCGTAAAGTGTCCTTGATACATAGGTTAGATTTGTGTCATAGTAATTTTCTTCTAACCAATCCATGAAGTCAGACATATGGCGATAATCAAATGAAATATCGTTGATTGGGGAATTGATTAAAGCTGAGTCAACGTCTTCTTGAAAAGGAATTCCTCGTCCAAAGTGGACAGTATCATCAAAACAAAAAATAGCTAACTGTTTTAACTCTTTCTCTTTTTTACGAGAAAGTGCTAGTAGAACAGCTAAACCACTAACTCCCATACCTATAATACCAATTGTTTTTTTCACAGAACAAGCCTCCTTACCACTATCATAGCATAAATTTTGATTTAAGTTAGGGGATGAACAAAGCTATTATTTGCAGAATTTCTAATTTAACGAGTAAATTAAATTTAAAGTAATATTAAATTAAGATAAGATTAAATAAATGATTGACATGCTTAAATAATAGGCATATGATATGGTTGTGACAAAAGGAGAGCAATTAGCTAAAACGGATATCAATATGGTAGACGCTTGTTTAATGTAATTAGAAAGAGGTAAAGCTTATGAAAAGATTACATAAACTGTTTATAACCGTAATTGCTACATTAGGTATGTTGGGGGTAATGACCTTTGGTCTTCCAACGCAGCCGCAAAACGTAACACCGATAGTACATGCTGATGTCAATTCATCTGTTGATACGAGCCAGGAATTTCAAAATAATTTAAAAAATGCTATTGGTAACCTACCATTTCAATATGTTAATGGTATTTATGAATTAAATAATAATCAAACAAATTTAAATGCTGATGTCAATGTTAAAGCGTATGTTCAAAATACAATTGACAATCAACAAAGACCATCAACTGCTAATGCAATGCTTGATAGAACCATTCGTCAATATCAAAATCGCAGAGATACCACTCTTCCCGATGCAAATTGGAAACCATTAGGTTGGCATCAAGTAGCTACTAATGACCATTATGGGCATGCAGTCGACAAGGGGCATTTAATTGCCTATGCTTTAGCTGGAAATTTCAAAGGTTGGGATGCTTCCGTGTCAAATCCTCAAAATGATGTCACACAAACAGCTCATTCCAACCAATCAAATCAAAAAATCAATCGTGGACAAAATTATTATGAAAGCTTAGTTCGTAAGGCGGTTGACCAAAACAAACGTGTTCGTTACCGTGTAACTCCATTGTACCGTAATGATACTGATTTAGTTCCATTTGCAATGCACCTAGAAGCTAAATCACAAGATGGCACATTAGAATTTAATGTTGCTATTCCAAACACACAAGCATCATACACTATGGATTATGCAACAGGAGAAATAACACTAAATTAATAAAAGAGCAACTAATTGCTCTTTTTTTGTTGTCATTCTTAGTGATTAATAGTGTTAAATAGAAATTTTTGGATACATTACTTAGTGTTCCGATATGATTTGACACCAGAAATAAGGACAGGAATTAAGGTAACAAATACAATTCCCAAGATAATAAGCGAGAAGTGCTGCTTCACAAAAGGAATATTACCAAAGAGAAAACCAGAACCTGTTGCAATAACTGACCAAGATAATGCTGCAATGAAGGCGCGTTTGATAAATACTTTTGGAGGGAGCTGACTAATACCTGCTACAAAAGGAACAAAGGTTCTGATAATAGGGATATAGCGCCCTAAAATGATGGCAGCAGTACCTTTTTTCTCAAAATAAAGCTCAGCATCTCGAATATTTTTTTCTTTAATGAAACGACGAAAGAAAGGATGTTTGATAAAACGGTAACCAAATGTACGACCAATCAAGAAATTGCAACTATCACCAATAAATGCTGCAATAAAGAAAATAATAAGGAAAGTTACAATATTGAAGGACATTTTTGGATTTGCAGCAAGGGCTCCAGCAGCAAATAATAAACTATCACCTGGTAAAAATGGAAAGATGACAGCCCCAGTTTCAACGAAAATAACGAGGAAGAGCAATAGATAGGTCCAATTACCAACAGTGTTAGCCATAGCATAGATATGAGTATCAATATGTAAAATAAAATCGATTAAAAACATAGGAGTCTCCTTTATTGATCAACTAAAGTGCAGAGACTTGGATGATAACTATCTTGTTTATAAGGCCTCTTACAAAGCCTATTTTATCAGAAAATTTTTAATAAGAGGTAAAATAAGTTTACTTATTAATTTAGAATTATTCTAAAGAGCTTTTTTTTGATTTTTATGTTAGACTTAATTATAATGATTATAAATAAGAAGTAAAGGAGCTTAACAATGTCCTATTTAACCTTTAAACACGTTGATTTTAAAACGGATGATAAGTTGGTTTTAAATGATATCAACTTTGCAATTGATGAAGGTGATTTTGTTTCTATTGTAGGACCATCTGGAAGTGGTAAGAGTACTGTTTTAAAATTGGCCAGTGGTTTAATGAGTCCTACTGCAGGTCATATTTTCTTTGATGGAAAAGATTTGAACCAATTAGAACCGATTGAAAGTCGAAAAATGATTTCTTACTGTTTTCAAACGCCACATTTATTTGGTAATACAGTGGAAGACAATATTAGTTTTCCTTACCACATTCGACACGAAAAAGTAGATTATAGACGCGTTGATGATTTATTTCAACGTTTTGAAATGGACCAGTCTTACCTGAAACAGGATGTCAAAAAACTATCAGGAGGAGAAAAGCAACGTATTGCTCTGATTAGGCAATTATTGTTTGAACCTAAAGTTTTACTCTTAGATGAAGTTACTTCGGCTTTAGACAATCATAATAAAGCTATTGTTGAAAAGGTTATTAAATCATTACATGACAAAGGAATAACGATTTTGTGGATTACGCATGATGAGGAGCAGAGTCGTCGATTTGCCAATAAAGTCTTAAAAGTTGTCAATGGTAGTATTGAAGCAATGGAGGTTATAAAATGAGCGGTGCAAATTCTATTTCTTTAATGTCATTACTAATGGCATCATCATTAGTTTTGATTACTTTATTTTTTTCTTACTGGCAAAAGTTAAACCTAGAAAAAGAAGTGATTATTAGCGCTATCCGAGCAGTGATTCAATTATTAGCAGTGGGGTTTTTGCTAGACTATATATTTGGTTATCAAAATCCTATTTTCACAGCTCTTTTAATGCTATTCATGATTATTAATGCTTCTTATAACGCAGCTAAGCGTGGTAAAGGGATTAATAAAGGGTTTGTTATTTCATTTATAGCTATTGGGTCAGGGACTATAATCACTTTATCTGTCTTGATTTTTTCAGGAATTTTAAAATTTGTTCCGAATCAAATGATTCCTGTAGGTGGTATGATTATTAGTAATTCTATGGTAGCAATCGGTTTGTGCTATAAACAATTATTGTCCGAATTTAGAAGTAAACAAGAGGAAGTGGAGACAAAATTAGCTTTAGGAGCAGATATTTTGCCAGCTTCGATTGATATTATTCGTGATGTTATCAAAACCGGTATGGTACCTACAATTGATTCAGCTAAAACACTTGGGATTGTATCTTTGCCAGGGATGATGACAGGGTTAATTCTTGCTGGAACTTCACCTATCCAAGCGGTTAAATACCAAATGATGGTGACGTTTATGCTATTAGCAACGACTTCGATAGCTTCTTTTGTAGCTACTTATTTGGCTTATAAAATTTTCTTTAATAATCGTAAGCAATTAGTAGTAACAAAAGATTGATTCATTTTAATAAACAGTATGTTAGTCTGGTAAGTATAGTCCAGGCTTTTTTGGTATCTTAATCTTATTTTTGATCGAAAATTGACTAAGTTATTGAGTCGATTACGTTTAAATGCTACTATTTAATAGAAATTGTTATAGGGATTATCAAAAGGAGGAAGAAATGATTTTAAAAATTTGTCGTGCAGCATATAGTTTACAATGGGGAGGTGTTTACCAATTAGCTTTGCTGGATTATCCTCGAATTAAGGCGTTTGAATTGGAAAGGATAGGAGCTTTCATAGCTTACGAGAAACAATATAAAAGAAAAATTGAGATACAATGTGACGATAAACATCTCCTCACAAAAATTGTTCATTTTTTAAAATACAATAGTTTTACTTTTCCCTATATTCCCAAATATAGAGAAGCGGCAGCTACTTTTAATGAGGATGGTATTAGTTTAACTTCTGATTTTTTAAGCCATACATGTACGATTGAAACTGCAAAACTAATTTTTAAAGAAGGTAAAATCTTATCAGCAGTTAAAGCCTTTAATAAGCCTGCTGAAGTACTGGTAAATGATAAGAGGAATGCTGCTGGAGACCCTAAAGATTACTTTGACTATGTGATGTTGAACTGGTCAAATACTAATTCTGGTTATCGTTTAGTAATGGAAAGATTGTTAGGCAAAGCACCATCTGAACAGGAGTTAACAGTAGGTTTTAAGCCAGGGGTCAGTTTTCATTTTACTTATCAAGATATCATCAATCATCCTGATTCTATTTTTGATGGTTATCATCCTGCTAAAATTAAAAATCAGCTTTCTTTAGCAGAACATTTAGTTGCATGTGTTATCCCAAAACATTATCAAGAAGATTATCAAAGCCTTGTGCCCAATGACTTGAAACACAGGGTTTATTATTTAGATTACTGTAACGAAACACTTTATGAGTGGAATCAAAAAGTTTATGATTTTCTTTGTCATTTGGAAAATAAATAAAACCAAAAAGTTTAAAACTTTTTGGTTTAACTGCTATTAATTGGTCTTTAAAAGACTTAAAAATTCTTCAATCATAGGACTAAAAGAAGTATCATTTCGGTAAGCAATACCAATCGGATAAAAATTATTTTTATCCTTAAGTGGGACCCAGCATAAATCTTGAACTTGGCTAATGCTTTCAAATTCACTTGGTAAAATAGTGACTGCATTGAGGTCTTGTAAACTATGAATAAGAACTTCCCAGTCATTGTGTTTAAAGACGATATGGGGGTCAAATCCTAAAGCACGACATTTACGAGGCAACATCTCTCCTAGCATATAATGTTCGTTGAGTGAGGCAACTTTATAATCTCTTAAATCATTAAGTTCAATTTCAGGAAGTGTTGCAAGAGGATGCGATTTTGGCATGACAATGCTTACTTTATATCCTTTAGTTGAGGTTTGCAGTGGTTCGATAGTGATATCATTGCGGGTACTTGGAAAGGACAATAAGCCAATATCGATCTTTCCTTTTGCTAACAATTCTTGTAATTTACGGGAACCATCTTGAATCAAAGATACTTCAACATTTGAATGTGTAGCCATAAAAGTTGAAATCTGTTTCATAAATTGAATAGCAAAAAGAGAAGTAAGCCCTACACGGATACCTTCCTTTTTTTCTTGATTTAATTGCTGGATCTCCGTAACCATTTGATTAACATTAGTCATCAACAATTGTCCTTTCTCATAGAGAATTTCTCCTGCTTCAGTTAAAGCGAGTTGACGACCATTTTGTAAGAATAAAATAGTATTTAATTCTGCTTCTAATTTTTTAATGGATTGTGAAAGTGTAGGTTGGGTCACAAAAAGACTTTTTGCAGCGCGTGAATAATTTTTTGCTTCTGCAACAGCAATAAAGTAAGTAAGTTGTCTAATATCCATAATATCTGTCCTTTTTTCTTAGTAATAGTATAGCACAAGTCTATCAATCTGACCTTTATGATTATTTCCACAATAATATTAGTAAAAGCTATACTTATATAATTTTTTCCAATTTTCCTTTTGCAAATAGCTATGATATAGTTAATATAGTTAGTGAAATCACAAACAATCATTATTAGTAGGAGGCATCTTATGTCGGATGTTGTCGAAAAACAAACAACTAAATCGTTTATAATGAACGTATTAAATGGTTTAGCTTTAGGGACTGTTATTGTCTTGATACCAGGAGCAATCCTTGGAGAATTAATGAAAGCTTTACTGCCAATGTGGAGCGGCTTTGCAACTTTAATCGCTGCAACAGCAGTTGCAACAAGTATGATGGGGCTTGTTATTGGTATTATGGTTGGTCTCAATTTTAAATTTAATCCCATTCAATCAGCATCACTAGGATTAGCGGTTATGTTTGCAGGTGGAGCTGCAACCTTCCTTAAAGGCGCTATTATGCTAAAAGGAACAGGCGATATCATTAACATGGGAATTACTGCTGCCTTAGGTGTCCTTTTGATCCAATTTTTATCTGACAAGACGAAATCATTCACTTTGATTGTCATTCCAACAGTAACACTCTTACTAGTTGGAGGAGTAGGTCATGTGTTATTACCTTATGTCAAAATGATTACCACCATGATTGGACAAGGGATTGCTTCATTACTTGGTTTACAACCTGTTTTGATGTCAATTTTAATTGCGATGATTTTCTGTTTCTTGATCGTATCTCCAATCACAACAGTTGGGATTGCTTTGGCAATTAGTTTGTCCGGAATTGGTTCTGGTGCTGCTAATTTAGGTATCTGTGCTGCTAGTTTTGGGCTTTGTATGGCTGGGTGGTCAGTCAATTCTAAGGGGACAGCCTTAGCGCATGTTTTAGGGTCTCCTAAGATTTCGATGGCTAATGTATTAGCAAAACCGAAGATTATGCTACCTATGATATCTTCAGCAGCAATACTAGGAATTCTCGGAGCTCTCTTTAATATTCAAGGAACACCAGCTAGTGCAGGTTTTGGTATTAGTGGTTTGATTGGACCGATTAATGCTCTTAATTTAGCAAAAGGTGGATGGTCAGTTATGAATATGTTATTGATAATTATAATATTTGTTGCTGCACCAATTATATTGAATTTTATTTTTAATTACCTCTTTATAAAAGTACTTAAAATTATTGATCCAATGGACTATAAATTAGATATTTAAGGAGATATTAGTGATGAAACTCAAAGTATTTAATGTTAGAGAAGAAGAAGCAACATTAGCACAAGATTGGGCAAACCGAAATCATGTGGAACTTTCTATGAGTGAAGGACCTTTGACATTGGAAACTGTTAATGAGGTAGAAGGTTTTGATGGGATTGCTAATGCACAGATTGAGCCTTTAGATGATGCTATTTATCCTCTTCTCAAAGAAATGGGAATTAAGCAAATCGCTCAGCGCAGTGCTGGTGTTGATATGTATAATCTTGAGTTAGCTAAGCAACATGGTATTATCATTAGCAATGTGCCAAGTTACTCACCGGAGTCTATTGCAGAATTTACAGTGACAATCGCTCTTAACCTTATTCGAAAAGTTGAGCTTATTAGAGCTAATGTTCGTGAACAGAATTTTTCATGGACCTTGCCAATTCGAGGACGAGTCCTAGGTAACATGACTGTGGCTATAATAGGAACTGGTCGCATTGGTCTAGCGACTGCTAAAATTTTTAAAGGGTTCGGATGTCGTGTTATTGGTTATGATATTTACCATAATCCAATGGCAGATGGTATCCTTGAGTATGTCAATTCGGTAGAAGAAGCTGTTGAAGAAGCTGATCTTGTGTCCTTACATATGCCACCAACTGCTGAAAATACGCATCTATTTAATTTAGATATGTTTAAACAGTTTAAAAAAGGTGCTATTTTAATGAATATGGCACGTGGAGCATTGGTGGAAACCAAAGATCTTCTTGAGGCTTTAGATCAAGGGCTTTTGGAGGGAGCTGGTATTGATACTTATGAATTTGAGGGGCCATATATACCTAAAAATTGTCAAGGTCAAGACATTTCAGACAAGGATTTCCTAAGACTGATTAACCATCCGAAAGTAATATACACTCCTCATGCGGCTTATTATACAGATGAAGCGGTCAAAAATCTAGTAGAGGGTGCCTTAAATGCTTGTGTAGAAGTGATTGAAACGGGAACAACTACTACGAGAGTCAACTAAAAGATGCTTAGGCATCTTTTTTTGTGGGGTAACAAAACATATGATGATTATGACCTTTAAAGCAAAAAAACATCTTATGTATTTATAGCTGGAAAGTCTTTTTTATAATAAAAAAAGATATTTTTTATAAAAATATTGAAAAAACATCAGATGAATAGTATTATTTAATCATAAAAGCGTTTACAAAATACAAGGGGGGTTCTCTCATGGAGAAAACAATGGATATGGAACAACGTGAAGAAGTTGTATCTTATAACCGAGCGAAAGTATGGCAGTTAGTTATGTTTGCCATGAACAATGCTTCTACAAATATATACTTATTTACGTTTATGTTTGTTACCTATTTCTCAACTGGCGTTCTTGGCTCGGCAGCCATTTTTGTCAGTCAAATTATGGGTTATATCCGTATTTTTGATGGTTTTATTGATCCAGCTATTGGTATTATGATTGATAAAACTGATACAAAATTTGGTAAGTATCGTCCTATTTTGATTATTGGGAACGTTATTACGGCTTTGTCATTGATTTTTCTTCTTGCATTGAGAGGTGTCGATGAAAATATTCGTTTCCCATTATTTATCCTTGTTCTAATTATCCATAAAATTGGATACTCAATGCAACAGACAATAACTAAAGCAGGGCAAACAGCACTGACAAATGACCCTAAGCAACGTCCTATTTTTAATATCGTTGATGCAGTTATGACAACATCATTAATGACAGGCGGTCAGTTTGTCGTTTCAGTTTTCTTAGTACCAAAATTTGGTAATTTTACACCTCAATTCTTCAATGTCCTTATTTTTGGAACAATTCTTATTTCAGCTATTTTAGCTATTTTAGCAATCGTTGCAATTATTGGGATTTGGGCAAAAGACAGAAAAGAATTCTTTGGTTTAGGAGAGAATACCCAAAAGACTGCTCTAAAAGATTACTGGAAGGTGTTGAAAGGAAATAAACCGCTTCAGATATTATCCATTGCTGCAGCTTTGGTAAAATTTGCCATCCAATTCTTTGGCGATTCCGTTGTTATGGTGCTATTGTTTGGTATTTTATTTGGTAATTATGCTTTATCAGGACAATTCTCACTTCTTTTCATTGTTCCTGGTGTTATTATTAATATTTTGTTCTCAACAATTGCTCGTAAAAAAGGTCTTCGTTTTTCATATGTCAGAGCAATTCAGATCGGTATGATTGGTTTACTTGCTTTTGGTGCAGTTCTTTACGTTGGTAAGCCTGGTGACCTTAGTTTAACAAGCCTAAATCTTTATACTATTTTATTTATCGTTACTAATATTATTGCGAGATACGCTTCACAAGCACCTGCTAGTTTAGTATTGACTATGGGAGCAGATATTTCTGACTATGAAACTTCTGAATCCGGTCGTTATGTATCAGGAATGATTGGAACTATCTTCTCCTTAACAGATTCGATTGCTTCTTCATTTGCTCCTATGGTAGTAGGTTTTGTGTTAGCAGGAATTGGATTTTCAAAATCATTTCCAACTATCGAAACACCACTGCCCCCTGATTTAAAAATGGTAGCTATTAGTATCCTTGTGGCCATTCCATTTATAGCTTTGTCTATAGCTCTTCTTTTAATGAAATTTTACAAACTAGATAAAGAAGAAATGGTTCGTATTCAAGAGAAGATTCAAGTTATGAAAGCAGCAACTACTAAGGAACGTGCTAAAGATATTGCTCGTAATGTTCCTTTGACAGATATGGATTATGTTGATGTAACAAAATATCCTATTGATAAAGATTAAAAAGTTTAGCTGCTCTTCAATAGAGCAGCTATTTTGTTAAATAAGAGCTACCATTGGAGGATTCTTATGGCAAAAATTATTTCATTAGGTGAGGTTCTTTTGCGATTATCTCCACCTCAATATCACACACTGATGCAGGCTAATCACCTAAAATGCCAATTCGGTGGTTCAGAACTTAATGTCTTAGCAAGCCTTGCTCAACTAGGTTACCATGTAGGATTGGTCTCAGCTTTGCCTGATAATGATTTGGGCAAGATGGCAAGTCAATTTATATTGTCACAGCAAATTAGTCCAGCTGCTATAATTAAAAAAGAAGGACGACTAGGAATTTATTACTATGAACAAGGATTTTCGGTAAGAACAAATAAGGTTATCTACGATCGTAACTATTCATCTTTTTGGGAAAGTACCTTGAGTGATTATGATTTTACTTCTATTTTTAAGGGAGTGGATTGGTTTCATGTTTCTGGAATTACTCCAGCACTAACCAAGGACTTATATGAGGTGACTCGGTTCCTTATGACAAAAGCTAAAGAAGGAGGTGTAAAAGTATCGATTGATCTCAATTTTCGTGAGAGTTTATGGTCATCTTTTCAAGAGGCACGTGAGCAATTATCGCCACTATTAGGATTATTAGATGTTTGCTTTGGCTTAGAGCCGATTTATTTAGCTGGCGAAAGTGAAGATTTAAAAGATGAGTTGGGCTTATCCAGACCTTACCTTGATATTGAATTACTTGAAAAGATAACTCAAAAGATTGTCCAAGAATATGGGTTAGACTATATTGCCTTTACTCAAAGGGAAATGGAATATACTAATCAGTATATGTTAAAATCATATTTGTATCATAATAATATGTTATATCAAACTGATAAAACTGGCGTTGAAGTATTAGATCGTGTGGGGACAGGAGATGCCTTTGCTGCAGGTTTAATTCATGCGCTTCTGGAAAAAGAAACTCCTCAAAGGGCCTTAGAAATAGCTATGGCTACATTTAAATACAAACATACCATTCAAGGAGATATCAATATCATGACACGAGATGATATTGCTTACCTCATTGAAAAAGAAACAAATGATATTAAACGATAGTGTAAAAGGAGAGTGTATGTTATATCCATTATTGACAAAAACAAGAAATACTTATGATTTAGGCGGTATTTGGAACTTTAAATTAGGAGAACATAATCCAAATGAATTACTACCTTCAGATGAAGTCATGGTTATCCCGACTTCATTTAATGATTTGATGGTAAGTAAAGAAAAACGTGATTATATAGGTGATTTTTGGTATGAAAAAGTCATTGAAGTACCTAAAGTATCAGAGGATGAAGAGATGGTGCTGCGTTTTGGCTCAGTGACACATCAAGCTAAAATTTATGTTGACGGTGTATTGGTAGGAGAGCATAAGGAAGGTTTTACTCCTTTTGAAGTTCTTGTTCCTGAATGTAAGTATAATAATGAGAAAATTAAGGTATCAATTTGTGCTAATAACGTTTTAGACTATACCACGCTTCCGGTCGGAAATTATAGTGAAATCATTCAAGAAGATGGTAGCATTAAGAAGAAAGTACGTGAGAATTTTGATTTCTTCAATTATGCAGGTGTGCATCGTCCTCTTAAGTTGATGATACGTCCTAAAAATCATATTTTTGATATTACAATTACAAGTCGTCTATCAGATGATTTACAGTCAGCAGATTTACATTTTTTAGTGGAGACTAATCAAAAGGTTGACGAAGTTAGAATTAGCGTTTTTGATGAAGATAACAAACTAGTGGGTGAAACGAAGGATAGCAGATTATTTCTTAGTGATGTCCATCTTTGGGAAGTTTTAAATGCCTATCTGTACACAGCGCGTGTTGAAATTTTTGTTGATAATCAACTCCAAGATGTCTATGAGGAAAATTTTGGTCTTAGAGAAATAGAAGTGACAAATGGTCAATTCCTATTGAATCGCAAACCTATTTATTTTAAAGGATTTGGTAAACATGAAGATACGTTCATTAATGGCAGAGGTTTGAATGGAGCTGCTAACTTAATGGATTTGAATCTTTTGAAGGATATGGGGGCAAACTCTTTTAGAACATCCCATTATCCTTATTCTGAAGAAATGATGCGTTTAGCAGATCGAATGGGAGTGTTAGTGATAGATGAGGTTCCAGCAGTAGGGTTATTTCAAAATTTTAACGCTTCCTTAGATTTGTCACCAAAAGATAATGGTACGTGGAATTTGATGCAAACAAAAGCGGCGCATGAACAAGCTATCCAAGAATTAGTGAAGCGTGATAAAAATCATCCTAGCGTCGTGATGTGGGTAGTCGCTAACGAACCGGCTAGTCATGAAGCGGGAGCACATGATTATTTTGAGCCATTAGTAAAACTTTATAAAGATTTAGACCCTCAAAAACGTCCTGTCACCTTGGTTAATATTTTAATGGCAACCCCAGATAGAGACCAAGTGATGGACCTGGTTTATGTTGTCTGCCTTAATCGTTACTATGGTTGGTACGTTGACCACGGTGATTTAACAAATGCAGAAGTAGGTATAAGAAAAGAGTTATTAGAATGGCAAGATAAATTTCCTGACAAACCAATTATCATAACGGAGTATGGCGCTGATACGTTACCGGGATTACATTCTACTTGGAATATTCCATATACAGAAGAATTTCAATGTGATTTTTATGAAATGAGTCATCGTGTTTTTGATGGTATTCCTAATTTAGTTGGTGAGCAAGTCTGGAATTTTGCAGACTTTGAAACTAATCTGATGATACTTCGTGTACAGGGGAATCACAAAGGTCTCTTTTCAAGGAATCGCCAGCCGAAACAAGTCGTCAAAGAATTTAAAAAACGCTGGATGACTATTCCTCATTACCATAATAAAAAAAATAGTGTAAAATAGGGGTAGTTATTTTAGAAGAGGTGATGATATGGCTAGACCCTTAGTAGAACAAACAGCAGATCGTCTATTGCATTTAATTTTAGAAAGAGAATACCCTGTTGGTGCTAAGCTCCCCAATGAATATGAATTAGCAGAAGATCTAGATGTTGGTCGCAGCACAATCCGAGAAGCAGTCAGAAGTTTAGCAACGCGTAATATTTTAGAAGTCAGACAGGGCTCTGGAACATATATTAGTTCTAAAAAGGGTGTTTCTGAGGATCCATTAGGGTTCTCTCTAATAAAGGACACAGATAGGTTGACATCAGATCTCTTTGAACTACGCCTTTTATTGGAACCTCGAATAGCAGAGCTGGTAGCTTATAGAATTACAGATGATCAGTTACAATTACTCGAAAAGCTTGTTGGAGATATTGAAGATGCTGTTCACGCAGGCGATCCGAAACATTTACTTTTAGACGTGGAATTTCATTCCATGCTAGCTAAATACAGTGGTAATATTGCAATGGATAGCCTTTTGCCAGTCATCAACCAGTCAATTCATCTGATAAATGCGAATTATACAAATCGTCAGATGAAGTCGGATAGTTTAGAAGCACATAGAGAAATTATCAAAGCAATCCGAGAAAAAAATCCAGTAGCTGCACATGATGCTATGCTTATGCATATCATGAGTGTTAGACGTTCAGCATTGAAAGCTTAATATAAGAAGAAAAATAGCTATTCTTGAATAGCTATTTTTTTAGTATTCTTCTTGACAATTCATCAGATGACTTATTTAATATAGTTAAAGATAACGGTTACATTTTGGGAGGTATTCGGAATATTGAAGTAACTTTTTCGACTCCTGAAGCAAGCAAAGTCATCAAACAATTATCAGATGACTTTAAAAATAATAAAGAAATTATTGTGGGGGCCGGAACGGTCATGACAACTGAACTTGCTAAAGAGGCTATTGATGCTGGAGCTAAATTTTTGGTTAGCCCACACTTTGATTCAGATATTGCTAATTTAGCTAATGAAAACAAGGTTTATTATTTCCCAGGCTGTGCAACGGCAACAGAAATCGTGGTAGCTAGAAAGTATAAATGTCAGATTATAAAGCTTTTTCCAGGTGGAGTTGTGGGTCCAGGTTTTATCAAAGATATTCATGGTCCTATTCCAGATGTTGATTTAATGCCATCAGGTGGCGTCTCTGTTTCAAATGTAGTTGAATGGAGAAAAGCAGGAGCAGTTGCGGTTGGTGTTGGCTCAGCATTATCTAGTAAAGTAGCCACAGAAGGCTATGATAGTGTTACTAAAATAGCTAAACAGTTTGTTTCTGCACTTGATTAGTGAGTAAGAGAAGAATATGGCGTTTAATACTGAAACATTTATGTTAAAAAATCAAGCAGCTATACAGCTGTATGAAGAGGTTAAGAGACAACCTATTTTTGATTATCATTGCCACTTAGATCCAAAGGACATTTTTGAAGATCATATTTTTGATAATATTGTGGATTTGTGGCTTGGTGGTGACCACTATAAATGGCGTCTTATGAGGGCTAATGGTATTTCTGAAGCAGAAATTACAGGTCCAGCATCCAACCTTGAGAAATTTAAATCATTTGCTATAACACTAGAAAGAGCATACGGTAATCCTGTTTACCATTGGTCTGCTATGGAATTGAAAAATGTCTTTGGTGTTAATGAGATTTTGACAGAATCAAATGCTGAGGAAATTTATCATCGTTTAAATCATTTCTTGAAAGAGCATAAAATAAGTCCTAGACGTTTAATTGCAGATAGCAAAGTTATGTTTATTGGTACTACAGACCACCCTCTTGATACTCTCGAGTGGCATAAAAAGTTGGCTGCTGATGAGAGTTTTAAAACAGTTGTTGCTCCGACATTTAGGCCAGATGAAGCTTTTATTGAACATCGACATTTTGTTGATTTTATTACTAAACTGGGTGACATTACTCAAAAAGAGATTACAGATTTTTCAACATTTATAGCAGCAATGGAAGAACGCATTGCGTATTTTGCTCAAAATGGTTGTAGGGCTAGCGATATCAGTTTTACGGAAATCGTCTTTGAACAAACTGATGAATTGGAGTTGAACGATTTATTTAATAAAGTTTGTGAAGGCTATATCCCAAATCAATCAGAAATCAGCAAATGGCAAACAGCTGTTTTTATGGAACTTTGCCGATTATATAAAAAATATGGTTTTGTAACACAGGTGCATTTTGGAGCTTTGAGAAATAATCATTCTACTATTTTTGAAAAATTGGGAGCTGACGTGGGTGTGGATTCACTTGGTGACCAAGTGGCTTTAACTGTTAATATGAACCGTTTATTGGATTCCTTGGTTAAAAAAGATAGTCTGCCTAAAATGATTTGGTATAATCTCAATCCAGCTTACAATATAGCAGTAGCTAACACTTTGGCAAATTTTCAAGCTAACGAACTTGGAGTGAGATCTTACCTTCAATTTGGTGCAGGTTGGTGGTTTGCAGATACTAAATTAGGGATGATTAGTCAAATGAATGCCTTAGCAGAGCAAGGCATGTTGGCGAATTTTATTGGTATGTTAACAGATTCTAGAAGTTTTCTATCTTATCAACGTCATGACTATTTTCGACGTATTTTATGTACCTACTTAGGAGAGTGGATTGAAGAAGGAGAAGTTCCAGAAGATTATCAAGCTTTAGGAAGTATGGCTAAAGACATTGCTTATCAAAATGCAGTTAATTATTTTAAGAACTAAAAAGGAAGAGTGAAATCATGGAAATGTCATTTAGGTGGTATGGTGAAGACGACCCCGTTACTTTAGAAAATATTGGTCAAATTCCAACAATGAAAGGGATTGTTACAGCGATATATGATGTACCAGTAGGAGAAGTTTGGTCACGTGAGCGCATTCAACAGCTGAAAGAAAAGGTAGAGGCAGCAGGGCTTAAAATTTCGGTTATCGAATCAGTTCCTGTTCATGAAGATATCAAATTGGGACGTCCAATACGTGACCTCTTGATTGATAATTATATTCAAACCGTCAAAAATTTGGCTGCGGAAGGTATTGATACTATTTGCTATAATTTTATGCCAGTATTTGACTGGACACGCACTGATTTAGCATATCAATATCCAGATGGTTCCACAGCTTTGATATTTGATGAGACGGTTTCTAAAAAAATGGATCCAGTAAACGGTGAATTATCTTTGCCAGGATGGGATGCCAGCTATAGTAAAGAAGAAATGAAGGCTATCATGGATGCCTATGCTGAAATTGATGAGGAAAAACTTTGGGAAAATCTCACTTATTTTATTAAACGTATTATTCCTGAAGCGGAAGCCGTAGGCGTTAAAATGGCCATTCATCCGGATGACCCACCATATTCTATTTTTGGTTTACCTCGCATTATTACTGGGTTAGAGGCTATTGAGCGTTTTGTGAAATTGTACGATAGTAAAAGTAATGGCATCACTTTATGTGTGGGTTCTTACGCTTCTGATCCCCAGAATGATGTTTTAGAGATTTCGCGACGTGCTTTTGAGTTAGATCGTGTAAACTTTGTTCATGCTCGCAATATTAAATTAGGTGATGGAAAGTCATTTAAAGAATCGGCTCATCCATCAGAATACGGGTCAATAGACATGTATGAAGTTATTAAGTTATGCCATGAATTTGGGTTTGAGGGTGCTATTCGACCTGACCACGGGCGTATGATTTGGGGAGAAACAGGTCGTCCAGGATATGGCCTATACGATAGAGCTTTAGGAGCCACTTACGTTTCTGGTTTATACGAAGCTGTGATTAAAGGTTCAAAATAAGGCGATGCTTCCAAATTTCTCCTGTTCCAATCTCCTGAAAGAGAAATTTGGAAAGTTATTATCATAATATGATTGTACTTAGCTAAGAGTAGAATACTTATAGAAGTTAATGAGAGGAATAAGATGTCAAAAACAATTACATTTACCAATAAAGTTGTCGTCATAACAGGTGCAGGCGGTGTTCTCTGTGGTTATATGGCTAAAGAATTTGCGAAAGCAGGCGCTAAAGTGGCATTATTAGATTTGAATCAAGAAGCTGCTCAAACATTTGCTGATGAAATTGTAGAAGAAGGTGGTATCGCTAAGGCTTATAAAGCTAACGTTTTGTCTAAAGAAAACCTTGAAGAAGTGCATCAAGCCGTTTTAGAGGATCTTGGACCAACTGATATTTTAGTTAATGGTGCAGGAGGCAACAATCCTAAAGCTACAACTGATAATGAATTTCACGAATTAGACTTACCTTCAGAAACAAAAACCTTCTTTGAGTTAGATGAAGCTGGTATTAGCTTTGTTTTTAACTTAAATTATTTAGGAACATTATTGCCAACGCAAGTATTTGCCCAAGATATGGTTGGACGTGAAGGAGCGAATATTATTAATATCTCTTCAATGAATGCTTTCACCCCTCTGACCAAAATACCAGCTTATTCTGGAGCTAAAGCAGCTATTAGTAACTTCACACAATGGCTAGCTGTTCATTTCTCAAAAGTTGGTATCCGTTGTAATGCTATTGCACCTGGTTTCTTGGTAACAAATCAGAACCGAAGCTTGTTATTTACTGAGGACGGTCAGCCAACTGCGCGTGCTGAGAAAATTCTTAATAATACACCAATGGGAAGATTTGGAGAAGCAAGTGAGCTGATTGGCGGATTGTTCTTTTTAGCAGATGAAAAATCATCAAGTTTTGTTAATGGCGTTGTCCTTCCGATTGATGGTGGATTTGCTGCTTACTCTGGTGTTTAATTTACAAGATAATAGCCACTTAACACATAAGAGATTATTGAGTTGAGTGGTTTTTTAAGGAAATTTGTTTAATGATCTTACCACTAAATGATGGGTAGGTTGCTAATTGGAAAATCCTCATAAGTTAGATAAATTTAGAAACTGGAGATAATATGGTAGATACAAATCACAAAATCGCTTTTTGCATAGATTCTGATGGTTGCGCAATGGATACAATGACATATAAGCATCAACTCTTTTTTGGTCCAATTGCTGCAGATATATTTGGGATATCAGAACAAGAAAGAACAAGTTTTTTAAAAGAGTGGGATAGAGTCAATCTTTATTCAAGAACTCGTGGAGTTAATCGGTTTGTGGGATTGGTTATGGGCCTTGAGTTTGCCGGAGTAGAACATATTGATAAATTAAAAGAATGGGTCGAAACAACAGACTCATTGTCCAATAATTCCTTAGAGTTAGCGCTTGCCAACGATTTTAGTAGAGATTTAGAGAAGGCTTTAGAATGGTCCAATGAAGTGAATCGCCAAATCAAAAATTATGAGGGAGATTCTTTAGCGTTTTCAGGTGTGTTAGAAAGTTTAGAACGATTAAGTCAATTTGGTAATGTTTATGTCGTGAGTTCTGCTAACAAGGAAGCTGTTTGGCAAGAGTGGGAAGAACAGGGATTGCTAAAGTATGTTGATGATATCTATTGTCAAGATAGAGGTAAAAAAGAAGATGTTATCGCCACTTTAATTGCAAGTGGTTACTGCTGTGAAACTATTTTGATGGTAGGAGATTCCCTGGGTGATCTGGCTGCAGCAGAACAAAATGGTATTGCATTTTACCCAGTACTTGTTGGTAAGGAAGTCAAATCATGGGAAATTCTTAGAGAAGATATTGGTGAAGCTTTTGCAAAAGGTCAATTCGAACAGCAAAGGCAAAAAGAATCTATTAATACCTTTTGGGCTAATTTAGATAACTAATAGAAAGGATAGGCTATGACACATTTAGTTGACTTAACAAAGAAACCCTTCAATCTAAATCAAGAAGCAATTGAGTGGATTGAAAAAACAATTAATGAGATGACATTGGATGAGAAAATTGGGCAACTTTTTTTCAATATGGGAGCTAGTCGTTCAGAAGAATATTTAACAGATGTTTTGGATCGGTATCATATTGCTGCTGTTCGCTATAATAGAGGTAGTTCAAGTGAAATCTATGATCAGAATTTAATTTTACAGACAAAGTCGAAATTGCCGATGTTGATTGCTGCAAATACAGAAGCTGGTGGAGACGTTGCTGTCACGGATGGAACTAAAGTTGGCGATGAAATAAAAGTGGCTGCTACAAATGATCCGAAATATGCTTATGAAATGGGAAGAATCGCAGGGATGGAGGCATCTGCTGTGGGTTGTAATGCTTCATTTGCTCCAATTGTAGATTTGACACGTAATTGGCGTAATCCTATCATAGCTAGTCGAAATTGGGGTGCTAACGTTGATCAAATTATTTCACTTTCAAAAGAGTATATGAAAGGAATCATGCAATATAATATTGTACCTTTCGCTAAACATTTTCCAGGGGATGGCATTGATGAGCGTGATCATCATTTGTCATTTGCTTCCAATCCTATGAGTAAAGAGGAGTGGATGTCGATATTTGGCCGCATTTATGGTGAATTGGCTGACGCAGGTTTACCAGGAGTCATGGCAGGTCACATACATTTACCAAACGTTGAAAAAGAAATGCATCCAGAGCGAGACCTTGATGATATGTTACCAGCTTCATTGAATAAAACACTTTTAGATGAGTTATTGAGAGGAGAGTTAGGTTATAATGGAGCTATTGTAACGGACGCTTCTCATATGGTTGGAATGACTGCTTCAATGCCAAGGAGAGATTTGTTGCCAACGGCGATTGAAGCAGGTTGTGATTTATTCTTATTCTTTAATGACCCTGATGAAGACATTCAATGGATGAAAGAAGGTTACGAAAAAGGTATTCTAACAGAGGAACGTCTCCATGACGCTTTACGTCGTACTCTCGGTCTAAAAGCGAAATTAGGCTTGCATAACTATGAGGGACGTCGCCAAGAACTCTTTATGCCTAAAGATAAGGCTATGGCTTTAATCAACACATTAGAGTCGCAAAAAATAGCTGATGAAGTTGCTGATAAAGCAGTAACTCTGGTAAAAGATAAACAAAAAGATATCTTTCCAGTAAATCCAGAACGTTATCGTCATATCTTACTTGTTAACGTTGAAGGATATAAGGGAGGTTTTGGTGCGATGATTGCTGGAAACAAGCAACGTGCATCGGATTACATGAAAGAGTTACTTGAGGCACGTGGCCATGAAGTAACTGTCTGGGAGTCTACCGAAGAGCGTATTATGAAATTGCCACAAGAGGAGCGGGCAGCAGCTATCGCTAATGTTTACGCACAAAAACAGCCAATCGCAAATCTAACAGAACACTATGACTTGATTATTAACTTGGTAGATGTCAATGCTGGAGGAACAACACAACGTATTATTTGGCCAGCAGCTAAAGGCACCCCTGATCAGCCTTTTTACGTTCATGAAATACCATCTATTGTGATTTCAGTACAACATGCATTTGCTTTAGCAGATATGCCACAGGTAGGGACTTATATTAATGCTTATGATGGGCTTCCTAGCACGATAAGTGCAGTAGTTGCGAAATTGGCTGGAGAATCAGAATTTACAGGAGTTTCACCAGTAGATGCTTACTGTGGTTTAATTGATACACATTTATGGCGCCAATGCTAATAGAAACAAGATGATGTACTTTTATGTAACATAAAAAAAGAGCTTAAAGCTCTTTTCAGAATGAAGACAAACATCGTTTTTGATGTTTGTCTTTTTTATAGTACGACGGGCATGTCGTACATCTGAGGTGCAAGTCCTCTGTGGGCACCCGCT